>Ga0182035_10001562_pt1 | contig 11718 bp, 14 predicted proteins | sample flu12Cox44000170_FD_125969 | JGI IMG/M metagenome (GOLD analysis project Ga0182035, IMG submission 125969) | Lab enrichment of tropical soil microbial communities from Luquillo Experimental Forest, Puerto Rico - flux4day.12C.oxic.44.000.170 | ecosystem: Environmental > Terrestrial > Soil >...
GCCGCGTGATGTCTCACCGCTCAGCAGAATAGTCCCGATGTATTTGCTGATTCTGGTCTCCAGCCGGCAAGCGGTGCCCTACGCCCTAGGTGGCATCGGGCACGCGCTTACAAGCGATAGCTCGAACCCACCGGTAAGACACTCCTGTTTTATAAAAAGGCCCGGCGCAATGTCCGGGCCTAGTCGTCGTCTTGTCGAACGATCGATAATTAATAGTCCATGCCACCGCGAGGCGGCATGGCTGGCATGGGTGTCTCCTTTTTCGTGATATTCGGGCTCAATCGACTGTTTTCGTTCGCCGTTCGTTCGGAATCGCCCAGAAATCGTCGCTCATTGGCGCGCCGACACGCCACCCTCCTCTAACCCCCGCGGTGGCAAAACGCGCCAGTGGCCAAATGCGGTTGGCGTCGAATTTCGCTCTCCATCGATCTCCGCTAACTTCGGTATTGGGTCTGTAAACCATCATGTACGGCCTCGGCCGGTGGGCGTGTTTGCCAGTTCAAACCGCGCCGTTTGCGCACGGTTTTCGACGCGGACATCTATCAACCCCACGGCAAAAGCGCCGGGTTTCTCCTATCTTCGCTGCGATGCTTATGTGTGTGCCGGCGACGATGTTCGCGCGCAACGGGTAGTTCGATGGGAGCGCGCCGCTGGCAATGCCCGTAAAGCCGCCAGAGTCGCTAAGACCTCTCCCACGCCGTGAGCCGCAGTTTACCGCTCGCCGAGGACATGTTGCCTGCGCCGATCTCGACGAGGATCACTTCAATAGGTTGGCAGTTAAAGTTATTGCGCGCTTGTATTTGCGTCTTCTCGAAGCCGAACTCGGCTGCGCTGGCCACCGTTGGCGAGAAAATCTGTGTAGGCCGCCGCAATTCCTTTCCTCAGCGGCGTCTTGGCGCGCCAGCCCAGCTGCGAAAGTTCGGAGACATTCAAGAGCTTCTGTGGCGCCCCGTCAGGCCGCGAGGTGTCGAAAACAAAGCTGCCGCGGTAGCCGACGATGTCGGCGACGAGTTGCGCAAACTCGGCGATGGTGATGTCCTGTCCCGTTCCGACGTTGAGGAACTTGGATCCGGAGTAATATTTCAAGACAAACACGCAGGCGTCGGCGAGGTCATCGACGGCAAGAAATTCTCGGCGTGGTTGGCCGGTGCCCCATATTGTTACGGTTGGTGCGCCGGCAATCTTGGCTTCATGGAGACGGCGGATCAAAGCCGCAGGAACGTGGCTGTGCTCAGGATGATAGTTGTCGCCGGGCCCGTAGAGATTGGTTGGCATGACCGAGATGAAATCTGCGCCGTACTGCTGACGAAAGGCTTCGACGAGCTTGATACCGGCGATCTTGCTCACCGCGTACCACTGATTGGTCGGCTCTAATGGTCCGGTAAGGAGCATGTCTTCGTCCATCGGCTGCGGCGCCAATTTGGGGTAAATGCAGGAGGAGCCGAGGAAGAGAAGCTTCTTCACACCGGCGGCATATGAGCCGCGGATAACATTCAGCGCAATGGCGAGATTGTCGGATAGGAAGTCAACCGGATACCTGTCGTTGAAGGCGATGCCGCCGACCTTGGCCGCCGCCAGTATAACCACGTCAGGTTTGGCAGTACCGATCCATTGCTCCGTTTCCGCCTGGCGGGTGAGATCAAGCCCCGCGTGATCGACTGTCAGAATAGTGCACGACTCCGCTTTGAGGCGGCGCACCAGCGCCGCGCCCACCATCCCGGCATGTCCCGCAACGTAAATGCGCTTGCCAGCGATCTCAAATAACGAGGTGTTGTTGGCCTCAGTCATGGCGGCTCTTTCGCTCGGTTTCGCGCCGCACCGCCGCCAGGTCGGCCGCAACCATCTCCTTCGCCATGGCGTCAAAGCTTGTTTTATGTCGCCAGCCGAGTCGCTGTTGCGCTTTGGACGGGTCACCAACCAAGATGTCGACCTCGGTGGGACGAAAGTAACGAGCGTCGACCTCAATCAGCACCTTCCCCGAGCGGGCCTCAAGGCCTTTTTCATCGATGCCCGAACCTTGCCATTCGATGGATCGACCGACACACGCAAAGGCCTTTTCGACGAACTCGCGGACCGAATGGCGTTCGCCGGTGGCCAGCACATAGTCATCGGGTCTGTCTTGCTGAACGATCATCCACATGCCTTCGACATAATCGCGCGCATGGCCCCAGTCGCGCACCGCGTCCAGGTTGCCAAGATAAAGCTTGTCCTGCAGGCCGAGTTCAATCGCCGCGACCGCTCGTGTGATCTTGCGAGTCACAAAGGTTTCACCGCGCGTTGGGCCTTCGTGATTGAATAAGATACCGTTTGACGCATGCATGCCGTAGGCTTCGCGATAGTTCGTCGTGATCCAAAACCCATAGAGTTTGGCCACGCCGTACGGCGACCGCGGATAGAACGGGGTGGTCTCGCATTGCGGTATTTCGCGGACATAGCCGTAAAGTTCGGAGGTGGAGGCCTGATAGAACCGCGTACGCTTTTCCAAGCCGAGGATGCGAATGGCCTCGAGAAGGCGCAGTGGCCCAAGTGCATCGGCATTGGCGGTGTATTCCGGGGTTTCGAAACTGACCTGGACGTGGCTCTGGGCGGCGAGGTTGTAGATTTCGGTTGGCTGGGTTTCCTGAATGATGCGAATGAGATTTGTTGCATCGGTCATATCGCCGTAGTGCAGCATGAACCGCACATTCCGTTCGTGCGGGTCCTGGTAGAGATGATCAACGCGCTCGGTATTGAAAGATGAGGAGCGGCGCTTGATCCCGTGGACGATATAATCCTTACCGAGCAGGAACTCGGCCAGATAGGCACCGTCCTGCCCGGTTGCGCCTGTTATGAGAGCAACTTTGTCTGCCATGCCCGGACTCGCGCTCTTGGGATCCCCCAGTCGTCTTGGTCAAACAGCCACCATTATCGACTCTTAGCCGATTGCGCCATGGCATCGCCGCTGTGGGCCAGGCTTGCCATGACCACTGATGTATTTCGTGCCGTCGCAAAAATCGGCATGCTTCGTTTCCCGCCATGGGCGAGAAAATCTGCATAGGCCGCCACGATTCCCTGGGCCGCTTTTGCGCCTGGGACGGGTCGCCGACCAGGATGTCGACCTCGGTCGGGCGGATCGCTGCCTACCCGCTCCATCATACGGGCGAGGGCCGGCAGTGCTGAAAGGCGCCCCACGCTCTGAAGTGAGCCTGCTCCCGCTGGAGCAACGGAATCGGGCCTCGCCAGCTTCAAGAATTGCGAGTTCCAGCAGTTTCGCTACGTTAGCCGCGATCCGCCGCACCTAGCGGCCGCAGTCGCTCGTTGAAAGTGCGGCGGGGCTTAGTGTGTTATTCGCCGATCACCCCGCCTTATGAGATGTCGGTCATCGACCGATTACCACGTTCGGCCAACGTGGTGGCGGTCCGCCCTGCAGTCTTGAGCTTTCTCAGCAGCGCCGATTTCGTGGACTATGCCAAGAAAAATCCTCAGGTCTACGAATGCTTGGTGGCGCTGCTCATCGCACGGCTGCGCGAGACCGATACGACAATTGCGGCCGGGACCTTTCTGCCGTTACGCAGCCGTGTCGCGTGCACGCTGCTCGAACTGGCGCAGGAATTCGGCCAGGATGTCGGCTCCGGCCGCATTGTCATTCACCAGAAGATCGGCCAAACGGATCTTGCCGCTATGGCGGGTATCGCGCGTGAAAGCCTCAACCGCATTCTCAACGACTGGAAGCGCCGCAAGCTAGTCAGCGAACTGGCCGGTTATTATTGCATCGAGAACAAAGCGGTACGACAGAAAGAGGCAGAACTTTAGCACTGCGTTCCTTTGCTTTGCTCTGCAACGGCAAGCGGCGTTGTGGCACCGACGAAACGTTTCAGACCAGGAAGAATGCCCATAATGCCAGCGCGCTGTTCACGATCACTCGGCCAAGTCTTCGGGAATGGCGACCTCATTGCTCTCGATGCCGAGCGCGCCCTGCATGATCTTGGCGGCGCGATTACCGTTTTAGCAGTCGATTGCATGGTAGGCGATGTGTGTACTTCTCGCGTGATGACCTCGACGGGTAGGACTACCGAAGGGTTAAACTGTAGCCGGCAAGCCGCAATCGCGAGGGAAAGTGCATCTCCACACAATGCTGTGAGTGATATAGAAACGTTGTCCGGCTCGAAGATGAAAGCCGACGCTCCCAATGTCGAGTTCGCCCGTTGCTTTTTGGGTTGAGCCAATCTGCCCAACTTTGCGCTCGACCGCCTGAGCCGCTATGAAGCAACCCTGGGGCGCCAAGCCGGCCGGATTCTATACGCGCTCGATGTTTCGGATCGCCGCAAACCGCACAGAAAGAAGACGTCGCTGGGATATCGATAATTGGCGAGAACTGCCGACCTACGAGGATGGCGATCGTTGATTTTCGAATAACCCGATGACGCCCGGCCAACAACGACTCGGTGGTGGCAGCCGTTGTGAGACCACAAGTTGGCTTTATTCCAATAATTAGCTATCTGCATCTAACGCCACGTCTTTCGTGAACTCCATGGCAATCCTTGTAACTGGCGGCGCCGGCTATATCGGTAGTCATATGGTGTATGAGCTGGCAGATGCCGGCGAACGCGTAGTCGTACTTGACAATCTGTCGACTGGCTTCGATTGGGCCGTCGCCAAGAGTGTATCACTTATCGTCGGCAACACCGGCGATCAAAACTTGGTGGCTCAGATCATCCGGAGCACAAAGTCGATTCTATCATCCATTTCGCTGCTTGGCTGGTAGTGCCGGATTCAGTTAGGGATCCGCTCGGTTATTACAAAAACAATACTGTGAACTCTCGGGCGCTGATCGAAGCCGCGATCAGAGCTGGTGTGCGCCAGTTTATCTTTTCATCGACCTGCGCAGTCTATGGCAATCCGGCGCAAGTGCCGGTCACCGAGGACACGCTGCCGGCACCGATCTCCCCCTATGGCTGGTCCAAACTGATGACGGAAATCATGTTGCGCGATGCCGGCATCGCTCACGGTCTCCGCCACGTCATATTGCGCTACTTCAATGTAGCCGGCGCCGATCCGAGCTGCCGTACCGGGCAGTCGACGAAGAACGCAACCCAGCTGATCAAGGTCGCGGTCGAGGCAGCGCTCGGACGGCGGTCTAAGCTCGACATTTATGGCACTGATTATCCGACGCCGGATGGTACCTGCATTCGCGATTACATCCACGTCAGTGACCTTGTCCGCGCGCATTCGGACGCGTTGCGCTATCTGCGCGCCGGCGGTGCCTCAGTGACGCTAAATTGCGGCTATGGCCATGGTTTCTCGGTGCGTCAGGTGGTTGAGATGGTTAAGCGCGTCTGCGGTGTCGACTTCAAGGTCGAAATTGTACCGCGCCGACCAGGCGATCCAGCACAGATCGTTGCAGCTTGCGATCGCGCCCGCGCGATGCTGGGGTGGACGCCACAATATGACGATCTCGCCACCATCATCGCTCACGCGCTCGCCTGGGAGCAGACATTGCGACGACGTGTGCGCATGGATCGATGATGACGGGTCAACGTGATTAACTCGCTCCATTGGGGCTTCGAGCAACAGCCGGACCGATTTTAAATGTCGGTCAGCTTTGTCCATAAAGAGTGCGCAAACGAGGGCCAGTTACAACTACCAAGAGCGTATGACTGTCAGTCTCTCTCGCTTTGGCTTGAGATGAGATTCGGTCCTTCTGCCACCAATGTAACCGCTGAACTTGTAGTCTAGCCGAGGCGGATCAGGTTGGCATTCGACGACTGTTACGCCGCTCGTAACCCTCGGACGCCGACGTTGCACATCGTAGAGGCCGCGACGAACCCACGAGAATGGCCTCGCCCACGACTATGGTATGGCGGCGCCGAGTGTGGGATTGAATGGTGTTACCTGGCGTGAAGAACAACCGCCATCCTGCGAACCAGTGTGGTAGCGGCGCGCTTGAAGCCTAGTCGCTCCCACAGCAGCAGGCCCCAACGGCGAAGCGCACTTTCCCTACCGACCCGCGTCAGGAGCACAGCAGCGGCTTCGTAAAGGAGTGCGCGCAACTGGCAATTCACCGCGTCGCGAGATGTGGCCGTCGTAATCGATTTTTCTCCCGATTGGAAGCGTCGTGGTGTGAGGCCGAGCCGGGCACCAACCGCGCGCGACCGCTTGAAACTCACTTCTCAATGGTCGACCGCGCGGGCGGTGACCTTACAGCCGGCAGAGGGACCTAACTCTTTTTCTAATGCCGCTTTCGTAGCCGTACCCCGGGACCGCCGCCATTCTTCAGGCGATCGCGTAAAATACGCGGATTCGCGTGAGTTGAAAAGTATCGACTCAGATCCACTTGTTCTGATGGGCCATCGTGATTCGAGGGTGAAGCAAATGAAGAGAGTAAGACACACGGCGCCTGCCGTTCGCGGCGTCCGTTCGCTAAAGGAACCCGCCGGGGTCAAGGAACCGGGCTTCGCTAATCTCCGCTGCTTTATTGCAAGGCGCAAAGCGGTCCAGCTCGCTAAGAACGGCGACGTGCAAATGCTGAAGTTTTTGCTCAGTCGCAGCATGCCGCGTGAGCGGCTGATTGCGATCGATTTACCCGAAATGAATTTTGCCGAAGACGGTGTTCAGAACGCGATCGGATTTTGCCAGCGCAATCCGTGAAATCGTGCAAAATCGCCATCGGTGGAACACAAAGTTAAGCCGTGTTCAATTGCCAATGCGGCGAGATGAGCGTCTGGCACGAGGTTGGCATGGATTCCGGGTAGCGCGAGATATTCACCCAGGATATCGGCGTGCCGCTCCGTTGGATGCGGTACCCAGGCTGTCTCAGCTGCGAGCCAAGTGCGTACCTGTTGCCAAGCATCGCCAATCGGCTCGGGGTGGTCGAAAACGCGCGGGTTTGTCACTAATCGTAGGAACGCAACTAAGCTCTCCCACGGCAGACCAACAGGCGCGACAGCGTTGAGTTGTTGATCGAGCCAATTGCGCGCGGGTTCGTGCTGCGTGAATGAACTCACATGCGCATAGACTAGGATGTTGGCATCAATCAGTATCACCTGAAACTTTCGCTCTCGGCAATCGCAAGTGCCTCGCCAATGTTGTCGATGCTTGGTACGCGCACGCGACCAAGTGCCACCGCTTTCGTGCGCACGCGCTCGCGCGGCCCGCGTCGTCTGCCCATTTCTTTAAGCCCACGGCGTAGCGCCTCGTTAATCAGCTGCTTCAACCCGATACGACGACTGCGGCGCAAACTTTGGAGCGTGGCAGCCACATCGTCATCAAGCGTAAGCGTCGTTCGCATCATCAAAACATATAATGGATGATGTCTTGATGTCAACGCTGCTCACGCCGATCTTACTACTGGTTCCCCAAAAAAGATGCTGTGTTTTGCTACTCCAACCCGACCAGAGAGGCGCCGGCACATTGGACCGGACTCGTCCACAGCACAATCTTCAAGGCACGTCCGGAAGAAAGGTCAAAGGCATGGTTCTGATGCCCATTGAAACGGTAAAGAATAATCTCACAGATGGAGTCAATCGGGCCAAGCGGGGAATTAAGAGACTGCTGGAGCATTCGAAATAATTTAAGGTAACAATTGCTAGCGCATTCTCGAGCTCTGCGCTGATGCAACTGATGCCAGCGGCTTTGCCTTCGTCCCCTCAATCGGTGCCGTCCTGCCCATTGCGCCGAAAGCGAGCCTCCTTTTGGCAAATTGTGAATGACGCTAACTTTGCGCTAGGGAGGGGTGAGTGCCGAACCGTATGCGTACCTGCCGGTTGGATGCGCGACCGCGCTTGGGGGACGAAATGTTAGATCAAGTCACATACATTGAGCGTCAGTTCCGACTCGTGGTTCGCTTAGCCCAAGACGTCGATTGGTGCTTGGCTAGTTGGCCCGGGATCAGAGTATGAAACAGATTCGTTCAAAAAACTGCTCAAATTACATTATTAAAACGCGGTCCCATCAGATTAATAGTCCTGTCGCCTCCGTGCCCGTTAATCTGCGCTCACACGTGGAATCAACGAACTGCCGAAGGTCTTCGACGTCTTTGAACGGTGATATGTCGCCGGTTAGGCCACGGGTGCAAAGCCCGCTGACAATAACGAATATGACCAGTTCCTGAAGCAGGTCCAAATACGTCTTTTGTTTTGAAGAATTTTAATCCATATTTGCGGCAGGGGCGAGTTTTAGATCCGCAACCACCGGCGAAGTGACCGTCATCTCCAAGCCGGAGGATACTATGACTCTTAGACCGGAACACGCCCGTCTGCTGTCGGGATTACCTGCGCCTCTTTCGACGAAGCTGTTTGCCAACACAAAGCTGGTGCGGCTCACCTCAGGTGAGATCTTGTTCCGGGCGGGCGCTTCCGATGACGGCTGCTATCGCGTCGAGGAGGGGCTGCTTAAGGTCACGATTGTTTCGGGTTCCGGTGCTGAGCGCATCCTTACCTTTCTCGGCCCGGGCGCCATCGTCGGAGAGCTTTCGATCATTGACGGGCAGCCGCGTTCGGCGACAGTCGTGGCGGTGCGCGATGCCAAGGTAAGCTTCCTCAGCCGCGCCAACTTCGAAGCCTTTGCAGAAAAACATTCCGAGGTCTACAAATCGCTGGTCAGGCTTCTCGCCCAACGTCTGCGCGAGACGGACTCGGTAATTGCAGCCAGCAGCTTTCTGTCGCTCAAGGGCCGGGTCGCGCGGACGATGCTCGAGCTGGCGGGACATTTCGGGCAAGAAGTCGCGCCGGGCCGGGTCGTCATCCGTCAGAAGATCGGACAGAACGATTTAGCCGCCATGGCCGGCATTGCCCGCGAGAACGTGACCCGGGTGCTCAATGACTGGCAGCGCCACAAAATAGTGAGTCGTCTTTCTGGCTATTACTGCCTTGAGAATATGGCGCAACTCGAGCACCAAATTGTTTCCGAACTTCTAGCTGTTGGACCCTGATTGCAGCTCGCCAAATAGTTTCCAGTTGCTGCCGTTGAACTTCTCCAATTGCATCTGTTTGATCGGGGCGGAGTCGTCTGCGCTCGTCGAGATGGTGACGCCGGGCAGTAACATCGGCAGCTTCTCATCATGAATGCTGGTCGCTTGCTTCATTACGTTCTCGCGCGTGAGATCGTAGCCACTCGCCTCTTTATGCTCAGCGTGTAGTTCGGACTGCCGGCGCTGCGCTTCGGCTAATTTCTAGTATTTGAGGACTGGTGCCGTGGTGCTGCGGCCCGCGTCGAAAAATTCTCACCAGGTTTTTTTCCGGCCAATTCGTGCTTTAAACAGCGCAGCAGCGCTCTGGCATCTCTCCACTCAGCTACATCAACGCTTTCTTTAAATTGATCAAAACCGCCTGCAATAACTTTAGAGCTTCTCTGTTTCGGCCCTGGCATCGCCAAAGGTGCGCGAGATCACGTGACGTACGAAGTTCCCAGCAACGCGCTTGTTGGCGCCGTGCAATCTCTAGACTGTCGAGGAGGATTGCCTCAATTTCGCTACTCTTGGTCCGGCCTGTTGCTAGCAATATCCAGGCTTTAGTCCGCAGCGCTTCGGCTACAGCCCAGCGCTCACCAGTGTCTTCGCAAATAGCGAGAGCGTGTTCAATTGTCTTTAACGCGGCCTCAATGCGACCCGCTTTGAGGTGACCGGTGGATTCCAAAATCAGGAACATCGGCATCCATAGCCGGGCGCCGCCTTTCTGCCATCCAGCCACAGCTTTCCGAAGCACTTCTGTGCCGCGGTCCGCATCGCCGCCATTGATAGCGGCCCAACCATCAAGAAGCCGACCAAAATTTCGCCAGTGTGAAAATCCGTTCTCGTTGCAGATCGTAACCAATCGGTCAGCATGCGACTGCACGTCTTCGTCGCGCCGTCGAAAGAGGTACATGAAAGCGCGGGCATGGCAAATCGTGTAAACAAGGGTGTGCGGGTGAGCTACCTTCTCGGCTAGCTTCATCGCCTCCGTCGAGACTTCCGACGCCTGGTCAAAATGTCCGAGGTGCCACAGAGCCCAGCTCAGATAGCACAATGCAGCGGCACCGATGTCCTGACCGTATTGGTGTCGGTTACCAGCATGATGCGTAGAATGATACAATGCACGTGCTTGCTTTAGATGGTGCAGGCCAGTGGCAAATTCCCCCATCGTCACGCAGGTAGTGCCGAGTATGCGATGCGCGACGCACTGCATCGCTGTGTCGTTGGTCCGTTCCGCCTCAGCCAGGAACTCCACGGCTACGACCCGCTGCTCGTCGATTTCGGCCGCGACGTAGTGGGAGGCAAATATCCCGTACAAAATCGCAAATTTCTGTGCCAGAGGTGTCGACTCGTCGATGAGCTCTCTCGCCTGCATCAAGCTCTGCCGCGTGTTCGGCGCGGCGTATCCGTGACTGGCGATCATTGCTTGCGCCATCATCACTTGCAAATCGAGTCTCGTCTGCTTGCGTTCCGGACTGTCAGAAAGAGATTGCAGCAGGTGGATCGCACTGGTCAGATGCCCGATGGCCTCCGCGTTGGCTGAGCGCTCAATCGAGCGTTGTCCAGCCTTTCGCAGGTAATCGACGGCGCGCTCGACAGACCCTGCCTGCGCCAGATGGTGCGCCAGCAACTCGGGTTGGGCTTCAATCATGTAGGGGAAACTGTTCTCGAGAGCGTCGGCGATCCGGCTATGGAGTTGCTGCCGCTTTTGCCGCGACAGCATCGCATAGGCGGCATCCTGCACAATCGCATGCTTGAATGTATAGGTTTCGTTCGTTTGGTCGCCGCTCACAAAGATCAATCCGGAAGCCACAAGTTGTACTAGCGCAGCCTTAAGCGAATCGACCGACAACGGGACGGCGGCGGCCAATAATTGGTAAGAAAATTCACGGCCAATGACCGCACCGATCTGGGCGACTTCTTTGGCCGAACCAAGGCGGTCAAAACGGGTTGTCAGAGACCCGAGCAGCGTCGAGGGAACAGCAAAAGCAGTCAGGGGTGCAGCGGCGACGTATTGGTCGCCGACATCTTCCAGTAACTCCGATTCCAACACGGTCTTGGTGAGTTCCTCGACGAACAAAGGAATCCCGTCAGTTCGGTCGAGAATTTGCTCCCGAACCTCTTCGGGCAATTTCTTGCCTCCGGCCACTTGGCAAATGATTGCCCGACTTTGTTCGCGTTGCAGCGGACCGAGCCGCACAGTGGTCACCTGCGGATCGCGCGCCCACTGGGGAATGAATTCCGGTCTGAACTCTATGAGTAAAAAAACTCGAGCCGTTTTGATCAACGGAACAGTTTTGTTGATTAGCTCGAGTGTACTGGAATCAATCCACTGTGCGTCCGCGAGCACGATGACCAGCGGCTGCTTGTGCGCGAGGTTAAGAAGATATCTAGACAACAGCGCAATCGTGATTTCCTTTACTCTTTGCGGCGGCGCGCTAAACGATGGCTCGCGCGCAGGGGGACGTCTACATTCCCAACTAAAAACTAGTGCTTTCAACTTGCTAGCTCGAGAACATCGCAATTCGAATTCGTATAAATTACTGCTTTCGGATGCGGCATCAAAATCTGTTACGTCTAGCTCTGGAGCTAATTAAACAACAAACGCCGCCGCGCCTTTTCGTCAACAATTTTGGCGCCGAACGCCGACCGGGTTCGTCCTCGAAAATAGTTTGGCACGCGAAACCAACTCGCTGTCCCGATAAAGCAAGATTTCACCCACCGCACCGTGCAAAGCATCGCGCCACTGTGGCGTGGCGCAATCGGCGTCGCCTCAACGGTAGGGAGGCGAC
>Ga0182035_10001564_pt1 | contig 11705 bp, 8 predicted proteins | sample flu12Cox44000170_FD_125969 | JGI IMG/M metagenome (GOLD analysis project Ga0182035, IMG submission 125969) | Lab enrichment of tropical soil microbial communities from Luquillo Experimental Forest, Puerto Rico - flux4day.12C.oxic.44.000.170 | ecosystem: Environmental > Terrestrial > Soil >...
CTGAATCTTTCCATCCCGGAGCGCGCGAGAGCGAAGCCCTTAGCAAACTGGTGTAGGAGGGCGGAAACAGGTTAGCGAAAGCATCGCTCGTCGGCGCGGAACGTGAGCCCTCAATTTCTGTGTCAGTCAGAGCGCCTCAGGATTCGACCGGTTTGAAACAAGGCGGACATTGGTACTTGCCGCTCCTGCCGTACCACTTCCGGTCGTTAACGCGACTCATCGTGACCTCTCAATTCACTCCGTCGTGACGCGACACATTTCCGGGTCGCAGAGTGACACCAATTCTCGCCGGACGGTCGCAGCCCTTTCAGCGACTGGCGCGGGGTTAACGAGGATAGTCCGAAATCCGTAATCAGCGTAGGTCTGCTCATGGGAGATAAAAGTGCGCATATTCGATAGCCGTTTGCGTCTTGCCGACTCCGCCGAGGCCACTAATCTCTAATGGCTTGCGGTTGTGTCAGCGCTGCCGATGCGCTCTCGGTGAGGGCCTTGCGAATGGCATCTAGCGGGAGTTTACTTGTGAGGAGATATACCCCGGGTTATGTATTTTCCGTCCCGAGAGGTCACTGCGGGGGCCATCCATGGTCAGACCATTCTACTGGTACTTTGAGCTAGCCCACTGGCTTAGAGTTCGGGGCTTATGCCGACAAGAGCATTGCTGCTTGGCTGCTAGGAATAAGCGATAGGGACACACAAGAGAGACAAGGTCAACAGCGTGTACACGTTCATGCGGAATCGACTCATCTGAGGCTCCTTCTAGTTAACAGGCACTGTCCAAGTCATATAATTTAATTTAGCGGGCAGCCAGTTTTCTGGCGACGACCAGGAAGAGCGCCCGATCAGAATCTACCATCTTACGGACCAGACCCTTGAGCTTAAGGAGGAACCGCGCGTCAGAGCCCAAGGTGCCTAGATGGTCGGCGAGCTCTTCAAGAGTCTTGCGTGTGGTCAAGTTGGGGGCTTGCGGCGTGTCCTCCACGGTGTAGAAGAGTCGATATAATGGCACATCGAGTGCCACGGCGAACCTCTCTAGGGTCTCCAACGTAGGTACCGTGTGCCCGTTCTCCACCCGGGAAATGTAACCCCGCAGCAGGCCGCTGGCCTTCTCTACGTCTCCCTGTGAGAGACCCCTTTGTTCCCGAAGCTGTCTCAGTCTTTCTCCGATTAGCATCATTGCCTTAACTCGTGTTATTCGGTGCTGTCAACGTAACCTTGCAAGCACAACTATCGCCTTAGTTATCAAAGAATGGACTGACGCTCCGGTACCAGTACGTTAGTGCATTTGTCCGGGCCTGTTCCTCCGTCGGCGTTAGAATCGAGTCTGCCATCTCCGCGACGTGCCCATTTTTCTGGACTGCCATTTAGCAGTGCGGTCACAACGGTGGTATAGGTGTGGAGCGGCGTCCCGCGGGTTTAATGAACCTGCGCTCGGCCACACTGGTTTTTTGGTTGCTGATCTTGTTCACTGTCGCGGGCGTGATCGCAAGCTCTTGCTAGACGAGATGTGTAGGGATGATATGTCTTTCTGGCTCCAGATATCGAACGGGCTGGGGGCAAGTTCGAGAACACCGAAGTAGTGGTGGAGGGAAATCTCGTCACCTCTCGAACGTGGATGGACCTGCCGTTCTTCATGCGGGAGTTCTTGAAGGTTCTGCGAGGCACGGCGAAAGCCGTCGCTGCGAAAAGCTAAAAAGCTTGGCAAAGGGTCCTCGTGTGGTCTTCAACACAATGGCGGATGGACGCTCATCGTGTACCACCGTGCAACGTCGGCTCAAACCTTCGACGCCTGGCTGCCGACCGGAAGACTTGCGCTCCGCACTTATGAAGTGTCGGCGTCACCACTGCCTACAATCACGTTGCCTTTCGCTTTGGAAAGCATTTGTTTGAGATTCTGTAGGGAAGCGATGACATCTTCATCAAGTTCCGGCCCAAGAGCCAGCATCTGGAAGATGTCCTGAGCAGCCGCCTGCGGATCATCCGTCTCGCCCTCGATAACCAAATGCAAGAGGTTGGGAATCCTCTTGACTCCATCGAACCTCTCGACGGCGTCGATGACATCCGAATATCCTCCAACGCTGCCGACGGGACCGAGGCAGGTTGCCTTCCCTTGGACTTTCATGTAAAGCGCGTAGCTCATAAGATCACTCATCTTTCCCCCACTCGAAGATTCGGTGTTCCACCGGATTCTTGTGCCGCAGTTCGTGGCGAGCATGTTAAGAACCCGCCTGGTGAAGCAACGCGACGTTCGTTCAATGCTCAATGAGTCTCATCGGCCGAGTGCCGGGGTCCACTGAGCCTTTCCTCTCGATTGGACCTGCCTGGATAGCTAAAGGACAAGCGGACGGCCGTTGGGGGCGGGGGCGCACGGCCGAGCGATGTTGGAATGCTGGTGGCTTAAAGAGGTTGCGGAAAAAGTGTTGTGGCGCGCTCCAGAAGGGCGGGGCTTCAGCCCCGCCCTGGAGTTTCCACATTTGCGAGCCCCAAAGGGGCGGCCTATCCCAGCCCAGGTCAACGAAGCTGTGAAAAAATCTAGCATCAGTGGGCTGGCGCACACCTTTAGGTGTGCGTTTTCAGGGGTTATTGCCAGCCTCGCAGACCTCACAGGTCTGCGCCGGCCGAATTTTTCACACCTTCAACGGCCTGGGTCAAAAGAGGCCCACCATCACAGCCAGCCCTGAAGGGGCGAGCCACTGTCAATCCCACACGTAGCGTTCGTCGTATTCCAGCCCGTATTCCTCGAGTAACCTTCGATATTCGTCCTGGAAACTCACCTTCCTACAATCTTAAGCGCCGGACAGTCCTGGTTTTTGAGCACTGTCGCCAAGTAGGCGTCCACCCAGGCCGTTGGCCCGGGCTGGGATAGGGCGCCCCTTTGGGCTCGAACTTCCCACCCTTCGTGGGGTGAAACAACAAAAGTGCTGACGGAAATATTCGACACCAAATTTCTGACGGAATCCGAGAATTCCATGGACCAGGACGAGATTCATGACTGGCGTATCTTAGCACTTACTGCGTGTTTGGGGGACGATCCCGGATGACCACGGATATTCCGTGCTTTGGCTGAAGGGTGATGGTCGGCAGGAGCTGGAGCTTGAATCCGGGCTTGAGCGCAAGCCGAAACCGTTGGGCCATTGTTGCCAGCATCAGGCTGGTCTGCATCTTGGCAAACGAGGCGCCGATGCAAGTTCGCTGTCCGCCCCCAAAAGGGAAGTAAGCGAACTTCGGCAATTCGCGCTCGAACTCCTCCGTCCAGCGTTCGGGGCGAAACTCGTGCGGCTGCTCGTAGAAGCGTGGATCCCGGTGTACAATCCACGCGCACAACACAAAGTTGGTTCGGGACGGCAACCGGTAGCCGCCGATCTCAAATGCCTCGATGGCCTCCCGGACAAGAACCCAGCCTGGCGGGTAAAGGCGCATGGCTTCCTTGATGACCTGCTCCGTGTAGGTCAGGCGTGGGAGGTCTTCGAGTTCCGGGGGGCGATCACCCAAGACCTCGTCAAGCTCAGCTATGAGCCGCGCTTCAACCTCGCGATGTTGCGCCAGCAGGTACCACGCATAGCAGAGCGTGAGTGTGGTGGTATCGTAGCCCGCCCCGATCAGAGTCATCAATTCGTCGCGCACCTGACGGTCGCTCATCGCCTGGCCATCCTCATCGCGCGCCTGAAGAAGCGTCGAAAGCAGGTCATCGCCACTGCGGCCTGACCCGCGGCGACTGCGAATGATTCGATAGATGATCTTCTCCAAACGCCCCACCGCCCAGAGGTAGCGCAGGTTTGTCAGGCTGGGCAGGTAGCGCATCGTGTACACTACCGCGGGGCCGCGCGCGCTGCGGGCATGGAAGGCGCGGGCGGCTGCCTCGATCCGATCGATGTGGTTGGTGAAGTCAAGGTCAAACAGTACGCGCGCGATGGTTTCGAGCGTGAGGTGGTCTATTTCCGACTGCAGATCCCGGATGTCTCCGGGTTTCCAGCGCGAAAGCATCTTTTGAGTGCATTCCACCGTCACCCCCGCGTAGCGGCCGATATTTCTGCGGTGGAACGCCGGCTGCATCAGACGCCGCTGCCGCCGCCACAGGTCGCCCTCGCTGGTAAGCAACCCCTGGCCGAACAACCGCGGGCTCATTCGCGTGCCTATACCTTTCACAAAATTGTGGTTGCGCCTGACCAAAACATCCTCGATGTAGTCCGGGTGCGTCAGGTAGCAGACGTGAAGCCCGAAGGCGCGGTGGAAGAAGATGTCTCCGTGTTCGCGAGCCCACTCTTCGATGGTCGCAAGCCCATGGCCGGCGAGCAGAGGCAGATTGCCGATGAGGAAGTGGCCCTTGGGGCCTGGCGGCAACCCCGGCTTGGCATTCGGTGGAATTCGTCTTTCAGTTTCGGTGGCGGATCTGTATCCCACCCTTGCCTCCCGGCCCCCTCGCCCTCCCAACCCCGCAGGGGTTGTCGCAGGGTTGTCGCCGGCGGCGACAGTAGCCGTGGACCAGGGCACGCTTGGGTGGCCGCCGCCCACGGATAAAACGCCGGTTGGTCTGACCGACCCTGAAGAGTCGGACCGTTCGGTCCCTCCAGGGCCGAGAGGTTCTTGAGGCCATGCTAACCGTGGGGTTTCACCCGCATGCGGGAGGACTCATGTCGTGCCGCTTCGCGGGACATGGAACGGCGAAGCCTCTTCGATTCTCACTGGTCGAACCAGTGGTTTGACCAAAGGCAAGTCACCTGTGCCCGCTCCGCCTGGCCAGCACCACGGAAATGCCACGCTTTGGCTGCAGAGTGATGCTGGGCAAGAGCTCGAGTTTAAACCCCGGCGCCAGGGACAAATGAAGTCTCTGTGCCATCGCGGCCAGAACCAGCGTTGTTTCCATCTTCGCGAAAGAAGCGCCAATGCAGGTCCGCTGGCCGCCTCCGAAGGGAAAGTACGCGAACTTCGGCAGTTGCTTTTCGAATTCCTCCGTCCATCGCTCCGGACGGAACTCGTGCGGTTGATCATAGAAGCGGGTATCTCGGTGAACAACCCACTGGCTCAGCACCAGAGTGGTTTTGGCGGGCAAGGTGTAGCCTCCGATTTCGACGGGTCGCACCGCCTCGCGAACGAAAGCCCAGACCGGAGGATACAACCGGAGCGCTTCTTTGATGATCTTCTCCGTGTAGGTCAGCTTGGGCAAGTCTTCAAGTGTGGGTGTCCGGCCGCCTAACACCTCACCAAGCTCGTCCGCCAATCCGGCCTGAACCTCGGGGTGCTGGGCCAGGAGGTACCAGGCGTACGAGAGGGTGAGCGCGACTGTTTCGGAGCCGGTAAAGATAAGGGTTACGACTTCGTCTCGAACTTGACGGTCACTCATCGGCCTCCCGTCCTCGTCCCGCGCCTGGAGCAGCATGGAAAGGAGATCCCCACCCAATTGGCCGTTCGCCCGACGCTGGCCAATGATTCGGTAGATCACCTGATCGAGCCGGTGAGTCGCCCAGAGATAGCGCAGGTTGCGGGGTGTGGGAAAGTACTTGAGGGCGTACGTGGGCGCGATGCCACGTGAGTTTCGCAATTGACCGGCGCGCGCCGCAGCCATGACCCGATCCAGATGGCCGTCGATGTCCACGTCAAAGAGCACGCGGGTGACAATTTCGAGCGTTAGGCGTGTCATGTCACTGTAAAGATCGTGGCTCTCCCCGCTCCTCCATGCTGCCATAGTCTCTTGCGTATGCTGCACCATGACTTCAGCATAGCGCCCGATGCTCCGGCGGTGAAACGCCGGCTGCATCAAGTATCGCTGCCGCCGCCACAATTCTCCTTCGCTCGTAAGCAAGCCGTTGCCCAGGAAACGCCGGTTGCTGACCAGAGCCAGGCCGTGGATGAAGTTGTGGCTCTGGGTTACCAGAACATCCTCAATGAGGTCGGGCTTGCTGATCAGGCAGAAGCCGATCTTCAGGGCGCGACAGTAGAAAATGCCGCCGTATTCGCGCGCCCAACCCTCGATCCTCGCAAGGCCATCACCTCTCAGCATCGGCAGACTACCGATCAGCCAACGGCCTTTGGGGCCCGCAGGCAACGCCGGGTTTGTCTGCGTCACTGTTCGCATTCCTGTATCAGCGGCTGTCAACATGACACTAAGCGATTTCCTCAATGTGCTCGAAGGGCCGCCTGCTTTACTGGTCGCTGGAAGTCGGCTTGCGCAGGGTAATCGCGCGCGCTTACCGCAGCGCAGCGCGGCAAAGGCGGCTTGAGCGCGGCAAAAGCCCGCCGCCCAACCCAAGGGAAGAGGCAGCGTAAGAAGAAGATCAAGGCCATCTCACGCGCCAGGGCTGGCAGTTGTTCGCCGACGTGTCGGTACCGCTCCATCCGCAAGAGGGCCAGGCGCATCCGGATGCGCTTCCAGAACGCTCGCGCCAGATGCTTGGGGACCTCCTCCTTGGGACAATCAAAGCGCAGGTTAATCATCCAGTCCAGCTCGGGAACTCGGGCAAAGTCTGCTGGCGCAGGCTCGGGCCCAAGGGCCTCCGCCGCCTGGGCAAAAAGCCTCCAAGCCGACTCCACGGCCGGATCCTGCTCGCGAAAAAACCGGGTGAGGAGGCGTGCGGCCAGCGGGACACTAAAAAAGCCATTCCACCACAACGGCAAGAAGGCGTTAAACCATCCCCCGACATTCCAATAACGGCGCAGACAGGCTTGGAAGGGATCCTGCATGACCTCGTAGTAGCGACTGATATCCCCCTGCTCTCGCGCCATAAAGCGTCTCCAGACCGTATCCATCGCCTCGACGTCGCCGGGGCCCAGCACGCCCTCGCGCTGCCGCTGGATGAGGGCTGCGATCTGTTGCGCTTGCACCGTGGTCAGGCTGAGGCCGTTGCTATAGAGCGGGTCCACCGCCCGCGCCGCGTCCCCCACCAAGAACCATCCCTCTGCCGAGTAGGCCTGGTCGGACCAATAAAGGTATTCGTGGTACACATTGGTGTCGAGCACCTTCCCGGAGCGGACCATCCTCCCGAGAGCCGGGTGTTGCTGATCGACCATGGCGAGAAAGTCCTCGAGGCTGCGCATGGGATAGGAAAAGAGATCAGGCCGAAGCGTGATCCCCATGCTGATCAAGCGTTGGTGGTCGCGCGTGGCTAAAGGGATCCCCCAAATCCAATAGCCCTGGCCCAGAAAATGGTGGGTCGTCTGCCAAAGATCATAGGCCAGGGGGCGCCGCAGGGTGATCTCGAGGTGGGGCAAAAAGGGTTCGAAGTCGGCCAGCCAAAACCAGAAACAGCTGCGTTGTCTTTCGGCAGGCCGGGTATAGGTGGTCACTTTCTTGCCGATCCGGCGCGTGCGCCCCGTGGCGTCAATCAGCCAGCGGCAGGAGAAGGCCACGGCGCTTTCGCCCACCCGAGCATGGACGCGGTGGCCGGTGGCTGCCGTCCCGATCTCGCAGTCGTGCATGCGGCCTGTCACCAGGCGTACCCCGAGTTCCGCGGCTCGCGCCCGCAGGGCGCGATCTACATCGGGACGGTGGAGCTGCCAGGCCGTATGGTGCAGCCGATGGGGGGCATGCACCGAGTAACGCCGGTCCCGAGGATCGTCCGGCTTGATCTTGTGGTAGAAACTTAAGCCGTGCTTGGTCATCTGGGTGCTGTTAAGGTAGTCGCGGAGACCGATCTCTTGCATAAACAGCGCGGCCGGCTCCACTAGCGACTCGCCGACGTAGGGCCGCCGCTCGTGTTCCGGGCTTGGGCCGAGCACGATCACTTGCAGGGTGGGCAATTGCTGCTTGAGATAGGCTGCGGTCATCAACCCAGCCACGCTCGAGCCTACGATCACCACATCAACGTTTTCCATAAGATCGTCCCTAGTCCGAGTAAAGCTCGCGCCCTTTTGCCTCGAAACCAAGGAAATCACGCGAGGAACTCATCTAACAGCTCATTTAGCGTCTCAGCCGCTTCCAACGGCACGAAGTGCCCGGCATCGACGAACTTTAATCTGACGGACTGCGCGTTGGGAAAAAACTCCTGGGCCTCGAGTGGTCGAGCGCAGTTTGGAATGAGCCCTGCCCAGGGGACGTAGCCGTCTCCAATACCTCGCCCATCGGCAGAGAATGCCCTTGAGAGAATGATCTGCTGCGACGCGGGCGTACGTAGCCAAAAGGGCGGGCGTATCGCCTTGAAGGCCATCCCGGTTGACCCGTCGAACCGACTGGCCGGCATGGCAATGTCATGTGTACCCTGTACAAGAAGTACAGGGAAATTGTACCTCCTGTAGGCCTGCAGGTTATCGCGCAGGTAACTCATATAATTCTGATTGTGTTGATACAAGCCGGCCCAGGCACAGGCAAATGCTCCCGGTCTGCCGGCGCGAGGTCCCCGCTGGAATGGATGTGAAGCTTCTTGAGTTGCCTCCTGCAATGCCTTGTCGGGCATGGGATGTTTGGTGCGCCTCATCGAGCTGTCCAGCAGGCGCCATCCCGTGCGCCCATAGAGGATCCTCAGCAGGGCGCCGGGCGCTGCCTCCAATATGGCCGTGAGGAGCCGGGCACCTCTCCGGCTCCGCAAGATGCGCCCCTGGGGTATCGACGATTTGAAGTGTCCGACTAGGGGCTGCTGACAACGTATATAGCGCAAAATACGTTCGGGGTATTGGCCGGCCAGAATATCGCCAATAATGGTTCCCAGATCGAGCGTGACGAGGTTAAAGCGTTGCACGCCCACGTTGTCAAGGGCTGTCACCAATTCCTCGGCTTGCATTTCCAGCGCGTAATCGCCGCCTGGGTCATGCACCTCGGGGAACAGCCGCTGTGGATAGTTCATGGACGACTGACCAGAGCCCTTTAAGTCAAATGCGACAAGGTGATAACGCCCGCCGAAGCGAGCGAGCTGGTGGCGCCACAGCCGCCACGTATCCATAAGGCCGTGCAGGAAAACAATGCATTCGCGCTCTTTGGCAGGCGACTCGACATAATGGAAAGTCACGTCGGTGGGCCTGCCGCTTAAGGTCTTTTCGACCTTAACGTATCTGTGGACCAGAAGGCCATCCCGCTCGCCATCGGCGTGCGTCATCACCTGCAGCCGCTTCTTGCGCACAAAACTGAGGAGCCGCTGACTTACGAAGTACAGGAGTGCTACCGCAAACAGCCGTTGCATAAGCGTCAGTAAACCTCTCATCGTGATAGCGCCCCAAGCAGTTTCGGAGGGGGAAAGGAAAGGGTGGGCGCCCACGAAGCCCTCACTGCCAGCGGCGCGCTCCTTCGGGGAGTGAAATAACGCGCTCGGCCATCGGGCCCTTCTTGTTGCCCCGCAGTTGAACGATCTTCCAGCGATCGAGGTTGAGCTTCTGGATCTGCAGATACACGATAGACAGGCCCCCTTCGCCAAGCACCCAGGGGTTGTGGATCTCAACGTCCGGGACGATGTAGCGGGCCGACATGGCGAGGCGCGCGTCGTCTTGGGTGATGTTCGGGAGCGCGCCGTGCATCGTGCGCTCGGAGAAGATGACAAACTCCCCCGCCTTCATCTCCAAGTTCACGGCGTGTTTCTCGATCTCGCCCAGCGCCGGACGCATGACCTTGGTGCCGAACCGATCGTGCTTGTTGCCGGCGTGCTTCACGGGATCGTACTCCTCGACCTCCATGGGCAGGAGCTCCCGATGAGTGCCGGGAATGAAGCGCATGCAGCCATTCTTGACGGTGGAGTCGGTGATGGCCACCCAGGCGGTGAGCTGAAAGAGCTTGCGAAGGTTTTTCGGGGTCAGGGTAGCGGTGCGGAACGTCTCGTTGAGGTAGGAGGTGGCTTGGTGCCATCCCGTGCCGCCCATGCCCGGATACTTGGGGAAGAACTGGCTGCGCCAAAGCAGCAGATCGGGACCAAGCAGCTGCGCCATGCGTTCCACGATGGCGGGGTGGGCGTAGAGCGACATCAGCTCGTCGTCCTCCAGGTGCTTGTCGCGGGCGTTGAGGCCCTTCCGGGCGTAGGTCTCGTTGTTGATCTCGGCGCCATCGGGGCCCTTCGTCGTAGACCCGACGTAGGTGTAGGAGTCCCGCGGGTAGGTGCGGGAGTCGGTCTCAAAGAGCCGCCACATGCGGGGTGCCATAGCGAGCATCTCTTCCCGTTCCAGGAGCTTGAACGGCCCCGCAAAGCCGCGGTCCCAGAAGTCGCGGATCTGGGGCTCCGACATGGCCCACCGCGGATCGGTGTGGACGGCGGGCTGGTAGGAGACCGGCGAGTCGAGCTCGGTGTGAACGTCGATGTAGACGTTGCGGCGATGGCTCCCGAGGAAGGTGGAGAGCATCTTCCAGTTCCAGGAAAGAGGGAGGCTGTAACGAATTTTGTCGGGCAGTAGGGGGTGCAAGGGCCTAAGCTGCGAGAGGACGTAGCCGGCGACGAGGGGCCCGGTCTTAACGTAGCGCTTGGGTTTCTGGACGGTAGCGGTAGTGTTCATGGTGTCTCCTTCGGCAGAAAATTTAGAATGGTTGAGCGTATTCCCGGTAGTGGGTCAGTTTGATGTGGGGGCGGCTTAACGCCGCCACGTGGCGAGGTAAACTCGCTGCTACCGGGGCTAACTGGCCCACCACCGTGTTCCCGTGTAGCTTGCGAGGCTGATACGAAAGACAACGATTCGTCATTACCCGACGTGTCGACTGAACGGATGTCCGATCCCTTTTTCGCCGGCAGGTTGCTTATGTGAAGGCCGATTTCCGCTGGCCGCTCATGAGGGCTGATGCATTGGCGCAGGGCACTCATGACGCCGCGAGAGATCACTCCGCACTGGCCAAATTTCGTCCCGGTGGTCAAAACCGTGTGCAGCCTGGGGAGATGGTAAAAGGGGACGCTGGGGTACCAGTGGTGCTCGTGATGGTAGCCAATGTTTCGCGGCAGGATCAGGATGCGCTCCCACAGGGAGGGTAGGGTGGTGCGGGTCAAATGATACGGGGGCGTGCTCGTCGGGATGGCTGAGTGCTCGCAGATGATGCGGACGTACTGGATGACGATGTGCCATGTGCAGTAGGGGATGATCCAGTAGAGCAGGAAGTCGGTGGCGAGATTCAGCCGCCAGAGGAGCAGACCGATAGATGCGTAGTATCCAGAACGAGCTGCGGCGTAGAGCCAGGATTTTTTCCGATACTCCGGTCGAGCGAACATGGAAAGAGTCCCTTTCGTGATCCAGCCGATCCCTTCCACCAAAGCCAGCTTCCTTAACAGCAGAAGGAGAAGGCCGGCCATACTCTTGGGGAATTCCCAATCCTTGGCCAGGACGCCTTCGTAGGTATGGGTGTGCCAGAGTTCGCGGTTCTTGTCTTTCTCTGTGCCCAGGTAGCGGTGGTGGTCCTGATGGAAGTAGCGGAAGACACCGACCGAGAGGAAGGTCGGCCAGTAAAGCACCAGGTCGGCGACCCAATCGTTCCAGCGTTTCTTTTTGAACAGCGTAAAGTGAGAGGCCTCATGTCCCAGCACCAACAAGGCGTGTTGACGAGCGCCAATAAAGACCACAGCGCACAAGTAGAGAGGGAGACTCCAGAAGCGTTCACAAAGGGCGACGGCCGCGGCAATACCCACCCACTCGACGACGATGGCGAGTCCGGCGCGGAACGCATTGAGTCGAGAAAGATCGCGAATCACGTGGGTGGGAGGCCGGTCCGGCAGCTTCTCGACGTACGCGTGAGGATGCTCGATATCCTCCCGGGGTTTCTCTGCAGTTTCAGCGGTGCTGAGCACGGGCCATCCCTTCCCAGTAGCACTGTGGTTAGA
>Ga0182035_10001573_pt1 | contig 11641 bp, 10 predicted proteins | sample flu12Cox44000170_FD_125969 | JGI IMG/M metagenome (GOLD analysis project Ga0182035, IMG submission 125969) | Lab enrichment of tropical soil microbial communities from Luquillo Experimental Forest, Puerto Rico - flux4day.12C.oxic.44.000.170 | ecosystem: Environmental > Terrestrial > Soil >...
ATGTTAAAGGCCGTCACGACGCTCTCCGTAAGTTGGGCCGCAATTTGAAGCCTATATTGTTGAGGAAGGTCTTCTGAAAATTGCCGCGCGTGCTGAGTTCGACGTAGTTGCAGCGCCGCGCGAGCTCGCGCGCCTGCGACCGCGCTTCAAGCGAGGCCAGGATCTGGCGTACGCCCAGGCCGGCGGCGTTGCCGACCTGCTTAAATCGCTCGGCCGGCAGCGCCGGCAGCAGTCCGATCGCGATAGCACTATCGATGTTAAGGTAGGCGCCAAAGGCGCCGGCTATCACGACCCGCTCGATATCGTCCTCGCGCAATCCGCGGTCAGTCAGCAGCAGCTCGATGCCCGTGCGGATGGCGGCTTTGGCAAGCTGCACCGCGCGCACGTCGTGTTGGGTGAAATAGACCTCCGGTGCCAGCGCGGCGACACGCTTGCCATCGACCTCGATGACGGCGGGATGGCAGCCGGCGATGCGGCCGCCATCGTCGAGAATGTGCGCCTGCCGCAGGGTGGCGAGCGCGTCGATCACGCCCGAGCCGCACAACCCGACCGGCTTGCCGTTGCCGATGACGTTGACCTCGATATGGCCGCGCGCGATCATCACGCGTTCGATCGCACCTTCGGCCGCGCGCATGCCGCAGGAGATGTGGCCACCCTCGAGCGCAGGACCCGAGGGACACGAGGCGGAGCGGATGTCGCCCCGATGGATCAGGGAAATCTCTGTATTGGTACCGATATCCATCACCAGCGTAATCGTGTCGCCACCCCAATAGCTTTCCGTGGCGAGCAACGCGGCCACATGATCGCTGCCGACGAAGCCCCCGATATTCGGCGCGACGTGCACGTAGGCGCCGGAACAGACCGTCAGGCCGAGTTCTCGCGCCTTGAGATCCATGGCGTCACGCGTGGCGGCGACGAACGGAGCGCGGCCGAGCTGGCGCACCGGCAGGCCGAGCAACAAGTGTTGCATAGCGGTGTTGCCGCAAATCGCCACGTCGACGATGTCGGCGGCCGTACCGCCGACGGACGTGCAAAGATCGTGGGCGAGCGAATTGATCGCGGTCGTCGCCGCCACGCGCAATTCGGTAGCTTGCGCCGCCCCGTGGATGGCGTGATTCATGCGGCTGATGACGTCGGCGCCCCAGGCTACCTGCGGGTTCTCGAGGCCCAGGCTGGCGACTCGCGCACCGCTTTCCAGATCGACCAGGAAGCCAGCAACATTGGTGGTGCCGAGATCAACCGCAAGACCGAACCGCCGCTGGCCCGGCGGCGCAAAACCGATCAATTCGCCCCCGCGCAGATGGGCGCGCAGCGACCATTTGCCGCGGCGCAAGACGGCTGACAATTGGCGCGCGGCCTCAAGATCGATCTCTGACGTCGTGGTCGGGAGCGCACGGATGACGCGATCGAAGTCGGACACATTATCGGTCAGCGTCGCTTCCGGAAGGCTGACGTCATGGCTTATCACCGCCGGATCGATCGGCAGTATTTCGATCGTGCCGGGGTGATCGAGCTCGGTCCGTACCACCCGCGCGAGCGAGCGTTCGGCGATCTCGAGCACGCAGTCGGCGAGCGGCGTGACCTGACAGGCACGCAGCCAGGTGCCGCGCTTGCCGAGATGCGCCTTTTCGCGCGAGGCGTCGACTTCACCTTTGGTCACTTTCACGCGGCAGGTACCGCAAGTGCCGCGGCCGCCGCAGGCGCCGATAATGCGTATGCCCCCGCGCCGCGCGGTCTCATAGATCGTTTCCCCTGCCTGGCTTGCCAACTCCCGTTCTACCTGCGGGAAGTCGAGCGTGATGGCCTGTGCCGCCCGTTTGCGGTGGGGCATGGCGCAACTCAAGCCATGGCCGGCACCGCGGGGCGGCCGGACATGCGACATTTCGCCAACGACGGACAGGCGTCGCATCGCGACCACAGCGCCGGTGGCAGACCGATGCCGATGCCGAGGACCATCGACATCGATTTGAGTGGCTGCAGCAACTGGCCGCGGCTGACGCTGACACCAATACTGTCGGCCTCGGCGAGGCGCAGCACCGCCGCTTGCGCAGCCAGCGGCAGCCCGGGATCGCCGGCACGCAGCTCACCGGCCGCGCTCAGTTGGCGCTTGCGCGCTTCCGCAAGAATACGGTCCTGCAGGAGGCGCGACAGCACAAACGCCAATTCATTGCCCACGCCATCGAGCGCCAGCGCCAGCGAGGTGCGCCGTTCGGCAAACAGCGCAGTCGTGCGCCGTTCCAGCGCCGGCCCGAGCGTGCAGACGGCAGCAGCGATGGCGGTCAGTTGTCCGCTCTCCGGCACCAGTCGCATTGCGTCTAGCACCTCGCCACCGACGCGCAGCCGGTCGCGTGGCGGCTCGTCCAACGGAACGATGCGGTAGCAATAGGCGGCTTCGAGCAGCGCGTCGCGCCCGATCATAGCGATGGCCTCGCGGCGAAAGCGGTCGCACGACGGCAACCCGGTGCGCGGCTTCGCCGCCGCGATCTCGCGAAGCAGGACGCTGCTGCCTATCTTCGACATGGCGGCCGCCTCGTCAGCTTGCGTATTTGCGCGCGGCACGATACATGGCGCGGGCGTTCTCGACTGGCGTCTCGTCGGGTAAGCCGAAGGCCGCATCGAGGATCAGCTTGCCGCCTTTGTGAAAGACGTTCTCAGCGAGATGGCGCACGGCGGCGTCTACCTCGTCGGGCGTGCCGGTGGTCAAAAGCGAGGGTGAGATATTGCCGCGCAAGGCGACCACGTCACCTAGCACCTCGAATGCCTTGACCATATCGGTGCGCTCAAACCAGTAGATGCACTTGCCGGGCGGAATGTCGCGGATCGTCTCCAGCCGCTTCGTGCAGTCAGCCTCCCACAGCGGCATCGGAATGACGCCCGCGTCGATCAGATTGATCATCAGTTTGCGGAATGAGGGCCACCAGAAGGTTTCGAATTGCTTTTGCGACATGAAGCGGTCAGGCGCCCAGTGCACCGGGAAGAACACCACCGGGTGTCCGGAAGCGCGCGACCAGGCGATCGTCTGCTTGGTCAGGAAGACGGCTGCCTTGTCGAGCATTTTGAGCAGCTTGTCTTTGTTGCGATAAAGATCCTTCATCGTACCGGTGGCGCCGCGTAAGTAATCGGCGATCAGGTCATAGGGCGCGACCGAGGTGCTGATGTGCGAGGTCGGAAATCCCTGTGCTGTCATGCGGTTGGTGAAATCGATGTGTACGTTGGAGAAACGCTCCACCTCTTCCGCCGCCTTCATGATCTTCTCGAGTGCGGCGCGCACGCGCGGCTTGGCGAACGCGCGCATGCCGCCGACCAGCCGGAAGTAATGCAGACCCGGGAGGTAGGGCAGCTCCTCCATACCGTCGAACACGCCGAGCACGCGCGGCAGATATTTGGTCAGATAGAAGGCGGTGGGATCAAAGATGAACTCGTCGTACTCCTCCGCTTTCATGTACTCGCGGTCGAGATACTGATAGGGCTGATGGTCGCCGACGCCGTGCCCCGGCCAGATCAGCTGCTTGTAATCGAGCGCATCGAGCACCGGGCCCATGGCGACGTTGAGCACCAGCGGATTGTAGCAATCGGGCTCAAGTTCGAGCAGCGCGCGTTCGGCGATCTCGGTCGCCTTGACGTCATTGTACATGAGCTCGCGATTGGTGATGCCGCCGAATTTAGCGAGGTAGAAGGTGCAGAACATTGCGGTCGGCATGCGGTCGGGCTGCTTGAGGGCGACGCAGTCCATGATGCGTTGCCAGCGCTTGTCGTAGGCGGCCTTCGCCTCCGGCGATTGAACGTAGGTCTTGGGCGCGTTCATGCGGCAACTCCCATCCAGTTCTTACACAGGGAGACTGCCTCGATGGCGTTGGTACCGAAAGCGTCGGCCCCAGTGTAATTGCGCACGGCCTCATCAACCTGGCCACCACCGATCATGATCTTGAGCTTGTTGCGCAGGCCAGCCTCCTGGATGGCCGCGATCGTCTCCTTCATCGAATCGAAGGCCAAGGTGAGGAAGCCGGAGAGGCCGACCACGTCCGGTTTAAACTCATTGATCTCATCGACGAAGGTCTTCACTGGCACGTCGATGCCGATGTCCTTTACCTCGAAGCCGTTGATGTCGAGCATGAAGGTTACGATATTCTTGCCGATGTCGTGCAGGTCGCCATGCACGGTTCCGATCAGCACCTTGGCGAGTTTCTTGGGCTCGCCGCCGGGACCCTGCGTGATCAAGGGTTTCGCAACCGCGCCAATGTTCTCCAGCATCTCGCCGGCGAGTACGAGCTCGGGCAAGAAGTATTCGCCTTGCTCGAAGCGCTTGCCGACGATATCCATCGCTTGACGGCAGAGATCGAGCACCCGCATCGGATTGGCGCCCTCCTCCAACAGCATTTTCTTGGCGAGGGCGAAGGCGTCGTCCTCGTTCATGTCCGCCAGCCAGGTTACCAGCTGCTTTTCCTGATCGGTCATCTCAGACATCTCTACTCCTAGTTTCGTCAAGCCGCCCGCATGCTAACGCTGCGGCGAATTCCAGATTCTGCAATGGCTTCGGCTAATATGTCGTCGTTGCGGTATCCCATGAGATGCACGCCGGCGACGCCGTCGATCTGGCTGACCGCGCGCATGGTTTCGATCAACACGGCCTTGGCTTCGAGCTTCTGATTTTCCGCGCCGGCGATGCGCCGTGTCACCGCATCTGGGATGTGCACGCCGGGCACGCGTTCCGCCATCCGGCGAAGCGACTTGGCGTTGCTCAACGTACCGACGCCGACAACAATAGCGCAGCGCTTGTGCAGTCCGCGTGCGCACACCTCGCGCATGAAATCAGCCAGCAACGGTACGTCAAAGCAGAACTGCGTCTGAATAAACTGCGCGCCGGCCTCGATCTTCTTTTCCAGATTGACGATCCGGTCGCGGAAGGGCGGCACGAATGGATTGGCAGTGGCGCCAAGAAATAGATTGGGCGCGGCCTGCAACTTCCGGCCCGAGGCGAAAGCAGCACCGTCACGCATACCTCGCGTAATGCGCAGGAGTGAAATCGCATCGAGATCGAATACCGGTTTGGCGCCAGGGTGGTCGCCCTGACTGACGTGATCGCCGGTGAGGCAAAGAACATTGCGCACACCCAAGGCCGCCGCACCTAGAATGTCGCCTTGCAGCGCAATGCGGTTGCGGTCGCGACATGAAAACTGCGCCACCGGCGTCAGCCCGTTTGCAACCAGAATGGCCGCCGCGGCCGCGCTTGACATGTGGCAATTGGCACCGGCGCCGTCGGTGATATTGATGGCGTCGACGAGGTCGCGGAAGCGGGAGGCGCGCGCAATTAGCTCGTTCGCGTCGCTGGAATCGGGCGGAGAAACCTCAACGGTGGTAACGAAACGGCCTGACTTGCACGCCTTCTCGAAATCAAACGCCTCGCGGACGGCGGCAATGTGTCGCTCATTAACTCTCGGCGCTGGATTCGTACCGTTGATTACGCGCAGCCACGACGAGCGACCCCAAAGCTGGTGATTGATCGGTTCAAGGAATCCTTTGCTCGCCGGTTCGCTGATCTGCTTTTCACCTTCGATTGCCTCGATCCACACGCAGCGCATCGCCGGATTAACCTCGCAGCCGCCGTCAGCGCGGACACCGCCGCAGGGCCCGTTGCGCATCTGCTTGCTGCAATTGCTGGGGCAACTCATACCTGTCGACGACAGCACGCATTGACCGCACATCTGGCAGTCGAACATTAACTGCTTAGTGGCGCGCTCCAAGGGAACGAGCAACCACTCTGCGCGCTGCGCTCTCGTCCACTGCACAAACCGGCGCAGGTACGGGGCATAATACGCACAGGTTTCGTACGTCCGCCTAAGAACGGACGCGTGCCGCACGCTCCATCGCCGCAACGCTTTCATGTCGTGCCGCCCGGACCGCTGTTGACATGTCAACAGCAATATTACACGGCGCGGCTGGTTCAATTTTGACTTGGGTCAAGGGATCCAGCCGCTGCCGAAGCTTATTTTGACATCCGTGGGGCGCTGCCTTAGCCCACACGTGGAGGGGAGCCATGTCTCTTCGATCGAAAGCGCGCCGGGCTGGTCCTGCGGAACCCGACGATACGCGCATTTCGCCCTACGCTCTAAATCTCGACAACTATGTCCCCGCTTATCTCACCTATCTTGCCGGTAAGATTTCGAGCTCGGCATCGGCGACTTATCGACCGAAGTTCGGGGTCGGCATCACTGATTGGCGGATTATGGCGCTGCTCGCGACCGAACCATGGATTTCAGCCGGCCGTGTTTGCGACGTGATTGGACTCGACAAAGCGGCCGTCAGTCGCAGTGTGCGTGGAATGAAATCAAAGAGAATTGTCGAGATAAGGCAAATCGATGAGGAACAATCCAGACATTTAGTCGCGCTGACACGCAAAGGCCTTAACCTGCACGACAGCATCGTTAAATTGTCATTGGCACGAGAACAACAACTACTCAGAAATTTTTCGATGGCCGAACGTAAGATACTGCTAAACTTTCTTTCACGCATGCATGCACAGGTTATCGACGACGATCTGAGTCCAAAGCGCACCCGCGGCGCTACGGGTCACAAGGACATTCGTAGCCGGATGGACGCGCGGATTTGAGTATTGGGCACTTGTGCTCAAGTCAATTATCCACAGGCTTATCCACAGTGCTGCCGACTTTTGTAAGCTTGTCAGACCACATGGCGAAAAGGCCAGCGCGATATCGGCAGAACAGCCATCGATCGTACGGCTCTCCCAGTCAGCTCGGTAATAGCGCGGCCTGTTATTGCCGTGTCGAGACAGCGCGTTCCGGTATGCACAAAGGTTCGCGAGGGCATTCCCCGCTGTAAATACAGCGGGGAAACAGCGAGAACCCCCATTTGGGCCCGGCAGAGCGACACTCCAAATGGACGGCCGAACGGCGCACGCAACCGTGCGACGGTCCTGGCCGAAGGGATGCCTTGTCGATTAGCTTGCCTAGGATTTGGGCTGGTTCATACGCTGACGCTGGCGCAGTCTGCGGCCGTTTCTCGCCGATGAATTCGTCCTGGCCTGGTCATTTCGCTTTGGAAGGGTCCTTGAAATTGGCGATGGTCGCAAACTCAATATTGTAGAGTTCGCCGTTCACCCGCTCGACCTTGCGGATGTAGATATCCTGGATCACCTCGCGTGTCTCCGGATCGATCGTTATCGGCCCCCGCGGACTGACCCAACTCATCCCCTTCATCGCCGCCAGGAGATCATCGCCATTGGCCGACCCCTGGGTTTTCTTGAGGGCCTCGTAGATCAGGTGCATCCCGTCGTAGCTTTGCATTGCCATCAGGTTCGGCCGCATTCCACCATTCGCCTTCTTGAAGGCTGCGACGAAGCTCTTGTTCTCGGGGCTATCGTGAGCAGCCGAGTAGTGATGCGTCGTGATGATGCCAAGTGCCGCATCGCCGATCTGGTTAACAATATCGTCTTCTGTCAGGCTGCCCTCAGCAATGAATTTGATACCAGACTTATCTAACCCACGCTCGACGAACTGGCGGATAAAGATCGGACCAACGCCAGCGGGAACAAATCCCATGAGTGCATCCGGCTTGGCGTCTGCCACGCGCTGCAACGCAGGTGCGAAGTCGTTGCTCGACAATGGCACTCGCAAAGATTCGATCACCTTGCCGCCGGCGGCCTCGAAGCGCTGCTTGAAAGCGGTTTCCACGTCGATGCCGGGTGCGTAGTCCGAGACCACCGTCACCACCGTCTTGATTCCGTTCGCCACTGCCCAGTTGGCGAGCGGAATGGTCGTCTGCGGGACCGAGAAGCTTGTCCGCACGATGTAAGGCGAACGCTGAGTAATTATCGAGGTCGCTGCCATCATCACTACTTCGGGGATCTTCGCCTCGGTAGCTATTGGCGCCGTGGCCAGCGCCCCCGGCGTGAGCCCAAACCCGGCGAGAAGCGATACTTTGTCATTCACGACCAGTTCCTGGGCGAGCCGCTTCGTCATATCGGCATTGCCGGTGTCGTCCTTGACGATCAGTTCGATCTTCTTCCCGGCGACGATATCGCCATGCTGCTGCATGTAGAGCCGGGCGCCGGCAACGAGCTGCTTCCCGGTCGGAGTAAAAGGCCCGGTTAGCGGAACGAGCAAACCGATCTTGACGGTGTTCTCGGCGAAGACTGGTGTTGCAACGCAAAAGATGGCTGCGATGAGGCCAGCGGTACAGTAACGAGCAATGTTCATGGAGCCCTCAATTTCGCTTCTGCTCGGAAGCAGATTACAGCCAGAGCCGTTGGTCAACGGGGCATCCTGGTTGTCACAGCAAATTAGTGGTTTTCGGAGCTCTGGTTGCCTTTGCTAATCGCATCAGTAGATGCCCGGAATGATTCGGTGGGTACGCGTCATATATGTACGATACTCATCACCAAACTTCTCCATCATCATGCGCTCCTCGCGACCAACACGTGCGAAGAACAACACCCCAAAACCGACTATTCCGGCCATTCCGGTTATCCAGTTCGGAAGCAACAACGCTTGTGAGAGCGCCCAAAGCCAGAATGCAGAATACATGGGATGACGAATTTTGTTATAAACGCCGCAGGTCACCAGTTTGTGCTGATTGCGAAGCTCGAGAGTCATCGACCACAAGCGACCAAGGTCGCGATGCGTGCGATAGAGCAACGTCATCGCCGCAATTAGCACCGTCAACCCCACCCATGCTTGTGCTGGATGGAACCCATAATTGGCAAACTTAGGTTGGTCCGTGCTCACATAAACTAGTGGAATAAAAAACAAACCAGTGTAAGAGATTCCCATCAAAGCAGCTTCACGCCTACGATCGAAACGCTGCGCTACCGGCATTTTCCGCGACGACCGCATTCGTGGATAGCGAATGATGAAATAGGTCACACATCCAAGTGCCCAAATGATCTTTGCGATAACGAGCGTCATTCGACCCTGCTAGCAGCTAGCTCGTTGATTCGAGCGGACGCTCTCTGCACACAAATGCTTTCATGGGATACAAGAGTTTACTCGCTTTAAGCGTACGCGAAAGAGTTGTTTGTTCTGTTTGTGGTATGTGAGCGCGTCTTCAAATATAGCGAAAGTCACTAATTACTATCAAAATGGAGCAACCGTAAGCTCCGGCCGGGGTTTCAGGGGTGTGATCTCGAATATCACTCTGGATCACAAGCCCGACATTAATCACTTTAACATCGAAAAAATTGATCGGTTGCATGTAACTGTGAGCGCAAGAATTCAATCCGTCGTGGGCAGCGGTTCGGCGAGCCCAACACGGGAATATCCCTGGTAAAATAATACACCGAGCTTACTGGGCCGATGTGCTTGGCGCCGGGCTTTCTAACCGCGCCGAGGGGAGTGGGCGCGGGGGAGCGCCTTTCTCAATTTCCTAACGGCAGGGGCTTCGCGGCGGTATCACCAGCCGATTTTATCTTCTGCTCTTGCTGTGAGACCCCCGCGGTCTTCGGGACCGGCTTGACGGCGGCCCCAACCTTCACAGGTGCGTCCCTAAGGGGGAGCTGCTCTGTAGTAAGGCCGTTTGCTTCACGAAGATCGGTCACGAAGCTCTCGGGTTTGGCCAAGATGAAAAAGGGTACTTTTAAGTTGATTAATTCTGCAACATCCCGCGTGAAGCCCACGCAATTCCTCAACCACGCATTCCAAAGCGGTTTTTCAATTTCAAGCTTATTTATGTAAGCAACGAGCCTTTTGTATGTGGCCGCATCTACCCAGACGCGATAACGCGTTAGAACATATTTTTCTTCAAGGTCACCGTCGCTTGCGCCAATTTCGGAAGGCACAAATATTAGATGCCCTATCGTCCAGGCATAAACGCTACAATTCGCACAGTCCCTTCTGTCACCAGCTGGAAAGAACCCGGCGACATGGCTCTTTGTAACTTCCTGACGTGAATTCACCTCGCCGTACATCACGTAGATATGCCCATAGCTCGCAGCGTTTCGCGCGCGAAATTCAACGAAGTATCTCTGAATCGAATTATATTCGTTGGAGGGCTTCGCACTGCTTGCCAAATGCGTTTTTGACCCGGACGCTGCCGATGACACGCCAGTCGGGTTTCCGTCATCTGCCCAAGCAGATGAAAATTGAAAAATTACGGCGGCGATGGCGGCGAGCAGGAACCTGCCGGCGAAATTCAGCAAACGCAGCATGGCAGCAATCCTAGTTAGAGCAAGGCGAGCGGATGAACGCCATTGGTCCAGCGGGGTAAAATTGCAATTACCCCCCAGACTCAAAACATCCCCGCCTGCATGGCGCTGAACGTCCGCTCTGCGTCAGCCGCCATGACAATTCAGGCCGAGCTAGCCTTTCGTTACTACCGGTGCCGGCGCCTTGCCCTTGCCTATTATGGGAGCCTTGCCTTTTCCGGGGGTAAACCACCCACAACCCGCAAGGCTCAAAGCCACGAGCACCGAACAGACCACTGTAAATACTTTTCTCATTTGCCACCCAGTCAGAGTTGAGACCACAGTCCATTAAATATTCTGCGTAAGGTGTCGCCTAGTGCGAAAAAGCCACACTCAATAGCTAATCGTTCAGCAAGTCGCCGGCATTGAAATATCTTGTTAGATCAATAACTTAGATAAAAGCCGCTGTGGTAGCTGACTGTGGACGCCGAGCAATCGCCAAGCTCAATGATATTCTTCGCAACTCCCGACAAGGGGAAAGCGATCAGGATTCGGGTAGCGTTTTTCGAGCTTGGCCTCGGTATCCTTAAGGGCGACATTGCATTCCTTCTCGGTCTTATACCGTGGGGAGACCTGCCTTTCCCCGTTCGGGCCGAGCGCAACAAACTGCCACCAAGCTACAGCAGGCGTTGCCGAAGCAACTAAAGCTGCGGACACCAGCGTAAGACGTGTGATGCGGCGGACGTTCATTGTTATTTCAGGGCAACACTACAACAGGGGTACCAAAACTGACACGGTCGTACAGGTCCAAAACATCACTGTTGTACATGCGAATGCATCCGTGAGAGACGAAGCGGCCAACCGATTGAGGGTTGTTAGTACCATGGATCGCGTACTGACCGCCGCCGCTCAGAGTCAACGCAGCGGCCCCCATGGGATTCCCAGGACTGCCGCTAGCGATGACGTCGGGAATTCTGGGATTTTCTCTCCTTATCATGTCTGGCGGAGACCAAGCCGGCTTTATGTATTTGCCGTCGATGGAAGCAGTGCCCGACCACTTCATCCCTGCTCGACCGACTCCCACTGGATAGCGGATAGCCCGGCCATCCGCGACGACATAATATAAGTGCCGTTGGCTCGTTTTCACGACAATGGTGCCGGTTGGGTAGCCACCAAAAGATACTATCTCAGCCGAAAATGACGATGAAGTAGTCGCAAGACCCAACCCGATAAAGGTAATTGCCCAGAGTATTTTTAGTCGATTTCTCATGGTTGCCTCTTTGATCATTCCGGCGCGCTTACCGGACATTTTTCTTTTTTGCATCCGCCCTGCCGTCAAACGTAACCCGGCTCACTTGTCTTACTCTTTGAAGGTTAATCTGTGGTGACGCGATGCTCGCGGGTTGGCTGATCAGTGATGGCGGCCGACTGGTCCATTTCGGAATCAAGTCGTTTTGGATTACTTAATAAATTGCGTACACTTGAAAGGAAGCGACCAGCCTGCTG
>Ga0182035_10001575_pt1 | contig 11639 bp, 9 predicted proteins | sample flu12Cox44000170_FD_125969 | JGI IMG/M metagenome (GOLD analysis project Ga0182035, IMG submission 125969) | Lab enrichment of tropical soil microbial communities from Luquillo Experimental Forest, Puerto Rico - flux4day.12C.oxic.44.000.170 | ecosystem: Environmental > Terrestrial > Soil >...
ACGCTGGACGGGCTGGCGGCCGGCCCCGATCTCACCATCCGCGCCGAACTTCTGCTGCCGGTGGCCTTCGCCCTGCTCGGCCGGGAGGGCACCGCGCTGGCGGACATCAAGACGGTCGGCGGGCACCCGCAGGCACAACCACAGTGCCGCCACTGGCTGGCCGGGCACCTGCCGGACGCCGACTGGCGGCCGGCCGCATCGAACGCCGAAGCCGCCCGGCAGGTGGCTGACGGCCAGCTCGACGCCGCGCTGGCCGGTGCGTTCGCCGCGAGCCGGTACGGGCTGGTGGCCCTGGCCACGGACGTGAGCGACGTGCCGGACGCGGTGACCCGGTTCGTGGTGGTCGGGCAGCCCGGCCCGGTGCCCGCCGCCACCGGGGCCGACCGGACCACGCTGGTCGCCTTCCTGCGCGAGGATCATCCCGGGGCGCTGATGGAACTGCTGACCGAGTTCGCGGTCCGCGGCATCAACCTGACCAGGATCGAGTCCCGGCCGACCGGCGACGGGCTGGGCAAGTACTGCTTCTCCATCGACTGCGAGGGCCATCTGGACGACGCGCGGGTCGGGGAGGCGCTGATGGGCCTGCGCCGGGTCTGCGCCGATGTCCGGTTCCTGGGCAGTTACCAGCGGCACGACGGCGGCCGCACCCAGGTCCGGGCGGGCACGTCCGATGCCGAGTTTGCACAGGCCGCAGCTTGGCTGGGGCGCCTGCGGTACGGCCGGGTCTAGGCGGCCGGCCGGCTACAGGTAAGGCCCGGAGGTGCGCGGCTGCGGCTGGCCTTCCTCGCCGCCGGGCATGACCCCCGGTGGCAGTGCCCGCCGCATCTGCTCCAGCTGGGCCCGCGCTGCCATCTGCTGCGCGAACAGGGTGGTCTGGATGCCGTGGAACAGTCCCTCCAGCCAGCCGACCAGCTGAGCCTGCGCAATCCGCAATTCCGCCTCACTGGGCGGGGCACCCTCGGCGAACGGGAGCGACAGCCGCTCCAGTTCGTCGACCAGTTCCGGGGCCAGCCCGTCCTCGAGTTCCTTGATTGAACTCGCGTGGATCTCGGCCAGCCGGGCCCGGCTCTTCTCATCCAGCGGGGCCGACTTCACCTCGTCCAGCAGCTGGCGGATCATGCTGCCGATCCGCATCACCTTGGCGGGCTGCTCCACCATCTCGATCACGGGGCGCTCACCCGGCTGGTCGGCGTCACCTTCGATGGCCGGCCGGATGGGTTTCAGGACACGATCGGCGTGTTCACGCGGACGTGCCCGGTCCTGGTGGATGTCGCACCGGACGAGAGCTTCCTGTCGTTAGCAAAGAAGGTGGCCCTTGAGACGATCCGGGTCGGTCGTCACCAGCATTATCCCGTCCACAACCCGGTCAGCGGCCGACTATGGAACATCCTCTTCAATTATCTCGCAGTCGAGTTCGGCGATTTTGCCGGCATCCCGATGACGGCGGATCTGTTGTTGTTCGGATACTCCAATTATCCGCTGGCCCTTCACCTTCGCCACTTTGATGCCCGTGAACAGCTCACCGTAGACTTCGATTTTCACGCCAGCGTCTTTGCCCCGGACGAGGCGGAAGCGATCGTTCGCGACTATATGCAACTCCTCGCCCTGCTGATCGCCGATCCGGAGCAGCCGATCCCGGCAACCGCGGGCGGCGGCCACAAGGGAATCCTGCTGCGGGTCGGCGGCAACCCGCCGCAAAAGCCGGCGGCGACAGCACAGGACGCGAGCGCCGCCACCGTTGAGCCGCCGCGCTCCGGTGCCGAGCGGATACTCGCTGGGATCTGGGCGAACCTGTTGAAGCTCGATCCGGTGCCGCGCAATGAGAGCTTCTACAACCTTGGCGGCGACTCGATCATGACACTCATCATGGTATTCGAGGCGCAGAAGGCCGGGCTGAACCTCGATCCCGCTCTCATTAGCGGCGATCAGACGGTCGCGCAGCTCGCCCTCGCGGCCGACGCCGCGCACTCGGCGAGCGGGGGCGGTGCCGCCGCCCGCACCGGGCGGGACTACCGCGGCGGCGCGGTTCAGCTGTTGCCGGTGCAGCACCGGTTCTTTGCTACCACGCCGGTGGATCCGCATCATTGGAACCTTGCCTACATGTTCGAGCCGGGTGAGGCGGTGGATCTTGCGTCGCTCCACCGCGCCATGCACGCCTTGGCGGCGCATCACACGGCACTGCGCTGTTCCTTCAGCTTTTACGGACAGAGCTGGCAACAGATCGCGGACGACTGGATCGACATGATCAGCGTCACACAGGAGGAAGTGGGGGACCTGACGGAACCGGAACGATCCCTCGCAATCGAGCACCGTTGTGCGGAACTGCAAGCAAGCCTCGACCTCGGCAGCGGGCCGTTGGTGCGCCTCGCCGTTTTTCCGCCCGGCCGCGACGGCAAAGCGCGCGTGCTGCTGTGCGCGCACCACCTGATCATTGATCCGATATCGGTGGCGATCCTTACCGATGATCTGCGATCGGCCTACCGGCAGGCGGCTTGCGGCGAGCCGATTCAGCTGCCGCCGGCGACCACCGAGCTACGGGATTGGGCCGAGGCGTTGGCGGTGTATGCAGCAGGCCGCGAAGCCGTCGGGGAAGTGGAATATTGGTCGAACGTCGCTTCGGAAGCCAGAAGGGTTATCGCGGTGGCTCCGCTACCGCGCGATGAGACGGCCGGCCGGAACACCAGCGAATCCTTGCAGGAATTACTCGTATCGCTTAGCGACGCAGAAACACGCGAGCTGTTGCGCGATATCCCGCACGCCTACCATACCGAGATTAACGACGTGCTGCTCATGGCACTGGCGCATGCGATCGGCCGCTGGGCGCGGGCAGACCGCGTCTGCTTGGCGCTCGAAGGGCACGGGCGGGAGCATATCATCCCGGGGATCAATCTATCCCGTACGGTCGGTTGGCTGGTGAGCGCATACCCCGCGGTTCTCAGAGCGCCGCGCGCCTGCCAGATCACAGAGCTGATGGCGGTTCACGATCAGCTCAAGGCTGTGCCCCATAAGGGCGTTGGATACGGCGTGCTGCGCTATCTCAGCCAGGACCGCAACCTCTCCGCTCGCCTGATGCTGGAGACCGAGCCCGAGATCATGTTCACCTATCTCGGTCAAACGGAGCAATGGGCCGATAACGAACTGTTCCGCCTCATCGACCACCCGGTGGGTCCGCTACGCAGCCCGCGGCGCTTGCGACGCCATCTGCTCAACGTTGTCGCACGTGTGCGTCATGGCAGGCTTGAGGTGGCATGGCATTTCAGCCGCAACATCCACCAGCTGGCGACGATTGAGAACGTCGCTGCTGACTTCATCGCCGCATTGCGCACCGTCCTGGACGCAGGCCGCAGCGACCTCGAAGTTCGCCGCGCCAGCGCGGGCAGCCGGAACCCTCAGGTATATCTGGAGGCGAGGTTGGGCTGACGAGCGACGGCCCTGCCGGCGTGAAGCCGCGTGCGCCGGCGGAGCCGCCCTTTATCGGCCGAATACGCGAATTCACATCAGGTGGAATCGATCATGTATGCCTCGGAACGATCGATAGAATGGAATAACCGAGTATTCGAGCGATTAACCAGCCTGTCGGTTCGCGGCGATTACACGCCGTTCGGACTGTTCGACTGGCCCGACCACTTGCCGGACGAGGAGTGGTGGATGTCACCCGAACTCCTATCGGTCCATGACACCCCTTTGATGGAGCAAGTCGACGAAGCCACGCTCAAGCGACTAAGCAAATGGGAGAGCATCAATTTCTACAGCTTAAATGTGCACGGCATCCGCGAGCTATTGATAGAGGTGGTGCGTCGCATACATTCACTCGGCTTCGAGGAACCGTCGGAGTTCTTTCATCGCTTTATCGGCGAAGAAAACGATCACATGTGGTTCTTCGCACAATTCTGTCGCCGCTACGGTGGCAAGATTTACCCGAACCGCATGATCCCGCTTGGTTCGGAGGCGAATGATTCTCAGCTCGAGTCATTCCTCGTCTTTGCCAGGATATTGATCTTCGAGGAGCTCGTCGATCACTTCAATCGCAGGATGGGAAAGGACGAACGGCTGCATCCGCTGATCCAGAACATGAATTGGGTGCATCATGTCGACGAATCTCGACATATAGCCGGCGGCCGCGAAATTGTGAGGCAGCTCCATCGGGATTTGCGGCCCCTGAAAGCCGACCGGTTGCGCGCAATGAGCGACTATCTGCGGCGCTATATGGCGGCGGTGCTGGAGGCGCTCTACAATCCGCGCGCGTATCGCGACGCGGGGATGCCGGGGCCACACCAGGTGCGGCGCGACCTCCTTGGCGCCCCCGGCCGCGTCCGGCATCACCGCGCCTTTATCGCCAAAATCACCCAGTTTCTATTGGCCAACGACATCCTGATGGAGGAGGCAAGCGCATGACCATGCGCACGGGCCGCGATGACGGGGTTTCCGAGCTTTGGAGATGGCTGCAAGGCCATAATCCCGCTGCTGCCCAGCTGGCATTGGATCTCGATCTCGATCTGATCGAGACCCGCATTCTGAGATCGCTCGACTTTATGAATTTTATCCTCTTCATCGAAGAACTGTCCGGCATCGATATCGAAATCAATAACAACAACGGGGCGCTGATCGACTCGCTGCGGACTTTGCGATCGATCCGCGACAATCTTCTGAAACGTGAGGCACAGTGATGAAGTCAGTTTTCCTTCCGGGCGAGGATTTCCGGGTCGATCGCGGTCTTGCGACGCTCGGGCCGGAGATGTTGAGGCTGCGCGCGGCAGTCGACGCGCGGTTCGTCACTTGGGCGGAGAAAAGCGGCGCGGTGGCAATGGCGTTCCCGCCGTTGCTCAGCGTCAACGACCTCGAGGCTTTCGACTATTTTCAGAATTTTCCGCATTTGGCGCTGTGCGCCGTGCCGCTCGCCGCGCAATCGATCAACGATGTGCGCATCGAGGCAAGACCGCTTGGCACCATCGACCAAGGGCATCTTTGTCATGCGCAACACGTGCTGCCCTCCGCGGCATGCTATAATGTCTATCTCCACCTGCGGGGCAGAACCATTGAGGAAACGTTGTACGTTACCACTGCGGCTTCATGCTTCCGCAACGAGGTCGAGTTTACCGGATTGGAACGGCTGTGGGGCTTCACGATGCGTGAGATCGTATGCATCGGTAACCGCGAGGCGGCCGAAGCCCATCTCACTGTATTCCAGCGACGGATCAGCGAATTTGCAACCGAACTGGAACTGGCCGTCACGCGCCAGACTGCGACCGATCCCTTCTATCAGCCGCAGGACGCGCGCGCTTTGATGCAGCGGCTGGCGCCGGTCAAGGAGGAATTCGTCTATGGCGATCGGGTTGCGGTCGCTTCGCTGAACATTCACCGCAACTTTTTCGGCGAGCGTTGCTCGATCCGAACTGCCGACGGCGGCGCGGCCTTCACGAGCTGCGTCGCGTTCGGGCTCGAACGATGGCTGCACGCGCTGCTGGACCGATATGTCGAACCGGCCGCGGCACTGGCAGCCTTATCGACGACTGCCTAGGACGAGTGATCGCCTCCGCGCAGCGAACCCCGATTGCAATCCTAATCCAGATTTCCCAGGGACGGGCGCACGTATTTGCGCCGGTCAGGCAGGACCGCATCACCGAGGAACACCGACCATGACGGGCTTGCTGGAATCCGCAGTTGCCGCAATCCGCGCCGAGATGGCACGTACCAAGTTGGGCGTTTCCGATATCTTCACGACTGGGCAGCGCATCGCGGAGCTGGCGCAACGGTTTGTCGCCGATCCGGACCCCGATGTTCCCACGCAGCGGATAGCGGTAATCGGCAGTCTCACGACGGATTTTCTGGTCCGCGGCATTGCCTGTGCGGTGGTTCAGGAAGGTATTCTGCCCGTCATCTATGAGGCGCCATTTGGCAGCTATACGCAGCAGGTGCTCGATAGGGGATCCGGTCTGCACCGGTTTCATCCCAATCTCGTGGTTATCGCGCCGGATTGGCACGTCACGGTCGACGGGATCACCATCGATACGCCCGCCGCCGTGGTCGCCGAGCTGACGGCTGCCAAGGCGCACAGTTTCGCGCAATTGTGGGATATCATCGAACACGAACTCGGTGCACGCGTTCTGCAGCATGTACTGGTGCCGCCGGTGTATCGCTTCTGCGGGATTGCCGAGCGTCTGGCGCCGGCCTCCCCGAGAAACCAAGTCCTGGCGCTCACGCATGCCTTGCTGGAGGCCGGCCGCGGCCGGGTGTCTTGGGTAGAGATGGACCGCCTCGCCGAGCAGGCGGGGGCCTCCGAGTTCGCCGACGAGCGCAGCTATTTGCGGGCCAAGCTGCCGTTCGGCCTTGCAGTGCTGCCTGATTACTTGCCGGCATTCCGCGCGGCATGGCGGTGCGCCACCTCCCGGACGAAGAAGGCGCTGGTGCTCGACCTGGACAACACGCTCTGGGGCGGCATCATCGGCGACGATGGCGTGGCCGGCCTCGCACTCGGGCCGGGCAGTGCGGCCGGGGAGGCTTTCGTAAGCTGGGCGAGCTATCTCCAGCAGCTAGCCGCCCGCGGCGTGGTGCTCGCCGTATGCAGCAAGAATAACCCGGAGATCGCGATCTCGGTATTCGATCACGAGCACATGGTGCTGCGGCGATCCGATTTCGCTGCCTTTCACTGTTCCTGGAACGACAAGGCGTCCGGGCTGCGCCAAATTGCGAGCGAGCTCAACCTAGGATTGGAAAGTCTCGTCTTCGCCGACGACAACCCGGCCGAGTGCGAACTTATCCAAACGGCGCTGCCCGATGTCGGCATCGTGCATCTGGGCGCCGATCCGACGCGGTTCATCGAGCGCCTGGACCGCGGCCAGTGGTTCGATCTGCCGCAATACACCGCCGAGGACACCGGCCGCGGCGCCGCATATGCCGCCCGGGCGCAGGCGCAGGCGGAGCAGAACGCCGCCGCAGATATCGACTCGTATTTGACCGGTTTGCGAATGGTCGCTGCTTTAGGCAGAGCGACCCCGTCGGACCTGCCGCGCCTGGCGCAAATGGAGCAGAAGACCAATCAGTTCAATCTGACGACGCGACGCTACAGCGAGGATGCGCTCGCAGCGCTGCTGCGGCACGATGATGCGATCGTGCTTAGGCTGCGCCTCTACGATAAGTTCGGCGATCACGGGCTGGTGGCGAGCCTGATTGCGCTCCACGAAGGAGACGCGCTGCGCATCGATAGTTGGGTTATGAGCTGCCGCGTGTTTTCCCGCACGGTCGAACAGTTCATGATGAGCCGACTGGTTGAAATCGCCTGTACGCTGCTGGTGTCGCGCATTGTCGGCGAGTATCTGCCGACGAAGAAGAACGGCGTAGTGGCGGACTTATTCTATCAGCTCGGCTTCAAGAAACTTCCAGGGGGCGCGTTTTGGGAATTGGCGCTCGCCGACTGGGTGGCTGTGCTTAAGTTCAACCACTTCATTGGCGCGGCGCCCGCCGAACAAAGCATGACGAGCGCTCCCGCCCCGGCGGCTGTTGCGCCGTTGGCGCTCGATCGGCGCAGTGTCTAGCAGGTTGCGGCGGGCCGGTGGACGGAACACTTCGATGGCGGCGGAGTACGACTACATCATCATCGGCGCGGGTTCCGCCGGTTGCGTTCTGGCCAACCGCTTGTCGGAGGACCCGCGCATACAGATCCTGCTCCTCGAAGCGGGACCGCCCGACAGGTCGATATGGATCGACATCCCTGCTGGCCTGATAAGGCTCCTCAACGATCCCAGATACAATTGGAGCTTTAACACAGAGCCGGAACCCAATCTCGGAGGGCGCATTGTACCGGTCCCTCGCGGCAAGACGCTGGGCGGATCCAGCGCTATCAACGGCATGGTGTATGTCCGCGGCAATCCGCTGGACTACGACACCTGGGCGCAGCTCGGAAATCGCGGGTGGTCTTACGATTCGGTGCTGCCGTACTTCAAGAAGTCCGAGCATTACGAACCAGGCGGAGACGAGACGCGGGGCCGCGGTGGCCCTCTCAACGTCGCTGTCCTGCGTGAGCCGTGCGAGCTGTGCGACGCCTTTATCGCGGCCGCCATAGCCGAGGGATTTCGCCGTAACCCCGACTACAACAGCGGCGACCAGGAGGGCTTCGCTTATTTCCAGGCGACGCAGAAAAACGGTCGACGTTGGTCGGCGGCCCGCGCCTTCCTCGATCCGGCGCGGCGTCGGCCGAACTTGCGGATAGAAACCGGCGCGCTCGCGATCCGCATCATTCTCGACGGCAAGCGCGCCGTCGGCGTTGCCTACGCGCAGCGTGGCCGACTGTATGAGGAGCGCTGCGGCCGCGAAGTCATCGTCGCGGCTGGCGCGGTGAAGTCGCCGCATCTGCTGGAACTGTCGGGCATCGGCAACCCGGCAATCCTGAAGGCGGCCAGCCTGCCGGTGCAGCATGCCTTGCCGGGCGTGGGGGAGAACTATTGCGACCACTTCGCGCCTCGCATGAACTGGCGCGGGAAACTACCGATTACGCTCAACGAAAAGACTCGCGGCGCCGCTCTGGCGCGCGAGGTCGTGAAATATTGCCTGCGCGGGCGGGGCGTGCTGACGTTCACCGCGGTGCTGGCGGTCGGCTTCGTGCGGACGCGGCCGGAGCTGGCGGTGCCCGACGTACAGCTTGCCTTCAGTCCGGCGAGCTATGCTGACCCGCAAGTGCGCGCGCTCGACCGCGAGCCCGGCATGACGATCGCGGTCTACCAATGCCGTCCGGAATCGCGCGGCTCAATCCATGCGGTCTCGCCCGATCCCGGTGCCGCCCCGGCGATCCGGGGGAATTTTCTGGCCGACGAGACGGATCGGCAGACGCTGCTCGCCGGCATGCGCATGGCGCGTCGCATCGTCGGCAATCCGGCGCTCGATCGCTATCGCGCCTATGAGATGACCCCCGGCGAGGCCTGCGGAAGCGATGATGAATTGCTCGATTTCGCACGGCAGCAAGGACAGACCGTCTATCACGTAGTTGGGACGTGCAGGATGGGGCGGGACGCGATGGCCGTCGTCGACGACAAGCTGCGGGTGTGCGGCATGGCGAGGTTGCGGGTTATCGACGCGTCGATCATGCCGACGCTGGTGTCCGGGAACACTAATGCGCCTGTCATGATGATCGCCGAGAAGGGCGCGGATCTCGTAAAGCAAGCGGCGTCCTATCCGGCAGCCCAGGTGGTTTGAGAAGGATCGCTGGCGGCGTGGTCGCCCGCAGCGGGGAGTGGACTGATGGAATTCGACCATATCGGAGTTATCGTGGAGGATCTCGCCGGTGGACGCGTGCTGTTGCGCGAAGCGTTCAGGATTCGGCAGTGGACGATCGAGTTCCGCGACTGGCAAATCGGCGTCGCGGTGCAGTTCGGCCGAGACAATTCCGGAATCTGCTATGAGATCGTCGCTCCGCTGTCTGATTCGAGCCCGGTTTCACGGGCGTTGCGAGACCGCGTGCATACCCTCAACCATGTCGCCTATCGGGTTTCGGACCTCTCGGGTGCGGCGCGTCGGCTGATCGATAGTGGCTTCATTCCGCTCGGCGCCCCGATCTCGGCCATCGCGTTCGACAATGCCCCGATCCAGTTCTTCCTTTCGGAGAATCGGCTGCTATTCGAGCTGATAGAAGCTCCGGCCCACCGTCACGCCTACACGCAGCATCTCTAGCGCCAGTTAATGGACCAGATGGTTGGCAACGGCGAGCGCGCTCAATGTACAGCCGCAAAGTTTTCAGCAAGTGGGGTTCTCAGAGCCACTAGCGGCACTTCGATCGGCACGACCCGAGCTACGAACAGGAGCAAAGGATGGCATTTGTTTCTCGTGTATTGATGCCGTTCGCTGCCGGACTTTACCTCTCGTTTCTGTTTCGCGTGATCAACGCCCTGATCGCCTCGCATCTATCCGAGGACCTCGGCATTGGCGCGGCCGGGTTGGGGACGATGACCTCGATATTCTTCCTCGCCTTTGCCGCCTCGCAGCTTGTAGTTGGCAAACTACTGGACCGCTTCGGTCCGCGCCGCGTCCAGGCCGGTATGCTGCTCATCGCCGCCTTGGGCGTAGGACTCTTTGCGATCGGCCGAAGCCTATGGCTGTTGACCTTGGCGCGCGCGCTGCTGGCGATCGGGGTTTCAGCCAGCATGTCATCCGGGGTGAAGGCGATCGTGAGTAGCCTTCCTAAAGAGCGAATTTCGCTTGCCAACGGCTGGATGCTGGCTTTTGGCGCTCTGGGCGCGATAAGTGCCACCGGCCCGGCAAATGCCGTTATGCAGTGGATGGGCTGGCGCGGGCTGTTGGGCCTTCTCGCGCTCCTGACGCTTGCCGTCAGCGCCCTGATTTATTTTGTAGTGCCCGAAAGCCAGTCGTCTGCTCGGCCGGGATCAACAATTGTGCGGATGCCGCTGCGGCAGATTTACAGCAATCGTGACTTCCTGTGTATCGCGTTGGTGAATTCGTTGTCGATTGCGGTCCCGTGGGCGATGCAAAGTCTGTGGGCTGCGCCGTGGCTGAAGGAGGTCAACGGCTACGATCATCCGATGATTGTCAATGTCCTGTTCGTCATGAGCTGTACCCTTTGTGCGGGCAGCATGCTCTTTGGCAGCGTGGCCGACCGTCTGGGTGTGCGCGGCATTGCCACCCAAACGGTATTTGGCGTAGCGGTCGCGGCCCTTTTAGCAGTCGAGATTCTGATCTTGTCGAGCGCGCCGCTACCCGCCTACGTCCTCTGGGGCATGCTGAGCCTCTTTGGCGGTCTCCCCGCGCTTGGCTTTGCCATCATGAGCGAACTCTTTACGAAGGAAATTATCGGTCGGATCAGCTCTGCTCTCGTCATGATGAATTTTGGTATCACCTTTTTCGTGCAGTCGGGTATGGGCTTCATCCTTTCTCTGTGGCCTCACCCCTCTGTCGGCCCCACGCCGCGCATTGCCTTCGAGATCGCCTTTGCCGCGCCATGCGCGTTGCAAGTTATGGCTTTCGCCTGGTTTTTGTGGCGTGGCGCGTCTCGTCGCAAAGCGACCGCTCAGGCGCTCTGGCTGCGAACCGCTGCAGTCGAGGGCGATAGCGAAATTCTTCCTCCTTAGTGCAACCGTGCGCGGGGTAACACGATGATCGGATTGCAGGAAATTCGGGCGCTCGCGCACTTACGTGCTGAAATAGCGCGCGGGAGGCGGCCGAAAGGGGGCAGCGCTGGTATGTGATCGGCTGCCACGGGTCGCCGTGGACCCCGGAGGATGCGCGCAGGGAGGCTGAGCGCACCCTCGGCGCGGTCGCCGATGAGGCGGACCCGGCGGCCCTGCGCGACGCGGCGTGGAAGGGCCCTGATCAAGGCGAAGATCGGCGTCGATGACGGCCGCGAGCTACCCAATATCCCGCGGGTCACCTCGACAATCGACCGAATCAGCTGAAGCGCTGTTCCGACATTCCATCGCGAACCTCTGCTCTGGGTCGTCGATTGTCGGATCGAACAGCTCGGTCCGGATCGCCTTGAGCCTCGTGAGGGTGCCGACCTCGGGCGATCAGGATGTTGATCGAGGGGACCGACCCGTTTACCACGATCGACAGTCGGCGCGGGGGAATCACCCGAGCGGTCGTCGGCCTCGGCAAACCGATAGAGCTGTTTCGGCGGCTCAAGGAGCCGCCACTCACCC
>Ga0182035_10001576_pt1 | contig 11637 bp, 8 predicted proteins | sample flu12Cox44000170_FD_125969 | JGI IMG/M metagenome (GOLD analysis project Ga0182035, IMG submission 125969) | Lab enrichment of tropical soil microbial communities from Luquillo Experimental Forest, Puerto Rico - flux4day.12C.oxic.44.000.170 | ecosystem: Environmental > Terrestrial > Soil >...
AGGAGCCTAAGTAGCCGGCGAACGCATTGAACACTTGATCGACTGTCACTCCCAGCGATTCCGCCTTCACACGATCAACATTGATCGCATATTGCGGCGCGTTAGCCCGAAAAGGGCTCAGTATCAGTTGCAGGCTTGACTGTGAGCCGGCATTGATGAGCATCGTATTGACGATGCTGCCAAGCTTGGTGAAATCGAGGCTGTTGTCTTGGATCTCAACCTGCATGGTGAAACCCGCAGCGAAGCCGATGCCCTGGATCGGCGGCGGGGGCAGCACACGAACATTCGCCTGCTCGATGGTGCTCATCGCGCTATTGAGCCTTGTGAGAATCGGCAACAAGCCGAGCGCTTTACCCCGCACTCCCCAGTCCTTAAGCATGATGTAGGCAACGCCAGCGTTGGAAAGTGGGGCATTGTTATCTAATGCCGATATGCCAGCGATGGTGATGACTTTATCGACGCCGGGGTTTTGTTCGGCGAGTTCGCTCACGCGGTCGAGCACTTGCTGCGTGCGGCCGAGTGAGGAGCCATCGGGTAACTGGACAGTCGCTAGCATGTAGCCTTGATCCTCGATTGGAATGAAACCCCTCGGTATCGTTGAAAAGGCGAACGAAGTGACTGCAATTACCGCGATCGCCACGATTACCACAATACCGGAGAATCCAACCAAGCGACGCATCAGCGTCGTATAGGCGTACTCCAGCTTGCTATAGAGCGCATTGAAACCGCGATAGAACGCGTTGCGCTGTTGCATCGGCACCGACGTGCGCAGCCACAATGCGCATTGTGTCGGCTTGAGTGTCACCGCATTGACCGCGCTGATCAGCGCGGTTGCCGCAATCACCAGCGCGAATTGCGCGTACATCTGGCCGGTAAGGCCTGGCAAGAAGGCGGCAGGCAGAAATACCGCCAACAACACCAGTGTGATGCCGATGATGGGCCCGAGCAGCACACGCATAGCTTCGATCGCCGCCTGTGGTCCACTCATGCCCTGGTCAATATTGTGGGCAGCACCCTCGACCACGATGATGGCGTCGTCGACGACGATGCCGATGGCCAGCACGAGCGCGAACAGCGTGGCGAAGTTGACGGTGAAACCAAGTGCCGCCATGGCGGCAAAGGCGCCGATGATGGTGACCGGCACCGTGGTCATCGGTACCAGCATAGCGCGCCAATCCTGCAGGAATACTAGGATGACGATCAGCACCAGAACGGCGGCTTCCAAAAGCGTTTTATAAACCTCGTCGATCGAGGCCTTTACAAAGACTGTAATGTCGAAGGGGACGCTGTAAACGAGGCCCTGTGGAAACGTTTGCGACAGCTCCGTCATGCGTTTCTTAACCGCGGTCGCGACGTCCAGCGCATTGGCACCGGGCGACTGAAAGATAGCGATACCAGCGGCCTGTTTCCGATCGAGTGAGAAGACCTGACCATAGGTCTTCGCCCCGAGCTCGACATGTCCGATATCGCGCACGCGCGTAATCTCGCCATTCGAGCCAGTCTTAACGATGATATTGGCAAATTCGACCGGATCGTCGAGACGGCCTGAAACATTTAAGGTGTATTGGAATGGTACGCTGCTTGGCGTGGGCGGCGCACCAATTTGACCCGAAGCGACTTCCGTATTCTGCTGTTGCAGGGAGTTGACTATGTCCTGGATTACCAACCCGCGCGCTTTCATCTTTTCCGGATCGAGCCAGATACGCATGGCATACAGACCGGCACCGAAGACGTTCACGTTGCCCACACCGGGCAGGCGCGAGAGCTCGTCCTTCAGATTGATCGTGGCATAGTTCGCGAGATAAAGACTGTCGAACCGCCCATCAGGTGCCGACAGTGTCACAAACTGCAGGATTGCGGTTGACTTCTTCTGTACCACGACGCCCTGCGCCTGAACGGCCTGTGGCAGCGAGGCGAGTGCCGCCTGTACGCGATTCTGAACGAGTACCTGCGCAAAATTCAAATCGTCTCCGATCTTGAAAGTTACTGTCAGAGAATAGGAGCCGTCGTCCGAGGCGTACGATTGCATGTAGATCATATCTTCGACGCCATTCACCTGCTGCTCGATAGGGAGGGCCACGGTGTCGATAACCGTGCGGGCGTTGGCGCCCGGGTAGCGCGTGGTCACCTGCACAGTCGGTGGCACTACGTTGGGATATTGCGCGACGGGCAGCACCAGCATCGCTACGGCGCCGATCACGATCGTTAGGATTGCGATGACGTTGGCGAGAACGGGTCGCTTGATGAAAAATTTCGAGAGCAAGGGCAGACCCTCACTTCGCTGCGGTTGACGCGGTGTGCGGCTCGACTTTTTCGCCAGGAATTGCGCGCAGTAGGCCTTCGACGATGACGCGGTCGTCCGCAGCAAGGCCTTTCATGATCACGCGTTCGGTCCCGTCGAGCGGGCCGACCTCAACCTTGCGCTGCTCGGCCACATCATCCTTGCCGACAACCAGCAAATAGCGGCCGCCTTGATCGGTCCCGAGTGCAGTTTCCGGCACCAGCAGCGCGTTCTCGAGCGAGCTGATAGTAGGTACACGCACCCGCACGAAATTGCCCGGCAACAAAGCGCGGTCGGCATTTTCCAGAATGCCGCGCACGGCTAGCGTTCCGGTCGATGCATTGATTGATGGCGCGGCGTAATCGAGCATACCTTTATGAGGATAGCCCTGCTCGGTCTGTAGCCCGACTTCGATCGGAATCTTCTTGAGATCCTGCGGCGTCAAATTGCGCCTGCGCATGTCCTCGCGGATGCGAATGACGTCGTCTTCGCTGACGTTAAAATTCACGTAAATTGGAGTGATCTGGACGATGGTCGCAAGCACCGTCGGCGTGCCCGCACCTCCGACATATTCTCCGACGGAAACCGTGCGCGCGGTGACGTAGCCGTCGAACGGCGCGCTCACGCTAGCGTAGCCGTAGTTCATCTCGGCAAGCTGCGTGTTGACATGGGCTTGCGTCAGATTGGCGTGCGCGGTGTCGCGTGCGGCGGTCGCGTTTTCTAGGGTGGCTTTTGACGCCGTGCTGGTTTTGGCGAGAAACGCCTGCCGCTCGTAATCGGCATCGGTCTGTGTGACCGTGGCCTGCGCGCTCTCTTCGGCCGCCTTCGCCTGCTCGAGTTTGAGCTTGTAGGTTTCAGGTTCGATGGTGAACAGCAAGGTCCCTTTTTTGACGATGTCCCCGTCCTTGTAATTGATGGTTTCGACGAAGCCGGATACCCGTGCGACAAGATTGGCGCTATTGACCGCCGCGGCATTGCCGGTCGCTTGGAGAAAGAGCGTGACACTGCGCTGGTTTGGCGTTGCCACCGTCACTTTTGGCGGCGGCGGCGGTACATAGGCATTGTGATTGTCGCAAGCCGCGACGGTCCCTGCGGCGAGCAGCGCAGTTACCGCTAACGGTAATTTTCGTCCAGGGGACATGTTTTACTCGAGAGGCTGGCCAAGCTTGCGATATTGGCGCGGATTTGCAAGGGGCGGGAAACAAAGCAGCGCCAAATGGCGCCGCACGAGGCGGTCAAAAAGTGACGTACCTACGGAAGCGCAAGCCGGTTGATCGCACTTCAAGCGCCTTTACGGTGCGAACGCCGCGACGGTATGTCCGTGTGATTGATTTCTCACAGGCAAAAAGTGCCAAATCTTTGGCTGGAAATAACAAGACTAAGCCGGTCGAGTTGTATTAAGCGAGCGATTAAAACTCGCAGAGCTGACGCGCCGAGATGAGTTCGCCCCCTGGAAGTTTGCGGGGGTCTTCTAGAGCGGCGACTGCCTCGCGCGGCGCCGACAACTAATCATCAGCCCCGCCGGATATCCGGCGGGCTTTTTTTGCCAAATGGGATGGGAGGAGGTATCCAATGAATCCGAACAACGGTCTCACCATTTGTTTGCCTGCGCCGTAGAGATGTGCTGTGCGATCAATCGCGCGACCTCTGACGCGTGCGTCAGTGGACCCATATGACCGGCGCCTGCGACGATCTTCAGTCGTCCCTTGGGCAGAATCTCAATGAGTCTCTCCGAAATAACGCGTGTTGGCAGCGGGGCGTGCTCGCCGCGCACGATCAACGCCGGGACGTTAAGTGCCGCGTACGCCTTCGCTGGTGTCGGATCGTCTATGAGGGCTTGGAAGTCTAATGGCGCTTTGGGGGCCCAGCGGGTGAGAGTGTTTTGCACCGCCGGCCGCATAGCCTTCCAGGCGCCGTGACTGTTCCAATAATCGACAAAATCGGCAACGCCTGCGCGATAGTCGCCAGTAGCAATGCAATGACTGATGCGCCTCGCGACCCCCTGGATTTCGGCATATGCCTGGACACCGGCCTCACCCATTTGTCGAAGCAAATGGAACGCGGAGGGTTCGTAGAGTGCGAGACTGGCAATCCGATCTGGACGACTAAGCGCGACATACAACGCCACACCCCCGCCGTAGGAGTGGCCCACGAGGTGAACTTTATCGTCACATTCGTCGATTAGGGCGATTGTTCGCGCCGCTTCGTCGGCGAGGGTGAAAACGTGCTCGCCGGTCCATGGTCCGCTGCTTTCAGAGCCATAATGCTCGGGCGTTAGCACCGCGTAGCCGTTGCCAAGCGCTTCGGACAGGTGACGCCACTGGCTTGCGTCAGCCCCCGAGGCATGCAGGGCTATTACCTGTCCCCGGCAGGCTAGCTGCCGGTGCGCAATATTGATGTTCATGGCAATTAGCCTTCGGGCCGAGCGTTGCTCAGTGCTAACGGCTGGATACGTGCTCACGACGCTACCCGGCCTCTGACGGCATCTATGATCTCTGAACGGTTGAGCCCGATATCCTTGAGCTGGCGATCGCTCAGTGAACTGAGCTGAGTAATCGCCGCGCGCTCGACGAGCCAAGACTTGTAGGCTGACCACCAACGTTTCCAAGGAGCGACCAGCTCACTTAAGCGGGATCGCCAAACCATCGCTTGCGGCGCGGGCCGCGGGCTAGAAATCGTTCTCACAGTCGTCTCCGCTACTTTTCGCGATGTCTATTCAGGTCCAGCCGCGCCAGCAGCTTGGTCCACCGTCTAGGGGCCGATATAATTTGAAGTTGGGCGCAAACATATGACGCGGGCGCCAGATGTTTTGCTCAGGACGCCAAAAGTAAGTTGATTGATCGCGTGCGAGCCCCAAGCCGAGCCCAAATCTTGTCGGTTAACTGCCAACGCTTGAATGCTGCGGGACGCTCAAGAGAATGCAAAAGTCTGACTGGTGTCGTTTACTCGCGAGGACTCCAGTTTGATGATGAAAGCAGTCGACGCATTATCTCGCGCTCAAGAGCATCAGTGAGATGCCCGCCCTGCCGCTCGATAAAGTTTGCGATTTCTCGTTCGGCCTGCCTCCGACGCGTTTCATACGTGGCATCAAGAATCGCGGTCATAGCATCAAAAATGACGTTCGCGATGCGCTTGAGAGTGCCGCGCTGCTTTGCAAACATGTTGCTCTTCGGAGGGTTGTAGCCACCGGAAGAGCCCAGACCCCTTTCGTTTTGTGCGTAGGTCATGGGTTTTCCATTAGGTTTTCCTCGGAGTGTGGCGACAAACCACCTTTGCGAGCGCACCCATATTGATGGGAGAGATCGCCCTCACATGGATGCCTCGTGATTCATGATTCTGCTCCCAGAGCCCCTTTAAGCTGGCGGCTATCCCACCGCCGATTTGGGCTGCGTGAAGAGGCCACCCGGCGAGGGTGGCCTCTTGGCCGCCAGCGTCAAGCTTGTGGGGACAACAGCTTTAGCGTTGGCTGCCGATACCGAGGTCGATGGCAAATGGCGCGCTGGCCGGTTCGTCCAACGGCGCATAAGCATTGGCACGAAAGGCGCCATTCGGAAGAATGTGCTTGCCCGTCACCTGTTGCGTATGACGCGCGCTCATCGTCGAGGCGGAGGGCTGGTACTCCATTGTTGTTTCGTACGCGAATCCCGCGGCGCCGGTTAAAAGCACAAAAGCGGAGGCGGCGATAATCTTGGTAACGATCTTCACGGTTTTAGCTCCGTTGTGTATGGGCAAGATGAATTTCTTGCGGGGCGCGCCTTGTGGCCCACTGCTGTGTCGCCCGCAATACACCTTGAATTCACAATTTGCAGTCCGTCACTCACGGGAACGTTATGGAATAAGCGAATCTAAAAAAAATTTGCCGTTTGCGGACGAGTCACAGACAATTTTTATAGAAAACAAGTTCACACAAAATAATTTGTTTCATGACACCCGGATCGAAGGCGTAGCGTTGATAACATGCACGGCCGTCATTGCTGCAATTCGCTGTTGCAGATCGCGGACAATAGCGCCGCTTAAAATTCATCAAAGCCGAACCCGACCGTGCACGTTACGTCGATATCCGAATGGCTCAGGAAGACACGGTTCGCCATTGGCTCGGCGATCGGCCGACGAACTTTTTGAAAGCGCGGCTGAACGCAGCTTCGGAATCGTAGCCGACTTCATGAGCGATGGTGGCAATTTTGACGCTGGGATTTGTCAGACGCTTGGCGGCGATCTGCATTCGCCATTGAGTCAGATATTGAATCGGCGGACAGCCCACCAGATGAACAAATCGATCAGCCAGTGCCGAGCGTGAGGCGGCGGCTTCCGAAGCGAGTTCCTCCACGGTCCAGGCGTGCGCCGGCCGCGAGTGCAACAGCGTCAACGCGCGGCCGACCAAGGGATCCCGCAATCCCGCAAGCCAGCCGGTGTTGTTGTTCGCGAGCTGATCCATATGCAGCCGAATGACTTCGACGAACATCAGTTCGGAAAGCCGGTTGAGAACGCTTTGGCTGCCGGCCCGTTTGTTGCCCGTCTCGGCGCTGGCGAACCGAATGAACTGGTCGAGCAAGCTGTGTGACGCTTGCGATGAATCACGTCGCAAGCGCATGAAGCGCGGCAACGAATCCAGCAGCGGATTAAAGGGACGCACGTCGCAACTGAAGAATCCGCAAATCAGATGGGTGTCACTTGGACCATCGCCGCCAGTTCGCAACGCAAAAGGTAATGCGTTGGCGTCCTCGGGCCGGCGGAAGGCGCCCAAATCCGGATCGGCGCGCATTCCCGGCGCGCTCGAAACGACATGTGGGTCGCCATGCGGGATGACTGCTATGTCCCCTTCCTCAAGCCTGACCGGTTCGAATCCGGCATCTCCGACAAGCGATATCCAGCACGAGCCGCGGGTGACAACATGATACTCGATCGCATGCTGAGCGCCGGGTGTGACCTCATGGGCAATCTGCGCCGCAGGTGGAGCTTCCGCGACCCAGGGCGATTTGGCGGTGACGTCGAAAAAAACTGACCCGGACAAATGCACGGCTGAGAGGACGTCCGACAACGCGTCCGTGCTCATCTACATGATCCTTCAAAGAACGATGGCTGTATCTACGTCACGAGGTCCTGGACGCAGAAGCAAGCCTCCCGGACGATCAGGCAAGACGATAGCGAATCTGGATGTGTGAGCAAGAGATTCGGCACCGCGGTCATTCTGCGCGGGCAGCAACTGACCTAGGGAACAAGCCAAGGCGCACGCGATGTGCGCCTCGATACATCGCCCTCGGCAATGTGTTGCAACACTGGATCTTTGAGGAGAATCACCGTGACTACAGTCATTGAATGCCACGCGCCTGTGGCCGGAAAGCTAGCTCCGAATTTGAAGGCCCTGAAGGCCAAGCAGCAGGCAGCCTGGTCATCCGGCGACTACGCCGTCATCGGCACGACCTTGCAGATTGTTGGCGAACAATTGGTGGAGGCCATGGACTTGCACGCTGGCCAGACTGTGCTCGACGTCGCCGCCGGCAATGGCAATGTCACGCTGGCCGCCGCCCGGCGCTGGTGCGAGGTTACATCCACCGACTATGTCGAGTCGCTACTCGCCCGTGGCCGCAAGCGGGCCGAAGCGGAAGGGCTTCAGGTTAAATTCCAAATAGCGGACGCCGAAGACCTGCCGTTTGCGGACGCATCCTTCGACGCCGTGGTTTCGACCTTCGGTGGCATGTTCAGTCCCGATCAGGACCGCACCGCTGCTGAAATGGTACGGGTGTGCAAGTCCGGTGGCAGCATCGGCCTCGCCAATTGGACGCCCGAAGGCTTCATCGGCAATCTGTTCAGGACGATCGGCAAATACCTGCCGCCGCCGAGTGGCGTTAAGTCGCCGGCGGTCTGGGGCACGCGGGATTGGGTGCACGCGACGTTCAGCCCCGCGGCCCTCACAATCGCCGCCGAGGCGCGCCATTTTACCTTTCGCTACCGCTCGGCGCAGCACTTCCTCGACATCTTCCGGACCTACTACGGACCAGTGCTCAAGGCCTTTGCAGCGCTCGAGGAGACCGGCAGGAAGGCGCTTGCTCGCGACATCATTGAGCTTGTCGGACGCTTCAATACCTCCGGCGACGAGACGATGGCTGTTCCGAGCGAGTACCTCGAGGTTGTCATTACCAAACAATGAGATCCTCGGCGAGAATCACTAACAAGCCCGGTGAGTCACTTCGGCATCACAATCCAAGCTAATGGACATGAAGCGGAAACATACCGTTTATTTCCGCTCATGGCCCTTAGCGTCTGTAAATAGCAGCCATCCCTAGATTTGGACGAACGGCTACATAATCCGGCTGGATGATCATTCGCACCACGCTCGAAGAAGCGTACATCGTCGACCCAGAGCGCCATACAGGTAATTGTCGCTATTGCAGCTTGTCGAGACAGCAAATGAACGAGAACCTGCCTTTCATTTGGTGGAAGAACTATCGAAACGAAGCGGCCTCGCCTGAAAAAGTGGCAGAGATGACGCACGAAAAGGCCCGCCATGCCGGCATGAGATTTCACGCTGCGGAATCCGCGAGCGCTGAATCCGATTCGTTAATGCGCTGCGAACGTGCGCTCGAGGCGGTACTTACAAATCGTGGGAATCCTTCTCGCGACGTTGATCGGGTACTTGCGGGCGATCCCCAATTTATCTTCGGACATTGTCTGCGCGCCGCCATCGTTGTGCGCGCCGACGATATTGCCGCACGATCTAAGCTTGCTGCAAGCGTGGCCACCCTCGAAGCGATTTGCCGAGACATCGGCGATCCCGCGCGTCGTCACGCGGCCGCGGCGCGTGCTTGGCTTGACGGCGATCAAGCTCTCGCGGTTGAACGTTATGGTGCCATCGTAATCGACTGGCCTTGCGATATTCTCGCGCTTGTCGTTGCGCATGCGCTTGACTTCCGGCTCGGCCAGCGGCGCATGCTCCGCGATCGCGTCGCCGAGGTGCTGCCCGAATGGGAGGCTGCGTTTCCCGGCTACGCAAGCGTGCTTGCGATGTACGCTTTCGGTCTCGAAGAGAATGGCCAATATCGCCGTGCTGAAAAGATAGCGCGTCGCGCGCTAGCACTCGACCCCCGACATCCAGGCGCTATTCATGTCATCGCCCATGTGATGGAGATGCAGGGGCGTGCCCGAGAGGGGCTCGGATTCCTTGCGGCTACCGAATCGGCATGGATGGACACTACAAGCATTTCTGTCCATCTAGCCTGGCATCGCGCTCTGTTCCACCTGGACGCGGATGATCCGGCGTCCGCGCTCGCCGTCTACGATGCACAGATCGCAAAGACGCACGCGCCAGAGATGTCAGAACTCGCCGATGCTTCGGCTTTGCTGTGGCGCCTACATCTACGAAATATCCGAGTGGGCAAACGTTGGCAGGTATTGGCGGATAGCTGGGAGATGCAAACACTGACCGACGTGAGGCCGTTCTATATCGTACATGCGATGATGGCGTTCGCCGCGGCGGGTCGCGACGCGGCAGCACGGCGAATGTTCAGTGATTTGTCGCAAGTCGAGACGCGCGGCGCCTCAACGTTGTATGCAGAGAGTGCGCTTATACGACCGCTCTGCAAAGCGTTGCTCGACTTCGCATACGGTGACTATGCGAGCTGCGTCGAATTGCTGGTGCACGTGCGTCACATCGCGCATCGTTGTGGTGGCAGCCTCGCCCAGTGTGACCTCGTTCACCTCACAGTCACTGAGGCCGCATTGCGTGCGCACAAGGGGAATCTCGCCCGGGCGCTAGTCAAGGAGCGCACAGAACAGAAACCGACGAGCCGGTTCTATCAGCAGCTTCAGCAACGCCTGGCTTCATAATACACCATGGCGCGAGCTATTGGCCATTACACCATTTGCGCAGCTTTACTCCCGCGCCGCGATCTGTCCGCTCTTGCGGTCGCTGCTCGGGGTAAAGCCTAGCGCAGTCGTTCACAGCATCAGGAGCGCACTCCTTTCGGCGAAACCAGCGGTCTGTTACCTTCCACGCCGTTCAAGAGCGGTCTGGTGAACGGCAGGCAAATCCATGTGCTTGTGCTGTTCATTAATCAGGATATCAAGAGCAATGGATCGGCGACGTTTCCTTAAAAACGCGATTTGGGTCGCGGTATCGCCCGCTGCACTGCCATTGATCGGCGCAAAGGCGGTAGGCCAACCGAGTTGGCCTACCCGAAACCTGATGATGGTTGTGCCGTTCCCGCCTGGCGGACAAGCCGATTTTGCTGCCCGCCCGATGGCGGCGGCTCTCGAAAAAATTCTCGGCCAGCCGATTGTCGTCGAAAACCGCGCCGGCGGAGCTGGCGGATCGATTGGAAACGCGATTGTCGCCCGTGCTGCGCCCGATGGTTACACCTTGTTGATGGCGTTGTCGTCTCTCGCAGTTCTTCCCGAGGCAGACCGGTTGTTCGGGCGTGAGCCGGCATACGAAGTTTCGCAGCTCTTTCCACTTGCACGGGTGCTAGCGGATCCGACCCTCTTCGCGGTACCAGCCTCCGCTCCTTGGCAGTCAATTCATGATTTTGTTGAAGACGCAAAGAAACGTCCCGGTCAAATTCCCTATGGATCGTCCGGACCTTACGGCACGCTGCATGTGGCCATGGAAATGTTTGCGTCTTCGGCCAACATCAAATTGCTGCACGTCCCGTTTCGCGGAGCAGGCCCTGCGCTGGCGGGTTTGCTCTCCGCGACAGTCGAGGCTCTTGCATCCGCGCCAAGCGTGGTGAAGCCGCAAGTGGACGCTGGTAAGCTGCGCGTCTTGGCCAATTGGGGTGCCAAGCGCATTGATAGCTTCCCCAAAGTCCCAACTTTCAAGGAACTCGGCTATGCCGATGTCGAGTTCTACATCTGGGCGGGGATCTTCACGCCGAAGGGCGTGCCGGAGCCTGTCATCGCACGGCTGCGCGAGGCGGTGCGTGAAGCCATCAAGAGTCCAGATGTCGTCAGCGTTTTCGATGCCGCTGGAAGTCCAGCGGCCTATCAGGATGCGCCGGAGTTTGCCGATTTCGTTAAAGTCGATAGCGCGCGGCTCATCGCTGCGGTCAAAAAGATGGGAAAACTTGAGTAGGTTCCGATCACGGTCCTGACTATTACCTTTAGGCTTTTGTGGCTCTCAGCCAACGTCGCTTGGCTTCTCGAACACTCCCGCCCGTGTCGTCCACTATGCAGGCGCTGTCTCATTCACTGACACGTCAGTCCCGACAAAAATGATCCGTGCCGCTGCCCTCTTTGTCGCGGTCGTCGTGCAACCGACTAAATTGGACAGCCGATGCTTCCGTTGCATTTAGTCGGACTAGATGCCTATTGCGTGTGTAAAATAAATAATGCAATCTGTAATTGTAAGTTGGCAAAACGAA
>Ga0182035_10001577_pt1 | contig 11636 bp, 11 predicted proteins | sample flu12Cox44000170_FD_125969 | JGI IMG/M metagenome (GOLD analysis project Ga0182035, IMG submission 125969) | Lab enrichment of tropical soil microbial communities from Luquillo Experimental Forest, Puerto Rico - flux4day.12C.oxic.44.000.170 | ecosystem: Environmental > Terrestrial > Soil >...
CACCTGCGATCGGTGAGGCGAGCCCCGCCTTGCCGGACGAGCCGTATTTCCAGGACTTTCGGCCGCGGCTCAGCAGAGCTTCGCCCCGCTGCCGGATGACGTGACGCCAATCGCCCCCAACCAAGTACTGGCGCGTTCGCCGTTCACCTTTTTCAGGGCGCGATCATGATCGCCGTGCAAAGTTCTCCGATGGATTATCCTCCTTTTCTTAAAGAAATTCTCACGCGCCTCGTGACGCCGCGTTTAGCCCTGTCGGCCCCGCCTCCTCAAAAGGAGCTTATCGAAAACCTTCTATCCGTTTCTGACGATGAACTTACAAATCGCAAAGGCCAGCAGGCCCATTGTATAAGGAGCCTTTTGTTGTTGCAGGCCGGCGAATTCGATCGCTCCCACTCGATCGTACAAGCTATGACAGGTGCGGATGCTGCATATATCCATGGGATGATCCACCGTGTGGAAGGAGATTATTCGAATGCCGGATACTGGTTCCGGAAAGCTCTCGCTGATCCGTTCTACCGGGGAATGCCGACTGATCCAATTCAGATAACCGAAGCACTCGCAAAGGCGCGAAATCTGACGCCTGACGCCGCCCTCGTTCAAAGCCTTCAGGCCGAGTTTGAAAGTCTTCTGCGCTCATTGGTGTAATCGAAAACAGGGCCATCGATTGAATTTGCTGAGCATCCTTTCAACAGAGTGGTAACGTAAGGCAGCGTAGTAACTTAAGAAAATGAGGCTTGCAGGCTTAGTCGCGATCTGGTGTCTTAGCCTGAGTGCGATCTGTGCGGAAGCGGGTACGGTTTGTCTGATCAATATTGACGGACCGATCGGTCCTGCGACGGCGAGCTATATTTCTCGAAGCATCGACGAGGCGAAATCTCTTAGGGCGGATTGTCTTGTTATTCAGTTGAACACGCCCGGAGGTCTTCTCGATTCGACGCGAACAATCGTCCAGAAATTGCTCGCATCTCCGGTACCGGTGATTGTTTATGTCGCTCCCACAGGCGCTGCCGCCGCAAGTGCAGGTTGTTTCATTACCCTGTCGGCTGACGTCGCGGCGATGGCACCGGCCACAACCATCGGCGCTGCGCATCCGGTCGCGGTTGGCGGTGTTCCGGGCACCGGCGAAGCAAAGCAGGACGATACGATGGCCCGGAAGCTCGAAAATTTTGCCGTGAGCTACATCGAATCGATCGCCAGCAAGCGAAATCGAAACGTCGAATGGGCGAAAGCGGCTGTTCGAGAGAGCGCATCGATCACGGCCGAAAAAGCGCTCGAAATGAAGGTCATCGAAATCATTGCACAAAACATGGATGATCTGCTTGCACAGCTGAACGGTCGAGTGGTCCACGGTAGACCCCTCATGACCGCGGGCGCTCGCATCTTACCGATTCACATGTCTGCCGCGGAGGCGCTCTTCCAGATGGTCTGGCGGCCGGAAGTGATGTTTATTCTGATGTTAATCGCAATCTATGGATTGATTGGTGAACTAACCACTCCAGGTGCAATCCTGCCGGGCATCGTCGGCGCCATTGCATTGGTCCTGGCACTCTACATGGCGGCAATTCTACCGGTGAACGTCGCCGGCTTGCTTTTGATCGGTCTTGCGTTTGCCCTCTTCGTGATCGATGTGTTTGCCCCGACCCATGGAATACTCACCGGAGGCGGCATTGTTTCATTTTTAGTGGGTTCGCTGATGCTTTTTGATCGGCGTGACCCGCTTTTCCGACTTTCGCTTGCGTATATCCTTCCTGCAGTGATCCTGACGGCCGCGTTTTTCCTTTTCGTCGTGGCAAAAGGCGTCCGCGCGCAGCGTTTACCGGTCAAGGTCGGCAAAGAAATAATGCTCGGAAAAATTGCCCGCGCTCTTACTCCGATTGATACGATCGGTGGCAAAGTTTTTGTTGACGGAGAATACTGGAACGCCACAAGCAATAGTCGAGTCGAAAAAGGGCAGGAAGTTCAAATCCTGGCTGTGGACGGCCTGACACTGAGAGTTGAACCTAAACGCTTGGAAAGCACCGAATGTTAGAAGATTTAGCGAAATTAATAAGCTGGCTCGTTCCCCTGTTTGTGCTGGGGCTGATCATCTTGCCCCAGGCTGTGCGAGTTCTTCGCGAATATGAGCGAGGAGTTATTTTTCGTCTCGGCAAGTTGTTGGGGACCAAGGGACCTGGATTGATCTTTCTCATTCCGATCGTCGATCGCATGGTTAAAATGGACCTGCGCGTCGTAACCATCGACGTAACCCGCCAGGAAGTCATGACGCGTGACAATGTCCCGGTTACCGTCGACGCCGTCGTTTACTTTCGCGTGGTTGACCCTGCTGCCGCGGTTGTTCGCGTTGAAAATTATCTGAAAGCAACCGCGCTGATATCGCAAACCACCCTCCGTAGCGTCCTCGGACAAGCCGAACTCGACGAACTGCTGGCGCAACGCGACAAGATAAATCTTACACTCCAGGAAATCATCGATCGCCAGACCGACCCGTGGGGAATCAAAGTTACCGCTGTAGAAGTTAAAGATGTTGTTTTGCCGGATAGCATGAAGCGGGCAATGGCAGGTCAGGCCGAATCAGAACGCGAGCGCCGTGCAAAAATCATTAATGCGGAAGGCGAATTTCAGGCTGCGGAAAAGCTTGTGCAGGCAGCCTCGATGATCTCGTCGCAGCCGATTGCCCTGCAACTGCGGTTTCTCCAAACGATGAAGGAAATCTCCAGCGAACATAACACGACGACAATCCTCCCTGTGCCGATTGACTTGTTTACACCGCTGCTCGAGAAGGTGACAAATCAACAGAGACCTGCCGTGCCGAAGCAACCGGCCGAGTAGAGTTTGAATGGAGTCGTCGCCGAAATTACAGATTGGCATAATGCTGGATCGCTCATAGTCCCCGATGATGTTCGGTTTTGGTAGGGCCGGATCTCCGAGCCGGCCGGTTTACGGCTTGCACCCCCACTCTCCCCGGGCAGCTCGGAGATCCGCCCCTACCAACAACCTTCGAGTCGCACACGTCTCGCTAAATACACACCTGGCCTTGGCCGGGCGAGCCGCGTTTTTGATTGGACATCTTTTGGACGATTAGCTCGCATCTCCGGGGCGACCGCTTTTTGCGATGAGTGGCCTTTAATTAAGCTCCGGTCCGCTCGGAGATCGGACCCTACCAAACCGCGGCCGTCTCCGGCGTTCGCTCGGAGATCGGACCTTGCCAGGGTTACGTACCGCAGGACGCGAATCAACTTATCTTCGGGCGAGGTCGATGGCCTGCTCAATGGCCACCAGCATGCTGCGCTCGTCCGCCTTGCCTGTGCCGGCAATGTCGAAGGCTGTGCCATGGTCGACGGAGGTGCGGATAACCGGCAGGCCGACCGTGATGTTCACCCCGGCCTCAATGCCAAGCACCTTCACCGGACCGTGGCCCTGGTCATGATACATGGCTACGACAATGTCAAAGTCGCCGCGCCCTGCGCGAAAGAAAAGCGTATCGGCGGGTAGAGGACCCTCAACGTTCCAGCCGCGGGCCCGACAAGCTTGGATAGCCGGTTCAATCTTGGATTCTTCCTCGCCGTACCCGAAAAGCCCATGCTCGCCCGCATGCGGGTTGATGCCGCAAACACCGATTCGCGGATTTTTGTTCCCCGCGTGCGCGAGAGTGTCGTGCGCGCGGATGATTGTCCGCTCCACCAAACCGGGTTCGATCTTGGCAATCGCGTCGATCAAACCGGTATGCGCAGTGACGTGAATGACCTTTAGCCTCGGAGTGGAAAGCATCATTGACACCTCCGGTGTACCGGTCAGGTGCGCAAGCATCTCGGTGTGGCCTGGGAAAATATGGCCACCGGCCTGGAGCGCCTCTTTGTTCAGGGGCGCGGTACAAATTGCGTCGATCTTGCGTGCTAAAGCCAGGTCGACTGCCCGGGCCAGATATTGGTAGGCGGCATCGCCGCACACAGCGGAAAGCTTGCCCCAAGGCAGATCCGGCGGGATGAGCTTCAGATCAATGCAATCCACGGTGCCCGGACTGAATTTCGCGTTGCTGAGATCATCGATCGCATTCACCTCCGACCGGGAGCGGACGATTTGGCCGGCTTTGCGTAGTCGAGCGGCATCGCCGATAACCAGCGGGCGACAGCGCTCATAAAGCTCGGCGTGGTCCAAGCTTTTCATAATGATCTCTGGACCGATCCCAGCAGCGTCGCCCATCGTGATTCCAATCCTGGCTAAGGAGGTGTCTTGCATGGCAGTTGCTTAAGTCGAAGATCCAAAGTTGAGCGAAGTAAGCGGCGGTGGACGAGGTATTAGGACGCTTACCCGGGAACCCAATTCAATATTCGATCGAACCCGTTGCGCTCCTGCGTTGAGCCATTCATCTGGGCAAAATGTCCGGTAGGGCGAGCCTCCGGCGAGCCGCGGTGCACCGATACCAGCATCGGGTTCCCGGCGCCGATTTCATGCGCCGTCAGACTGAGTAAGCGGTCCCACGGAGACATAAGGCCACCTTCGACTTAAGCTAAGTCCCCGAAATTGGCAATCGTGCTGGTCCTCGATTCAGTGGGCTTCTGCACCTTACTTGGCTCGTTTCCATACTGAACGAATGGGCCTGGTACTTGAGCCAATGCCGCTCCACGTCAGTTCGTCCCCTGTGAGAGTGATAGGTCGTTTTAGATCGGTCCCGGTCCAGTTCGGTGTAGCCTGCGACGTACATCTAAGTTCCTACGATTTGGTCTTTAAGCGTTCTTGCCGCTTGGCCGCCTGCCTTGTCCGCAGGCAAGACTACTCCCAGGCACAGCAATGCCAAAGCGCCCAGCGTGAGCCTGGCGCGCAGGTATTCCCGAATCTTCAATGCCACTCTTTGCTCTCTCCATAAAGGTCTTCATCTTCTTTGCCGGTCTTGATGTACGCCTCCAGGTCGCCAGCCAGGTGCGGATCGAGTTTCTTTAATGTCGTCAGATCCTTTTCGGCATCCGCCTTTCGTCCCATCTCCAGATACAGAACTCCCCGGTACTCATAGGCTTGAGCCAGCCCGGGCTTGAGCGCTATCGCCTTGTTGTAATGTTCAAGCGATTTCTGAAAATTCTGTGAACCCTGTTTCCGTAGGCAAAAAGCCAGATTGTTATGTGCCTCGGCAAAACCTGGATCCAGTTTTACTGCCTGCTCAAAGTTTGCCTGGGCGCGCGCAAACTGTTTTGCCTTCATCAAACGAACACCCGCATTGTAAGCTGTAACGGCTGGGCTCTCCGTCTTGACGACCGGTTGCCCAGAGCTTCCCGCACCTCCACTTCCGGATGCAAAACATGACGATGCCGTCCACGCGGCGACGACGCAGATTGCAATTGTATATCTCATTTCCACCTCCAGTTTCACTTAGTTTCTAATCCGGAAGAAAGCGTTTTTATTCCCACTGGCCCGCAATGAGCGCGCTGCTCCTTACTACGTGTGATTTTTGCGGGCCAGGCGCGATTCCTCATTGCGATATCAGCTTCCAAACTGATACTCTGTGACTTAGGCTTCCCCCCGGTCCAGAGAACTCTAACATGCCGGACTCTACAAAACGAGGTTCCCTGAGCTTGGAATTTTCGGTTCGAAACGCGGATATTTCATCGGCGCGCACCGAGGAGGATCAGTTTCGCATATTGGTGCTGGGCGACTTCCGCGGACAATCCGGGTTGCTCGCTCAGGCGGGTAAGCACGCTGATAGTATTCGGGTCGACTGCGACAACTTCGACTCGGTGTTGGCGCGCCTCGGGCCGATAGCAGATCTCGGAACGGTCGAGGGGGAACCCCTGGCAATTCGATTCCAGAGTCTGGACGACTTTCACCCGGATCAGCTTCTTAAGGATTTTGAGCCCCTGTCGCGGCTTGTCGAATTGCGAAAACAGCTGCTCGATCCCCTGACCGCGAGCGTCGTGGGTCCCAAAATACAAGAGCTTTTGCGCCTTTCCCCCGCTTCCTCCGAAGAGCCGAAGGCAATTTCACCTCAGTCCGCCGACGACATCCTCGATCGACTCCTCGGCAAGTCAGTCTCTGACCGTTCTTACCGGAGTTCTTCAGAAATCAAAGCCGATCATCTGATAAAACAGATCCTTGGCACTCCTTCGGATGCGGTTCCGAGTGAAGACCAGAATGCACTCCGAACGGCTCTTGAAAAAGAGCTTTCAAGGCGCCTTCGCGATACGCTGCACCACCCAGCGTTTCAGGCGCTTGAAGCAACCTGGCGCGGACTGGATTTCCTGATCCGGAATGTTAGCGAAGATACGATCTTGCGAGTGGCGGACATTCCAAAATCCGCGCTGTCGGCGCTACTCCCCAACGGCGGTGCCGGTGATGCCCCCATGGACGGATTGCTGGCCGCATTTGGTCCCGCTCTTGTTCTCGGCATCTACACCTTCGCACCTGAGGAACATTCCATGCTGAGCGCCCTCACACGGTTATGCGCAGCTTATCAAACTGCATTTGTTGCCGGGGCGGATCCTGAGCTGGCAGGTTGGACCTCATTTCATTCGCGCACCGGGCGCCTCAGCGGAGCAATCCTGCCAGAGAATGATGAATTCGCTTCTCTCCGCACCAAGCCGGAGGCGACTCATCTGGGTTTAATTCTACCCAGATTCCTTTTGCGACAGGCGTACGGAACTCGAAGCGATCCAATCGATACTTTCCCATTCGAAGAGATCGACGCCGCGCCTGAGCATGAATCCCATTTGTGGGGTAATTCGGCATTTTTGTGCGGGTACTTGATGTCGCAAAGCTTTGGCGAATCCGGATGGGATTTTGATGAAGGCCAGGGAGGCGAGATTTCGGGTCTGCCTATCCAGCAAATCGTCATCGACGGGGAGATCGACATAAAACCGTGCGCTGAAGCCTGGCTAAGCGAAACGGCTGGAGAAGCAATTCGAAGTCGAGGAATCATGCCTGTGCTATCGATTCGGGGACGCGACGCAGTGAAAATCCCAAGTCTGCATTCAATTTCGGATCCAGTGCGAAACCTGGCGCTCCCCGGGTCATGAGGAAGAGTGTTCGGCCCCAGTGGCGCCGTGAAATGATGCTGATGATGCTGATGCCGCTGCTCCTTCCTTCTAAGATGGCTTTATCTGATGACTCATGAAAGGGAGAAAGCCTCGCACGGAGCCGGAACCAAATCCCTGATGACTGATTAAGACACTCACCATGACCAGCTTGGCCTCCGTGCGATGATTCTTTTTGGTTTCCAACCATTGCAGGCCGGTTGACTGAAGATGCGTCCGCTCCGTCGGCCCCGTCGAACCGATGCTGTTATCGGCGTACCGCGGCTCGCCGGAGGCTCGCCCTACCGCTCTCACGCCGATTTTCTTTGGTGAATCGTAATGGAGTTACCGTCCGGGTCGCTTACAGCCGCAACGTAGCAAACGGGCGTTTCGGTCGGACCGAAGAACGGCGGGTGCCCGTCTTCTTTAAGCCGGGAAACTGCCGCTGACATATCCTCCACTTCCAGGGCTGCAGACCCGCCTCCGGCTGACGGCTTCCAATCCGGATTTAAGTTGCTTATCGCGAGAGTGTTCGCGCCGAGGTCGTACTCGACCCAGGCTTGATTATCGTCGCCAAAAGTGCGTGAGACGACAAGCCCAAGCGTTTCCTCGTAGAACTTGCGAGCCCGCGGCGTCTGCCGGGCGAAAGACATGCTATTTCGGGGACAGGACACTGTATTACGGAGTCAGGGGGCTTAAATCTCGCCGAGTTCTTCTAATTCGCGCCTTAGAGCCTCTGCTTTTTCATGGCACCCCTGCGTCTCAAGGGTGGCAATTGCCTCCCTGAGAGCCTCGACAAGTTTCGGGTATCCATTGTGCCGATGCATCAATCGCTTCGCCGTCTTCGAATCGAGACGAACGTTGTAATCATCCATGGAATCCGCGATATACCAATTGAGGGGATCATTCAGATCAACTTCGTCTGCACTCATTTGTTTCACTCTATGTTCCGCAACGCGACTGGAAATCTTACCCGAGGCTCGCAACATGCCCTCCTACCGCGGGTCCGTCAACAGCAGCGCGGCAGGTAATCGTGTTCGAACTCGTCCTGGTCCTCTTCCTCGTTCGCGACTTTGAATCCATGCCTTTGCGTACCTTCGCGCGAGGTTTCTTGACGTTATCGCATTTCGCTACGGGATCAGACTCTGCCGCTTCTCCTGGTAGGCTGCTGCCTCTTTGCGATCGATGAATCCGTCGTGATTGGTATCTATATCGGGAAAAGTATTTCCCAGAAGGGCCCTTACCTTTGGATTCGCCTCCGCTTCCGCCAACGTGACTTTGCCGTCATGATTCGCGTCTAACCGCTTATATTGAGCATCGCGAGAGGTTCCTTCCAGCGCCTGCCAATCCTGGAGCGTGACATAGCCTTTTCCACCCCGGTCATAAAGTTTGAATATTCGTTTGATATTCCAATCAACAAACTCTTGCTTCGAAATCTTTCCCGAGGGGCTTTGATCGACGCGGGCGACCAGGTCCTTTTGCTTTGCAGGACTGACGAACGAACACCCAGACGATAAAATGGCGCACAAAAGTATTGCGATGAAATGTTTCATAAATTTTCGAAATTCGTTTTTCGGGAGGGTGACGACCTCCGTGCCGTCCGACTAATCATTTCCGCCTCGGCATAACAAGGAGAAAAATGGGACGGCACTGGTGAACCGTATCCCACATGATAGGACGTCGTTGCGGTTCGCGGCGTCGCGGGCGACGTCCCCGGAATCAGCTTTCATCCATTCGAATCGAACGGCGCACGACCTCGAACTTGTTGTTCAGATCGGCGAGAAGCGCTGCAAACCCGGAATCGGATCTAAAAACATCAAAAATCGGATTTTCAAGCCCCAAAGGCACATGCAACAGCGTCCGCTGGGCTAAGTATTCATTCAGATGGCGATAGGCTTCCTCCTCGCTGTTAAGAAGCCGGTGAGCCCAGGCAACGTAGAGTTGTACCTCCCACGGGATATCGTGCGCAGCCGGGCGTTCCAGCCGCTCCAAGCCGTATTTCACAATCTCCTCCGCCATCTGCCGGGCTTCGCCTTGTTGTCCCGACATCTCCGAGGCAAGCGCCAGATAGGTGCGCGGCCAGATCTTCTCGGGGTTTGCCGCGAGATGGTCCCGACACCACTGTGCGACGGCGGGCCAATCCTTTATCCCGACCGTTGAATAAAGCAGGCCTTCGGAAACCGAATAGTCGTATCCCTTAAGATCGCGTGGCAGCATTGCAAAGCCCGCTCGCGCAGAGGAATACCTGCGACGCCACATCATTCGGTAGCATTCCATCATGCGATGTCGCAGCGGATTCGTCTCCCGCTGTAGCGCCTGCTCCATCCATTTATCGGCCACATCGGCCATTTCGGCCCGGAACAAAACTCCGGCCGCCGCGTATAGCAAACGTGGCTCGTTGGGATTGAGGGTGCAGGCTTTTCGAAAAAACGCATATGCCTCAGCAAAATGATGCCGGGTCATCTCTCTGAGAGCTGCCAACCCGTTCACCCGCTCGTCGTCGGGAGCAAGTTCAAGAGCTTTGCGCAGGGAATCGTCACATTGTGGATACCAACCCTTGCGGAAATACGCTCTGCCAAGCTGCTCATATCCGCGCGCCTCCATGGGATCGAGCGCAATTGCGACCCGGCACAACTGCACCACCGAATCGAGAAGCGACTTTTCGCCTCCGAAACCTTCCTCCTCAAAATAGGCGCGAGCCAAACCAGCATAGGCCAAAGCGAAGTTCGAATCCCGCTCGATGGCGTTCTTGAAAATTTGGATCGCCTTTTGATTAGCGTCGCGATCGAGAAGTTCAATGAGCGCCATTCCTCGCTGGTAAAGCTCGTAGGGCGTGAGATCGGCGGTTCGACTTGCGCGTACCTGGCCGGTAGCGGTCTGTTGAGTTCTGGCCGGTTCAGGTGCGCCTCCGGAACCCAGTGCGCTTTTGACAGATGAAATCGCCTTTGCCAGTTCGTCAGGGGTCTGGAACCGGAGGCTTGGATCTTTCTCCAGAAGCTTTGCGAGCAACTCGACCACCGGTCTCGGAATCGCGCCGAGGCGCTCTCGAGGCAACGGTGCGTACTGGTGTTTATGCATAACCTCCGAAGGCGTTCCTCCAAAGGGTGGCACGCCTGTAAGCATCACCCAAAGCGTCACCCCGAGCGAATACAGATCGGATCGGATGTCCACTCCCACGCCCGCAAACTGTTCGGGACTGGCGAAGGCCGGAGTTCCTGTAAAGGAGCCGGGTACAGAAATAGCCGTTCCGGGCTCTGGCTCGTCCACGATCTTTGCAAGGCCGAGATCGATAATCTTTGCAAGAACGCCGCCGCCTTCCTGCCGAACCATGATATTCGTTGGCTTGATGTCGCGATGCACAAGATTCTGCAAGTGTATCGCGTCCAGGCCCGCGGTAACCTGGGACGCTATCTCCAACGCGAGCTTCGGCTCCAGGCATCCTGAACGCTTGATCAACCCGTCAAGCGTTTCGCCGTTCACAAATTCCATCGCGTAAAACATTTCGCGCCCGCGCATCGCGAGATGATAAACCGATGCGACGTTGGGATGGCGGACCGTCGCCGCGACTCGGGCTTCCCTGAAAAAACGCTTCCGAGCCGACGCTTCCCTGAAAAGCCGCATATTCAGGACCTTCAACGTCGCGGGTATGCGAAGGTTCACGTCGATCGCCTTAAATGTGATACCCATCGCGCCGTGTCCAAGTTCATGCAGCGTGCCGTCCGGACGGGTGGCAATCTCGTAGTGGCCGAACCTCCTCGGAGAGGGTTCCTCGACCGTTGCCGCCGACTCGGCGACGGTTAGATCATTTTCGAGACCAGCCTCAGCACTTTCTGGATCAAGAGAGCTTCTGAGTGAACAAACCTGGCACAAGGTTGCATTGCTCCCAGCCTTGAGGGGGACCCCGCAAACGGCGCAGAACTTTGCACTCTGCTGAACCGGGGACCGGTCTTTGGCGACTTCATCGCGCCCTTCTGCTTCGCTCGAGCTCATCGCGTTGGACAGACCACAGACTCTAATCGTTCCCTGGCAAATTTTCAGCACCCAATCTTCGCCTGGCCCGCAAAAAATAACATGGGAGGGACGGCCTCCGTGCCGTCCGACTTATCCATTTCTGGCCGCATAACAAGGAGAAAAATGGGACGGCAGCAGAGGGTTTAACCGGAAAGATTGTGCTGTCCGACTAATCGTTTCTGGCCCCATAAACGAGGAAAAAATGGGACGGCACAGAGGCCGTCCCTCCCTGAAACGAATTTTCCATTGCACCAAAGTTTTCGCTAAGCGGCTAACAATCGATCGGCAGCAGCTATTGAATTCTCGGTGCAGGCGTTGCTAAGGGTCGCAGCCGCAGTAGTTCGGATCGTAATAGCCGGACCAGCCGCGTTCGTACAGGCAGGCCCAATGGTAAGCCGGACGATAATAGCCCACCGGCTGGGCGTAGTAGGGGAGTGGATGGTACGCAGAGCCGTAGTTCGGTTGAGCGTAGCAGGTTGGACCGAAATTGACGAATAGAAAGCCGTCTTGAACGGTTTGGTCAGAGCAGGATTTGAAAATCCGAAAGAAAGCATCGCACGGTCGTCGCGGTGGGATGTCTTTTGAGTCGGTGATCAAGAGTTGGTTCCGGAAAGTTGAGGCATGACC
>Ga0182035_10001580_pt1 | contig 11629 bp, 7 predicted proteins | sample flu12Cox44000170_FD_125969 | JGI IMG/M metagenome (GOLD analysis project Ga0182035, IMG submission 125969) | Lab enrichment of tropical soil microbial communities from Luquillo Experimental Forest, Puerto Rico - flux4day.12C.oxic.44.000.170 | ecosystem: Environmental > Terrestrial > Soil >...
TCCGTTCGCAACACGAGGCGGTGTTGGGGGTCGCTCATCGTCGAAGAGCGCCTGGCCCTGCGGTCTCCGAATGCTCCAGCTCCTGGAGAAAATCGGCCAGGTAGCGGCCCCAGACCGATGGCAGGGAATGTGTGCCATGGCCGCGAGTTAATTCGCTCGTCGGAATCAGTACGTAGCGCCCGTGCTTCACGTGCGGCATCAGCCTTTCCATCAGTCCGAGCTCGGGCGGGTTCACGACGTCGTCGGCCGAATTGATGGCGAGCACGGCTGCCGTGATCTTTTCGAGTGCCGGTGAGGGATCGTACTCTCGGGACGCATCGTACTGGTACAGCATGTCATTCGCATCCGTCGTCATCAGGCGGGAGCGGATCTGATCCTCATACCAGCGATCGGCGTCGTCTCGCGTGGGTCCGGTTCGGTGCCATTGCAGCGGGCTGCTGGTCATCATCATCAGGATATTCAGCGCGCCCACGAGGCCTCGACGCGGCTGCTCGACGTAGTCTCCGTGGAGCCAGTCCGGATCCTCGGTGATGCTGTCCATGATCATCTTGCGCATGACGCGATTCCGGCCGGCGATCGCCGTCGGGGCGCTTGCAAGCGGCATGAGCCCGTCGGCAAAGCCCGGATACATTTCGCCCCAGACCCAGCAGTGCATCGCGCCCATCGACGTGCCCATCACGAGCCTCAAATGGTTGATGTGGAGCTCTTCGGTGAGCAGCAGATGCTGCGATCGAACCATGTCGTCGTACGTGTACTTGGGAAAACGCATGCGGAGACCGTCGCTTGGTCTGCTCGACTTCCCGTGTCCGATGCCGTCCGGAATGATGATGAAGTAGCGGCTTGCGTCGAGCAGCTGCCCGGTGCCGAAAAGCTGACCGCCGAAGGTGGAGGCGAGGAACCCGGCGCCGGATCCGCCCGTGCCGTGCAAGATGAGGACGGCGTTTCGGACAACCCCGGTCGAATCGCGGACGGGTGTCCCAACGGTCCGGTAGTGCAGCCTCAGCGAGGGGATGGTCTCGCCCGAGCTGAACTTGAAGTCGCGTGCGATGTAGTCGCGCTCGACGAGCGTGGGAAACGGCGCTCCCGCTTGGGCAGTGGTTGTGCCGCTGACCACCCGAATCGTTGACAGCTGCCACAATAGGGCTGCCATCGTGGAGAGACGGAGCCACACAGACGGCGAGCGCGCAAGACTGGTCTCCATGAAGGAGTAATATCGCACGCAAACCGGAGTGTTGGCCACAAGGTGTTCGAGGTGCACCATGTCTCGCGCCAAATCGCAGGCTGGCATGGAACGCCATCCGGTTTGCAGGCGGCGCCGGGTTGCGGGGAAGTTGTTGCTAGGAAGTTGAGCCTCCCCGCAAGACCGTGAGCAGCGTAAGGATCACATGCTGAGAAAGTCGGACCGACATCACCTGACGATGACGACGAGCAGGATGATCGCCAGAAGAATGATGATGATCGTCGTGGTCGTGAGCGTCACGCTCGACTCCCCGCCGACGATCTCTTGATTGACGCGGCGGGCCGCAGACGCCGCTTGGTCCAGATCCGCGCCCTGCATGGTGTCGACCGCGGCGTTGACTCGATCAAGATCGACGCCCATCATGGCGGCAACATTTCGGACCTCGGTACGCCCGAGTGCCTCGTGCACCGAGGCGCGATCGGCGGCTTCGCCGGCGGTTTTCTGCGTCATCGTCGCTGTTAGTTGATCGGGATTGACGACGTGCTGTTGGGCTGCCTGCGCGGAAGCGGCGACAAGAAGACACACGAGCGCGAGAGCGAAGAGCGTGCGAGCGGTTTTCATCGGTCGACCTCCCCGCTTGGTCTATCGGTTGTTGTTCGACCGGCGTTGAGGAGGCGTCAGTTCTTCCCAAAACTGCTCGTGGCTTGTGCCCCCGCCTGAGCCGCGCGGAAGATCTCGACATCTCCGGCACAGTAGGGTTCAATTTCTCCATGGCCGCACGACCGACGTGGAAGGGGTTTCTAAAAATTAGCCTCGTGAACATTCCCATCAAGGTCTTTCCCGCCACCGAATCGAGCGGGACCCTCTCGTTCAATCAGCTCCACGGCGAGTGCCAAACGCGCATCCAGCAGAAGCGGTGGTGCCCGCACTGCAATCGCGAAGTCCCAAACTCCGAGATCGTCAAGGGCTACCAGTTTGACAAGGGTCGCTATGTCGTGCTGTCAGAGGATGACTTCGGCAAGGTTCGCCCGGAGTCGACGAGGGTCATCGATCTGGTGCAGTTCGCCGATGATTCGGCCATCGATCCGATGTACGTCGACCGCCCGTACTACCTCGCGCCCGACGGGAGAATGGCGGGTGACGCCTTCGCCGTCATGCGGGAAGGCATGAAAGGCAAGGTTGGCATTGGCAAGCTCGCGCTGTACGGGCGGGAATACCTCGTCGCCGTCAAGCCGCATGAGCGTGGGATCGTCATGTACACGCTGCATCACGCCGCCGAAATTCGCCGCATCGATACCGTCGAGGAACTGCACTCCGTGGCCGCGACGGTGAAGCCGGAAGAAGTGAAGCTCGCCAAGCAAGTCATCGCGACATTCGAGGGACCGCTGGACTTGGCGAATTACAAGGACGAGTATCGGGAAGGCTTGAAGCGCATCATCGAGGCGAAAATTGCCGGCGAGGAGATCGTTGCGCCAGCGGTCGAAGCGCCGGCAAGGGTGGTCAACTTGATGGATGCGTTGAAGAAGAGTCTCGATGCGGTCAGCACCGAGAGGAAGAAGCCCGCGAAGGCCACGGTCACCAAACCAGTCGCGAAGCGCAAACGCGCGTGATCACGGCGACGCGAGCCAGACTCACCAGGCAGCCGTGTTCTGCCTTTTGCTGCAACGCGATTTTTCGCGCTGGGAGTCTCCCACGTTGCGTGATAGGCTCCCTCGGCGCAGCGCGCACAAGCCCCAGGAACAGACGTAATGGTCGGTCGCAACGTGTGGATATCCTTGGTCTCGCTGCTGATGGCAGTGACGCCAGGTTCGGCGGCCGCTCAAGCGCCAGCCGCCAAGCGGGTCCTCTTGGTCTACTCGCACGAGCGCGAGATGGCGATGTATACGAGCTTCGACCGCGCTCTCCGCTCGCGCCTGCAATCAGGCGCTCCGCAGCCGATCGAGTTCTATACGGAGTACCTCGACCTCATGCGCTTTGCCGATGCGCGCCATCGGCAGCAATCGGTCGACTATTTTCGAGTCAAGTACGCCTCGCCGCGGATTGACCTCATCGTCGCGGTGGGTTCGCTCGCGTTCGATTTCATCCTCGAGCACGGCGACACGGTCTTTCCGGGCATTTCAATCGTCTTCACGTCCGTCAACGCGTCACACATCGCGCAGATCGCGCTCAACAAGAACATCACAGGTGTCGCGGTTAAACGTGACGTGCGCCGGACACTCGACCTGCTCTTGTCCATTCACCCTGATACGCAGCAGATCGTCGTGCCGGTGGGATCGTCCCCGACGGAAGAAACGTGGGGGAAGGAGACGCGCGAGCTGTTCCTGCCTTATGAGACGCGGGTGCGCATCACATACACCTCTGGCCTTTCTATGGATGCGATGCTTCGCACCTTGAGCGCGCTTCCAGAGCACACGGCCATTCTGTTCACCACGGTGTTCTACTATGATGCGGCCGGCCAGTACTTTCTCCCCGAGGAAGCACTGGCGAAGATCACCGCGGGATCGAATGCTCCGGTGTACGGCACCGACGAAGCGTTCCTCGGGTCAGGGATCGTCGGCGGCGTCCTGTACGACCTCGCGCCGGCGGGCGACGCGGCCGGCCGGCTCGGGCAACGGGTGCTTGCGGGCGACAGACCGGCTGACATCCCGGTCGAGACTATCGATCCGAACTATCCGATGTTCGACGCCCGCCGGCTTGAACGCTGGCACATTTCAAAGACGCGCCTGCCGCCGGGAAGCGTGATCAGATTCGCGGAGGTCGGTCCCTGGGAACGGTACAAGTTCTACATCATCGGCGCAGCGTCGCTGCTGATGTTTCAGACCGCGCTCATTGTGGGCTTGATCGCTGCGCGCGCCAAACGCCGGCGCGCCGAAGCCTCACTGCGCGCGAGTCACGTGCAGATCCGGGATCTGGCGGGTCGATTAATTACGGCGCAAGAGCAGGAGCGCGCGCGGCTCGCTCGGGAGTTGCACGACGACGTCGGCCAGCGAATGTCACTCGTCGCGATCGAATTGGCGCGACTGAACGACCTGCTGCCGACGAGTGCAGTCAACGCGCGACAGGAGTTGGGAGGTTTGCAGGATGCCGTCGGTGAGCTTGCAAGCGACGTTCAGGGGATCTCACACCGATTGCATTCCTCCAAGCTCGAATACCTCGGTCTCGCGGTCGCGGCCGCCAGTTTCTGCAAGGAGGCATCGGCTCACCACGGCGTGCAGATTGAGTACGTCCACGAAAATGTGCCTGTCGACCTTGACAAGGATGTGGCCATCAACATGTTCCGGGTGCTGCAAGAAGCCTTGTCGAACGCGGCGAAGCATTCCGGCGCCCACCATTGCTGGGTTACGCTGCGGGGCGTGCATGATGAAGTGAAACTGTCGGTCATCGATGACGGTCGTGGCTTCGACGCCGAGGCAGCGTTGAGAGGGCACGGCCTGGGACTGGTCAGCATGCAGGAGCGTCTCAGGCTCGTGAATGGCGACGTTGTCATCGAGTCAGAGCCTGGAGGAGGAACCACGGTCCGCGCCAGTGCGCCACTGCGAACGACTCTTATTGAAGTGGTAGCTTCGGAAACGTCGCAGTCCAACGGCTAGCTCGAAGCTCTTCCACGGCAAGGTTCCTTCCTGGTGTACGACTCGACAACACAGGCTCGCGACATGATCGCTCGTCTCGAGACTCTCGATGTGGCCAATCATTTGCACGGCACGACGTTCGCGATCGTGTCGGAAACTCCGTAGGAATAACGGAACAAACAGAAACAAGGAGAGAGACATGGAGCACGCGAAAGGGCATCTCCCAATGAACACCCCCCCGATCGTCTCGCCGCAGGAGTGGGAGGCTGCGCGCCAGGATCTCCTCGTAAAAGAGAAGGCCTTGACCCGCGCTCGTGATGAGCTCGCCGCCGAGCGCCGGCGGATGCCTTGGTTGGCCGTGGAGAAAACGTACGAGTTCGACGGGCCCAGGGGCAAAGCGAGCCTGTTCGACCTGTTCGACGGCCGCCGCCAGCTGATCGTTTACCGCGCCTTCTTCGAGCCCGGCGTGTACGGGTGGCCTGAACATGCCTGCCGCGGCTGCTCCTTCCTCGCCGACCAGGTCGCGCATGTCGCCCATCTGAACGCTCGCGACACCACGCTCGCCTTCGTCTCACGTGCGCCTTTGACGGACATCGAGCGCCTAAAGGCTCGAATGGGCTGGAAGATGCCGTGGTACGCCATTAGGGATACGTTCGACACCGACTTCGGGGTTGACGAGTGGCACGGCACGAACGCGTTCATTCACGACGGCGACAGGGTGTTCCGCACCTACTTCATCAACAGCCGCGGCGACGAGGCGATGGGCAGTACCTGGAGCTACCTTGACATTACGGCGCTGGGGCGCCAGGAGGAGTGGGAGGACTCGCCGGAGGGCTACCCGCAGACGCCACCCTACAAGTGGTGGAACTGGCACGACGCATACGGCGATACGCCGTCGTCCGAGTGGTCGAGCATCGCCGACCGCGCCCTCACGCTCCAGGGTCAGTCGGTCGAGCGCAGGGCGGATGACTGACACTGTGCCCTCTCGCTGCCCTCAATCACGAGCCCCACCTGAGCGGCGACGTTCGGAGACATCCCGGGGGGCCGAGCCGGACAGCGGAAGCTTTTGTCGCACGCGATCAATAATCCTCACAGGCACCGGACTCGCGACGTACGAGCGGCCAACACGTGCGGGCGCTCCGGCTGTGAATTATGTGGATCGTCCGGCTCGCGCTGCGGCGCCCCTATACCTTCGTCGTCGTGGCGCTGCTTATCGCCATCCTCGGCGCCGTCTCGATTGCGACGATGCCGGTCGATATCTTCCCTTACATCGACATTCCGGTCGTGAGCGTCGTCTGGCAGTACAACGGGCTGTCCCCCGAAGAGATGGAGAGCCGCATTGTCACGAACTTCGAGCGCGCGCTGACGGCCAACGTCGTCGGCATCGAGCACATCGAGTCGCAATCGCATCAGAGCATTGCGGTCGTCCGCGTGTACTTCCATCCAACGGTGCAGGTCGACCTCGCGCTCTCGCAGATAGTGACGCAGTGCCAGGTCCAGGTCCGCAATATGCCGCCCGGCACCTTTCCGCCGCAGGTCCTCAAGTACGACGCTGCGAGCGTGCCGATTCTGCAGCTCGGACTGAGCAGCACCACGCTCACGGAGCAGGAGATCTTCGACCTGGCGAACAATTTCATCCGGACGCCGTTGGCGACGGTACAGGGCGCGACGGTGTCGTATCCCTTCGGTGGCAAGAACCGCCAGGTCACGGTCGATCTGGACCTCAACGATCTGTACGCCAAGCACCTGTCGCCGATTGACGTCTCGAACGCGCTGAACTTGCAGAACCTCATCGTGCCGGCCGGGACGGCAAAGTTCGCCGACACGGAGTATCCCGTCCGCTTGAACAGCAGCCTGCCGGCGGTCAGCGAGTTCAACAACCTGCCGATCAAGACGGTGAACGGCGCGACGATTTATATGAAGGACGTCGCGACGGTCCACGACGGCTTCATTCCGCAGACCAACATCGTGCGGACGAACGGATCGCGCGGCGTGCTGCTGACGATTACGCGCAACGGCAGGGCGTCGACGCTCGCAATTGTCAACGCCGTGAAGAAGGAGCTGCCCCGGATCATGGCGACCGTGACGCAGGATCTGAAGCTGTCCCTCTTCGGGGATCAATCGCTGTTCGTGCGCTCCGCGATCGGCGGCGTCGTGCGCGAAACGCTTATCGCAGCGGTGTTGACCGGCCTGGTCATCCTGCTGTTCCTCGGCAGCTGGCGCAGCACGCTCATCGTGTGCACTTCGATCCCGCTCTCGATCCTGAGCTCCATCTGCGTCCTGAGCCTGCTGGGCCAGACGATCAATGTGATGACGCTCGGCGGACTGGCGCTCGCCGTTGGCATCCTCGTCGACGACGCGACGGTCGAAATCGAGAACACGCATCGCAACCTCGGAATGGGGAAGCCGCTCGTCCGCGCGGTGCTCGATGGCGCGTCGCAGATCGCGGTGCCCACCTTCGTGTCTACCTTGTCGATCTGCATCGTGTTCGTGCCGGTGCTGCTGCTGACTGGCACGGCGCAGTATCTGTTCACGCCGCTCGCGATGGCCGTCGTGTTCGCCATGATGGCCTCCTATCTGCTGTCGCGCACCCTCGTCCCGACGATGGTGCACCACATGCTGCGGAGCGAGGTGGTCGTTCACCAATCCGGTGGGCACGGCGGTCGGGGCGGGTTGTGGATCCTCCATCGCGCGATGAACGATCGGTTCGAGCGCGTTCGCGCCCGCTACCTGGGCCTGCTCGACTGGTCGCTGGCGCGGCGTGCGCCAGTGCTCGCAACGTTCCTCCTGGTGTCGCTCGGGTCGCTCGGATTGGTGCGCCTCGTCGGCCGCGATTTCTTCCCGGACGTGGACGCCGGCAACCTGCGGCTTCACGCGCGCATGCCGCCGGGGACGCGGATCGAGCAGACCGAGGTCCGCTTCGCGGACGTCGAGCAGGAGATCCGCCGCCTGCTCCCGGCTGACGAGATCGAGACGATTCTCGACAACATCGGGATCCCGAATGCGTGGAGCAGCCTCGCGCAGGGCGACGTGCCGAACATCGCCGCCACCGACGGCGAGATCCTGATCTCGCTCAATCGGGAGCGCCACGGGGCCGTCCGCGATTACGAAGTACGGCTGCGGAAGCGGCTCCACGAGAAATTCCCCGAGATGTCGTTTTTCTTCGAGCCAGCGAACATCACGAATCAGATTCTGAACTTCGGCCTGCCGGCGCCCATTGACGTGCAGGTCGTCGGGCAGAACGCCAGGAGCAATTACAGCCTGGCCGAGCGGCTCCGCGAACGCGTTGCCCGCATTCCCGGCGCCGCCGACGTGCACATCCACCAGGTGTTCGCGCAGCCGCAGCTGAACCTGAACGTCGACCGTGTGAAGGCAGGGCAGATGGGGCTGACCCAGCGCGACGTCACGAGCAGCATGCTGATCTCGTTGAGCGGCAACAACCAGGTGGCGCCGAGTTTCTGGCTGAATCCGACGACCGGCATCAGCTACAACGTCGGCGTGCAAACGTCGCAGTACCGGATCGATTCGCTCGACCAGCTGCTGCGGACGCCGGTCACGGCGGCGACGAACACGGTTGCGGAGACTACGGCCGGGTCGCTTGCCGGCGTCGCGGAGGCGGGAAACGCGTCGGTCGGCTCGTCGCCGAGCGGCGCGTCGCAGGCGTACGGCAATCCGGGGGCGATGGCGAGCGGAACGACGCAGCTCTTGTCCAACCTCGTCGACGTGACGCGAAGCTACGGCCCCGTCATCGTCAACCACTACAACGTGGCTCCGGTCTTCGACGTGTACGCCAACGTCGATCGGCAGGACCTCGGAACGGTCGGCAAAGCGGTTGGCGCGATCGTGGCAGGGGAGCAGTCGAGTCTGCCGCGCGGAACGACTCTTATCCTGCGCGGCGAGTACGACACGATGCAGTCGTCGTTCTTCCGGCTCGGGCTGGGGATCGTGTTTGCCGTCGTGCTCGTCTACCTGCTGATGGCGGTGAACTTTCAATCCTGGCTCGATCCGTTCATCATTCTGACCGCGCTGCCGGGCGCGATGGCCGGCATCCTCTGGACGCTGTTCGTCACGCGGACGACGTTGAGTGTCCCATCGCTCATGGGCTCGATCATGTCGATTGGCGTAGGGACTGCGAACAGCATCCTGATCGTCACGTTTGCGAACGACGAGCGGGCGTCTCTGCCGCGGGCGCGCGACGCCATGCTGTCGGCGGGATTCGCGCGGCTCCGTCCGGTGCTGATGACGGCGGCTGCCATGATGCTCGGTATGTTGCCGATGGCGCTCGGTCTCGGCGAAGGCGGCGAGCAGAACGCGCCGCTCGGGCGCGCGGTCATCGGCGGACTGCTTGGCGCGACAGTGACGACGCTCTTCGTCGTTCCGATCATCTATTCGTACTTGCGCACGAAGCCTCCGGCCGACCTGGAGCAGCAACTGCAACGCGAGGAAGCCGAGGAGGAGCGGAGCGCGGCGCTGATACGGGAGCTCGCGCCGGAGGGCGTCCGTTGAGCCAACATGGCCTGCCCGAGGTGCGCTGGCGGCCCACCCGCACGACGATCGCAGCGCTGATCCTCAGTGGGCTCGTGTTCCTGATTGTCGCGTTCCTCGCGGGCTATCTGCCGCTGCAACAGCGCGAAGCGACGCTTCGGGCGGAAGCCGACGCGCAGCAGCGCGGTCTGCCGCGGCTGGTGGTCATGCGCGTGGAGCGCGGACCGACCCAAAACGAGATCAAGCTGCCCGGCACGATGCAGGCGCTGACGGAGGCGCCGATTCTCGCCCGCACGGACGGCTACCTGAAACGCCGGCTCGTCGATATTGGCGATCGCGTGCGCGCCAGCCAGGTGCTCGCGGAAATCGACGCGCCGGAGGTGGATCAACAGATTCACCAGGCCGAAGCGGCCATCGAGCAGGCCGCCGCGGCGGCGGAACAGGCGCAGGCGAACCTCGAGCAGGGGAGAGCGAACCGCGAGCTCGCGCGCGTCACGGCCGAGCGGATCCAGCGGCTGACCGAACGCGGCATCTCGCCCGAGCAGGATGGCGATCAATCCCGGGCGCAGCTGGCGGCGCAGGACGCCAACGTGCAGGCGCTGGAGAAAGCGATCCTCGCTCAGCGCAGCAACCTCGCCGCCGCGAAGGCCAACCTCGCGCGCCTGCAGGAGCTTCAGGGATACCGTCTGGTCAAGGCGCCGTTTGACGGCGTGATCACGCTGCGCAACGTCGACGTCGGCGCGCTCGTGAGCACCGGCAATACGCTGCTCTATCGAATCGCCCAGATCGGCACGCTTCGGACGTACGTCAACGTCCCGCAAGCCTACGTGACCGCGGTGCGCGTCGGACAGTCGGCGGCGCTGACCGTGTCGCACTTCCCGGGCCGCAGCTTCCAAGGCACCGTCGCGCGCACCGCGAACGCGCTCGATCCCGCGACGCGCACCATGCTCGTCGAAGTCGACGTGCCAAATGCTGACGGCGCGCTATTTCCTGGCACCTACGCCGAAGTCGATCTGAGCGGGTCGCGGACGAACCCGCCGCTCGTCGTGCCCGCGGCGGCAATCCTTTTCCGCACCGACGGCGCGCAGGTCGCGGTGGTACAGGCCGACCACACCGTGCACCTGCAGAAGATCGACGTCGGTCGCGATTACGGCGACCGCGTCGAGATCCTCCAGGGAGTGGAGGAAGGCGCGACCATTGTCGCGGCGCCCGGCGATTCGGCGCGCGACGGTGCCAAGATCGTCCCCGTCCTCCAGAAGTGACGGCACGATCCTGCCCGATGACGCTCTGGTAGGCCGCAACCAGTCAGACGCTACAATCGAGGGATGTCGACCTTCCCCCCGCAGGCTCGAAACCCGTTCGGGTTACGACAGGATCGTCTGTTTCCGAAGCTCACACCCGCTCAGCTGACGCGGATTGCCGCCCACGGTCGCCGGCGCCCGACCACGCGCGGGGAGGTCCTCATCGACGTGGGCGACAGAATCGTACCGTTCTTCGTCGTGATGACGGGTGAGATTCACGTGCTGCAAGTGTCCGGCGTGGCGGAAACGCTCATCGTGAGCCATGAGTCCGGAAGCTTCTCGGGCGAGGCGAACCTGATTTCCGGTCGGCCGTCGATGGCCAGGCTGCGAGTCAGCGAGCCAGGCGAAGTGATCGAACTTACTCGCGACCAGTTGCTCGCGCTGGTGCAGACCGATGCAGAGCTGAGCGAGCTCCTCATGCGCGCCTTTATTCTTCGTCGACTCGAACTGATTGCACGCGATGTGGGGGGTGTCGTCGTCGTTGGGTCGACCTACAACGCGCCGACGCTCCGGATCAGGGAGTTTCTGACGCGAAATGGCCATCCGTTTCATTTCATCGACCTCGATCGCGATGCGGACGCCCAGGAGCTACTCGACCGGTTTCGCATCAGCGTCGCGGACATCCCGGTCCTGATCTGCGGCGGCGACGCGGTGTTGCGCAATCCGACGAATGCCCAGATCGCGGACTGCCTCGGCTTCAATGAGGCCATCGATCAGACGCGCGTCAACGATCTCGTCGTTGTCGGTGCGGGACCAGCGGGACTGGCGGCGGCGGTCTACGGGGCCTCGGAAGGCCTCGATGTCCTCGTGCTCGAATCGAACGTGCCCGGCGGCCAAGCAGGGTCCAGCTCGCGTATTGAAAACTATCTCGGGTTTCCGACAGGTATCTCCGGGCTCGATCTGACGGGCCGTGCCTACGCGCAAGCGCTGAAGTTCGGCGCCCACCTCATGGTTGCGAAAGGCGCGACGCGGTTGGCCTGCGACGGCCAGCGATATACCGTGGAGATCGAAGGTGGGCCACGGGTCCCCGCCCGGGCGGTGATCATCGCGACCGGTGCCGAATACCGCAAGCCTGCGCTCGAGAACCTGTCGAA
>Ga0182035_10001588_pt1 | contig 11614 bp, 10 predicted proteins | sample flu12Cox44000170_FD_125969 | JGI IMG/M metagenome (GOLD analysis project Ga0182035, IMG submission 125969) | Lab enrichment of tropical soil microbial communities from Luquillo Experimental Forest, Puerto Rico - flux4day.12C.oxic.44.000.170 | ecosystem: Environmental > Terrestrial > Soil >...
AGGAAAAAACGTAGCGCTCGAATACCGCTGGGCAGAGGATCATTGTGACCGGTTGCCCGGATTGGCCGCTGACCTAGTCGTTCGCAAGGTCAACGTGATTCCGACGGGTAGCATGCCTTCGGCGTTGGCGGCGAAGGACGCGACATCGACGATCCCCATCGTCTTCGAGACCGGCATCGACCCAGTCGAGGCGGGCCTTGTCGCCAGCGTCGCTCGGCCAGGCGGCAACCTGACGGGCGTCTGCATGCGCACCGCCGCGCTGATGCCCAAACGGCTGGAGTTCCCTTTCCGAGCTGGTTCCCCCAATCCAGCGTATTCGGCCTCCTGCTGAACCCGAGCACTTAGAGGAAGCGGCCCGCGCGAAGGGCGTGCGGCTCGAAATGCTGAGGGCCGCCACCGAAAATGAGATCGACGACGCTTTCGCAGGGCTAATGCGACTGCATGCCGGTGCGCTCCTCGTCATCCCCGATCCATTCCTCTTTAGCCGGCGCGAACAGCTCGTAGCGCTGGCATCGCGATATGCCGTTCCCGCGATCTATCCGTTGCGCGAGTTCGCCGCGGTTGGCGGTCTGATCAGCTATGCGGCGAGCATCATGGCCGCCTTTCGCCTACTCGGGATTTACGCCGGAAGGGTCCTTAAGGGCGAGAAACCCGCCGATCTCCCGGTCCAGCAACCGACGACGTTCGAACTGGTCGTCAATCTTAAAACCGCCAAGGCGCTCGTCCTGACCGTCCCGCCATCGATCCTCGCCCGCGCCGACGAGGTCATCGAGTGAAGGCCGTCTGGGGAGGTACTGCGCGGGGCCCAGTTACTTGCCGGTCAGCACGCGCGTTGGCAACGTCAAGAACAATGACCCAGCCTGATTGAACCGATCGCAATGCAATAACCCGCCGCGGTGTTCGTCATCTTAGCGCGACTGCCACGCCATTGGCGTTCAGGCGACTGAATTCCGAGGAGCAGTGATTTCTTAGCGATAGTTCTCTAGGCCGGGCCGGTCTAGTGGTGAAAATCTGACGCTTGATACCTAGTGCGGAGGCGACCCTCGGGCCCGGTGGACGCGGCGCATTAGTATCGAGTACCTTAATACCTCCCGAGTCTTGCGATGAATATGGGGGAACAGGATGCGCATCCGAACTTGGTTTGTCCTCGGTGGTGCTCTGGTTCTACTCGCCGCAAATGCTTTTGCCGGGCCCAAGGAGGATGTCGCCGCTGCGACCGCGAAATGGGGCGAAACCCTGGCGCAGAACGACCCTGATAAGGTGGTCAGTCTTTATGCCACGGACGCGGTTCTCTGGGGCACGCTTTCCCCGACAGTGCGCGCGGACAGAGCAGCAATCCGTGACTATTTTGTCGGAGCATTTAAGGTCTTGCCAGGACTTAAGGTCTCGTTTGGGGAGCAATTAATTCGTGTCTATGGCGACACCGCCATCAATACCGGATATTACACCTTCTCTTATACGAAAGATGGGGAACCGAAGACCCTTCCGGCTCGATACAGCTTGGTGTTCGTCAAGGACGGGCAGAACTGGACGATTGTAGATCATCATTCCTCAACAATGCCCACGCCGCCTCGTTAGATAGCGATGCCAAGGCGCGGGGCATCGATGCCCTCCCTTTCAGAGGGCATCTCCCTCCCTTTGAGAGGGCACCTTATGCCAGGTTCGCACGACTAGGCGCGGGTTAAGGAGTCCCACAACTGCCTATTCTAGAAAGCTGCACGGAAGTCCAGCAATCACTGATAATAGCTGCGAGCAACGGGAATTAGCACATGCCGTCGCGGTGAAGGACCGCTTCCCACCCTGAGCCGACCCCGGAGCGGGTACTAAGCGTCAGATTTGATCCACTAGCGCGGGGATCAAGCGCCGTCCCGGCCGCTCCCTCCCCCCGCGAGGAGGAGAGGGGCTGGCATACGGGCTAATCTCTGAACCGCTTTACCACCATAGACAAGCGTTGTTATACGCCGTCATCGCTTCATTGGAGTAATTGGTCACGGCAGTATTAACAGCTGCGTTCCAGCGAACTACTGCGTCATTGTAGGAATAAGGATAACTCATAACATATTCAGTTGCGAAGCGTCTACCGCTTCTGTATACAACTTTCACGATAGGCATCTTCTCATGGGCGAACGCGTCGTTGGCTTTTACTATTTCGCTCTGGTACTTCTCCAACAGACCAGATATTTTTTGGTTGTATACGTCCCGGGTATCACACGCGGAAGCGCCAAACGAAATGACACCTGAAGCGAGAGCGACAGACGCGAAGAAAGCTGACCGCATACCCTAACTCCTTTACGGATTTTGACCAATATCCCCCGTCCGGCGATCCTATGCACTTGCGGTCAAAGAACTGTCCGTCGCCTGGCGGAGGGATCAGCGAGCCCCGCGGCAGAGGTGCTCGACCAAAATGCGCGGGTCCAGTGCCGAGGATGCGGAGCTTGGGGACGAGCCGTCGTTTTTGGTCAAGTGGAGTATCAGAGAGGCTTGGTCTATGGTCTGGAGCTGGCGCGGAGCGCGACTTGTGTGGCCGACCGGATGAACGTGGCTATCCCGCCCCAGCCGCAGCCAAACAGCCGACAACCATCCAGATCGTCGCCCAGAGCCCCAGCCTCTAAGAGGAGTTGCTCTCGTATCGCAAGGAAAGGTGAGCCCGCGATCGCCGAGTTCGACCATGTTCTGTCATCCGAACCGCCAATGGGGAAGCCGGAGCCAGGAGCGCCACGGATGCTTGGAAGCGGGATCGAGCTCGACACCGACTTGCGTGATTGCATCCCCCTGCATGTCGCGCACAATCAGTTCCACGGCACCGAAGCGCGAGCGGTCTCCGATCGCCGGCCGGCCGTCGAACCTGCTCGCCAAAAACTCCGCTAATGTTAGCGCCCCATCGGTCTCCGCCGCCGGATCATAGAGATGGGCGATCACCGCCAGCGTTGTCGTTCCATCGAAGGAGAACTCGCCGAGAACCCCCCGTTCCTCCGGACTGTTGCGCTCGGGGCGCGGTCCAAACATGCGATCGAGAATGGCGAGGTCCTGCGGGCGCGCGAGCGCGAGCACATAGTCTCCGGGGGCAAGCGGCGGAGCAGAGGCAGCACCGCGGGCGATCCCATCCCGAATGACCACGAGAACGCTGGCTGTGGGCGGGATCGGCAACGCCTCCACGACCTTAGAGACAGCTCGACAGCGTGCTTCCACTCGATAGCCTGCGACCGTGTTTTCCTCGCCGAGCCGGCCAGGCAGATCGATGTCCAGACGCGAGGCGGGCTGGAGCGGCGGCACGTCCAGGTCAAACATCCGCGCGGCGGCAGCGACCGTCCAACCTTGGATGATCAGTGATGTGAGAACGACGATGAAGGCAACACCGAAGAAAGCTGCTGCGTCCGGCAACCCGGCGAGCACCGGAATTATCGCTAGGAAGATCGGGACGGCGCCTCGCAGGCCTACCCACGAGATGAAGGCGATCTCCAACGTGGTGTATCGCGAGGGCAGCAAGCACAGCGCCACCGCCACTGGTCGTGCCACCAGCATCAGCACCACAGCAATCAACAGCGAAGGTCCGAGTATCGGAACCAAGGCGCTCGGGGTGACGAGCAGGCCCAGCATCAGGAAGAGCACGATTTGGCTTAGCCAAGCAAAGGCATCAAACGCTTGGTTGATGATTTGGGTGGCACGATGGCGGTGCGCGCCGAGGATGAGACCCGCCAGATAAACGGCCAAAAACCCGCTCGCGCCAGCCGTTTGGGCGCCGCCGAAGAGCGCGCTGGCTCCGGCGAGCGCCAAAATGGGGTACAAACCGGGCGTTGCTTCCATACGGTTGATGAGAGCGAGCAGCAGATAGCCGCCCCCGACGCCGAAGGCACCCCCGCCCACGACTTCCCGGGCCAGCAGCGTCGCAATATGCGATCCGGTCAAGGGCGCTGGGGCCAGCAGCAGACTGACCAGGAGCGCTGTAAGCAATACCGAGAGCGGATCATTGATGCCGGACTCGAGCTCGAGGGTCCCGGCGACACGCGCCCGCAGCTCCAGACCGCGCAGATGCAACAACGCCGAGACGGCCGCAGCGTCGGTCGGCGCAACGATGGCACCGACCAGAAACCCGCGGATCCAGGAAGTGGAGAAAAACAAAACCGCCGCTGCTCCGACGATCGCGGCGGTAGCAATTACACCAACAGTAGCCAGAGCGAGAGACGGCCACAGCGCACGTCGGATGGCACCCGGATCGGTGCGCAACCCGCCGTCGAACAGAATAATCGCCAAGCTAACGCTGCCGATCAGATAGGCGGCGTGAAAGTCCCGAAAGAGGATGCCGCCCGGTCCCTCGTCCCCGGCGAGCGTGCCTAATCCGAGGAAGACCAGCAGCAGGGGAGCCCCGAGACGCGCCGAGAACAACCCGGCGAAAATGCTCAGCAGCACCAGTACGCTGCAGAGCAAAATTAGCTGATGGCTGGCTTCCACAGCTTGACCGGCGAACCGATTTGCCTAAAACCGCCGGTCTCCCCTCCGGCCTGGTGGCCGCCGGCCATCGGGCTTCTCCTTACAATTTCATCGCCAGGATCACCGTCAATGTAGTTCTAATATACTTCGCATGGGCCCCACCGTCCGGTACCGACGACGCGATGGCCAAAGCCACGTTTCCCCATCCCGAGTGCAGCAAGACCCGCCTGGGCGACCGAGGTCAAATCCGCAAATCGGAGCGCACGTACAAATCCCGCTTGGGATATGGAATCTTAATGCCTTCCTGCCGAAACAAACGCCAGATCTCGTAGAGCACCTCGCTCTTGACGTTGTGCACGCCGTTGTGCGCGTCCTCTATCCAGAACCGCAGCTCGAGTTCGATCGCGGTCTCGCCGAACGCCATGATCAGCGCGTTGGGCGCAGGCACCGCCAGAACGCGCCGTGGGTAGGTCGCCGCCTCGCGCATCAGGGCGAGCGCTTGGTCCAGATCGGAGTCATGGGGCACGCGTATTGGCACCTTCAGCCGGACGCGGTCGCTCCTGTGTGACCAGTTGACGACCTGATGGGTTATGATGTCCTCGTTCGGGATCAGAAACTCGGTGCCGTCGCGGGTCTCCACCGAAACATAGCGCGCCCCGAGTGAGGAGACCCAGCCGTAGGTGCCTCCCACCTCGATCACATCGCCTGGCTTGATCGACTTGTCCAAAAGCAGAACGATGCCGCTGAACGGGTTCGAGACAGTCCGCTGCAAGCCGAGTCCAACGCCGACCCCGAGCGCTCCCGTGAACAGTGCAAATGTCGTGAGATCCACGCCAATGCTGGTCAGCGAGAGCACCACAGCTATGGTGACCAGCGTAGTCTTGAGCAGCTTTCCGAGGAGCACACGCGCACGCGGGGTGATCTCGGAAAAGCGGGTGATGCGGCGCTCGAATAGATTGGACGCGACGGTGGCGGCCCACAGCAGCATGGCGAGCGAAAGCACACCGCGGAGGACAGTCAGGATCGAGACCCTGAGGCCACCCACCACGACCGCGACACTATCGAGGAAGTCGAGCGTCGGACCGAGCAGATGCACGATGTTGAGTGCCGCCACCGCCCAGGCGAGCACCGCGATCAGCCGCGCGAGCGCGGCGTAAGGAACGAGAGCCGCAGCCAGGCGGATCACTAGCCACGCAACCAGCAAGCTGACAGCGGTCTGTGTGACGAGGTGGGGCCAGCCGGCGCGCTCGGCGACCACGACGGAGATCCAAAGACCGATGGCCCAGGCAGTCGGCGTGATCAGCGGCACCAACCAGTCAGTCACCCACGACCGGTGATGCACAATCCAATCGAGATGATGATGCTGGGGAACGCGCTCGATCCAGCCTGCAGCCCAGCGCCGTATCGGTCGGCAAACGACCCAGGCGACGCCCCCCGTCAAGATAACAGCGGGGATTTGTACGAGATTCGCAAGAACGAGGATCTCATCGAGCAGGTGCTTCTCGAGCTGCTCGAAGTAAGTCATCACGTTTTGCCAGATCGAGAGCGCTTCGATTTCTGCCTCCCAAGCCCCGACCGTTCAGCCGCCAAAAGCGACCCAAGATGGCAAAGCGAATACGGGAATTCAAATGTCAAGGTCTCGGCGCCGGCGTGTTTCCTTTATCGGCCTTTCGGTTCAGACTTGAGCGAGGGTCGGGAGGACGCAGAAATGGAAACTACCGTTCAACCGGCGGCGCTGCGCCGGCATGACACCCGGCCGCTGCCCACCGGCGCGGCTCTCGCGGCACTCGGCATCGTCTACGGCGATATCGGCACCAGCCCGCTCTATGCGTTCAAGCAGGCCGCAGACGCCGGCGGAGCACTGTCGCCCGAAACCATCATGGGCGTCGTGTCGGCGATCCTCTGGTCCCTGATCGTGATCGTCTCGTTCAAATACGCCATTCTGATCATGCGCGCCGACAACCGCGGCGAGGGCGGCATCGTCGCATTGTTGGCGCTTCTCGATGTCCGGCATGCGTCGGCCGGCAGCTGGCGCGCCTCCCTGCTGATCGTCGGGCTGGTCGGCGCCGCGCTGCTCTACGGCGACGGCGTCATCACGCCGGCAATCTCGGTGCTGGGTGCCGTCGAAGGTCTCAAGCTCGACGCGCCCCAGCTCGCGCCTGCCATCGTTCCGATCAGCATCGCGATCCTGGTTGGCCTGTTCTTGGTCCAGCGCAAGGGAACCGCGTTCATCGGCAACATCTTCGGGCCGATGATGCTGCTATGGTTCATCGCGATCGGCCTGCTCGGGCTGCGCGGCATCGTGTGGGCACCGGGTATTCTGCGCGCAGTCAGCCCGCATCATGCACTGATCTACCTGCTTCATGCCGGACCGGGCATCGGTTTCGCCGTGCTCGGCGCTGCCTTCCTCGCAGTCACCGGCGCTGAGGCGATGTATGCGGATATGGGCCATTTCGGTCGCCTGCCGATCCGTCTCAGCTGGTTCGCCGTGGTTTTGCCGGCTCTCCTGCTGAATTACTTCGGCCAGGGGGCGCTGCTTCTCTTCGATCCTCGCGCCATCGAGAACCCCTTTTACCTGCTGGCGCCGGGGTGGGCCCATTACCCGATGGTAGCGTTCGCGACGGTGGCCACCATCATCGCCTCGCAGGCCATCATCTCGGGCGCGTACTCGCTGACCCAGCAGGCGATCCAGCTGGGCTTTCTGCCGCGCATGCGCGTGCTCCATACGGCCAGCCACGAGAAGGGGCAGATCTACATGCCGATGGTCAACTGGCTGCTCGCCGCCGGGACGCTCGGTGCGGTCATCATGTTCGGCTCCGCCGGCGCCCTCGGGGGCGCCTATGGCATCGCCGTCTCGATGCTGATGGCAGTCACCACGGTTCTGGCCGCTCTCGTTGCGCTGCAATGGGGTTACAACCCGCTCGCCGTTGCGGCCGTCAACGGATCGCTGCTCGTCGTCGAACTTATCTTCGTCGCCGCCAACGCAACAAAGCTGCTCGCGGGCGGCTGGTTCCCACTCCTATTGGCCGGCGTCGTCGCGTTCCTGATGCTGACCTGGAGAACGGGGTATCGGCTGCTCGAGCACCAGCGCATCGGGATGCGGCAGCGCGAGGGCGAGTTCGTCGAATGGGTGCTCGAGAACCCGCCCGTCCGCCTGCCGGGAGCCGCCGCGATCTTCACCGCGGGCGCCTCGGGCATACCGCTCGCCTTGACGCATCACATCAGGCACAATCGCGTTCTGCATGAGCGTGTGCTGCTGGTCTCGACGGTCAGCAGCGATGCGCCGCGTGTCGATCCGGAGCAGCGCGTAAAGCTCGTCCCGGTCGGCGCCGGCATTACCCGGGTTACCCTGCATTTCGGATTTATGGAACATCCCAACGTGATCGAGGGGCTGAAACTCGCTTGCCGCGACCCCAGCCTGCGCGGCATCGACCCGATGCGGATCACCTTTTACTCCCGCAGGATCATGGTCATCCCGAGCGGCAAGGTGCCCGGAATGGCGGTTTGGAGAGAGCGGCTGTTCGCGGCAATGCACCTCAATGCCAATCTGCCGGCCGCCTATTTCGGGGTGCCGACCGCACAGGTCGTCGAGATGGGACTCGAAGTCGAGATCTGAGCTACGACAAAAAGGACGACTGGCGAACCCACTTCGGCTCGTAGGAGAGCAGCCGCGGCAACGCCGGAGCGAGGCGGGAGGACGCACCGCAAGCAGCGGCAGTACGCGGCGGCCGAGCCCGCGGTGGCCGAGCCCGCGGTGGCCGATAATCGCGATCGCGTATCCGCGATCAGGAACGGACAGCCCGGCATCTGTGCGCGGACCGAGCGCGGTCGGCGACATGACGGCTCCCGTTCGCCGCGCCGGTGGCGAGCAGGCCTTCACGAGGATCCGCTGGGAAGCCCGTCCCGCTGATCCAGCGCATCGTCTCCGCCTGGCCGCGAGCGGTCGACGGGCGCCACGTCGAGGCGCTCGGCTTCACCGCCGACACCGGCATCGACGAGGTTGTCGAGGCCTTCATCGAAGACGACCTCGAGATGCAGAAGCGGTTCGCCTGCGCGCGACAGACACCCTTATGTCGCCATCCTCACGACACGATCCATGCCTATGCTGCACGGTGGCTGAGGGAGCAAAACCCGCGGTCGGCATTCCCCTGCCGGATCCCGCTTAAGGCCGCTTTTTAGCGTCAAACGGCGTCAAAGGTCCCCTTCCAGGACGTCAAAGGAGCGTCCGCGGCGGAGCATAAGTATCTGGCATAAATATATTTTTGGCAACGAGGTCGGCCTTGATAAAATTTTTTCCCCTGTGTTCCCGATTTAGCAGAGAGACCCGCGCGCTGCGGCGCAGGCATCGCATTGGACAGGCGCTCGGCAGGCATGGCAATTTGGTCTGGATTCGCACGAGTCGACGTACGAGAGGAGTCCTCCGATGAAGCTACTTCGCTACAGACCTGCGGGCCAGGAAAAGCCGGGCCTGCTCGATCGCGACGGCAGGATCCGCGACCTCTCCGGGGCCGTCCGCGACATCGACGGGGAGGCGCTAGCACCAGCCTCGCTCGAAGGGTTGCACCGCCTCGACCCGGCGAGCCTGCCGCTGGTTCCCGACACGCCGCGTCTCGGGCCGTGCGTCGGCGCGGTGTCGAAAATCGTCGCGATCGGCCTCAATTACCGCCTGCACGCGCAAGAGGCGGGTGCCGCGATCCCCTCCGAACCGATCTTTTTCATGAAGGCGACGTCCTCGATTTGCGGCCCGAACGATGACGTGATCATCCCGAAGAACGCGCAGAAGGCCGATTACGAGGTCGAGCTCGGCATCGTCATCGGCAGCCTTGCCCGTCATGTCGGCAAAGCCGACGCACGCAGGCACGTCGCCGGCTACTGCGTCATCAACGATGTCTCCGAACGCGAATTTCAGATCGAGCGCGGCGGGCAGTGGACCAAGGGCAAGAGTGCCGACACCTTTTGCCCGATAGGCCCGTGGCTGGTCACCGCCGACGAGGTCCCCGATCCCGGCAAGCTCGCATTGTGGACCGAGGTCAACGGCGAGCGGCGTCAGAACAGCAACACCGGCGACCTGATCTTCGGCATCGACGAGATCGTCAGCTATGTCAGCCAGTTCATGACCTTGTTGCCGGGCGACGTGATCCCGACCGGGACGCCCTCGGGTGTCGGCATGGGATTCAAGCCGCCGAAATTCCTCAAACCGGGCGACCGGGTCCGGCTATCGGTCGAAGGGTTGGGTGAGCAGAATCAGCGCCTCGTAGCCTATAGCGGATAACGCCGCGATCCTGCGTTTCTTCGCGATCACGACGACGGTGCTAGCAGCATGGGATCGATAAAATCCTGAATGTGAGCGCTAGCGCGGTGCGACGTTTTTACGCTATGATTCAATGTCTCATGCGCTCGCCGCATTCTATTGCGCGCTTAGAGGAGCTATGTACGAACGCCGTCCGGGCTTCTTTCGCGAAGATACCCCTCCAGGCCTTCGCGCCGAGGCCAAAGTCAAGTGGTTCAACGCCAGCAAGGGTTTCGGATTCGTCACCCTCGCCGACGGATCCCAGGACGCTTTCCTGCCGATGGCGGTCCTGCGTCGCGCCGGCTACGAAGACGTGCGTGAAGGCGCCTCGATCACCTGCGAGATCAGCGCCGGAGCGAAAGGCCCGTTGGTGACCAATGTCTTGAACGTCGACAACAGCACCGCGGTAGTGCCGCAGGGCGGAGCCGGCGGAATGGACCGCCGCGGACCCCGGCCTTCCACGACGATGGAGGGAGCAGTCAAATGGTTCGAGGCCGAAAAAGGCTACGGATTCATTTCCCCCGACGGCGGTGGTAAGGACGTGTTCATCCACATCACCGCCTTGCGCCGTAGCGGCGTCAATGCTCTGGGTCCCGGCCAACGAGTCAGGGTCGAAGTCGTGGACGGCAAGAAAGGCCTCGAGGCCGATCGCATCACCCTGATTTGAGGGTGCGCCGCAACGGCGGCGAAAAAGGCTGGCGGACCCGGCCTTAGCCCGGGGACATCGCCGATCGAACGGGGAACGGAGCGGCGACATCGCGATTAAGGATGATCTAGCATCCCCGGCATTCAATTGTTAGCTTAACCAACGCGTCCGGAACCAAGCAGCTCCGGAGATGATGCGGCGGCGTTCTGCGCCGGGTCCTAGCGATGACAACGAGAGCGAGACGATGGATTTGCACGATACGATCCGGACCTATCGCCTGTTTTCCGGTTCCTATGACATTGTTTTCGGTCCGGTGTTCCATCCCGGGCGCAAGGACGCCGTGCGCATCGCGAATGATCGGCCGGGCCAGCGGATACTCGAAGTCGGTGTCGGTACCGGCCTGTCGCTGCCCCATTTCCGGCCCGATTCGCGGGTGACCGGGATAGATGTCTCGGCCGAAATGCTGGCGAAAGCGCAGCGTCGGGCCAGACGGCTCGACCTCGCCCATGTCGAGGGCCTGCATGTCATGGACGCCGAGAATCTCGAGTTTCCCGACAGCTCCTTCGATGCGGTGCTGGCGCTCTACGTCGCCTCGGTCGTGCCCAACCCGGCGCGTTTCGCCGCGGAAATGCGTCGGGTCTGCATACCCGGCGGCACGATCGTCGTCGTCAATCACTTCACGAGCGACAACCTGCTCCTGCGCTTGGTGGAAAAACGGCTCGCCCGGGTCGCCCGCCACATCGGCTTTCATGCCGATTTTCCGTTCGACGTGTTCCGCCGCGACAGCCAGCTTTCGATCCGCGAAGTGCGGCCGAGCAACCTGTTCGGCTATTGGAAGCTCTTGCGCTGCGTCAACGAAAAGCCGGCGTCGAGCCCGGGGTGACGGGCTAGCCGAGGAGGCTGTCGGCCATCCGCCATATGCGGATTTCGCGCAGCAGCGCCTCGACGGCAGCGCAGGCAAAGCCGAGTGACGTCTCGTCGACGAGCCGGCCGTGCTGGATCTTGTCGGCGGCCGCGGTGATCGTCACCTCGCGCGCCAGGGTGACGCGCGCCAACATCGAGTCGAGTGCCACGCGCATGTGCTCCAAACAACGGGCACCGCCTAGCGTCCCGCGCGAGGTCGCCATGATCGCCACCGGCTTGTATGCCATCACCGAGGTGAAGGCAGGGCGCGAGGCCCAGTCGAGCGCGTTCTTCAAGACGCCGGGAATACTGTGGTTGAATTCCGGCGCGCAGAGCACGAGACCGTC
>Ga0182035_10001592_pt1 | contig 11594 bp, 9 predicted proteins | sample flu12Cox44000170_FD_125969 | JGI IMG/M metagenome (GOLD analysis project Ga0182035, IMG submission 125969) | Lab enrichment of tropical soil microbial communities from Luquillo Experimental Forest, Puerto Rico - flux4day.12C.oxic.44.000.170 | ecosystem: Environmental > Terrestrial > Soil >...
AGATCATGCAGCTGTTGGACATTCCGGCCGGCCCGGAGGTCGGCGAGGCCTGGCGCTACCTGAAAGAGCTGCGGCTGGACCGCGGGCCATTGACCACCGAGGAGGCCACGGCCGAGCTGCTGGCCTGGTGGCGGTCGCGCGGGAACCCCTAGCGGTACCTAGGCGTCCGAGCATGTATGGATTACTGTCTCGCTGGCGACGAGGGCGCGGCCATCTGGCACGGGCAGCCAAACCTCGACCTTGACGGCGACGGTCGGTTCGATGCGGTCGGTCTGGATTTCGACGGTGACGGGATGCAGGACGACGCACTGGCCGACTTCGACGGCGACGGGGTGGCCGATCACGCCGTGCTCGACCTCGACAATGACGGCACGCCGGAGGCCTATTTCACCGATGACGGTTCGGGGACGTGGGCGGTAACCGTCGACCGGGGTGGGCAACTGCGCTGGTTCGGGCTCGACGGTGTGGAGCACATCGGCGGTCCGTTGGTCGACTTCGACGGCTTGGATGTTCAAGGGCACGCCGACGATCGACTGCTTGACACCGACGGCGACGGGGTGGCGGACCGGGTGCTGTGCGCGGGCGACAACGGCGTGACCGGATATGTCGACACCGACGGCGACGGCAAGTGGAACGTCAGGCTGACCGACACCAACGGCGACGGTTTGGCCGATGGGGCCAGCAACTTATGACTGAATTGACCGGCTGCCGGGCCGTGATTAGCCGGGAGGGGTAGCGATGTTCGTCGACATTGACTTGCTGCACTCCGGCGCCAACGAATCTCATCGCGCGGGCGGGCATGCGCGAGACGGGGCTGATCAGCTGTCGCGGGGCCCGCTGCCATCGGGGATGTTTGGCGACTTCACCGCCGCCGAGACGTTTCACGACGCGGTCAGCTCCGCGCGCGCTCAGCACGTCAAGAGTCTGCAGGTCCACCAGGAGACGCTGACCGAACTCGGCCGCAAAGCGCATTACGCGGCCAACGGGTTCACCGACATGGACGACCGCAACGCCGCAGAAATGCGGGCGGTGCGATGCAGCTCCGGTACATCAGCAATCCGCACCTGATAGCCGAAGCCGGTGGTGACCCGTGGGCGATCAACGAGAGCCTGCAAGCCGGGCGTCCAGCGCAGATTTCCGATTTGGCGCGGGCGTTTCACGATGCCGGCCGGTGCACTGCCGAGGCCAGCACTGCATTCGATGAAGCGCGCCGCCGCTTCGAGGCTTCATGGAATCGGGTGACTGGCGAGCAACCGATCAACGAGCTCGTCGAGGTGCAGCGGGTGACCAAAGCATTGGGCGCGCAGTCCTTACAGTTGCCCAAGATCGGGGTCGACTTGGAAGAGCTTGCGGCCGCCTTGGCCGAGGCGCAACGCATCGGCGCAGCGTTGGTCGTGACTTTGGATAGTCAGCTGCAGCAGATCGACAACCAACTCGGCCACGCGCTGGATCTGGAAGCAGACACCCAACTCACCGCGGCGGATCGGTCCGCGCTCGACGCGCTTATCCGTGCGATGGAACAGCAAGCCATTGACGACACCGAATGCGCGCTGAACCAACTTCATTCAGTACGCGGCAGCTACTCGAACTTCCTGCAGAGGTCGCTGACCACCCTGCGCACCGACGCGTATGACCCGACGGTTCTCCTGGCGGTGGACGCCGCGGACTCGGCGACGAACTCCGAGGAACCGATGCAGATCCCACCACCGGGAAGGACCGCGGAGGAAATCAATCGGTGGTGGAAAACGCTTGGCCCGCAACAGCAAAGCCAATTGATCGCCGACCACCGATCGGAGCTGGGAAACCTCAACGGTGTTCCCGTCGTCGTCCGCAGCAGGGTCAATCAGGCGGTGATGGACAATGACCTCCGCCGAGTGGAGGACGCCGCCAGGCAGCACGGCGTGTCGGTGAACGAGGTCCTGGACGACCCGGGCAGGCACGGGCTAACCGCAGTTGCCATCACCCGCTACAACAACGCCCGCCGCACCCGAGAAGGACTGAACGCGCCGCATGACGCCGTCGACCGGGACATATTTCTGTTGAAGTATCAGCCGGAGGCTTTCGGCGGCAAAGGGACCGCGGCCATCGCGATGGGCAACCCCGACGCAGCGGCTAACACGGCGGTTCTGGTGACGGGAGCGGGCACTAGCTTGCAAGCGGGGACGCTGGCCAAAACCGAAGCCGTGCGTCTCTACCAGGAATCGGCGCTCGCCGATTGGGGCCGTCAGACCGCAGTGGTGCTTTGGGTGGGCTACGACGCCCCCAACAATTGGTACGACCCGGGCCTGCGGGAACCGAACATGGCTCGTGCCGGTGCCCAGGCGTTAGCCGACGATGTGAACGCTCTTGCGGTCACCCACGAAGGCGGCCCGACGCACATGACCGTCGTCGGCCATTCCTACGGATCTACCGTCGTTTCGGATGCGGCGGCCGCCTACGGGATGCACGCAAACGATGTGGTCCTCCTCGGCTCCCCGGGCACCGACCTGGCTCATTCGGCGGCCGACTTCCACCTGTCACATGGTGGGCATCTCTACGTCGGAGCGGCCTCCGGCGACGCGGTCACCTGGTCACCCGGTCAGGTGACGGGGCCCGGCCTAATCGGTGTGAGTTTCGGCGGCCTCGGAGACGACCCGTCCGTCGACGCTTACGGTTCGACCCGATTCAAAGCCGAGGTGCCCGGCCACTACACGAATCCGGTCTATGACCATCTGCATTACTTCGACGACGGTTCCGAATCGCTGTTCAGCATCGCCGATGTGGTCTCTGGCCATGGTGATGCGCTGCAGAAAGACGGCATGACCGCACGTCACCGCGGCGAGTATGGCCTGGGCGGATGGCTCGACCCCGAGGCCGCGCGAACCGCGACGACGGGACACCGCCATCGCGCGCCGACGGGCTGACCGACGACACTCACCAGACCTAAAGTGTCGCGGCTGTCGTCGGAATCGGTAACGCTCCGAAGGCGCCGGCCTGAAGTGACACCGCAGTTTGGGCGATTAGCCTTTATCAGGTGATGAATCCCCAGCCGCCTCCTCCGGCGCCGTGGACACCACCTGCGGAACCCAGGAGGCCAGCGTCGAGTGGGCGCATCGCTGTCGCCTTGGTGGTGATTGGCTTGATTGCGGTTGCCGCACTGGTTCTCGGTGTCATCGATCTCGCTCGGCCGAGTTCGAGTGGCGCTAGCAAGGCTTCGACAACCGTGGCCCCTTCGCCAACCTTCTTGCCAGACCAGGCTGCGAACGCCAAAAAGGAACTTTGCTCCGTGTATCAGGTCGCATCGCGATCGGTAAACGCAGACACCAATGGGACAGATATCGCCATTGCGCGAGTCTCGCTTACCAATGCCGCCGGCATGCTCGACACGGCAGCGAATAATCCGGCATTGGGGCAAAGTGAGCGCAACGCCGCACGGACGCTTGCGTCCGCATATCACACCTATGTCGCTGTCGCCAGCGTGTTCGACAAGACATCACCAATCATGCAGAACGCGTTGGATGAAGCGAATCGGGCAGATGCAGCAATGGCGACCATGTGCCCGTAAAGGGCATACCTACCAACGTGATTTACCCATATCTGGGCGCCTACCCACGGTTATGCGTGGGCGGGAGCGAGGCCCGAGGAGGCGACGGTAGTGACAGGAGACTTGCCGGCGGGGAACTATACGGCCGCCCTCATTGGTGCGTGGTGGCCAAAGCCGTCATCGACACTCCGTGCTGGTGCTCAGCACTGGCGCGTGCAGCAGCAGCAGCAGGAACAGTATGCCCAGGGATTGCACAGCCAATGGACAGTGCTGGCGTCAGCAAATGAGGGACATACGGCCGATGATCTCGTTTTTCGGTTTCAGCAAGGCGAAAAACATCGTCTTGATCTGGCTGAGAAATACCAGGTTAAAGCCGACTCCTTTGAGAAGGGCGCTGACGCAATCGATAGTTTGCGCGAGGGTCTTCGAGGGATTGCTGACGACTACAACCAACGGATCGCCAACGTCGAGAACTCGAAGGAACCCGAACCGATGAAGGTCGCGGAAGTCGAGGAGCTTATCGCCGAAGCAAATGGATTCGCGGCACACAAGGCAGGCGCTGCGGTTGCCACAATCACCGATGCGATACAGAAGATCCTGACTGCTGAGGGAATGAGCATGTCACCGCAGGAGTTCCTCGCGAATCAGGGCCTGGGTACCGGCAGCAGCGGCAAACAACCTTCTGTGGGCGGCGGCGCCATTGGCGCCGGCACACATAGCGGTGGCAGCCAAGGCACCCACACGGTTTACGGGGGCGGGATCGGTACGCAATCTAACGTAACCGGGCGTCCTGGCGCGGGAGTCGGGGCCGCCGGCACTGGCCAGCCCGGCGCTGCGGGCGGTACTGCTCCGGTGGGCGTGCCTACCGGAGTTGGTGGACATATGCCAGGTGCCCCTGCAGTGAATTCGCCGCTGCCCGGTGCCGGTGGGCTCTCACCAGCCGCGGCTCTCGGTGGGCCTTCGCCGAGCCAGCTGGGCAATTCATTCGCGACAGGAATCGTGACAAGTCAGCCAGCAGCGGCCGGTGCACATCAATTGTCCGAGGGTGTGATGAACGCGGTTGGGTCGCCGGGGAATCCACCGCCGCAGTCGCCGGTCGTGCCGCCGGTATCCGCACCGACGATGACGGGTGGTGTCGAATCTGCTGCAGCCCAACATGGTTCGGCTGCAGCGACCTCGGCTGGCTCCGGCGCGCCAGTGGCCTCGACCGGTGGCGCAGTGCCCGTGACGCCGACAGTGGTCAGTGGTGGACCGGTGTCGGCGCCCATGACCCCGCTAACCGGCTCCCCGGCCACCCCCGCCGGACCGTTGCCCGCCTATGGTTCGGATTTGCGTCCCCCGGTTGTTGCCGCACCATCCATGTCGGCGCCGACAGCTCCGGTGTCCGGCTCACCGGTAGCGCCGTCGGTGTCAACATCGTCCTCAGCGGGCAGCCCGTTGATGTCTACCGTCCATCGCACCGCGGCTGGGCGGGCTGGGACAGGCCCGGCAGTTCCGCCCGCTGCCTCAGCGTTGTCTGCGGCAACCGGCGCCGTTGCCGGCGACGCAACGAGGCGCGGCGCGGAGCAGCATCGGCTGCAGCGCCTCGTCGACGCGGTGGCTCGGCAAGCCCCGGGCCTTTCCTGGGCCGCGGGCCTGCGCGACGATGGCACAACCCTGTTGGTCACCGACATCGCGTGCGGATGGGTCCCGCCAAATGTCAAGATCCCGGTCGGCGTGAATCGACTGTTGGAGCCAGCACTACGCCGATCCGACGCCGGTGTGGTCGATCTGCTGGGCGCCGTCACCGCAGCCGCAGTGCACCAGCCCAACGGATTTATCGCCAAGCCGCGACCCGATGACCCCGCCCTCACCGGTGATCGCGCAGCCCGCTCCGGGCCCGAAGTGGACGAGCTTGGCCCAACGCTGGTTGAAGCTGTACGACGACGCGATGGTTTACCGCGGGTCGCCCAGACGTTGGCCCAAGCGGCTACCCGCGGAACAGGGGTTACCGAGAAGGAGATCGACCTGCTGCAAAAGGAACAGGAGTCGGCCTACCACAAAGCGATGGATGACCCCCACGACCTGTCGCGGGTAGCCGACTGGATGCTCCTGGCAGCTATCGTCGCCCTGATTGATGGCCACGAATCCCTGGCGCACTACCACGTGGCGTGGTACGAAGCGGTCTCGGCGAAGCTGCGATGACTACCTTTCAAGTGGCTGGCGCTCTACTATGCGACCCAATACGACTGGCTAAGCAGGCGAGACTCGATTTGCGGTCCGGTACGCGTGGGGGTTGAGGTGCGAGCATGACGGGCGGAATCCCGATAAAGGCAAGTCCGGGGATCTATGGCGGGATAGCCGCGGCACCCCCAGGTCCGCCGGTATTGCCGTTTGGAGTCCCTGGCGTACCCGGCGGTACATCCCCCGATCAGGCTGTCACCGGGCTGCTGAACGCCGGCAATCTCGGTGTCCCTGGCGACCAGGCCGCCAGCATTCAAGGCGATGTGGATCGTAGGGCGCATGCGGCCGATGCCGCGCAGAAGTTTCCGGCCAACGAAGATAGTGCGTCGCAACAGTTCCAGCAGATACCGCAGATGATTCAACAAATGGCATCGGGCATCGCGGGTGCTATTACCGGCGCGCTCGGCGGCGTGATGGGGCCGCTCACGCAGGTTCCACAACAGGCTATGCAGGCCGCAGAGAGCGCTATTCAGCCGCTGATGGGGGCGGCGAAGGGCGGCGGAGCGGCGGAGGCCGCTCTAACCGGTATGGCGGGTGATGGGGTCGTCTTGGACAGCGCCAGTCACGGCGACGCCGGTCTTGGCGGTGGCGCTGGCGGTGGCACTGGTGCTGGTGCTGGTGGTGGCACGACCCCAGCCGGCGTTCTGGGTCCGCCGCCGGTGCCGCAGTCGTCGCCACCCACGACCCCTGCTGCAGCATCAATTAAGTCAGCGTCCGTCACACCGACTGGTGGCCCGCCCCCGCCTGCCGGGCCGATGGGCATGGCCGGCATGCCGATGATGCCCGGGGCGATGGGCGCCCATGGTGACGGCGGCAGTAAGGACAAGCCCGCAGAAAAGCGCGTTACAGTGCCGGGTATCCCCAATGGCCAGCCGGTGAAGGGTCGCTTGACCGTTCCGCCGAGTGTTCCCGTGACGAAGTCTTCTGATGGCAAACCCGCCGTCGTCGCCAAGCCCAGCCGACGGATCGTGATTATGCCGACGGACGAAGAGCCGCAGGAATAGGGCCGGGCCCTGGATTTCATATTGCTGTTGTATTTCGGAAATAACCGGATTAAACCGGCATGACGACAGCCATGACAGCTAATGGCGCTCCGAAGGTCAGTGTGCGGGTGCACGTGCCGACGCACTACGGTCGATCCCGTCCGGCCACCCGACACCAAGCGTGCGAACGGCGGTTTCGTGCATGCTATGGGTGCGGCCGAAGCGATGACGGCCGGCGGGCCAGAAGGTATGGGAGCAGTGGCTGAGGTGTCCGATACGGATGCTGTGCGCCCGGACGCGGCGGGGGACAAGGCGTTGGTCGATCAGGTCTTAGCCGATTTGAAGGCGAATTTCGAGAAATGGGAAGAGGTTCTGGCCGCCCAGGAGTCGCTGACCTACACCGCCGACGTGGGCGACATCTATGCAGTGTGTAATTCGGATGGGCGCCTCACCGGGCTGTCGTTGGCCCCGCATGTGATGACGTCCTATACCTGTCGCGAGTTGATGGATCGGCTGAATATGGTCTTTGAGGCCTTGCGTGAGGAAGCGCAAGCCGATTTCAATCGGAATTACGGTGGGGGAACGGTTGAATGATCCTGTTGTGACGCAGGCAGTGGCCGCTTTGTCTCGCGGACACGGCTTGTTCGTCGGCGGCGATGCCGGTCGTGGCGTCGGCCGTACGCCCGCGCTGATGCGCGCCCGCGCCCACGGGATACGGCAAGCGACGAACGCGGCCGGACTGCCTGGGGGAGCGGCCAAGCGGTCAGGCGCCTTAGTGACGCGACTGCATCGGTTAGCCAACACCGATAGGGCGCTGGATTCCATCCTGGCGGGAGCTCGGGCCGATCGCGCGCACGCGAGCGCGGCGACGCGCCTCAATCTGGAAGCCGCAGTGTCCGATGTGATGCCGGCGAGCGATACGCCGATGGGTCGTCGTGAGGCGATGGCCCGGATGGCCGCACGCTTGCGTGCGCAGCACGGCCACATCGCGCGATCGCGCTCGCAGGCGCGGTTGTTGGCGCTGCGGCTGCGACGGCTGCACTACCTGCGGTCGCACGCGCTCGCGGGGCGACGGGACCGCATCGGGGGTGGCAGCGGCCGTGCCGCCGTGTTGGCCGCAATTCGTAAGGCCCTGGATATCAAGGGCATTCATGATCCTGCGGCGCGTGCACGGTGGGAACGCGGCATGGATTTGGTAGCGCGCCGCGAATCAAACTACGACCCCAACGCCGAAAACGATTGGGATTCCAACGCAGCCAGAGGCACTCCGAGCAAAGGCGCCTGGCAGTTCATCGCCCCAACGTTCGCGGCGTATCACGAGCCGGGTACCTCGGCGAGCATCCATGATCTGGTGGCGCAGGCCTGTGCCTTCATCAACTACGCGCAGCGACACTACGGCGTCGCCGCCGATGCATCGGATTTGACCGGTCGGATTCAGCAGGCGGATCCCCGCCGCGGACCCAGGGGTTACTGACCAATGCCACTCAGTTTGTCAAACCGCGACCAGAATTCGGGGCATCTGTTCTACAACCGGCGGCTGCGGGCGGCAACGACGCGCTTCTCGGTGCGAATGAAACACGATGACCGCAAGCAGACCGCGGCGCTGGTGTTGTCGATGGTATTGGTGGCCATCGCCGCTGGCTGGATGGTGCTGCTGAACGTTCTCAAACCCAGTGGCGTGGTGGGTGATTCGGCGATCATCGGTGACCGCACTTCCGGGGCGATCTACGCCCGCATCGACGGCCGGTTGTATCCGGCACTGAATTTGACGTCCGCGCGGCTGGCGACGGGAACAGCCGGGGAGCCCACATGGGTGAAACCGGCCGAGATCGCGAAGTATCCAACGGGTCCGTTGGTCGGGATTCCGGGTGCGCCGGCGGCGATGCCGGTGAACCGGGGCGCCGCGTCGGCGTGGGCGGTGTGCGATACGGCGGGCCGGCCCCGCACCGCGGACAAGCCCGTGGTGACCTCGATTGCCGGCCAGCTCACCGGTGGTCGGGCGACCCCGATGGCCAACGGTGCGGGACTGTTGGTGACGTTTGAGGGCGCCACGTATGTGATCTGGGGTGGCAAGCGCTCGCAGGTCGATCCCGCCGACAGGGCAGTCACGTTGAGCCTTGGGCTGGATCCCGGAGTGACTGTCCCAGTGGTGATCTCGCGCGCGCTCTTCGACGCCCTGCCGGCTACCGAGCCGCTGCGCGTGCCCAAGGTGCCCGAGGCGGGAACTCCGTCGAAGTTGCTGCCGGGCTCGCAGGTTGGTGCGGTGCTGCAAGACCAAACGGCCGGCGGGGGCAGTCAGTTCTATGTGTTGCTGGCCGACGGTGTGCAAAAGATCGCGGGCTTCGTGGCCGATCTGTTGCGCAGCGCCAACTCCTATGGGTCGACGTCGCCGCGGACGGTGACTCCGGACGTGCTAGTCAACATTCCCGAAGTGACTTCATTGTCGGTCGACTACTACCCGAGCAAGCGGCTGAATTTTATTGATTCCGCGGCGAATCCGACCACGTGTGCGGGGTGGGAGAAGGCGTCGACGGATCCGCAGGCCCGAGTCGTCATCTATAACGGGCGCGGGCTTCCGGTCCCGTCGTCCATGGACAACCGGATCGTGCGGCTGGTGCGTGACGACCGCGACCAGGCGTCGGTCGTCGCCAACCAGGTGGTGGTGTTGCCGGGCGCCGCGAACTTCGTGACGTCGACGAGCGGCGTAATCACCAGCGACTCAAGGGAATCGTTGTTCTGGGTGTCTGATAACGGTGTGCGGTTCGGCATCGCCGCCGACGACGCGACGCTGCGCGCTCTTGGTCTCGACCCGGTTGCGGCGGTGCAGGCGCCGTGGCCATTGTTGCGGACTTTTGCTGCGGGGCCTGCGTTGTCGCGGCAGGCGGCGCTTGTGGCGCGCGACACCGTGCCGGCGGCCGGGCAGGTGACGGTGCTGACGACGTCGGCCAGGGCGGGAGGCTGAGAAGGTGTCTAAAAGGGCGTTTCCCATCAACCGCGTGAAGATCCAGCCGCCGAAACCGGTTCGGGTAGCACCGACTGCGCCGATAGCACTGCCCGAGCGCGAGCCGCGCAATATCTGGGTGATGATCGGCGTGCCGGCGCTGATCGTCGCGCTGATCGGCACGATCGTGATGCTTTACGTGTCTGGGGTCCGCAGTCTGTCGACCGGATTCTTCCCGCTCATGGGAATCGGCGCGTTTAGCTTGCTGGCGTTCTCCGGTCGTTTTGGGCGGACGCGCAAGATCACCTGGGGGGAGTTGGAAAAGGGTCGCCGCCGCTATCTCCGCGACCTTGACAGCAATCGCGATGAGATTCAGTCCGCGGTGTGCGCGCAGCGCAAGTGGCAGGAGTTGGTGCATTCGGATCCGCGTGGATTGGGGGCCATCATCGGCGGCCCGCGCATGTGGGAACGCGGCCGCGGCGACGTCGACTTCTTGGAAGTGCGGCTGGGCACGGGTGTGCAGCACGCCCCGGATTCGGTGTTGTCGGTGACCTGGCCTGACATCGCGTCTGACGAGGAGCTGGAGCCCGTAACCGGTCAGGCCTTGCGCGATTTCATCTTGGAGCAGCGCAAGATTCGGGACATCGCCAAGGTGGTCAACCTGCGATCCGCACCGGGGTTCAGCTTCGTTGGCGAAGATTTGAACAGGGTGCGGTCGCTGATGCGTTCGGTGCTGTGCTCGCTGGCGGTGTTTCACAATCCTCGCGATGTCAAGTTAATGGTCGTCACTCGCAACCCCGAGTTGTGGTCGTGGATGGTGTGGCTGCCCCACAACCTGCACGACGAACTGTTCGATGCCTGCGGGTGGCGACGGCTGGTGTTCGCCACACCCGAGGAGCTCGAGGGGGCGCTGGGCGCCGAGCTGCACATGAAGGGCAAGCGCGGCCAGTGGACGCCCCTGGCGGCCGCGAGCCCAACCACGACCGGCTCGGCCTTGGAGACCGGCCAAGCCGATCCAGCGGCGGAGTTGGGCCCGCACTGGGTGATCGTCGACGACAACACCGGCAGCCCCGAGGCGTGGGAGAGCGTGGTCGGCCAAGTCGGCAAGGCGGGAATCACCGTGCTGCGCATCGCCTCTCGGGTCGGCATCGGCGTGGGGTTCGACAAGGATCAGCGGTACGAGATGAGCGAGCGGCACACCCCGGCGGTCAATGCCGCATCCAACGGTTCGGCCGAAGATCGTCGGAACAGCAGCGACGGCGAGGACGACGACGGCCGTCCGGCACCGCTGCTCCGCTCGGGTGGCAAGTTCTTCGCCCACGCCGACCAGCTGTCGGTGCCCCGGGCCTACCGATACGCGCGCGCGATGGCGCGGTGGTCACCGACAAGCAGCAGCGAGATCGTCGATTCGGCCAGCGGGGCGGCGGAGCTCCTCCGGTCGCTGGGCATCAGCGACCCCCGTGAATTGGACGTCGACCGACTGTGGGCCGAGCGCCGCGGCAGGGGCGACGAGCGGTGGTCGGAGATCCCGGTGGGCGCCAAACCGAACGGCGAGCTGCAGAACGTCATCATCCGCGCAAAGGACTTCGGCGGCTTCGGGTTTCACTCGGTGGTCATCGGTACCAGCGGCTCGGGCAAATCGGAGTTCTTCCTGTCGTTGGTATACGGGATCGCGCTGACGCATTCGCCGGAGACATTCAACGTGATCTTCGTTGACATGAAGTTCGAATCGGCGGCCCAGGACATTCTGGGTATACCCCACGTGGTGGCTGCGCTGTCGAACCTCGGCAAGGACGAACGGCACCTGGCCGAACGGATGCGCAGAGTCATCGACGGCGAAATCAAGCAGCGCTATGAGCTTTTCACGTCGGTGGGTGCGCGCGACGCTAACGACTACGAGGAGATCCGGCTCGCCGGGCGCAAC
>Ga0182035_10001597_pt1 | contig 11579 bp, 9 predicted proteins | sample flu12Cox44000170_FD_125969 | JGI IMG/M metagenome (GOLD analysis project Ga0182035, IMG submission 125969) | Lab enrichment of tropical soil microbial communities from Luquillo Experimental Forest, Puerto Rico - flux4day.12C.oxic.44.000.170 | ecosystem: Environmental > Terrestrial > Soil >...
GATCGTTCCGCAATATCTCGGCCGACTTGCCGCCAACGCCACCACTGTCATCAATGCTGAGGACTACGGGCGCACCATCTACGACCTCGCCATCCGACGCCAGTTGATCAAGATCGGCGAGGGCATGGTCAATCTTGCGTATGACGCGCCGATTGACGCCCCGCCGGCGGTACAGATCGAAGACACCGAGCAGAAGCTCTACGAGCTCGCGGAGACCGGGAAGTATGGTTCTGGTTTCGAGCCGTTTACCACCGCGCTGACTGATGCCATCGACATGGCTGCGAATGCCTATCAGCGCGATGGCGGATTATCGGGGCTTGCCACCGGCTTCAGCGATCTCGACCAGAAGATGGGCGGCCTGCAACCCTCCGACTTGATCATCGTCGCAGGGCGCCCCTCGATGGGCAAGACGGCTCTCGCTACCAACATCGCCTATCATGTGGCACAAACTTACCGGCGTGATCCTGACAGCGCTGCAGCGCGCGACGGTGCGGTGGTGGGATTCTTCTCGCTCGAAATGTCGGCGGAGCAGCTCGCAACTCGCATCATCGCCGAGCAGGCCTCTATTCCATCGGAGAAGATCCGGCGCGGCCGCATCGAGTCTGATGAGTTCGACCGCATCGTCGAAGTCTCCCAGGAGTTGCAGAACCTGCCTCTCTATATCGACCAGACAGGCGGCATTACCGTGGCCCAGCTCGCAGCGCGGGCACGGCGCCTGAAACGCCAGCACGATGTCGGCCTGATCGTCGTTGATTATTTGCAGCTCCTCTCAGGTTCGACCCGGCGTGCCGCTGAGGGCCGCGTGCAGGAGGTCTCGGAGATCACCACCGGCCTGAAGGCGCTCGCCAAGGACCTGCAGGTCCCTGTGCTTGCTCTCTCCCAGCTATCCCGCCAGGTCGAGCAGCGCGAGGATAAGCGCCCGCAACTTGCGGATTTACGCGAATCCGGCTCCATCGAGCAGGATGCCGACGTGGTATTGTTCGTCTTCCGCGAGGAATATTATGTCGAACGTAGGCAGCCGCGCGAGAACACTGAAGAGCATAAGCAGTGGCAGGCAGAGATGGACATGGTCACCGGCAAAGCCGAGGTGATCATTGGCAAGCAGCGCCACGGCCCTACGGGGACCGTGAAGCTTCAGTTCACGCCCGAATTCACGAGGTTCAGCAACCTCGCCGCGGAGGAGCGGCTTCCGGAGCGCCGGGACTGAGCGGCGCAGATGCGGCCGCCACCGCCTTGCTCACCATCGATCTTGACGCAGTGGCCGCCAATTACCGCATCTTGCGCGATCTCGGCACACCGGCCGAATGCGCCGCGGTGGTCAAGGCCGATGCCTATGGGCTCGGCATGGCAGAGGTGGCGCCCGCGCTGGCGCGGGCCGGTTGCAAGACCTTTTTCGTCGCAACGCTCGGCGAGGCGAAACAACTTCGAGCCCTCCTTGCCAAGGCGACGATTTACGTGCTCGCCGGGCTGCTCGAAGAAACGACTGCCATCTACCGTCAGGAGAATTTACGCCCGGTCCTGAATAGCGCCGACGAGATCAAGGAGTGGGGTGCCTTCTCACGTGCCGCGCGCGGGAAACTCCCAGCGGCAATTCACGTGGATAGCGGCATGAACCGGCTCGGCCTTTCCGCGGCCGAGGTCGCCACCGTCACGGCTGCGAAAGACCTTTTGGCCTCTTTCGAGCTTTCGCTCCTGATGAGTCATCTTGCTTGTGCCGACGAGCCAAACCACGCCAAGAACGAGGCGCAGCGCAAAGGCTTCGAGGCCGTACGCCGCAAATTTCCGAAGGCGCCCGCAAGCCTCGCCAACTCCGCCGGCATTCTCCTGGGGCGAGCCTATCACTATGACCTCGTCCGACCCGGCATCGCGCTTTACGGCGGCAAAGCGCGCCGGACTAACGATAATCCGTTTGCGCCTGTGGTCCATCTCGCAGGACGCCTTCTTCAGGTGCGCGAAGCCGCTGCCGGTGAAACTGTCGGCTACGGCGCCACGCAGACGCTGAAGCGGCCCTCGCGCATCGCAACGCTTGGCGTCGGTTACGCCGACGGCGTCTTCCGCGCGCTGTCCGCCGGCGATGACCGGCAAAGCTTGCGGCTTTATCTCGGGTCGCATCCGGTGCCGGTACTCGGCCGCGTGTCTATGGATTTGATCACTTTAGATGTGACCGACGTGCCGGGCGAGCTCGCACGCCGGGGCGCCTGGGTTGAGCTCATTGGCCCTCGCATCGCGGCCCACGAACTCGCCGCGCATGCTGGGACCATCGACTATGAGGTCCTCACCAATCTCGGCACTCGCGCCCTGAGGCGCTATGTCGGCGGTTAGCAGCGCATCATGACCAAAGCCTCCAAAGCCTTCGTCTGCCAGACCTGTGGCGCGGTAACCACGCGCTGGTCAGGCAAGTGCGCCGCCTGTGGCGAGTGGAACAGCATCCTCGAGGAGGCAACCTCACCCACCGGGGCGCCGGCGCTCGTCACCATCAGAGGCGGTAAAGGCCGCGCTGCCGCCTTCGAGGGACTACAGGCAGAGACCAGAGATGCGCCGCGGCTCCCGACTGGCATGGCCGAGCTCGATCGCGTGCTCGGCGGCGGCCTTGTGCCAGGTTCTGCAGTGCTCGTCGGCGGCGACCCGGGCATCGGCAAATCGACCCTCCTGCTCCAAGCCGCGGCGGCCCTCGCTTCGCGTGGGGCGCCGGTCGTCTATCTCTCGGGCGAGGAGGCACCGGCGCAGGTGCGCATGCGCGCCGCGCGGCTTGGACTTAGCCAGGCCCCGGTCGCGCTCGGCACCGAGACCAACCTTGCCAATATCATCGCCACCTTGGGCAAGGCGAAGTCCCCTGCCCTGATCGTCATCGATTCGGTGCAGACGCTGTGGTCGGAAGGATGGGAGGCGGCGCCCGGCACCATCTCGCAGCTTCGCGGCTGTGCCTCGGCTCTCGTGAGTTGGGCGAAGGGGAGCGGCTCGACGCTCGTGCTCGTCGGTCACGTCACTAAGGACGGCCAGATCGCGGGCCCTAAGGTCATCGAGCATATGGTCGACACCGTGCTCTATTTCGAAGGGCAGAGCGGCCACCAATTCCGCATTTTGCGATCGGTGAAGAACCGCTTTGGGCCGACCGACGAGATCGGCGTGTTCGAGATGCGTTATGAGGGGTTGCAACAGGTGGAGAACCCCTCCGCCCTGTTCCTGAGCGACCGCGACCGTGGCGCACCGGGCACCTCGGTGTTTGCAGGCATGGAGGGGACAAGACCGATCCTAGTTGAGTTACAGGCTCTTGTCGCACCGTCCTTACTCAGCATGCCAAGACGGGCCGTAGTGGGCTGGGATCCCAACCGTCTTGCCATGCTCATCGCGGTGGTTGAGGCCCGCTGCGGCACGCGCCTCGGCGCGCACGACGTCTATCTCAACGTTGCCGGGGGGTTGAAGCTCGGCGATCCGGCCGCTGACCTCGCTGCTGCCGCAGCGCTATTGTCATCGTTTACCGGCCGGCCCGCACCGGAGGACACGGTCTATTTCGGCGAAGTGAGCCTCACCGGCGCGGTGAGGGCGGTAGGCCACATGGATCAACGCCTTAAGGAGGCCACGAAATTGGGGTTCACGCGGGCCGTCGTCCCGGCTTCTGTCGCCCCGGACCGAGAGCTGGCCGACATCAGGCTGATGCCCCTCTCCCAGCTCAGCGAGCTGGTCGCCTGGTTCGGTCGGCCTGAGCGGGATTGAACGAGGCGCCACGCAACAAATGCGCCGGACTTGGCATCGACCGTTGCCGGTCCGGGTCATTTATGCTTCATCGCGGGGAATCGTGATAGTCTCCGCCGCGCCCCTCAAAGGAGCCTCGCGCCATGCCAATTTCCTGGCTCGATGTCATTCTCATCATCATCATGCTCGTGTCGGGATTTCTCGCCATGGTGCGCGGATTCACCCGCGAGGTTTTGTCGATTTTCTCCTGGGCCGTGGCTGCCGTCGCCGCGCTCTATCTGACGCCGAAATATTGGCAATCGGTCCAGTCCTACTTCCCCTCGCCGGCCTTTGCCCAGATCGGCTTCGCTGTCGGCGTCTTTATCACCACGCTGGTTGTGGTCAGCCTGATCACCTTCCGCATCTCCGATCGCGTGCTCGACAGCCGCGTCGGCGCGCTCGACCGCACCATGGGCTTCATCTTTGGGCTCGCGCGCGGGTTCCTACTTGTGGCCATCGTGTTCATCCTGTTCAGCGCACTCGCCAGGGACCAGCCAACCTGGATCACCGAGGCGCGCTCCTATCCCATCCTCAAGCAGACTCAGGTCGCCATCGAATCGTTGCTGCCAGCGAATCCGGAGCAATATCTGCCCGGATCCAAGAAGGAGGGAGCGCCTGAAGGTCAGCCGGGAGCGCCAGGCACCGAGCCCGCCGCACCCTCCGATGCGGCGCCGGCGGCGCCAACGGCACCAGACCAGCGCTCGGAGGCACCAAGTCCAGTCAGAACGGTTGCATGGACGCGTATTGAAGCGCTGGCCAAGGTGCCTATCTAAGGGAGGCGGAGGACGCGCGTGAGCAACCACGTTGACGCTCAAGCGTTGGCTTGGCTCGACGAGGACCGGCTGCATGAGGAATGCGGCGTGTTCGGTATTTTCGGCCACCGCGATGCTGCAGCCCTCACTGCCCTCGGCCTACACGCTCTGCAACATCGTGGCCAGGAAGCCGCCGGTATCGTCAGCTTCGACGGTGCCCATTTCCATACCGAGCGACGCCTGGGCCTCGTCGGCGACCACTTCACCGCAAGCCAGGTAATTGAGCGGCTTAAGGGCAACGCGGCGATCGGTCACGTGCGCTATTCGACGTGCGGCGATCCGATCATGCGCAACGTGCAGCCGCTGTTCGTCGATCTCGCTTCTGGCGGCTTTGCGCTGGCCCATAACGGCAATCTCACGAATGCGCTCACCCTGCGCGATTGGCTGATCACCAAGGGCGCCATCTGCCAGTCCACCACTGACACCGAAGTGATCCTGCACCTCGTCGCCCGCAGCGAGAAGCGCTCCTTCGTGGAAAAGTTTGTCGAAGCGCTGCTGCAAATCGAGGGCGCTTATGCGCTGGTCGGCCTGACCAACAAGAAGCTCGTCGGCGCGCGCGATCCCTACGGCATCAGGCCACTCGTGCTGGGCAAGCTCGGCGACGCGTGGGTGCTCGCCTCGGAGACCTGCGCTCTCGACATCATCGGCGCCGACTTCGTTCGCGAGGTCGAGAACGGCGAGGTGGTGGTGATCACCAAGGAAGGGATTGAGAGCCACCGCTTCGTGCCGAAATACCCGGCGCGGCTCTGCATCTTCGAATATATCTATTTTGCTCGCCCAGACTCGATCGTCGGCGGCCGCTCGGTCTATGAGGTGCGCAAAGAGATGGGTCGGCACCTCGCGCTGGAATCTCCCGCCAATGCTGACGTGGTCATTCCCATCCCGGATTCCGGCGTGCCCGCGGCCATCGGGTATTCGCAAGGCTCCGGCATTCCGTTCGAGTTCGGCATCATCCGCAATCACTATGTCGGTCGCACCTTCATCGAGCCGGAGCAGCGCATCCGCCAGCTCGGCGTGAAACTCAAGCACAGCGCCAACAAGGCGCAAGTGAAGGGCAAGAGTATCGTGCTAATCGACGACAGCGTGGTGCGCGGCACCACATCGGTGAAGATCGTGCAGATGATGCGCGAGGCTGGCGCCAAGAAAGTGCATATGCGCATTTCGAGCCCGCCCATCCGTCATCCGGATTTCTACGGCATCGATACGCCCGACCAGGACAAGCTGCTCGCCGCGTCCAAGAGCCTCGAGGAGATGCGAGCCTATATAGGCGCCGACTCTCTCGCCTTCCTGTCTGTCGAGGGCATCTACAAGGCCATGGGCTATAACGGGCGCGATTCAGCCCATCCGCAATTCACCGACCATTGCTTCACCGGCGAATATCCGACGCGGCTTCGCGACCGCGAAGGCCCGCCGCAGCAGAAGCAGCTCTCCTTCCTCGCCGAGGTCGGTTGACCATTCAACGTCTCAGGGACCGTATCACGATTGTGACCAGCGCCTCGCGAGGGTTTGTCCGGCGATCGCTCTCGCCCGCGCAGGGGCGCACGTGCTCTTGCTTACTCATGCATGCCAATGCTCGGCAGGATCGACGATGATATCCACGCCGAGGGCGGTACGGCGAGCCTGATCCCACTCGGTTTTGCCGACGGGCAAGCGATTGATGCGCTCGAGCCTTCACTCCATGAACGCTTCGGAAGCTTGATGTCTTGGTCGGGAGTGCCGCAATCCTCGGTGTGCCGTCGCCGCTCTCGCCCATTGCGCCAGACCATCGGAACCGCGTCTTCGAGATAGATGTGACCGCCAAGTGGCGGCTGAACCGCACGCTCGATCCGCTGCTCCGATACGCGGGGCGTGCTCTTTGTGACGTCGAGCGTGGCGCGCTCGGCCCGCGCTTACTGGGCGCCCTGCTCCGTCTCAAAGACCGCGCTTAAGGCGCTCGCCAAGACCTTTGCCAATGAGGTCCGCCGACACGCCGATGAAGGTGAACCTGGTCGATCCCGGCGCCCCTGCTATGCGCATGCGCGCCGAAGCTTATCCCGGCGCGGACCCCCCAAATCTGGCGACGTAATGGAGATTTTCGTGAGGCACGGCGTGCCCGAATCGGTCACCGGGCAGCTTGCTGACCCCCGGAAACCCCTCCCCTGATCGGCCAAGCCCTGCCAAACATCAGGAGTGCGACGCCCCAGAATCTCCACAACTTGGTGGCAGGTTTGGCTCAATAGGCGGAAATCAACCGCCTTGCCAAGCAGGGAAAGCCGGCCATGCGCCGTGCCGGAGCAGCCTTTATAGCCTTGTGGATCACGCCATGTTCCGGCGCCGCCGCAGAGCTTTGCCCGACGCTATCGAGCGCCGACCTCACGCCGTGCGAGAGCCTGATCGATCCCACCAGCGACCTGTTGCAGAATAGGATCAACAGCCGGTTGAACATTACTCGCGCCACACCTGACGATGGTCAGTCGGTATGGGCCGATAGCCGCCAGACGCCGTTCCAAGCCATCGAAGGTGCGCCGGCGGTCACCACGACCTATTTTGGGGCAGACTACCGCCTTGGGTCGGACGTGTTGCTGGGCGCAATGGTGGAGAAGGACGATCGGATCGTCACGTTGCCAATTGGCGGCGATCTGACCGCCACGGACGTCTATTTGGCGGGCCCCTATGCAGCCTATCGGCTGTCGTCAAATCTCGTCCTTGGCGCGAGAGCCGCATGGGGTGAAATCTCCGATGGCGCTACATCGCTTGCCAACGAGGAGGCGAACTTCATCACCAATCGCCTGCTGACTGAGGCGCGCTTAAGCGGAAGTTGGGACTTGGGGGGTTGGCAGCTGATGCCTGCTGCTGCACTCACTCATGTCGACGAGACGGCCCTTGCCGCGACACCAAGTCCCGCCGGAACGAGTACAACGGCGACCCGCTTCACCGCGGGTCCGGAGGTGAGGCGAGCCATCGATATGGGATTTGGCTCGAGCCTCGAGCCCTTTGCCTTCTTCAAGACGAGCTTCGATCTCGACGACGTCAAGATCGCGCCGGGCGCCGCGCGCAGCACCATAGGTGGCGGCATCGTGATGAACGACGCTCGCGGCTACATCATCCAGGCGACCGGCGACTACAGCGAGACCGTTGGTGTTGCCTTGCCAGACCCGTCGCTCGCGGGGAAGGTAATGGTCTCTGTTCCGTTGAACTGACCTTCCACCACTCTTCTCAGCACGCAGGAAAGTGCGTTCTGACGATCACCCTTCCGTTATGAGCACCATGCCGTCATAGGCAGGCTCGACCCCTTCAGGAAGCGCGCGTGCAAGCACCGCATAATCGAGGTCGACATGCATGTGCGTGAGCACCGCGCGCTTCGGCTTGACGCGCTTGATCCAGTGAAGTGCCTCATCGACGCTGAAATGACTGGGATGCCGCGCATATCGCAGCGCGTCCAGGATCCACACGTCGAGGTTCTCAAGATATTGGAGCGTGTCCTCCCGCAGATCGCTCACATCCGGCGAATAGGCGATGTTGCCGAAGCGAAAGCCAAGCGACTCCGCAGACCCGTGGAGCTGCCTGAACGGCAGCGCTTGGATGTCGCCGCCCGCCCCTGAAATCTCAAGCGGCTGGCCGGCCGCAATCAGGTGACCGTCGAGTATTGGCGGATACTCGCCGCCGGCCGACATTCTGAAGCAATAGCCGAACCGCTCCTTGAGCTGCCGCCCCGTCTCCTCATCGTAGTACACAGAGACGAGGCGTCGCCCGTTATAGGAGACCATGCGGAGATCATCGATGCCGTGGGTGTGGTCGGCATGGTCGTGGGTGTAGAGCACGCCGTCGAGCCACCCGACACCGACATCGAGCAACTGCTCGCGAAGATCCGGCGATGAGTCCACCAGCACATTCGTGGTACCCTCCTCGCCTTCCTTTTGCACGAGCGCCGAGCAGCGCCGGCGGCGATTCTTTGGATTGGACGGATCGCAAGCGCCCCAGACATTCCCGACCCGTGGCACGCCGCCCGACGTGCCGCAGCCGAGGACGGTAAGCTTGAGCGTCATGCGGCGAAGGGAATGGACACCGCAGAGCGCGGCACCTTCTCGAACAGGCGAAAGAAATTATCGGTCGTGGCGTTGGCGATCTCTTCACCGCTGATACCGCGTGCAGCAGCGAGCCGCGCCGCTGTGTGCGCCACATTCGCTGGCTCGTTAGTGCGCCCCCGCAGGGGCTCAGGGGCAAGATACGGCGCGTCGGTTTCGACCAGCAGCCGGTCGAGCGGCACGTCCTTCGCGATGTCGCGCAGGCCTTCTGAGTTCTTGAAGGTCACCACGCCTGAGAATGAGACATAGCCGCCGAGCGCAAGGCTGCGCCGCGCAAGCTCGGGCCCTCCGGTAAAGCAATGCAGCACAAAAGGAAAGGCGCCGCGCGCCGTCTCTTCTTCCAGAATGCGAGCGATATCCTCATCGGCATCGCGGGCATGAATGACCAACGGCAACCCAGTCTGCCGCGCCGCAGCGATATGGGACCGGAAGCCGCGCCCCTGGTCGTCGCGCAGACTATTGTCGTAGTGATAGTCAAGACCGGCTTCGCCGATGGCCACTACCTTCGGATGGCGCGTGATCCGCACGATCTCTTCCAGCGTGATGTCCTTTTCCTCCGTCGCATGGTGCGGATGGGTGCCGATCGAGCAGAACACATGACCATGAGGCTCGACGATCTCGATCAGGTCGGCGAAGCGCCGCACGCGCGTAGAGATGGTGAGTATTAGACCGACGCCAGCCCCTTCGGCGCGCGCCAACACCGCTTCTCGCTGCGTGGCGAGATCCGGAAAATCGAGATGGCAGTGGCTATCGACAAGCATCACGGAAAGATGAAAGATCCATGTTGTTCAAGCTGCTACGCTGACAGCAGCCGGCCTGGCTGCACTATGTGCAGCATATGGGCTAAAGAGACAATAAGGGTTCGCAAGGCGGCGGTGTCGCATCAGACATCGCCTTTGGAAAGGCAATGCAGGGATTACGTCCGCTGATCGTTGCAGCTACCGCGGCCGCGTTGCTTTGTCTTGCTGCGGCACCAACCGAGGCCGGATGCCGCAAGAGTGTTGTCATGTATAACGCCTATTGGTGCCCTTATTGCGCTCAAGTCAGGTCCATCCTCGCACGCAACCAGATCAACTACACCATCCTCGACGCGACCACCCCGCGAGTCCAAGCCATCATGTTGAGGAGGTTCGGCGACGTCGGCGTCCCGCGGACCGTAATTGGCGGCGTCGTGGTCGAGGGCGTCGACGAGGCGCGGATCAGCCAGCTATGCCGCTAGTGCACGCGTATCACGACGCCGCAGCCTCGCCGCCCGGTGCTTCAGCCTCGACATAGCGGGGAAAGACTGGCTGCGGCGGAGGCAGCCGCGTTCCAGGCTTCAGGCGGCCTACCGGGCCAAGATGGGTAAAATCGCGTGCGTCCTGCGGCACGCCAAGCTGGCCAAGCAGTTTCGCCGCGCTCCTCGGCATGATGGGCTGCGCGAGGATCGCGATCTGCCGAAGCACCTCGGCCGTCACATAAAGAATGGTCTCCATGCGCCTGAGATTCGTTTTCTTATACGCCCATGGCTCCTGACCGGCGAAGTAACGGTTGGCATCGGCGATCACCGCCCAAACGATCTCGAGCGCGCGGTGAATGGCAAAATCGTCGATGGCTTGGGTGACGCGAGCGAGCATCCCATCGGCGGCCGCTAGGATTGCTCTATCGGCGTCGGTGAACTCTCCCGGCGTTAGAACAACGCCAGTGCAATTCTTGGCAATCATCGATAGCGAGCGCTGAGCTAGATTACCGAGGTCGTTGGCAAGGTCCGCATTGATCCGCTGCACGATGCCATCGCGGCTGTAATTGCCGTCCTGGCCGAACGGCACCTCGCGAAGCAAGAAATAGCGAAGCTGGTCGACACCGTAGTCGTCGACGAGCACGAATGGATCGACGACATTGCCGACCGATTTCGACATCTTCTCTCCGCGATTGTAGAGAAAGCCATGACCGAATACGCGCTTCGGCAGTGCCAGGCCAGCTGACATAAGGATGGCAGGCCAGTACACGGCATGAAAGCGGATGATGTCCTTGCCGATAATATGCACATCGGCAGGCCAATAGCGCTTGAACGCCGGTGACTGCTCATCGGGGAAGCCTACGCCGGTCAGATAGTTCGTTAGTGCGTCAATCCACACATACATGATGTGCCTTGGATTGCCGGGGACGGGAATGCCCCAGTCGAATGTGGTGCGCGATATGGAGAGGTCCTGCAGCCCGCCTCTCACGAAGCTCTTCACCTCATTCGCCCGAGTATCAGGCCCAATGAAATCAGGATGCGCCTCGTAATGTGCGAGCAGCTTCTCCTGATAGGCCGACAGCCGGAAGAAATAGCTCTCTTCCTCGACCCACTCGACCGGCGTTCCTTGCGGCGAAAACTTCTGCCCGCCAGAACCTTCTTTTAGCTCGCTCTCGTCGTAATAGGCCTCGTCGCGCACCGAATACCAGCCGGCATAGGTGGAGAGATAGATGTTGCCACTCGCTTCCATGCGCCGCCACAACTCCTCGCAAGCGCGCTTGTGGCGTTCCTCGCGCGTGCGGATGAAATCATCGTTGGAGCAGTCGAGCGCCGCGACCATCTCGCGAAAGCGCGGCGTGTTGTGGTCGGCGAGCTCGGCCGGCGTGATGCCCTGTTTTTTTGCGGTTTGCAGCATCTTGACGCCGTGCTCATCAGTGCCGGTCAAGAAGAACACCTCCATCCCCTGTAAGCGCCGAAAGCGTGCGAGCGCGTCCGTGGCGACGGCCTCATACGCATGGCCGATATGAGGCGCGTCGTTCGGATAGGAAATGGCAGTGGTGATGTAGTAGGGCCGCGTGTCTGCCATGGCGGTGATGGAATAGCCTTGGCAGCGTGGCCCGGCAAGCGCCGCAATGGTCCTGCCTAAACGGCGTGCTCGCGCGCAACCTGCTGCAGCCGGGACAAGGTCTCCAGCACGAAGAGACCGCGATCGAGATTGAGGCTCGCGACATCGCACTTGGCGTTGCCGATGGC
>Ga0182035_10001604_pt1 | contig 11563 bp, 10 predicted proteins | sample flu12Cox44000170_FD_125969 | JGI IMG/M metagenome (GOLD analysis project Ga0182035, IMG submission 125969) | Lab enrichment of tropical soil microbial communities from Luquillo Experimental Forest, Puerto Rico - flux4day.12C.oxic.44.000.170 | ecosystem: Environmental > Terrestrial > Soil >...
GCATACGGGGCTGCGGCGGTAGCATGAAGCGCATCGGCCGGATGATATGCGGCGCCATGCGCAGCAGCACTTCGCGCTCGTGCAGCGACTCGCGCACCAGACGGAAGGCGCCGTGTTCGAGATAGCGCAGGCCGCCGTGGATGAGCTTGGTGGAGGCGGAAGACGTACCCGAGGCGAGGTCGTTCTGTTCGACCAACAGCACACGCAATCGCCGCCCGGCGGCGTCCCGGGCCAATCCCGTTCCGTTGATGCCTCCGCCAATGATGGCGAGGTCGTATTCGGCCATGCCTACTGATTCGCCAACGCCGGTGCAGAATGGCAGCTTACGCGGCGTATTCAAGCAGCGAACGCAAAAGGCCCGCCAAAGCCACAATATTCGCCGGCGTTGCAAATCCGCCTTTTGTTGGCCATATCAAGGCTATCCGGTGCGGCCGTTTTACGCGAAAAACCGGAGACAAGGCTAATCCGTCCTCCAATGTCCTCGCCCCGCCTGCTCGTCATTGAAGGCAATTCCCCGCAGACACTGGCCGAGCACATTGCGGTAGGCGGGACCGCCGCTCACAAAGGCTATTCCGATCTGCTGCGCGAGTTAATACCGGGCGCAATCGTGGACACGTGCCATCCCGGCGATCCGACCGCGACCTTGCCTGACGGCCAATCGCTCGAGGGGTATGACGGTATCGCCATCACCGGCTCCTCGCTGCATATCTATGACGGTGGCCCGTCGGTCATCCGTCAGATCGATCTAGTGCGCACCGCCCTTGAAACAGGAACGCCGCTGTTCGGCTCCTGCTGGGGGTTACAGGTGATCGTCGCCGCCACCGGCGGCAACGTGCGCAAGAATCCGAAAGGCCGCGAGCTCGGCTTCAGCCGCGGCATCCGCCTTACTCAAGCCGGCCGCAGGCACCCCATGTACGTCGGCAAGCTGGAGGTGTTCAACGCACCGACCGTGCATCTCGACGAGGTCGAAACGCTGCCTCCCGGCACCACGGTGCTCGCCTCCAACGAGATGTCGGACGTGCAGAGCGCTGAGATCCGTACCAACGGCTCGGTTGCCTGGGCGGTGCAATATCATCCCGAGTATCCGCTGCGCGAGATCGCCGCAATCGTGCGGCGCATCGGCGCACGGCTGATCGAGGAAGGATTTTTCCGCGACACCCGCGACATTCAGACTTTCGCCGAAGACCTTGATACTCTTGATCGCGATCCGGGTTGCAAGCGATTGTCCTGGCTGCATGGGATCAGCAAGAACGTCCTCGACAAGAAATTGCGCGTCGGCGAAGTGGCAAACTGGATCGAATTCCAGGTGCTGCCAACGCGAGTGAAGCGCGGGCGGGGGTGATGGATTTTTCCGGCAAACACGTGGTGGTCACCGGCGGCACTGGCGCGCTCGGCACAGCGGTGGTCGGCGCGCTACTCAGTGCGGGCGCGAGCTGCACGGTTAGCTACATGGTCGAGACGGAAGCGCAGCGTTTCCCCTATGGCCGGCAGCCGCAAATCAAGCTGATCAAGGTCACCGACCTTTCCGATGAATCCGAGGTGCGCAAGCTCTACAGCGGGCTCACGCCGTGGGCGTCGATCCAAATCGCCGGCGGTTTCGCCATGGGCAAAGTGGCGGAGACCGACAAGGCGGCGCTTATGGGCCAACTCGACACCAATCTAATCGCCTGCTTCTTGTGCTGCCGCGCGGCGGCGAATGCCATGCGCGGCGGCGGCCGCATCGTAAACGTGGCGGCGCGCCCTGCGTTAGAATGGCGCGCCGGCGCCGGCATGGCGGCCTACACTGTTGCCAAAACCGGCGTTGCCGCGCTCACCGTGGTGCTGGCCGAGGAAGTCGCCAAGGACGGCATTCTGGTGAATGCGGTGGCGCCGTCGATCATGGATACGGCGGCCAACCGCGCCGCCATGCGGAAGGCCGATTTCGATGCCTGGCCGAAAGTTCAGGAAGTGGCGGCAACGATCCTGTTTCTCGCCTCGCCCGAGAACAAGGTGACGCGCGGCGCTGTCGTGCCGGTTTACGGGAAGTCGTAAGCGATCAGCGCGTGCCAGGGACGAGATCAAGCGCCGCGCGCGAGAGCCGCTGCACGGCGCCCGAGGCGACCACGGCGCGGCCTTCTGCGTAGGCCTCGTGGTTCTTCTCGATGTCGTCGAGATCGTATTGGTAATTCACCATCAGGCCGTGCGCCTGCGCCATCGCCTTGTCGGAGGTGTCAGCCAGCCAGTTGATGCGCTCGAGCCGCGCGCCATTGCCGAGATGAAAACGCGCCACGGCGTCCGCCGGAAAGCCGCGCCGGTCGCGCGCACGCAGGAAATACCAGGCGGCCGCGCGCAGCAAAGGATCCTGCAATCGCGCCGCAGCTTCCGCGTTGCGCCACCAGCCCGGCGTATCGAGCGCGGCGAGCGTCGCCTTGTCGGTCTTGCTGAGCGCTATTGAACTCTCCTGCGCGCGTTCCCTGGCGAGCCAGGTGGTAAAACTCGGCACCGGCGACAAAGTAACAAATGTCGAGAGCTTGGGCAGCACGCGGCTAATCTCTTCGACCACCTGCTTAATGAGAAAATTGCCGAACGACACGCCGGCGAGCCCACGCTGGCAATTGGAGATCGAATAGAACGTTGCCGTACGCATCTTCTCGGATTCCATGACCTCGCGCGCGGGACTCAAGATCGGCGCGATCGCGTTCGGAATCTCGCGCGTGAGTGCCACCTCAACGAAGATCAGTGGCTCGTCCACCATCGCCGGGTGGAAGAAGGCATAGCAGTGGCGGTCCGGGGGCTCGATACGGCGACGCAGGTCCTGCCAGTCGCTGATCTCGTGGACCGCCTCGTAGCGGATGATCTTGTCGAGGATGATCGCGGGCGTCGACCAGTCGATGCGCCGCAGCACCAAGAAGCCGCGGTTGAACCAAGACGAGAACAGGTGCACGAAGTCGTCGTCGACCGCGATAAGATCGTTGCGGTGGGCGAGCACGTCCATGAGCTGCTCGCGCATGCGCACCAGCGCCGCTGTGCCGCCAGGGGCCAGATTGAGTCGGCGGAACAACTCCTGCCGGCGCGGCTCGGAAGCAGCGTGCACTTCGGCAACTGTCTCGTCGGACGGCTTATCACGCCAAGCGGCGATCGCCGCTTCCATGCGGGCCCGGTCAGGGCCGAAGCGCTGGCTGAGTGCCTCGAAGAAAGCGATGCGCGGACCGATTGTCAGTTCGCTATAGCGAGCAAGGATTTCGCGCGCGCGGGCTACGCCGGAGGCTTCGCCGCGGCCGGACAAGAGGTGCTCGCACAGCTCGACCAGGCTTTCCGAGCGAACCGACGCCTCAACGCGCCGGTTGCGCGCCAGTAGTGCACGGCTGCGCTCGGAGATGGTCTGTAACAACTCGCCGAAAAACGAGACGTTCATTGCGGGTCCGTCCAGACGGCCCGGCCCTTCATCAGCCGCCGCGGTCCATCAGATGATCTTGCAACCATGTGGCTATTTCGGGAAAGAAGCACAAGATCACGATTGCCAACATCATACACAAGACGTAGGGGATCGTTCCCAGCATGACGGTGACGATCGGAAGGTCCGGCGCAATGGCGTTAACAATGTAGATGTTGAGGCCGACCGGGCCGCGGTGATGATCGGTATCCGGTGATCCTCAAATGTCTTGATCGCCTCTTTGTTCACGGCATCGGCTTTGCTCTCGAAGTAAGCCTGCGCCCCTTTGCCGGCGGCCATGACGGCGTTTTGCTGCTGCTTGTTAAGCTTGTCGAAGCTTTTTTTCGACATCAGCACCGGCTCGCACATGAACCACAGCGCATTGTTGCCGGGCCCGTGAAGCAGTCGGTGACTCCATAAAGCCGCATAGACTGGAAGATGCCAAGGGTGGTGTCCGTGGCGTTTGCCGCAACCCTATGTGGGTAAAGGACAATCCACGGTCCGGACTGGTCAGTGCCAAACGATAACTCTATAACCCCGCAATCGTCGTCTTTTCTTGGATCCTTTGGAGTTTCTCGATATGCCGAAGCCGTTGGCGGGTCTCCGCGTCCTCGAACTTGCCCGCATTCTGGCGGGGCCATGGGCGGGCCAACTGTTGGCCGACCTGGGCGCTGACGTCATCAAAGTCGAGCGCAGTGGGACCGGCGACGATACCCGTGGCTGGGGGCCGCCCTTCGTGGAGGGCGTCGACGGCAAACCCATCGGCTCGGCCTATTTCCATTCCGCCAACCGCGGCAAACGCTCGATTGAATGCGACTTCGAGAGCGAGGAAGGCCGGCGCATTGTGCGCAAACTGGCGGCACGTTCCGACGTGTTGATCGAGAACTTCAAGGTAGGCGGGCTGGCGAAGTTCGGTCTCGACTACAAGAGTCTGGCGCCGGAAAACCCGCGGCTAATTTACTGCTCGGTCACCGGCTTCGGTCAGGACGGCCCCCATGCCGAACGCGCCGGCTATGACCTCATGGCGCAAGGCATCGGCGGCATCATGGACCTGACCGGCATGGCCGACGGCGAGCCGACGCGCATCGGCATTCCCGTCTCCGATATTTTCACCGGCGTCTATTCGGTGGTCGGCATCCTGGCCGCGCTGACGCAACGCGAGAAGACCGGCAAGGGCTGCTATGTCGACACCGCGCTGGTCGATTCCACAGTTGGCGTGCTCTCCAACCAAGCGCTCAATTATCTCGTCGCCGGCAATGTGCCGAAGCGGATTGGCAACGCGCACGCCAACATCGTGCCCTACCAGGTCTTCCCAACCGCCGACGGTTACGCGATCGTGGCCACCGGTAACGACAATCAGTACATAAAATTTTGCAATGTGCTAGGCGCGCCGGAGCTCGCCCAGAATCCGGACTACAAAGACAACGTCGGCCGACTCAAACACCGCGCCGAGCTAATCGGAAAATTATCTGCGCTCACCGCGAACATGAAGCGGGACGAACTTCTGGAAAAGCTTGAAGCGCAGAAGGTGCCGGCCGGCCCAATTAACAATCTCCAGCAAGTGTTCAACGATCCGCAGGTGATCCACCGAGGCATGAAATTTAATGTGCCGAGCGCTGCGGCAAAAAAAGGCAGCATTCCAGGCGTGCGCTCGCCGATCATCATTGATGGCTGGCGTGCGGCTTCGGAGCAGCCCTCGCCGCTGCTCGGCGAGCATTCGGCGGAAATCCTGCGCGAAATCGGCGAGGCTTGAGAGCTACTTCGCCGCCGCCGTCTCGCGCTGGTACACTCTGGTGCCCTTGATCGCCTCGCGGATATTTCGAAGCAGAGTCTCAAGGACATGAGGCTTCTGCAGGCAACTACGCCGCCGATGTGGCGGCGGCCGAGGCCGCATAGCTCAGGTTACCGCCGTTGGCGCAAGCATTTCGATGTCGCTGGTGACGTCGATCACCACCGGCCGGTTGGCCGCGAGTGCCTTTCGCAGAGCCGGAGCAATGTTGGCCGCGTTCTCGACGCGGATGCCGAGCGCGCCCATGTCTTCGGCGAGGCGGGCGAAATTCATCGGATTATAAGTCCACAATTCGCGCGACCTCGCCGTCGGCTCGCCACCATAGGCTCGGTCGAAGCCGCGCTTGCTCTGGTTGCCGCCGCCGTTGTTGTTGACCAGGACCACGGCATTGAGCTTCCAGCGCACCGCCGTCTCGATCTCCGCGATGTGGTACCAGAGGCCGGCGTCGCCGGTGAAACAGACCACCGGGCGGTCGGGGCAGGCGGCCTTGGCGCCGAGCGCGGCTGGAAAGGCCCAGCCGAGGTGTCCAGCGCTACGGATGTAGCTCTGTGAGGCCTTGCGCAGATCGTACATGCCGCCCATCCACATGCCGGCATGGCCGGTATCGACAACCACGATGCCATCGTCCGGCACATGCTTGGTAAGCTCCGCGCAGATGCGCGCGGGATGGATCGGCACTGCATTGGATTCGAGATCTGCCTTGTATTTCGCGTACCACCCGACACGGATGGTGGCGATTTCCTTCACCCAGGCCTCGCGTTTCTTGGCACTCGCTTTGTCGGCTGATGCCAGCATCGCCGAAAGCACTGCCTTTGCGTCGCCCAGCACGCTCGCCTGGAGCGGATAGTTGCGGCCGAGCGCTTGCGGCTCGATGTCGATCTGGATTGCCGGCGTGCCGATCATCGGTACCGCCCAGAAATGTGTGGTCATGCCGCCGGTCTCGCTGCCGATGAAGCAAACGAGATCGGCGCGGTTGACCGCGCGGTTGGCACTCTCGCGCGAATAGGTGCCAACCACGCCGATGGAGAGCGGATGCGTGCTGGGGATGCAGTCCTTGCCGTTGAGCGAGGTGGCGACCGGGATTTGCAGCGTTTCGGCGAGTGCCACCAACTCACGCGCGGCGCCTGACCAGCGCACGCCGCCGCCAGCCACTAATATCGGCCGCTCAGATTGCTGCAAGAGGTTAAGCGCGGCCTTCATATTCGCGGCTGGAGGCTCTGGCCGGAACGGCGGCACGCGGGCGAACTGTTCTTCCACCAGCGCCTCCATCACCGCTTCCTCGACGTCGACCTGGCCCTCGTTGCCACGGAATTGCAGATGCACGGGACCCGGCGCTCCGGAGGTGGCGACTCGGAACGCCTGGCGCAGCATGTCGGGAATACGCGCCACGTCGTCGACCGTGGCGTTGAACTTGGTCACCGGCGCGAACGACGGTACGTCGTCGACTTCTTGGTAGACCTTGCGGAATTTGGTTTTCGGATCGCGACCGCCAGTGACAGCAATCACCGGCGAATGCGCAAGATAAGCGTCTCGCAAGCCCGCGGCGATATTGAGCGCACCGATGACCTGCGCCATGCAGATACCCGGCTTGCTTGAGGCGCGCGCATATCCGTCAGCCATATAGGCGGCCGATTTCTCTCCGTGGCAATGCACGCGCGCGATGTTGGTGCGCCGCTCCATCTCGGCATAGGTGCGGCGAACGACAGCCGGCACCATGAAGACATGGGTGACACCATAGCCCCCCAGCATTTCGGCGAAAACTTCGGCACCTGTGCGTTTGATATTGTGCCCCGGCGTTACCATTAAAATAGATCCTTTCAGTCCGGCTTGAAGTTCATGGCGACGCCATTGATGCAATAGCGCTGGTAGGTCGGCGGCGGACCGTCCGGAAAGACGTGACCGAGATGACTTCCGCAGCGGCTGCAATGCACTTCGGTGCGCTCCATGCCGTGACTGGTGTCGGTCTCAATTTCGACGGCGCCAGGAATCGGGTCGTTGAAACTCGGCCAGCCGGTGCCGCTATCGAACTTCAGCTTGGACTTAAACAGCGGCTGCCCGCAGCCGGCGCAGTGGAACGTGCCGGCGCGCTTCTCATTGAGCAGCGCACAGCTACCCGGCGCCTCGGTGCCGTGCTCGCGCATGATCTCGTATTGCTCAGGCGTAAGCAGCTTCCGCCACTCCGCCTCGGTGTGCGTGACAGGATATTGCTTCGGCATTATTTGATCGCCAGTGGGTTAACCGGCGAGCCGACGGCGCCGGTGATGGGCAGCGCCGGAGCCACAAACAGGAATTCGTAGACCTTGTCGCCGGCGCAGTCGTCGGCGAGCTCCTTCAACTGAAAGATCTCGCCCATGGTCATGCCCATGATCGGGATGGTGATCCAGTGCCAGGGCTGATTGATGCCCTCCTCGCTCTGGTTCGGTCGCACCTCGCAGCCCCAGGTGTCGCTCGCCAGCGCGGCCAGTTCGGTTTCCTTGACGAAGTCGAGCGTCTCAAAGCCCAAGCCAGGCGCATCGCCGCCGGGATAGCCATCCCAGCTGTCGAGCTTCTGGCAACGCTCCATCATACCGGTACGTACGATGATGTAATCGCCCCGCTTGAGCACGACGTTCTGCTTTCTGGCGGTGCTGTAAAGATCGTCATTTGTGATGGCATAGCCGTCGTCGAGCGAGTCGACCCCCTTGTAGCGCGCCACGTCGAGCAATACGCCGCGCCCGACCATCTTGCTCTTGGTCTTCTCGATGCCGCACTTCTGCGCTCCCGCCGACGTCACCTCCCGGCAGTCGTAGCCGTTCCACATGAAATTCTCATAAAACACGTGGCCAAGCCCGTCCCACTGTGTGCCGCATTGCAGCGGCATAGTGACGATGTCGTCGGCGGCGCGAATCCCACGCTTGTCGAGCGCGCCAGCATAGGCGTCGGTGCCGGTGCGCAGCATAGTGTGGATGGGATTGGTGCGCCCCATGGCTGGGTATTTGCTCTTGGCGCCCTGCGGACCTGTGTGGTCGAAGTTGAGCGCCAGCGAGATCACCTTGCCTTTCTTGACGAGTTTCGCAGCGGCGATGATGTCCTCGGGCGAGGTGTAGTTGAGCGTACCAATCTCGTCGTTAGGGCCCCATTTGCCCCAGTTCTTGTACTTCTCGGCAGCGTCGCGTATGCCCTGGCGGGTGATTTTTCGAGATGCCATTGCGTTTCCTCTACTGGAATGGGTGGGGTGGTTAGGTCGGCGGAAATACACTCGTGCCGCCGCGCGAAAGCAAGACCCGGGCGGCATCGATCGCTAAAAGTTGGCGCTGCAATGCTCAAGAAGCTCGTTCGTTCCGTAGCCGCACGCTGATTCGCGTTCGCGATTTCGTCGCCGCCCGCGCCAAGACGGTCAAGAAACTCTATGTCTGGAAGACGGTGAGTGTCCAACTGCACGCGTCCGTCAATCGGATCGTCACCACCCACTACGTGATTGGCCGCCCTTATAACGGCATATCTAGTAAGGGCATTATTGACACTGATGGTACGGCCGCTGTTACGCATATCGATCCGTGCTGGATCAATGTCGACGGTGAAGAGTTCTGGACCAAAGCTCATCTGCCAGCTCTGAGCCTCGGCCAATCTTGTTGCGGCCCAAGCTGGCTCGCGCGAACTCAAGCTTCGTCTTTCCCTGTCCTCCCACTGGCAACGCGCGTGCGCGATGCTACGATGCCGCAAAAATGAGGGAGGAATCATGCGCTCGATCCTACCAAGTCTGATCGTCTGCGCGGCCACGATCGCGTTCGGCGTAGCGCCATCAATGGCCGGCTACCCCGAACGGACGGTAAAGATTATTGTGCCCTTCGCGGCCGGCGGACCAACCGACGTCATGGCGCGCATGATTGCCGCCAAGCTCTCCGAAAAGCTCGGCAAGCAGTTCATCGTCGAGAACCTGCCGGGCGCCGGCGGCAATATCGGCACGCTCAATGCCGCACGCGCGACTGGCGATGGCTACACAATCCTGATTGCCTCCTCAAGCTACGTAGTGAACCCGAGCCTCTACAAGAATTGCCGCTACGACCCGGAGAAGGATTTCATTCCGGTCACACTGGCCGCCGTCACGCCGAACGCCCTAATCGTGCATCCCTCGGTCGAGGCGAAGACCGCCAAGGAGCTGATCGAGCTCATCAAGACCCACCCGGGTAAATTTACCTTCGCGTCGGCCGGTCTTGGTACCACGCCCGACCTCGCCGAGGATCTGTTCAGGGTCACCTACAATCTCGACTTCGTCAAAGCGCCTTACAAAGGGGGCGGCCCGGCCGCGCAGGCCGTTCTAGCCAACGAGTCGCCGGTCGCCTTTCTAGCGATGACGCCGGTGACCCAGCTGATCAAGACCGGCAAGATTCGCGCGCTCGCCGTCACCACCAAGAAGCGCTCATCGGCGCTGCCCGACGTGCCTACGCTTACGGAGGCCGGCATCACCGGCCAGAACTCGGAAACGATGCAAGGCGTGTTCGTGCCGAAGAGCACTCCGAAGGAAATCATTGATACCCTGCAACGCGAGATCTCGGCGATCGTGAAGGATCCGCAGATGCAAGAGAAAATGCTCCCACTTGGCTTCGAGCCCGATGGCGGCTCGTCCGCCGAATTTGCGGACTACGTTAAGACCGAAGTGGCAAAGTGGAAGAAGGTCATCGTGGACGCCAAGATTCCGCAGATCGATTAGCGCCCATATCGCCGAATGCGTATCGTCGACATCCGCGAGGCGGTGGTTCCGGTCAACTCGACGCTCGCCAATTCGAGCATTGATTTCTCCGAGATGACGACCTCGGTGGTCGCGGTGATCACCGACGTCATACGTGGTGGCAAGCCGGTGTGCGGCTTCGCTTTCAATTCCACCGGCCGCTATGCTTGCGGTGCGCAGATGCGAGCGCGCTTCATACCGCGCATCCTCAAGGCGCAGCCTGACTCACTGCTCGATGACGACGGCGACCTCGCACCGGAGAAAATCCTCGCGGTGATGCTGCACAACGAAAAATCCGGCGGGCACAGCGAGCGCTCGATCGGCATCGGCACCATTGAGGTTGCGGTCTGGGATGTGCTGGCGAAAATCTTGGAAAAGCCGCTGCACCGCCTGTTGGCGGAGCGCTTCAATGGCGGCAAAATCGCCGAGAAAGTTTTCTGCTACGTCGGCGGCGGCTGGTATGCGCCTGGCAAAAATATCAAGGGCCTCCAGGACGAGATGCGCCACCATATCGACGCTGGCTATACAATGGTGAAGATGAAAGTCGGCGGCATGACGCTTGCCGACGATGTCGCCCGCGTCGAGGCGGTAAGATCGATCCTGCCACGTGGCGCGCTGCTCGCAGTCGACGCTAACTCGAAATTCGATCGCAGTGAGGCCCTCACTTACGCGCGTGGACTCGCGCCGTTCGCCTTGCGCTGGTTCGAGGAGCCGTGCGATCCGCTCGATTTCGCGCTGCTCGCCGAGATCGCGGCAGCTTACGCGCCGCCGCTGTCGACCGGCGAGAATTTGTTTTCGACGCAGGACGTGGAAAATCTGGTGCGCTTCGGCGGCCTCAAGCCACAGCGCAACGATGTGATCCAGGTCGATCCGCCGCAAGCCTACGGTATCGTGCAATATGCGCGCACTCTCGACATGCTCGCGCGGCACGGCTGGCCGCGTAGCGCCATGTTTCCGCATGGCGGAAACCAGATGTCGCTCGCCATCGCCGCTGGCTTCGGCCTCGGCGGCGCAGAGTCCTACCCCGGTGTGTTCGGCGATTTCGGCGGCTTCGCTGACGACGCGGTGATCGAGAACGGCTTCATAAGCCTATCCGACCGCCCCGGCATCGGCTTCGAGGGACAAACGCGGCTCTACAAGATTATGGGGGATTTGACGGGTTTATAGGCCCCGCCCGCATCGATGCACGGCTTGACCACCACGATCCGCTTAGGGACGCTTCAGCCCGATTGGCAACGAGGCATCCAATGATCGACGAAATTGTTCAAATCATTGTACGCGACGGCACGTCCATCGGCGCGCGCGTCTATCGGCCAGAAGGCTCGGGGCCCTTCGCGGCATTGTTTGCCGCCTCACCCTATCGTTTCGACAACAACAGCCTGCCCGCGAGCCCGCAATTCCTCTGGCGTGAGACCGGGCCGATCGAATGGTACATCGAGCAAGGCTACGCCTACGTGCACATGGACGTGCGCGGCAGCGGCCGCTCCGGCGGACAGTTCGAATTCCTCGGCCGGGGCGAGCAAAACGACCTCTACGACGTGATCGAATGGATCGGCGCGCAGCCCTGGTCGAACAAGAAAGTCGGCGGCATCGGCCAGTCCTATTTCTGTATGGTGCAATGGTTCATGGGCGCGCTGGCGCCGCCGTCGCTCGC
>Ga0182035_10001607_pt1 | contig 11562 bp, 11 predicted proteins | sample flu12Cox44000170_FD_125969 | JGI IMG/M metagenome (GOLD analysis project Ga0182035, IMG submission 125969) | Lab enrichment of tropical soil microbial communities from Luquillo Experimental Forest, Puerto Rico - flux4day.12C.oxic.44.000.170 | ecosystem: Environmental > Terrestrial > Soil >...
AGAATCAAGAGTTCAAGATTCCCAAAGGGCAGAAATTCACGATTAACGGGCAAGAAACTGACGCCTTCGGCCTCAAGAAGGGCATGAAAGTTTCAGCTCAGAGGGTGACTGAAGTTCCAGAAACGGTAGTGGCACAGGAGATTAAGAGGACGGGATCCGCCCCGCCTCCACCGCCGGCCCCCAACCCGGATGTGCCGATTTTGGTAGCCACGGCCCGGCCTGTTGCACCAGCTCAAACTGCGCCTGCTGAACCGACGCCTAAGGAACTGCCCAAGACTGCCAGTGATTTGCCACTTATCGGACTACTTGGAGCGTCCCTCGGCGTTCTTTCGTTGCTGTCCATGGCAATCCGCAGGATCGCCTCCGGTCCGCAAAAGCGCCCATCTTGAAGCGGAGCCTTGGGACGGTTCGTAGAACAGGGATTGAACAATGAGGCGTTGCGAATCTGGCGCCGCGAAGGCCGGCGTCGATATCCAAAAGGCTGAAAATCGTCAACGACCCGGAGTCCGGCGGTCGAAAGCGAACTCAGGCGCCAGATTTGTAACGTCGGCCGGAGCATGTACAGACGGGGACTTGTGGTTACCTGCGAAGGCAACTTGTCCGTACGCATCGAGCCGGAACGGATTTTAGTAACACCGACGGCCGTGTGCAAGGGACACCTTGCGCCTCAGGATCTTCTGGTAACCGACTTGAATGGCATCGTTAAGCGTGGAGCCGGACGGCCGTCGTCGGAGATCTTGTTGCATCTACTTTTCTACCGGTTGCGGCCGGACGTTCACGCGATTTGCCACGCTCATCCCCAACCGCAACGGCATTTGCGGTCGCAGGCCGCGCGCTCGATGAAGCGGTCCTCCCAGAAGTCATCGTAAATCTGGGAACCATTCCCTTGGCTCCATACGGAACGCCCGGCACCTGGGAGCTTTGCGAGAGTCTTGAACCCCTGGCGGCGACACACGATGCAATTCTGCTCCTAAATCACGGGGTTGTTACTTGCGGCCGAGACTTAGCTGCGGCATATCAGCGGCTGGAAACAGTAGAACAGCTCGCCCAGATCCTGCTGACGGCCCATTTTCTGGGCGGACCGCATGTACTCTCAGGCCTAAACGTACAGAAGTTGATTGCCGCGAGGTCCTTCTACGGTGTATCGCGTCCTGGCGATAGCTTGGAACTGCCCCTCATGTCCGAATCCCTGGCAGGTGGAAACATCGGGGCGTTCAACATACCGTCTTCGAACACAGACCTACCGAACGGTGCGCCAAAGGAAAGTCATTCCCTACCGTTCAACGGCTGATCCGTCCAGAGTTAGACTAGCCTATGATGATCCTGTTCTTCACAGCAAATTGGATGAGATCGGCGTTCGTCTTAAAGCCGAGATCCTGCATGATTCGGTATTTATGAAACGCTACGGTGCGTGGGGTTACATTCAAGACCCATGCGGCTTCTTTCATCGACTTCCCTTCAGCCAAGAGCTGGACGACTTCTCGCTGACGGACAGTCAGCGATTTCGGGCGGCTTGTGCCCTGAGGATTGCGAATGAACGACTGCTGCATTCCCCGGGCTATCTGCGGTGTGACGTAGCATTGCCCACGAAGTGCCATCTGCATGGCTTGCAGTAATTCTGAAGCAGCAGACTTTTTCAAGACATAGCCGGAAGCACCAGACTTCATAGCCTCGACTGCAAGCTCCGGATCCTCATTCATCGTGAGGAAAACGAACTTAATGGAAGAAATCTTCTGTTTGAGCTGTCGGCAGGCATCCAGGCCGTTCAATAGGGGCATTGCTATATCAACTACAACTACATCAGGCTTCAAAGCCAGTGCAGAAGCGACCAGGGTACGGCCGTCGGCGGCTGTCGCAACTACGTCAAAATGTAGCTGCACCAATCCGCGCAGCGCTTCCGCCACTAGATTATGGTCATCCGCCAAGATCGCGCGAGGCAGTTTCATAGATCCTCCAAGGGCGGCACGCGATGAGGGCAAGTCGTCGTGAGGTGGCGAACTCTAGCATGTTTACCCACCACAGACAATAGCTTAATGATTAACTTCGCGGCCTTTCCGAGCGTGTGGTCGTGCAAAGCGATTGGCTTCTATCTCCTGAGCTCGCCAGGTGGCAGTTCGATTCGCCACAGTCCTAAATATGGAATATGGCACCGCAATCACCACCGGGTCCAAAAACAAAGCAGCACCGGCCGGCAGTCTAAATTATGGTGTCACACGAAATGACGTACCTGGCAAAACTTACAGGTATAAGCAGGGCTAGCCCCGTAAACGTTTTCACGGATCGGCGATGGCGTGGTCTCTGGCCAGGCCAATTGTGGAGAACGGTCCATCTCCAAGCCCCGGGCGGTCTGGCTGTTCAGCCAGCACAGCGCTTTACATTAGGCATTCTGGGGGGAATTGAACGGCATATCTTTTGCGCCTAAAACGCGGGTTTGAAATCATTAGAGCGGCTGGAACACGACTTCTCGGTGGCGCGATCGATTCAGCAGTCACTACTCCCAAGCACGCTGCCAGAGATCGAAGGGTTCGAGATCGCAGGGTGGTAACCAGCCAGCAGATCAGACCGGTGGAGACCACTACGACTGGCAGGTCCTCCCGAATAGGCCGTAATTGCAAACATTGCCGACGTGACGGGCTTCCCTTGGTATCACATCGCCATTTGTCTCCGACTCGCCAAAGATATTGGAATTGAATCCGGGCGATCTGCTGGTTCTGGCGACGGATGGCTTCTTCGAATAGACCAACACTGAAGACGAACCATTCGGGATCGAGAGATTCGAGGAGACGATTCGCTGGTCAAAGGAAAAGCGTCCACGCGAACTCATTTCAGCGCTCTACTGAGTGGTCATTGCGTTTTCTGGCGAAACGGAAATGAGATCATGGGTTCGGAACTTAAGGGAGAACCAACGCGCACCTGAATTCAGACGGTATGAAGAAAAAGACGTTCCGGAAAACGGAGCACAACCTTGCCACGACGCTTCACGACAGCGCCATTGCGTTGCCACTCGCCCAACAAGCGACTTGCCGTAAAAGCTGTTACGTTGGCGGCGCCAGCCAACTCCTCATTTGTGGCGTCGAACTGGAATCCGCCTGAGACCCGCTCGCCTATGGTTTCGGCGAGGCAGACCAGCACGCTTGCAAGTCTCTGGCGTGCGGTATAGCCGATCAGTGCCACATGATCCGCGACATACCAAGCCAAATAGTCATAGGCGAGGAGCAGCGCATTCTCCAGCAGCCGCGGGTAGCGACCCGCCAGGTTTTGCAGGCCGGCGCGGTCCCACACCAACATGGAGCTATCCCTAAGTGTTTCCGTACTCACCAGATACAAAGAAGGAACGGACATAAGCGCCGAAGCGCCGAAGACGTCTCCGGGTGTTAACCAGAGAAGAATGACCTTTTTACCTTCCGGCGTGATAAAGAAGAATCGTGCACGTCCTTTTGTCAATAGAAACAAATGATCAGCGGGATTACCCTGGCTTACGACGACAGAATTTGCCGTGAAATGCCGCTGTCTGGCTGCTGCCAGAATCACCTTAAGGTCAAGCGGTGAAAGTCCATCGAGGAATCGGGATTTTACGTTGGCAGCTGCGACTGCGGGCTTAGTGAGGAACATAAGTAAATGAGATTAACCTCCGTTTGCGTAGCAGGTCTGCTCAATTCCGGTAGCCTCATCGAGACGACGAGAGACTTCTTACATCTCGCAGCAAGCCCACTCTAAGAACCGCTGTTACGGGCAATCGAAATGTTGCTATTATGGGAAACAAATATAGTGCCTGCTAGGGCATGTCGAACGGCGAGGACGAGTTCACTTCCAATCCTCGACTTCACGACATACGCAAACGCTCCTGTGGAGAGGCATTTGCGCACAAAATCGGTATCGGTGTGGACGCTCAAGAACACAATGCGAGACTTGTTGCCTGACTCCTTCAAAAGGTCAGCAGCTGAAATTCCGTCAAGAACAGGCATGGATATGTCGGTGACGATGACGTCCGGTTTCAGTCGCAGCGCCTCGTCAACTAGTGCCCGACCGTTGCTGACCTTGCCGACGACTTCGAAGTCCGATCCTAGGAGGCGTGCCTCTATCTCAGGGAGCTGCGGGTGATCGTCTGCGATTAGTATTCGTGCCTTCATCAGTTGGCCCGCCCGATGAATGCACACCGAAAGCGACACCGAGGTCATAGCGTGCACCACCACAGCACGGAGCTGGTCACCTGTGGCGCGCGGCAGGCCACTGTTAGCTAAGGTGAGTTACAGAGATGACTGCCCGCAACTGTCAACAGTGGCAGCCGGTGGTAAGCCCACAACCCCGTGCCTGAACCGGGATTTTGCAGTTGTTTCACGAGGTCTCGTCGTGCGCTAAGCGCCTTAATCTGTGCCTGGCGCCTTCGGGCACCGGAACCCGTAATCGTTTCAGGATGCTCTTCTTTGGCTGCGCTCCAGTGGTTTTTCGTTTGGCTGGATTTCAAGTGACCCTTTTTCGCCGGATCGAGGTGGCCCTGAGGCCCGAAGGGTACCTGAGAACGGGTACGCGAGAATGGCTAGTGTGCTAAAATCTTGCGGCTGTTCCCAACATAGCGGCTGGGCTGCTTATAAGGATTCTGAGCGAAAATGGCTTGTAAGGTTTGTAATTCCGAGAACTTGCAGAAGCTGGATGGAGAGCTTACAGTCAGCCTCCCCACTCCAAGTGGCATAAGCGTCGCCCCCATCTATGTTTGCCAGAGTGTTTCCGTCTGTTTAGATTGTGGCTTTGCGGAACTCGTCATTCCCGCAACCGACCTAGTGTCCCTCAAGAAGGCAAGAGCAACGTCTGGCTATTAGGTCGCACCCCTCCATGCCGCCGGTATTTGCGGCTGTCTTTCGAGTTCACTTGTAAGTGCCGGTTTTGCCCGCATTTACGCTCAACAAATCCTCCTCGTCCTCGCGCTGCACTCTTACTGCATGGCTATCACTTCTGACAGTATTTTGCGCAGATGCCTGGACATAAGTATTTGTGAATTGCTCTCTAGCCCGCCCAAGCGTAGAAGGAAGGGTACCGCTCTGCCGCAACGACAATCATTTCATAGCGTTATCCGGAGGACCGTCGGTTGGAAGGCTTTTGCTTGGCGCGGCTTGTGCCTCGTCGCCATCACACAGTTTTTCGTCTTTCTTGCACCGTTCTTGCGGGGGTTACGGGCCCAGACGCCGACGGCACAAACTCAGACTTCGAAGGGAGCTGCACAGCCCGGGCAGGACGAAACTCCGGCGGTCCCTCGCAATCCATCAGGGGATCGAGCGATTCCTTTGCCGAGGATCGCTGACCGCGCAGAGGAGCTAGATCACCTGCTTCGCGAAATCAGCACGCAGCTGGTGTCGGGGTCTGCACTTCAGGAGGCGGAGGAAAAAACGGCGGAACACGCAGCAGAGATTCGACGACGAGCGCTGCAAACCAGGGACCTCCTGGTGGGCACGCCGACGCCGTTAGAGCTAGAGGACGAACACCGGTACTGGCGCGCTCGAAATCTCGAATGTGAAGAACAACGTCGACTCCTGACGCTACATGCCGCAAAACTAGAAACCCAAATTCAAAACCTCGATGCCCAACAACCTGAATGGGCGGCTACTTGGGTCCAGATTCGTGAATCATCAGGAATCGAATCGGTTGTGGAACGTACTAAACAGCAACTCGATAAGATTCAGGCAACAAAGTTGGAAGCCCAGGAACAACTGAATGTCGTCCTCACGCTGCAGAACGAGGTCGCTCAACAGGATCAGCAAATATCGGATATCTTGTCCCGGATTCGTGAGGCCCGCGAGGGCCAGTACAGCAGCCTCCTCGAGCCAGATCACCAACCCCTGTGGGATTCTCGTTCTCTGGGCCAACCAGATCAAGATGCGGGACCCGCCCTGCGCCGCTCTTTCGATCGGCTATTAACGACCGCCGGTGAATTTTGGCGGGTGCACAAGCTCGCAATGCCTACCCTTGTTGGCGCTTATCTATTGATTCTTCTGTGCGTTTTCAAACTCAGACGGTACGTCGCGCATAGAGTGCCACCGGAGGTTCCATCCGAAGCTGCACATGTGTTGGGCCGCCCTTTTTCTGTGGCGCTGTTGCTAACAATGCTCGGGTCCGGAAGGTTTGTAGCCTCCGCGCCGGTGGGAATTGCATTCCTGTTCTACCTGCTGTACCTGATTCCGGTGCTACGAATACTTGCTCCATTGATCGAGCTGAGACTGCGAATATTTCTCTATGTCCTCGCTACGCTCTACGGGCTTGAAGGGGTGTATCTGCTGGTTCAGCTCCCACCGCTTCTAAGACGTGAGCTTTACACCGTGCTAGTTTCTATTGCACTGATCAGTATCGGCTGGCTTGCACGCCCGTCCAAAAAGCTTCGAGCCGTGCTGCAGCGGCGAAGCCACCAAATGCTCGTGATCGGCATTCGAGTTGGTCTCGTGCTCCTGGCAGCGTCTCTCCTGGGCAACATCATCGGATTCGTATCCTTGGCCCAGGTTCTCGGCATGACTGCACTAGTCGGTCCTTTCGTGGCCTCCGCCCTATATTGCGGAGCACGGGTTCTGACCTTAATGTTGGGCATTCTCCTGCGCAGTCAATGGGTACGAGATTTGCTGGAACTGCGTGTTGACGCACTAGAACGGTGGGGTAGCCGGCTTCTCGGACTTGGGGCCCTGTTGCTGTGGCTAACGTCGATGCTTCAACTAGTTACGCTCCGCGACATGGTAGTGGAGACCATATCTCAACTTCTCAAGCATCCCGTTGGTTTCGACAAGGTTCATTTCACCCTGGGCGATGCCCTTGGCATACCACTGATACTGCTTGGCGGCTACTGTTTCGCCAAGGCCTTCACGTTTCTCTTGAAGGCACTACTCCTTCCCAGATTACCCCTACACCGCGGTTTGCCCTATGCGATCTCTACCGTAACCTACTATCTTCTGCTCGTACTAGTCGCCGTGACAGCTCTTTCCGGGGCAGGCATCGAACTGAACAAGTTCACGGTGCTCACCGGTGCCCTTGGCGTCGGTCTCGGGTTTGGCCTGCAGAATATCGTGAATAATTTTGTTTCTGGAGTGATTTTGTTGTTCGAGCGCCCCATTCATGTCGGCGACACGGTCGATGTCGGCGGCTTGGTTGGCGTTGTCCGACGCATCGGGGCGCGCTCCAGCACCGTGGTAACGTTTCAGGGTGCGGAGGTGATCGTCCCCAATAGCAATCTATTGTCAAATCAAGTTATAAATTGGACGCTTTCATCGCAGTGGAGACGTGTCGATGTCCCTGTTAGGGTAGCTTACGGCACTGACCCTGAACGAGTGATAAAACTGCTCGTAGAGGTGGCCAAGTCTCACCCGGGAATCCTACTTGTACGACCTCCTGAAGCCTTCTTCATTGGATTTGGCGAAAGCTCACTGAACTTTGAGCTGCGCTTCTGGTCTGCTTGGCAGGACACTTGGTTTCAGCTTCAAAGCGATGTGACGGTCGCAGTCGCCAAGGCCTTGCGAGAAGCCAGGATCGAAATTCCGTTTCCACAGCGAGACTTGCACGTTCGTAGCATCGAAGTGCCGGCAGAAAAAGCTTCCCGCGTTCACAGTTGATTCTTGGTGGACGGAATGCCGTTTGGTAGCTAGCTAAAATATCGCGTGACGCCGAAGGCGCGAAAAAGTTAGATCCAGAAAAAGGCGGCACTGACTCCGTGCCATAGCAACAGGCAGGCAAACAAGAACAGGATCATTACGCTGAGGAGGACAACAAGACCGAGCAGGGACACAAATGCTTCTTCCACCGAATATAGCGTCAACCGTGGCAGGCTTGCAGAGATGAGAGCTAGACCGACGGGGATCATGAGTCTGACCTTCCAGTTCACATTTCACCCCTCGAATCTCCTGCAGTCTTCCAATATTTTCATCGCATCGTGGGTTAGGGGGAAGAACGCGGACAACTGTCTCTTTTGCCAGAGACAAGTTGCCAAACGAACGCAACCGACTCTGGGACTATTCGCGGGGAACGGTGGTCGGCGGCGTGACTTTTGCTTGTTGAGTCCCTATATCTGTTAGAAATTACAGTGGCCTCGGTACACCTGTTTTCGATTACTATTCCCGCGCGTGGGTGAACTTATGACATTGCCTCGAGTCATTCTCGCCGATGATCACACTATTCTGGTGGAGGCATTCCGCAAACTCTTGGAGCCTCATTACGAGGTGGTGGGTACCGTGGCTGACGGGCGCGCCTTGCTGGAAACTTCCCCTCAACTCAAACCAGACGTAATCGTAGTGGATATCGGGATGCCACTAATGAATGGTTTAGAAGCTGGTCTGAGATTGAAGGAGTTGATGCCTGAAGCCAAGCTCATCTTCTTAACTATGAATGAAGATCCGGATTTGGCGGTGGAGGCGATGCGCGGCGGAGCGTCCGGCTATCTGCTGAAGAGTTCCGCAGCGGCAGAATTGATTCGCGCTATCCGAATGGCGTTGAAAGGAAAGTCTTACGTCACGCCGCAGATAGCTCGCGGCATGCAGAAGTCTTTTATCAATAATCCGCAACCAAGGACGCGCGCTAAGGCTTTGACTCCGCGTCAGCGCGAAGTCGTTCAACTGATAGCAGAAGGAAAATCAATGAAGGAAGCCGCAGACGTCCTGCACGTGACCCCACGAACCATAGCATTCCACAAGTACTGCATAATGAACCAGCTAAATCTCAGAACAACTGCGGATCTGATTCAATTTGCAATCAAGTCGCGGATCCTTCCATGAACCGCTTGCTGCAGTTCTTGACCGCCTGATGGATTAACCGCCTTTTCATCATCCGTGCACCGAATACTCCTCGGCCTCACGGCATTCGACTCAGTTCTGTCACTTTTGCCAGTGTTTGCGTAACGGTTGAGGCCTTAATTTACTAACACGTTGAGAGAGTATTCACTAAAGAACAAATCAGCAGGTAGTGAGGGAAAGGCTATGAAAATAGGCAGTTTATTCTTGGCAGGAGCCGCTTTGTTGTTCGGATCAGCCACATTCGCGCAAGACTACCCGAAAATAGAAGTCCCGCTAAATTACTCCTATATGCGCTTCAATCCGGAGAACAGCAATATCGTCAGCGGCTTCTCGCTAAACGGTGGGGGAGGCGGCGTCGCGGTTTACGTGAATCATTGGCTTGGAATCCAAGCAGACTTCCAGGGGTATATGAGCACTACCAGAACTTTCACTTTTCCTGCAACTCCCAATAGCCCTTGCCCGGTTGGGTGCAGCTTAAGGTCTAGCGGTGATCTGTTCACCTACAACGTGGGCCCCATCCTAAAATATCGCGCGGAGCGCTTCGAGCCTTTTGTAGAAACCCTCTTTGGCGGAGCTCATTCCAACGCTTATCACAATCTTTTGACGGCTTGCCAAAATGCCTGCACCACCACGGATAACCCAAGCAATAACGCTTGGTCTTTCGTCATCGGTGGAGGAATCGACATCCCGTTGAGCAAATCGATCGCCATCCGGCCGGCGCAGGTCGATTTTGTTCTAACCCGGTTCGGAAACGCGTTTACCAAAGGAAATAACAATCAGAGCAACTTTCGATATAACGGAGGGATTGTTATCCGGTTCTAGGATATAAGCGGCGGCGATCGTTGTTTGCAAGGTTTTATCGGAGGCTGCCAGGCCCATTGGCAGCCTCCTTCCTTTTTAGACGTTCAACGCATGGAGTCGCGAAGGCGTCTCCGACCCAATACTTCTCTCGACTTCGACTTCGGGATCTTCCCCAAGCTCTGGTACTTTTGACAGCTTCAACGTCTAGAGTTGAAAACCTAGGCTTACTCTAACTGAACCTCAGCAGGGGTTCGGCTCGAGGCCTCTCTCCGCTGAGGCTCCCCGGGCAATGTCTGTCATTCCATCTCGAGCCGGACCCTTGCATATGCCGACGCCACTGACGCTGGCTGGCAACTCTCATCAGGAAATGGAGACGGAGTACGAAATCGGCCTGAAGTGTGATTCGGTTTCCCGCCCGCCTGCTGTCCTAGAGCTGTAATTTTTGTCAGTGTAGCAGTTAGACCGTTGGCGATATGGTTCGCACCGTTGGTCGTCGTTGACCATTGCCATGCAGGAGGGCCGACCCATGAGAAAGCGAGCATTCAGAGCCTTTGCCGGCATCTTTACAGGAGTCTTCGTGCTTAGCCTCGGAGCGCTTGCACAAGATTCTAAGGCTGGGAGGCTCAAGATAACGGTCCAGCCCAAGCAGGCGTACACATTCGTCGACGGCAAGGCGATAGGGCCCGGAAACAGGATGATCAAGCTCGACGTTGGAACCCACCATTTAATTGTGGCGAACTACGGCTTCAAGTTTGCCGAACAAGACATCTCCATCGATTCACACCAGACCTTACCGGTGGACATACACCTAGAACCGCTAGGCGCACAAGTACCCGGCCCCCACGGGCGGATCCAAATCGAGGTCGGAAGGAGGCGCGCGGGCGATGCGGCAGTTTTGCTGAATGGCAATAAGCCCCTATATTTTGTTGGGCATGTTGATGAGTTCAATAACGACATAGCTCACCATCAAGAGCTCGTCGTGCCAGCTGGTGTCCATCACTTGACGGTCACAAGGTATGGCAAGGAATTGTGGTCGGGTGCGGTAACAGTTGCAGCGAACCAGCGTGTGATAGTCGATATCTCCAACGGCAAGCAAGTTTCCAAAGATTGGCCGCGCGGATCGCACGAACTCGGCGGTGCCGTGCAGCGATTTAAGGCAGCGACTGCAAGTACCACGGTTGCCGTGGCGCCTGTTAGCGGAACCGTTTCGGCCAATCCTCCAAACATTAATTGCAGCCAGAATACCCAGTTGGCGTGGACTTCGAGCGAAACCGTCGAGGCAGATATGAGCGGTTTCAGCCCGGTTCCGACCACGGCGAGAGGACAATTTCGCCTAGACAAACCACTGTCTACGAATTGACGGCAACCGGCCCAGGCGGAGTCACCAAACCAAGTACAACCGTAGAAGTGAACACGACCGTGCAGTCCACCCTGAACGCCTCACCGATCGAAGTGCGCTATCGTCGTATCGGTGACAAGGTCATTGAACAGGGCAACACAACACTCAATTGGACTTCATCCAACTCCGACGTTGCGTCCCTTGATCCACTTGGGTCTGTCGACACTACAGGCTCCAAAGCTCTAGCTCTAACTCCCAGGCAGACGGGCGAAGGACCGGTGGATGAAGAATATAAGTACATCCTGACAGCCACGAACGTCTGCGGTGGCTCAGACACAAAGACTTTAGCGGTACGGTTGAAAGGATCCATCGAACCGATCCCGGCCGTGCTGCTGAACAGTGTCTTCTTCCCCACGGACTATCCTACGAAAAAGGATCCATCGCTCGGGCTTGTTCGCAGCCAGCAACAAACCTTGCGCACTCTTGCTGACGGATTCAAAAAATATCTTGAATATGATCCGGAAGCGAAGCTTGGCTTGGGCGCTTATGCGGATGAGCGTGGCCCGAATAAACATAATCGTGATCTTACTGAATTCCGTGTTCAGCGCGTCAAGGACTTTCTGGTTTCGGAAGGGATCAGCGCGGAGAAAATCGATATATCAACCT
>Ga0182035_10001616_pt1 | contig 11532 bp, 8 predicted proteins | sample flu12Cox44000170_FD_125969 | JGI IMG/M metagenome (GOLD analysis project Ga0182035, IMG submission 125969) | Lab enrichment of tropical soil microbial communities from Luquillo Experimental Forest, Puerto Rico - flux4day.12C.oxic.44.000.170 | ecosystem: Environmental > Terrestrial > Soil >...
CTGATTGATCGACAGCAAATCGGGTAGATGACGTGGCCGGGCCTACAATTGCGTGCACTGCAGCGGCAGTCCGCTAAACGGTAGACAGGACACCCGGTGGGGGCTTCAACCGGCCTATTTGATGTCGGCGGTCAGCGGCTGGTCACTCCGATTCGGGGGCGGGCAGACGAGCTGAAGGTGATCGGCGCGCTGGTTACCGCGGTGGCCCAGGGGCGCGGGGGCGTGCTGGTCATCGAGGGCCCGCCCGGCATTGGCAAGAGTCGGTTGCTCACCGAGGTATTGGCGCTGGCCGACAAGTGCGGGGTGCGCACCTTGTTCGGGGAGGCGTTCGAGTATCAGCACACGGTGCCGTTTTTCTCGCTATTCATGGCCACGCTGAACGCCGATCCCCCGGTGGGAGACGCGGAGGCGTTGCGCCGGTTGGGTGGGGCGGCCGATCTGCGCTACTGGGTGGTGCACGATCTGGCCGACGCGATTTATGCGGCGGCCGTGCAGACCCCGCTGGCGATTGTGTTGGAGGACATCCACTGGGCCGATAATGGCACGCTGTTGGCGCTGCGGTCGCTGGCCGCCGCGCGGCCGGATGTGGCGGTGTTGTGGGTGTTGACCGCCCGCACCGGGGCTGGCGGGCCGGCGGTGCAGGAGACCTTGTCGGTGCTGCAGCGCGCGAATGCCACATTCGTGCGATTGGCGGCCATGACGCCGGATGCGGTCGCCGACATGGTCTGCGACGCGGTGCGGGCGAAAGCCGATGTGTCGCTATTGAATCTGGCCGCCAAGGCGCACGGAAATCCGTTTCTGGTCAGCGAGCTTGTGGGGGGGCTGGGCGAGGAGGGCCGGCTCAATCTCTCCGGCGGCCGCGCGATGGTCACCGGAGACGGGCTGCCGCGGCGTCTGGGCGCAACGATGCACCAGCGACTTGACCTGCTCTCCGGCGAGGCGTCAGAGGTGGTGCGGGTGGCAGCGGTGCTGCCGGATCGGTTTTCGGCTGGCTTGCTGGCCGCGATGCTGGACCGGCCGCCGACGTTGTTGCTGTCGGCGCTCGAGGAGGCGGTGCGCGCCGACCTACTCGTGGAAGACGGTGAGCGGTTGAGGTTTCGTCACGATCTGCTGCGCGAGGCGACCCGGCAGTCGTTGCCGCAGTCGCTGCGGCAGGCGATGGAGCGCCAGTCGGCGTCGGTCATGCTAGGGATGGGCGCGGCCCCGGCCGAGGTGGCCACCCAGCTCGCGCGCAGCGCCGAGCCGGGGGACAGGGAAGCGCTCGACGCGCTGCGCGAAGCAGCGCAATCGGTTGGCCACGGCGATGCCAGTGCCGCCGCGGACTTGAGCAAGCGCGCGTTGGAGCTATTGCCCGCCGATGACGCTGCGCACGGGTCACTGGTCGCCGAAACGGTGGAGCTGCTCAACCGGGCCAGCCGCTACGGCGAGGCCGAAGAATTGGCGGTTGCGGCGCTATCGGAGGCGGCGTCGCCGGAGGAGGAGGCCGAGATCCGCCTGCGCCTCCAGACGATCACTAAGCACAGCGCGCAGCGGCGCGTGGAGGAGAGTCGCCGTGCGCTGCAGTTGGGCGGCATTAGCGAGGTCACCCGGGCGCGGCATCTGGCCTGGCTGGCCTACAGCCGGATGTATGGCCAACACCGCGGGGCGGCCGACGAGGCGGCGGCGGCCGCGGCAGCCACCGGTGATCTCGAGGCCAGGATCGTGGCCGATGTCGTCTTGGCGCAGATCGACGGCGGGGACGGGTACATCGGCCGCGCCCTGCGCCGCCTCGAGGAGCCTTGCGCGCGTGCCCGCGCGGGTGATGTGAGCGCAGCCCATGACGTGGCCGCACTGCACTACGCGGACCTGCTGGCGGTGGTGGGCCGGTTGGACGAGGCTGCGGCCCTAGTCGCCGAGGGAACAGAGCGAGCCCGCCGGGAAGGCAACACGATGGCCCTCGATATGTGGGGCCTGGATGTCGGGTTGGTCCACCTCGCTGCGGGCCGGTTGTCCGCAGCTCGCGCAGCGGCCGAATCCCTGCCACCCCCGCCGCCGACAAGGGCGACCGACCCGGACATGGTGCGCATGGTGATTCTGGCCGAGGTGGCGGCGCACACCGATGACCGAAACTTGCTGCAGCAGATGGTCAATGACGCGCGCGACGCGTACCCCACCGGCTCACATTTTGTACGTCGGGCAGCGGCGCGCGTGCTGGCGCTGGCCGCGTGGCAGCGCGACGACGTCCACGACGCGATGCGCTGGCTCGGCGACATCACCCTATTCGGGACTCCGGTCTTCCCCCATGCCTTAGATCTGGTGATCTTGGGTGCGCGGGTGGCCTCGGCCGCCGGTGATGCCGGCTTGCGCGCACGGGTCCTGCAGGCCACCGATGCGCTGGAGCGTGAGCGGCCAACGGTGCCGCTGTTCTCGGGGGTCGCCGGATATGCCCGCGGGATACTCGAACGTGACGCCCCAGCATTGGTGGCTGCAGCGGACGCGCTTCGTTTGTCGTCGCGGCCGCTTCTTTACGCAAGCGCTGCCGAGGACGCCGGCGACGAGTTGAGTCGCGCGCAGCGCAACGCTGAGGCGCTCGACCAGCTGAACGCGGCATTCGACAGCTACATCGAGTGCGAAGCGATTGCCGATGCCCGCCGGGTCGGCCGCGCGCTGCGCCGATTAGGCGTGGAACGGCGCATCGTCACGCACCCGCGGGCAAGAACGGGCTGGGACAGCCTTACCGACTCCGAGCTCAAGGTCATCAATTTGATCGCACAGGGCGCGACCAACCGCGCCGTCGCCACCCAGTTGCACCTTTCCCTACATACGGTGAAAAACCACGTCCACAATGCGTTCGCCAAGCTGGGCATCAACTCCCGCGCTCAATTGCCGCAGCTCATGCGCGGCTCTGACTGACCAACCCGTCCAACAGTGGGCCCGCCTAGTACTAGATCCGTCCGGCCCTAAACATGAATCCTCGGGGGATGGTTGTGCGCTGACCGCGCTGCGATCGTAGTTGTTATCAACTCATCACGTGGTCACCCGAACCCACACCGTGGCGGTGAGCACACCAGGAAAGAGCGAACAATGTTGAATGCGGCGCTTGGAATGCTGGCGATGGTGCCGGTGGTGTTCGGCGTCGGTGGGTACGTGTTGGTGAACCGACAGCCATGAGCACGCCAAGACGACGACGGGCCGCCCGCCGGCGCCCCCACGGCGTCTCACTCTGAGACGCTCATTCACCTCATGTTGAGACGCTCACCATCCGCGCGCCGCGGTGTCATGAGTAGCAGGAGCCAATACATCGATGCAAGAAGAGGAGAAATAGGGTGAGCGGGCACAGCGTGAGCGCGGCTCACGAGAAAATCATTGGGCCGTTGATGGCGCTGGGGCCAGCCAGCCCAAACGGGCACCGCCCGCGTGCGCCTGAAGTAATCACGGAGAACGCAGCGGATTCAATAGGGTCACCGCGATTGCCGGGCAGAACGAGCCCGCCCGACCCTGCAGAGAACAACTGGGATGCCGAGACGCCGGCGCCCACCCAGGACGCGGCAACGACGAGAGTTCCCGCCCGGCCGCTGGGTTCAACGGATTCGCGGAGTTCGGACATGACCGGCTCAACTGGACGCATCCACAACGGCGTCGGAGAAGCCGCTGCCCGAGCAGTTCTGCTCGCCACCATGCTGCACGTCCCGGCCATCGGGGCCCAGCTCGTTCACCGGACCGCCCTGCTCGACGCACTGTCGGCGGGGCGCCGCTGCAAGCTGACCCTGCTGAGTGCGCCGGCGGGCTGGGGCAAGACGACATTGCTGGCGCAGTGGGCCCTAGGTGCGGGCGAGGACCAGCGGTTCGGTTGGCTGTCGCTTGATCCCTCTGACAACGACCCGGTGTGGTTTTGGATGTACGTGGTCGCCGCGCTGCAGAAGATCAGTCCCGGGGTGGGGATTCGCGCGGTCGAACTCCTAGCGATGGGCGCCGACCCAGTGCAGGTCGTTCTGCCTACCCTGCTGAACGATCTGGACACGATCGCTAGCCCGATGGTGCTCATTCTTGATGACTACCACCTGGTGGTAAGTCGAGCGGTCCATGAGCAGATTGCATTCTTCATCAGCCGGATTCCGGCGAATCTTCATTTGGTGTTGGCCACCCGATCGGATCCGATGTTGCCGTTGGCTCGGCTGAGGGCCAGCGGCGATCTTGCCGAGATGCGAACCGACGATTTACGTTTCGGGGCTATTGAGGCGGACCATCTGCTGAACGATGTGCTCGGGCTGGACTTGGCCCACGAAGATGTTCAGCTGTTGCACCGACGCACCGAAGGGTGGGCTGCCGGCCTCTACCTTGCCGCCCTCTCGCTCGCCGGGCGTGCTGATGCCCCGGCGTTCATCAGAACCTTCGCAGGCGATAACCGTCACATCGTCGACTACTTGATGGCCGAGGTGCTCGACGGTCAGCCACCACACCTGCGCAGCTTTTTGCTGCGTACCTCGGTGCTGGCCAGGCTCAGCGGTGCGCTATGCGACGCGGTGCTGCAAACGTCTGGCTCGGCCTCGGTCTTGGAGAAGATCGAGCGCGAAAACCTGTTTGTGGTGCCACTGGACATGTCGCGTCACTGGTATCGCTATCACCAGCTGTTCGGAGAGTTGCTGCGCACCGAGCTGCGTCGCAGCGAGCCCGATCTCGTCGCCGATCTGCACCGACGAGCCGCGACCTGGTTCGAGACCGAGGGCTTCATCGATGAGGCGGTGCGCCACCTGGTCGCTGCCGGTGACATCGCGCGCAGTGCGGATCTGATCGCCGCGGACTGGGTCAACGAATTCAACGGGGGCGGCCTGTCGACCGTCGCCGGCTGGCTTGATCTGCTTCCCGAGGAGACCGTTCTGCGGGATCCGCGGCTGAGCGCGGTTCGGGCCTGGATTGCGTTGAATGTTGGCCAGTTCGATGACGCGCACATGTGGATTGAGGCGGTCGAAGCCGGGTCCGCGGCCGACACCGTCGATCATGGCAGCCTCGGCGCTCAACTCGTCGCCTTGCGTGAGGTCCACGCGTTCAAGACGGGTGACGTCGCCGCGGCGCTCGAGGCGGCTCGCCGCGCGATTACCCTCGACTTCGACGACGCATTGCAGGCCCGGTCGGCCGCTTACAGTGTTTATGGGTCTGCGCTGTACTTCTCGGGCAGGATCGACGAGGCCCAAGCCACCTTCCGGCGGGCCGTGCAGCTGGCCGAGAAGATAGGCGATCGGCGCCGCCGTATCTATGCGGGGGGTTATCTCGCTTTGATCGCGGCCGAATCTGGTCAGCTCGCAGATGCCGAGCACCAGATTAGCCGGGCAACGGGCGTCAGCAGGGACCTGGCCGACGGCGAGCACTTCGTTAATGCGATGGTGCCGCTGGCGGCGGCCACCGTCCTTGACGTGCGAGGCGACAGGGCTGCTGCCGCGGAAGCCGCCGACATGGCTGTCGCGTTGGCCCGCAAGGGTGGAGGAATCCTCGAGGTGGCGAAGGCGCTGCTGGCCCGCGCCAAGATCCTCGAGGACCTCGGTGATCACGAGACGGCGACGGCGAACCGGAATGAGGCCGACGCGCTGCTTCGAGGTTCTGCGGACGCCGCTATAGCGCAAACGTTGCTCACCGCGGCCCAGCGCAGCAAGGGCGTCGCGGTGACCGCGCGCAACGAGGCGTGCGCGCTTGGTGAGGAACTGACGCCAAAGGAGCTCGAGGTCCTTGGGCTACTGGCCACCCGGTTGTCGCGCAATGAGATCGGCCAGCGGCTCTACGTCTCACTGAACACCGTGAAGACCCACCAGCGCGCCGTGTACCGCAAGCTCCGCGTTGAGCACCGCAGCGCGGCGGTCAGCCGGGCGCGAGAACTCGGCCTGTTGTAATTGACCTACCTGGGCCTTGCCGGACGGTGCCGCATGAAACCGCGTTACTCACCTGGGTGAATCGGCGGTTGAGGTGATGACAGCTCAACCCGCCTGGCTCCATCGACCCTCGACCCCGGGGACGCGCTGCGCTCCTAGGCTTCACCTGTTGCACTCCGGCTGCCGGCACCCGCCAGATGTGACCGGTCACGAATCGTCATGTCTGAGAACGCCTCGCGTTAATCACCCGGGCGAACAGACGGTTGGGGTGATGACGATTCACCCCACGCGGGGGCAGCCTCATAGAACAGCAGATGTCGGCGGGCTCATGACCACCAGGGCGCAGCATAGGCCCGCGCTACTTGTCGACTGGATCAAGAACATAGCTAGAAGAGCAGTAGCCCAGCCGCCGCCAGGGAGACCGGGAAGGTAACCAGGACATGCTTACAGGCTTCGAGGCCAAAACGGTCAACGTTAGCGCCGGCGATGCCGTCATCAGGCCGCAGGCCCCGGTCAACGTCGTCGATGGGGACGGCAGCGCGGTCATCGTCGGGCGCGCCGAAGCCGGTGTCGACGATACCGTCGCGGACCCGACAGGCCGGCGCGGTCACGCCCGGAGGGGCGTCGCCGAACTGATCGACGTCGCGATTACCGGCGTCTATCCCAGCACCACAAAGGCCCGCCAAACAGGGCGGTGGTTTCTGACATGAAACGTGCCATGGCGCGATTGGCGTCGTCGACGACACTGAACTTCGCGAGTCGTGGTTCGCGGGCGCAATCGCGCCCCCCCATTGACCCGTCGATCATCTCCGACGAGGACATGGCGTGGTTACTGGTCGATGCGGTGAAGTCGTGTCTGACCGGCTATGAGCGCACGATCGTTTTCGTCGAATTAGGCTGCGGGGAAAGCTATCTCGTGATCAAGCGCATCCTCACCGCCCTCCTGTCAACCCGGATTGCGTTGCCGGTAGCGATACTCTCAAAGCTGACCGGCTGGCTGAATGGCTACGCCGGTAGCCCAGAGGAGCCGCAACTGCGCATGATGCTTGCCGTCATTCGCCTGCAGCAGTTCGAGGCGGTTTAGGTGGGCCCGGCCGGAGGCATCGACCTAGAGAGTTCGACCGTGCACTCTCCGCGCGAGAATCGCCGCGAAAAATCATCAGGCAAGTGTCGCCACGTAAGTGGGCTAAATAGCCCGGTTCAATCACATTCCTGGACCCGGGGAATCCGATCTTGCTGCAGTCTTGGCACGACAGCGAGTCCGCCGCAGCATCAGCATCCTCCGCGTCGGCCGGCATGCGAGGTCGCACCATCCGTGTCGTACGCGACTACGGAATGTTCGACCGACGCGAAAACCCTCGATGCCATCCAGACGTTAAACCAAAATGGCTGCGCCCAAGCCAGTTTCGGGTACACAACGCAGCAGCGGCCAACGCCGTTGAGAGATGAACCGACACAGCCGCTTTACTCATCACCACAGCAAGGCGCCGAGCGATGAGCACACCAGTCCCCGGCCAGTATGACCTGGTGGTCGTGGGCGCCGGCTCGGGCGGATACGTCGCTGGCATCCGCGCGGCCCAACTCGGCATGACCGTCGCGATCATCGAAGAACGCTACTGGGGCGGCGTCTGCCTCAACACCGGTTGCGTTCCGTCAAAAGCCTTGCTGCGCAACGCCGAGATCGCCTCCATCCTGACCCACCAGGCAGACGAGTTCGGTATCTGCGGTGACATCCACCTCGACTACGCCCGTGCCGTGTCACGCAGCCGCGAAGTCGCTGACGCCCGGGTCCGCGGCGTGGACTTCCTGATGCGCAAAAACAAGATCACCCAAATCGACGGCCACGGCCGCTTCAGCGGCTCCCACACACTCGACGTAGAGCCACGTGACGGCGGCACCACCACGCTGCGATTCGACAACGCCATCATTGCCACCGGCTCACGGGTACGGATGCTGCCCGGAGTCAGCCTCAGCGACAACATCGTGACCTACGAACAGCAGATCCTTGACGCGACAATCCCCGAGTCCATGGTCATCATCGGCGCGGGCGGAATCGGCATGGAATTTGCCTACATCCTCAACAGCTATGGCGTTGACATCCAAATCCTCGAGTACGCCGATCGCGCACTACCCAACGAAGACGCCGACGTCTCAAAGGAATTGACCCGCCAGTACCGGCGCCGCGGCATCCCCATTCAGACCAACACCCGGGTGGACTCGGTGATTGACCACGACGACCACATCACCGTCACCCACACTCACCGCAACGGCCGCACCACCTCAGTGGACGCCGCCCGTGCGTTCATCTGCATCGGATTTTGCCCCAACGTCGAAAACCTTGGCCTCGATCTCCTCGGCGTGCACCTCACACCGGGCGGGGCAATCGACATTGACGACTACATGCGCACCTCGGCTCCCCACATCTTCGCGATCGGCGACGTCACCGCGAAAGTCCAACTCGCCCATGTCGCTTCAGCCCAAGGAGTCATCGCCGCCGAAACCATCGCCGGCTCCCAGACCATGCCCATGGACTACCGCATGATGCCGCGTGTGACGTTTTGCCAACCCCAAGTCGCCAGCTTCGGCTACACCGAAGACCAGGCCCGCGCCAGCGGCCGCAACATTCGGGTCGCCGCGTTTCCCATGCAGGCCAGCGCCAAAGCGCACGGCCTGGGCGAACGAGCCGGCTTCATCAAAGTCATCGCCGACGCTGCCCACGGCGAGCTGCTCGGAGCTCACCTCGTCGGGGCCGAAGTCAGCGAGCTACTCCCCGAACTGACCGCCGCCCAACTCTGGGACCTGACCGCCACCGAGCTGGCCCGCAACGTGCACACCCACCCCACGCTCGGCGAGGGACTACAAGAATGCTTCCACGCTCTGACCGGCCACGCCATCAACCTCTGACAACACCGAAGGCAGGCACGCTTTGACGCACGACGCTCTAGAACCGGCCCACACCGCAACAGTCATCCGGCGTGTACTCGGCGCCGGTCGGCGGTCACGCCAACGCATCGCCACCGCACTGTCCCCTATTAGATTCCATTGCCAGGAAAGGAAATATCCCCTCATGACCGCACCGCGGCCCATCACCGTGAGCGATGCCTCGTTCACCACCGATGTCCTCGACAGCCCCACACCGGTACTGGTTGATTTCTGGGCGCCGTGGTGCGGTCAGTGTCGCGCCGTCGCACCGATCCTTGAACAGCTCGCCATCGACCACGGGGATAAATTGACCGTGGCGAAGCTTGACGTGGACGCAAACCCGCTGACCGCTCAACGGTTTCAGGTGGCGTCGATCCCCACCATGATTGTCTTCAAGGACGGCATATCAACCACCCGCCTGGTGGGTGTGCGCGCAAAGTCGGCGCTGCTCCACGAGCTTCGCGACTACCTCTAGACAAGCACGATGTGCAGGGCCACGCCAACCAGGGTGGCCACTTCAAACGACACAGCATCTGCGCGTCGTGGGCCCAGAATGATCCCGCCGATACTGTTGGGCAGCCTCCACAAACCCCGCCCACTCGCCGCGCCGAAGGCCATGCCTAGCGCGGCTATGGCGAGTCCGCCGACAATGCGGCCAATAACGCCAGCGACGTAGCCGCTCGCAGTTCCTCCTTGTTGTTAGATCGAGTCCGCCTCACTCGCCTCACTCGTGAACATTCCAGCGGCAGTTATCGCGTGTTCGCTCGTGTGCGCAGGAAGTGGGCCTCAGTGCGCATCCGTTCAATCATGTGCGGATAGTGCAGTTCGAAGGCGGGCCGCTCGGAGCGGATGCGGGGCAGTTCGGTGAAGTTGTGCCGCGGGGGTGGGCTGCTGGTGGCCCACGCTAGGGAATTGCCATAGCCCCAAGGTCGTCGACGGTCACCGGTTCGCCGTAGCGCCAGCTACGGAACACGTTCCACACGAACGGCAGCATCGAAGCCCCGAGCATGAATGCCCCGATCATTGAGATGACCGTTGAGCGCGGTGAACCCATCGGTGGGCAGATAGTCGGCGTAGCGGCGTGGCATCCCCATGTTGCCGAGCCATTGTTGCACCAAAAACGTTGTATGGAAGCCGATAGTGTCATTTGGGCCGCGGTATAACCCATCCTGCGAAACATATGGCGGCATAGAGCACCAACGGCGCGTACCCGCTCAACAGCACTTGCCAATCAGGCGGAGTTGTCGGGTCCCTGTCTTGTGTTACCGAGCCCATGTAGTTATTGAGTAGGCTTGGCATCTTTTGCCGTAGCTGCCCTCGCGCCGGCACCGTCACCGCGGTTGGGCAACGTCCACTGCGGGCGAAGGTAGTGGCAAGTGTAGCCGGATGGGTAGCGTTGCAAGTAATTCTGGTGCTCGGGTTCGGCTTCCCAAAACTCGCCGGCCGGGTTGACCTCGGTGACGACTGTACCGGGCCACCGACCTGAACACTCGATGTCGGCAATGGTGTGCATCGCGATTCGCTTTTGCTCCTCGTCCAGATAGAAGATTGCCGACCGGTAACTGGTTCCGACATCGTTGCCCTGACGGTTCTTGGTGGTCGGGTCGTGGATCTGGAAGAAGAATTCCAGCAGTGCCCGGTAATCGGTCTCGTCTGGGTCGTAGGTGATTTCGAGCGCCTCGGCGTGGCCGGGGTGATTCCGGTAGGTGGGATGCGTGTTGCTGCCGCCCGTGTAGCCGACCCGGGTGGACACCACCCCGGGCTGCTCGCGAAACAGGTGCTCCATGCCCCAAAAGCACCCACCGGCGAGAACGGCGATCTTGTTGTGGTCGGTCATGATTGGTGCTCGTCGCCGCCTTCGTGTTGCTCCGGTACATCTTTCGTGAACAAGCGCAGATATTGCCCATAACCCTGAGCTTCCAGGGCATCGCGGTGGATGAATCGCAGCGATGCCGAGTTAATGCAGTAGCGCAACCCGCCGGCTTCTGTGGGGCCGTCTGGGAATACGTGCCCCAGATGGCTATCTGCGTGGGCGGAACGCACCTCGACCCGATCCATGAAGTGGCTGCGGTCGCGCCTTTCAATAAGGCTGTCCGTGGTGATGGGCTGGGTGAAGCTGGGCCAGCCACTTCCGCTGTCGAATTTGTTCACCGAGGCGAAAAGCGGTTCACCAGAAACAATGTCAACGTAAATACCGGGTTCATGGTTGTTGCAATGCTCGCCGGTGAACGGAAGCTCCGTGCCGTTCTCCTGGGTGACGTGGTATTGCTCGGGGCTCAGCGCATCAACCGCGGCAGGGTTCTTGCCGTATTGGTGTGACACTTGGTCTCCTTCGTTCGCGCAGACTTTATGGTGATGCGCTTAGCATTTCGGGAGGTCCCGCGTCGTTGTCGGGTTAGTTGCGGCCGGCCATGATGCCGCCGTCGACGTTGAGAATCGCGCCGGTGACCCAGCTGGCCTGATCGGAGAGCAGATAGGTGATGGCGTTGGCGACGTCGGCGGGGGTGCCGACTCGTCCCAGCGGATGAAGCGGCGCGAATGTGTCTAAGGTGGCGTCGATCTCGTCTTTGGGGATGAAGCCCTCGTAGAGCGGGGTCTTGACGACGGCCGGCGCCACCGCGTTGACCCGAATCTGATGCTCGGCGAGCTCGATGGCCAGGTTATGGGTCAGCGCATGCAGGCCAGCCTTTTGCATCGAGTATCCCGACGATGGGGTCAGACCGATCGCCTGATGTGCCCACATGCTGCCGATGTTGACGATTGCCCCGCC
>Ga0182035_10001624_pt1 | contig 11506 bp, 12 predicted proteins | sample flu12Cox44000170_FD_125969 | JGI IMG/M metagenome (GOLD analysis project Ga0182035, IMG submission 125969) | Lab enrichment of tropical soil microbial communities from Luquillo Experimental Forest, Puerto Rico - flux4day.12C.oxic.44.000.170 | ecosystem: Environmental > Terrestrial > Soil >...
CAGCCGGCGGCAGGGAGAGGCATTCGGCTGAAGGTGCACTACCTATAGCGTAGAACCTTACGATTCGCGGTGCGCCGCACGACGGAATGATTTTGACCCCGATACCTCGCGAGGAGCTCGCAGGCACACTCGATTGCTTCACGGCGGCCCTCTCCGACGGGCTCTCCGGCGTAGTTTTTGCGCGAATTCGCGTGACCTTGCCAGACCGCGCCGCCGGCGCGGAGGCCGAGCGGCATCGTGTTGCGGCACTCTCCGTCGCGCGCAGCTTCGGCATGGCGATCCACCCGGAAGGAACCCCGTGCCTCTTCAATTGGGATGGGACGACATTGAACGGCGCGACCGAGGCTTACGTAATCCTGCACGAGGTCGCCCATTTCGCGCTGGCGCCGCCCGAGCGGCGAGGACTCGTCGAGTTCGGGCTCGGACCTGGTCCCGGCACACTCGATCGCGAGACGGCGGAGCGCGCGGCTGTTCTGTTGCCTCCGGCGCGCGACGATGATGAGGCGGCCGCCTCGCTGCTCGGAATCCTCTGGGAGGCGAAGCTCGGCCAGCCCGCGCTCGCCTCGTTCCTCGATCAGAATTGGCTCGAAGGACTCGACCGTTCGGCTACAGCTCATTTCACCGCAGTGGTCCAGAGACTGCGACAGCGAGGATTGCTCAAAGTCGAGAGAGCGCCTGCTGCTTCCACAGCTCCCACGGGCGGCCGAGCACCGCATTGTTGGTCGTAGTGGCTTTGGCCGCCTCCTCGGTATTGAGGAAATTGACCTCGCCCTCGCCGAGTCGCATCGCTTCGGCTTGGAGCTTGGCGTTGATCTCCGTGTAGATGGCGCGAAACACAACCTGCTCGACCGAGGCACCGACTACGACGTTGCCATGGCCGCGCATCAGCACGACCGCGGACGCACCGATTTTGCGCGCGAGCGCCGCACCGAGCTCGGGGTTGCGGATCAGCATGTCGGTCGCCGGGCCTCCGGCCTCACGGATCTCGAAGATCGGCACGCCGGCGCCGAGAAACGAGCTCATATGATAGATCGGCCGCAACGGGACGCTGGTCACGCCAAACGGAATGATCGATGGCGAATGGCTGTGCGCGATCGCCTTGATTTCGGGATGTGCCTGATAGATCTCGCTGTGGATGAAACGTTCGACATAGAGCGCGCGCCCGCGCGGATTTAACGCATTCGCGTCGAGGTCGAATTCCATGATGTCGTCGGCCGTGACGAGACCCGGCGCCATGCTGCGCGAGAGCAGGAAGCGTGTCGCGTCCTCCTCGTGCCGAGCGCTAACATGACCGAAGCCGTCGACCACACCCTGGTCGTAAAGGATGCGGTTGGCTGCGACGAGATCGTCGATTTGCACTTGGTCTGTCATCTCCTTGACCCTCGAGCTTGCCGCTTCGGCATACTCCAGAGCTGCGGCCGCGCCGACAAGAAGAAACGCGCCGAGCAACGGAGCCGATTTACCCATATCCCCGCTTCCGATCTCGCGCACTCTTCGCGACCGCCGCGGCAAGATTGACACCCCCGGACGCGAGGGATTTGATCCGAGCCGAACGCCGGAGCAACGGAGGAAACGATGGAAACACGCATACTCGGCCGCACCGGACTTGCCGTTTCGGTCCTCGGGTTCGGCTGCGGCGCGGTCGGAGGTCTAATGGTGCGCGGCAACTCGGCCGATCAGGAGCGGGCGGTTGCGCGTGCCGTCGAGCTCGGCATCAATTATTTCGATACCGCGGCGATGTATGGGAACGGTGAATCCGAGCGCAATCTCGGGCGCGTCCTGATGAGCCTAAAGCCCGACGTCTTTGTCGGCACCAAGGTGCGCGTTCCCGACGGCGAACGCAGCCGCATCGGCGCGGCGATTATGGCCTCGCTGGAGGCGAGCCTGCAGCGCCTGCAACTCGACCATGTCGACCTGTTCCAGTTGCACAATCACATCACCGCAGACGGGAGCGACGGCGGCTTTACTCCCGAGACCGTGCTTGGCGAGGTCGTCCCGGCATTCGAGCGCTTGCGGCAACAGGGTAAGACCCGATTCTGCGGCATCACTGCGGTCGGCGACACCCCGGCACTTCATCGGGTCGTCGATGCGCGCACCTTCGACACCGCTCAGGTAAGCTACAACCTATTGAATCCGAGTGCCGGAGCAGCGACTCCGCCGGGCTATCCGGCGCATGATTTCGGCAATCTATTGGCGCACACGAAGAACGCGGAGATGGGGGTCATAAATATTCGCGTGCTCGCCGCCGGCGCGTTGAGTGGGAGCGAGGATCGCCACCCGCTCGGCTCTCCGAGCGTCGAGCCGATCGGTTCGGGCGGCAGCTACCGCACCGATGTGGAGCGGGCACGGCGGCTCGAACCGCTAATCCGCGAAGGTCATGCCGAGAGCTCGGTCGAAGCGGCATTGCGTTTTGCGATCGCCAACGACGCCGTATCGACCGTGCTCGTCGGCTACTCGACACTCGACCAACTCGAATACGCCGCGCGCTCGATCAACAAGGGTCCGCTCTCGCGCGCCGCGCTCGATCGGCTTGCCGAATTGCAACGCGGCTTTGTCGGCGAGCAACGCTAAAGGGAGCAGCCTGACGGCGCGGGGTGCGTATCTTCTACCGCTATCGAGGCACCGAGAAGATATTCGATGAGCCGTGCGAAGCGGTTGTCCTGGGGCGGCCGCGGCAGGATGTCCATGTCGATATCGATCTTACCCCGGACCTGCGGATTTCGCGGCCGCATGCCCGTATCTCGATCGCGGATGGTCACTACTGGATCGAGGACCTCGGCAGCGCCAATGGCACGGAACTCGGGGGGGAACAAATCAAAGGCAAGGGCAAGCTGCGCCTCGAGCCGGGTCAGACGATTCGCATTAGCGACACCACGATCGAGGTGGAGATCCCAGTCGGCCAAACCAATCACGATCCGAGCCCCGACTTGGACGACAGGACACTCGTCACCACCCACGACACTCGTCTTGACATCGACGCGATGATCGATGCCGTGGCGCCCGTCTTCGAACCCGGGCAGCCGGTCGATCCGGGAAGGGCACAGGCCCTCGCTCTCCTCTACGAGCTGCCGCTGCGATTCGGCGAGGAGAGCGATCTCGACACCCTGTTCCAAACGATCATCGAGCGGCTCGTCGCGATCATCCCGGCCGCCAGCCGCGGCGCTCTGCTGCTGCAAGACACGGAGAGCGGAGAGCTTCTGCTGAAGGCGCATGTGCCGGCGGGACGACCCTCGGTCAGCATGACCTTGGCGTCGCGGGCGATGGCGCGGCGCGAGGGCTTCATCTGGCGGGAGGGCATGGATCCCAGTCAGAGCCAGTTTCTGAACCGGATCAAGGCCGGGATGTATGTGCCGCTGATGTGGAAGGGGCGCGCGCTGGGCACAGCCTGCGTCGACAACAGCGACGACGGGACGCTCTTTACTGCAGAAGATTTGCGCTTGATGCTCGCGGTCGCGCATTACGCTGCGATGGCCGCGATGCAGACTCAGCTGCAGAACGATCTTCGCCGCAACGCGGCACTGCTTGGCCGACTGCTAACCAATTTCTCACCGAGCATCCGGGATAAGCTATTGTCGCGCGCCGCGCATGGGCGCCTCCGCCCCGGCGGCGAGAAGTCGGAAGTGGTGATTCTGGTGTCGGATATCCGCGGCTTCACCCTATTGAGCTCGGGCATGGACACCGACGATGTGGTGGACCTGCTCAACGACTATTTTTCAGCGCTGACCGACGCCATTTTCCAACACGACGGCACGATCGACAAAATTACCGGAGACGCCATCCTTGCCGTTTTCGGCTGCCCCGAGCCGGATTCTATGCGGCATGAGAAGGCAGTGCGCGCAGCCCTGGCGATGCAATCGGCGATGGCCGAAGTCAGCAAGCAGCGCAAGCGTCGTGGTCAGGTCATCTGTACGATCGGCATCGGCGTTCACTGCGGCGAGGTGCTTCACGGATTCATCGGCTCGAACGACCGTATGGAGCTGACGATCATCGGTGAAGCGGCCAACTGGACGGCGCGTTATTGCGACGGCGCCGCAGGCGGCGAGATCCTGATCAGCCCCGCCTTGCATCAGCGCCTGTGGCGCTTTGTCAACGCCGAATTGACCACAATCCAGACGAAACACGAGGGCAAACTAAGCGCCTACCGCCTCAAGGGGATCAAAAACGTCACGGGATAAGCGTACTTCTGCTGTATCTAAGGAGCATACCCGATAGTGAGGTCTGCGCTCCGGCCGAAGATCGGTCAGGGCACATAGGCGACGACAACGACGCTGACATTGTCTTTTGCGGTGCGCGAGACTGCGCTCTCGATCAGCCGATCAGCAGCTGCTTCCACCGAATTATCACGCAATATGGCGGCAATATCGGCATCGGCGAGCGCGCGGCAGAGCCCATCGGAGCAGAGCAGCAGAATATCGCCCGGCACGAGGTGGTCCCACCTTTCTTCGAGAGTGAACCCGTCTCCTGCCCCCAGCAGATTGGTGACAACATTGGCAAGCGGATGGTCTGCCGCGGCTTCGGGTCCAATTTCACCGCGGTCGACGAGGTTTTGGACATAGCTGTGATCATGGCTGATCTGCCGCAGCCCGCCGGCCCGCAGCAGGTAACAGCGGCTGTCGCCGGCCCACAAGCAGCAGCTACGAGCCTCGGTAATCAGCACGACGATGACAGTGCTGCAGATCATGGCCTGCGGCCCGATATCGGCGGCCCTCGTCCTCAGCTCCTGGTTGACGTGGCCGAGACGGGTTCTGACATCGTCGATAAGCAAGGCCGCCGAAGGGGGCTGGGTGACTTCGTTGAGCGCCGTGATGATGCATCCGCTAGCGTAATCTCCGCGCTGGTGGCCGCCGGCACCGTCGGCGACCGCCCACAACCCGATCTCCGGCCGTTCGAGGACTGCATCCTCGTTCCGCTCGCGCACCGCGCCGACATGGGTTCGCGCGGCCGAGCGGTAACACAGTTTCTGGTCGATCGCAGTCACGGTTCCCCGGCGTGCAGCAAGGTCTATTTTTTCCCGTCCGACGCCTGTTCGGCCTTCAGTCGGCAATTAAAGTAGTTCAAAACGCGCGCTTGCCGCTGCACTTCGGCGAGCGCAGAACCACCGAGGCTTTCGGCAAGCTGGCGTGCTTCGTCGAGGCGGTCCTTCAAGCTCGCCACCGCGCGCGCTGTCGAGCCGTCGAAGCCCACTTGCAGAAATTTGTCCGGAGTATACTCGGTTGCGCCGATTCGGAAGTCGCTGGGATTGTAGGAGCATGCAGCAAACGGGTCGGGCGGCGGAGCAGGCGGCTGGGCCGGTGCCACCGCAACCGGGGACGGGGTCGCGACCTCCGGAGAAACCTCCGGTTTTTTTTCGCCACCGAGAATGGCTCTGGATGCTTCGCCACGCAACCGCGTTAGAAAGACCGCTGAAATTTTCCCGTTATTGATCAGATCCGAGATCGGCAAACCGGATCTGGCCTGAAATTTGCGGACGGCACTTAGGGTCTGCGGGCCAACGATACCGTCGATGGGTCCGGGATCCATCCCGAGGCGGAGCAGCATGAATTGGATTTCGCGGACGAGTGCAGTGTTCGCCTCGACATCCTGAGCCTCCGCCGTGATGCCCGCGGGATACGGCGGGGCCGAGCCGACCGTAATCGCCGCCAAAGCGATCGCAAGGCTGCCGAGCAACCCCGCGACGGATTCACCCCCCCTCATCTGCGCTCTTCCTTTTCAGTTGCCTTGCTGAGCCTTCAGAAACCTCTCTCGGTCGAGTTCGTTCGGTATATGGGCAGCCAGGGCGCAGTAAAATTTATCCAGCGTCTCGTGCTTTTCGAGCTCTCTCCTTATCAGGATTTTGGCAATCGGGCCGACATACCGGGCGAGGTTCGACTCGACCGCCGCGATGTTGGCCAGACCGGGTGACGTGATCGCTTGGTCAGGCTTTGGTTCGGCCTTTGTCTGCGTCGTTGAAGGCGGCGTCGGCGTCGACTGCGGCCGGCTAGCCGGATCCGGGGCCGCCCGCCGCTGTCCTCGCGCCAGGAATTCGGCTTGGTCCCGCGGGTTTACCACCTGCCGTCCCAGCAAATCGTAAAGCGCCCTGATGTCATTGGTCTGCCGGATGGCGCGCTTTAGTGCGATCGCGGCCATCGGGCCGATGAACGTAGCCAGATCGTGCTCGATCTCGCGCAACAGTTCCGGTCGCCAAATCGCGCCCTCGGGCGCGGTCTCCGCGACCTCCGCGTTGACGACGCGGGTGTCCGAGATCGGCAGTTCGGAGCGCACGGGCGTCTCGTCAGGGCGAATCGGAAAAGCTTCGATAATTGCCTTTGAGAACTCGGCAGCATCCGCGTAGCGCCTTGCCGGATCAAAGGCCAAGGCCTTGGTAATGACTCGTTTTAGCGAATCGGGAACAGCCGGATTCAATGCCCGGATGTCTTCGGGTCCGCGCGTCTCCATGAACGAGATGATCTCGGTGATGCTTTTTCCGCGGAACGGCTTCACGCCCGTCAGCATCTCAAACAGGATGACGCCGGCGGCGAACAGGTCGGTACGCTTATCGACTGGCGCTCCAGCAAACTGCTCGGGAGCCATGTACGCAGGCGTCCCCAACAAATCGCCGACAATCGTGAACTCGGAGGTGTCGATGCGGGCGATGCCGAAGTCGGCGACCTTTACCTCGCCGCTGTTCAAGACCATAATGTTCGACGGTTTGACGTCGCGGTGAACGATCCCATTCTGGTGGGCAAATCCAAGAGCGCTGAGCACCTGGGTAATGACGGCGACACTGCGGGCCGGGTCGAGTGGGCCGGACGCCTTGAGGATGCCATCGAGACTGCGCCCGTCGATATATTCCATGGCAAGGAACGGCATCCCGTCATCTTCGCCAAAGTCGAGAATGGCAACGATGTTGGGATGGAAGCGCCGCCCCGCAGCTCTCGCCTCACGCCGAAAGCGCTGCAACCATTGCTCGGAGCCGCTGCCTCCCGCTAGTTCGGTCCGGACGACCTTGATCGCCACCGGTCGGTCGATGACGGGATCGTAGGCGCGATAGACGTCACCCATTGCGCCGGTTCCGAGCAGTCCATCGACACGATAGCGGCCAATACTCTGAACCGTCTTCACGATCCGTTCCTCAGAGCCGTGCGTCGAACTTCGATGATCTCCGTTGGGGTCCTCAGCTTTGCTCTTCCAGCATCTTCATCGCATTCTGCAGGCTGCGTCGCATGCGGTTGAAGGACTGAGACAGCGATCCGATTTCGTCGTTGCTGCTGCGAACATATTCGGGCGTGTCGAGCTGTCCCATGCTGACCTTGTCCGCCATCTCCGAAATCTCGACGACCGGTTTGACCACGAGCGCTCGCAGCAGCAGGTCAACGATGATAATGATGACAAGAAACGTGCCCGCCAATGCCAGCATGAACCAGAGCAAGGCTTGGTAGGCTCGGCCGAGAGGCACACCGAGTGGAATCGAAACCATTTGCGCGCCGACGACCTCACCCAGCTTCCAGCCAAACCCATTCTGTGAGCCGTAGAGCGCGACCATGGTCGGCGGGGCGGCCTCCGGAGTGCTGTGGCAGGAAAGGCACGCTTGGCTTCCGACCTTAAGCGGGCGGGCAAGGACCAGAAACTGCCCACCCGGCGTGTCCCTGGTGATCATGGTTTCTTCCCTGCTCGCGTCGTCGCGAAAGCCATTGATGATGTCAGCCTCCCAATCGATCGCTCGATCGTTCAGATTGGTCGGGTTTAACGTCGGCTCTCGGTAGGTATATTCTGGTAATTTCTGTCGAACGATCTTGAAAATACTTATCGCTGAGAACGACGGTATCGAATGCGGCAGGAACTGGACCTTCATCTGTGGCTCAAGCAATGGCTTTATGCTGTCTGCTGTGTATGCTCGATCGGCCGATGCCTCCGCCATGATGATTTTCGCACTCTCGCGGCTGGCTTCTAGGGCATTCGTTCGAAGGATCTGATATGCACCAAATCCGGCCAACCCAAGTCCTATCAAGAACGCGCCAGCCATTGCCAAGTCTATTTTCCATCGGATCTTCATGTGGCTGGCTTCTGTAATGCTTGCGGTTCAGCGGTAGCGTGAGATCTTACGAGACCAATGTACATTTGCAAGCACCGCGCGGCCTCCCGGCAACGGGTCACCGCCGCGGGCGGTTGACCGTGACCTCGCCCCAAGCGTGAACCATGCCCGGACCGTCGAGGTGGTCGACACGGGTGATCGAGCAATTCTCCATCGTAAAGCCTAGCGCCGCTTCGGGGTCGAGGCCGAGCGCCCGCGCCAGCACGGCGCGGATCGTACCGCCATGCGCGACGGCGATGACGTCGCGTCCGGTATGTGTCCCGACCAGCTGGCGGACTGCCCGCGACACCCGCTCGATGACGGCGAGAAAGCTCTCGCCGCCCGGGGCCGCTTCGTGTGGCGGGGCATGCCAGAAGCGATGGAAATCGCCGGCACGGGATTGGTGCAAGTCGCCGTGAGCGAGGCCCTGCCATTCGCCGAAATTCTGCTCGGCGAGATCATCGATCCCACTGCCTGCGGGCCAGGGATCCTTTCGGGCCCGGGCAAGACGGCTCGGATGATCGCCGCCGCTGTCTTGTGGGTGTGGTTTACCGGCGCGTGACGGATCCACCAGAGGCGGGTTGCGATCTCGCTCATTTCGCCGCCGCAGTCAGCAATATCACGATCTCCCCGATCTGCTGGAAGGCGCCGAGCACATCGCCCGTATAGCCGCCGATACGGCGACCCGCTAGTACGCCGAGGGCGAACATTGCGGAGCCGGCGAGGCCGAATGCTATCGCGCCGCGCCTCGGGCCGAGCGCCGCCAAGGTTATCAGCAGCCCGATCGCGAGAGCCGTAGTAGCCAGCGGCGTGCGGGGCCGCCCCGCCGCGGCACCGAGACCATCGGCGCGGGCTGGCGCCAGCGCACGCATGGCGAAGGGCAGCGCCGCGCGCGAACCGGCATGGGCCGCGATCAGTGCCAACCCGGCATAGACTGCCTCGCCGATCCCGGCGAGGGCAGCGGCACGCAACAGCACGCTGACCACGATCGCAACGACGCCGAAAGTCCCGTGTCGGCTGTCGCGCATGATCGCCAGCCTCTCATCCCGATCGCGACCTCCGATAAGCCCGTCGGCGGTGTCGGCGATACCGTCTTCGTGCAATGCGCCGGTCAAAACAACACCGGCGAGCACCGCCAAGACCGCCGCCGGCCAATCCCCGAGGCCGAGCAGCTGGACCAGGAGAAAAGCGCATCCCGTAACGCCGCCGATCCCGGCTCCCACCAGCGGAAAAGCCCAGGCCGCGTCGGCGAGCCGCTCGGCGCGGCATGCCGGCGCTGTAGCTGGGATCCGAGTGAAAAAGGCGGTCGCAACAGCGAAGCCGGCAAATATTCCGCGGGCGGTCATGCGGGAACGATAACCCGACCCGGCCGAGTCCGCGGTCTTTTCCTCTTGGGTCCCCTCCACGGTTGCGCCACGATCACGTAGCATCACCCGACCGAAGGAAATGTCGCATGGACGAGCCGATTGCGGATCTGGATGAGATCCGCGCGCTGTCGGCCCATTTGCCGGGCCCCGACCTCGAGGCAGGCACTTTGGCGGCTACCCGCCAGGCGCAGCTGACCAAGCCCGCTGGTGCTCTCGGCCGGCTCGAGGAGTTGTCGATCTGGCTCGCCACGTGGCAAGCGCGGCACCCGCCGCGGCTCGACCATCCGCGCACCTTGGTTTTCGCCGGCAACCACGGGGTCGCCGCGCGCAACGTTTCGGCCTATCCCGCAGCGGTGACGGCGCAGATGGTGCAGAACTTCATCGCCGGCGGCGCCGCGGTCAACCAGCTCTGCCGCGTCTTCGACGTCGGCCTCAAGGTCTATGAAATGAACCTCAGCGCGCCGACCGGCGATATCGTCGTCGAGCCGGCGATGAGCGAGGCGGAATGCGCTAAGGCGATGGCCTACGGAATGATGGCGGTCGAGCCAGGGATCGACGTTCTGGCGCTCGGCGAGATGGGCATCGGCAATACGACCGCAGCGGCGGCCCTGTGCGGCGGGCTCTTCGGCGGCGGTGCGGAAATATGGACCGGCCCCGGAACGGGCGTCGCCGGTGCCACTTTCGAGGCGAAGCGGCGCGTCGTCGGAGAAGCGATCGCCCGCCATCGTCCGGCGGCTCGCGACCCATTCGACATGTTGCGCCGGTTGGGCGGGCTCGAACTCGCCGCCATCACCGGGGCGGTCATGGCGGCGCGCCTCGGCCGAGTGCCCGTCGTGCTCGACGGCTTCGCATCGACCGCCGCTGCTGCGGTGTTGTACGCTGCCGACCAGCATGCGCTCGACCATTGCGTCGTCGGGCATGCCTCAGCCGAGCCGGGTCATCGCCGGCTCATCGAGCGGATCGGTCAGCGTGCGCTCTTCGATTTTGGCATGCGGCTCGGCGAAGCCTCGGGGGCGACGCTCGCCCTCGCGGTGCTGAAGGCGGCGGCGGCCTGTCATAACGGCATGGCGACGTTTGCCCAGGCCGGCGTCAGCGGGCCGAGCTGAGCCGATCCTTCTCCCTCACTCGCCCATCTGCAAAAGCACGCCTCGCCGCCGGGCGTCGTGGAAAGCGAAGAGAAAGCCGGCAGCGCCGAGCGTCACGTAGAAGACGTCGAGCGCCAGCGCATTGAACAGATAATCGGCGCGAAAGATGCCTGTGAACAGCACCGCCCGCATGCCCTCGAATACATAGGTCGAGGGCAACGTCCAAGCGACGTGCTGCAGCCAGTTCGGCAAGATAGAGACCGGGTAATACACCGCGCTGATCGGCGAAAGTGTGAAGACGACAGTCCAGGCCAGGCCCTCGGCCCCCAGGCCTTGACGCAGGATCAACCCGCAGATCGCCATGCCCAACGCCCAGCCCATGACCAGAAGCACAGCAAAGAATGCGACGAGCGGCAGCCCCATCGAAAAGATCGAATAATGGTATAGCGGGATCGCCAGCAGTGTCGCGGGCACGATGCCGAGCAAGACGCGAATCATGCTCATCGAGAGTAACGACAGCACCCACTCATAGGGACGCAGCGGGGTGACGAACAGATGCCCGAGATTGCGCGCCCACATTTCCTCGAGAAATGACATCGAGAGGCCGAGCTGACCGCGAAACAGCACATCCCACAGCATGACTGCGGCCAGCAGCACGCCAAAGGCGCGAAAGACGTAGCTACTGTTGACGTAGAGAAACTGGCTCATGAAACCCCAGATCAACATCTGCAGGGTCGGCCAGTACATCAGCTCGACGGTGCGCGGCCACGAACTGCGCAGCAGGTAAAGATAACGCAGCAGCATCGCCCAGACCCGGGCTGCCGAAAGCCCGCGACCGTTCACGACACCGGCTCCAGCTCCGCTTGCGAACCGCGCGCGATATGCAGAAACACCTCCTCCAGATTGGTGCGGCCATACCGGTCGATCAGCGCTTCGGGGCTGCCGCGGTCGACGATGCGGCCGGCCTTCATCATCATGACCTCCGAGCACAGCCGCTCGACTTC
>Ga0182035_10001627_pt1 | contig 11504 bp, 10 predicted proteins | sample flu12Cox44000170_FD_125969 | JGI IMG/M metagenome (GOLD analysis project Ga0182035, IMG submission 125969) | Lab enrichment of tropical soil microbial communities from Luquillo Experimental Forest, Puerto Rico - flux4day.12C.oxic.44.000.170 | ecosystem: Environmental > Terrestrial > Soil >...
CCGAGAGCTTAACCGCGACATTCGGGAGTTTGGCGAGCGCCAGCATCTCGCCAAGATTGGCAAAGGCCGCATCGTCCTTTCCGGAGCCGCCTCCGCCGCCACGGCCATGGTGGTCGATGTGCAGCTTGAGGCCCGGGTGGCGCTCGGCGATCCGGCCGAGTTCGGCCATATGCCCGCCGCCGAGCAGGCCAACCGGCAGCTGTTCCCGCTCGCAGGCGGCCCAGAACCAGTTCAGCGAGCCGTCCGACCACCAGCCAGCCTGATGCGGCTGGTTGAATGTGAAGCGGAAACCGAGCATGCCCGGCCGCTGCCGCCAATTCTTGACGATGTCCTCCTTGTTCGGGGCCTGCAGGTCGAAATTGCCGAGGATGCAGAATTTGCTCGGATGCGCTTTCACGGCCTCGACCGCCTGAACATTGGGTGCTTCGCCGAGCGTGCTGGGCGGATGGATGACCGCAGCGTCGACCCCGGCCTCGGCCATTTCCTTCAACGCGTCATCGACATTGTAGGTCGGGATCTGCCGGTGCTGCGGCGACATCCGGGCGTTTTCCCATAGGTGGATCTGTGAATCGACAATAAGCATTTGCGTTCCTCTTTTGAGTTAAGCGCTGGCCCGCACCGGGCGGACAGCTTCAGGTCGATCGAGAACCAGGCGCAGCCTGCCCTCGGCCTCGATGTCCCCGAGGACGTGCGTGACGATTTCGGCGACAGCGTCGCGCGCCGAGGACGCACCGCGGTTCCCCGCGATACCGAGCGCCAGGGTCCTGAAAACGCCGCTCCGGGTGATCCGGTGCGCTTCGGCGAGACCCCGCGCGCATTCCCGGCACACCGAAGAGTGCGGCAGGATCGAGGCGCCGACCCCTTGCTGTACCATCAGTCGGATCGTCTCGTGATCGTTGAGCTCGGTGTCGACCTGCAGCTCGACGCCGCGGCCGGCGAGCAACGTCTCCATCGCGGCACGCAACCCGTCCCCGAGAATGAGCGGTGTGCGGCTCAGCTCGTCAGGCGAGACGATCGTCCGCGGCCGCGCGCCGGGTTTGGTGACCAGCACCATCTCCTCTTCGGCCAGCCGGGTCGACACGATCAGACGGCTCTTCGACATCTCCGACAGCAGCGCCAGATCGACGCGCCCGTCGACCAGAAACTCCTCCAGCCGAACCATCCCGGCGTGCACCACCTTGAGCTCGATCATCGGATAGTGCCGTCGCATCCGCGCGAACAGGTCGGGCACGACGACCGGACACAGGGTCGGGGTGACGGCGAGCACGATCTTGCCGCTGGGATGCGCCTTGTGAGCCCGGATCTCGTCACCCGCCCGCTCGACGTCACGCAGGATGCGCTGCGCGCTCTCAAGCAGCTTCTGCCCGCCCTCGGTCAACCGCACCCCGCGATTGGCGCGGGTGAACAACGTGACGTCGAGCTCGTCCTCCAGCCGCTGGATATGCCGGGTCAGAGCCGGTTGAGCGACGTGCAGATGAGCCGAGGCCCGGGTGATGCTGCCGAGCTCGGCGATGCGGACGAAATAGTGGAGGCTGCGTAATTCCATCGTGCCGGGATTTCGCCCCACCCCCGCACCGGACGTCAATCGGAATTACTGATGATGGCGCCTCCGGTCTCTCGCGACCCGCGCCCGGAAAAATTCCCGGCGGCCCCAAATACAGGGTAATCAAGAAATCGCCCCTGCGGAGCCGTCGATCGCACCCGGCATACCCCGCTAAATCAACGCATTAGGGCGAAATTCCCTAATTTGACGAACAGGGAATTAATTCGCCCGAACAGAGAAACTCTTTCAGCCGATCAAGGATCGGCGGCCACCCTTTTTCGCCGAACAGGCTGCTATCAGGGATTTGCTGCCGAAATTAGATAAGGACGACGATCTTTTCGTGCTCCTAAGTTGCAGCGGGCGAATGGTCGAGAACAGATGTTGACGTTCCGAATTGCGATCACGGCCGCGGTGATGACCTTCGTCACCGCACTCACCGCGTGTCTGGTATTCATCCAGATCGCGACCTTTCATGCGGCGGCGAGGGCGGCCGCGTCTGCCGCGATGGGTGCGGCCAGCGCAAATACCCTGAGCCGCCTCGAGGCCGATGTCTCGGAGCTGAGCATCCTCGTTCGCGTGCTGTCGTCAAATCCATCGCTCGCCGATGCGAATGACAGGACCGAGGCCGATGACGCAATCGCTCTCTTCAAAGCGGCGCTGCACGAACTGCCGCAGGCCGATAGCCTCTATGTCGGTTACGACAACGGTTGCTGGTTGCAGGTGCGGCGCCTCGATGTACTCGACCCTGTGGAGCGCGAGAAGCTGAAGGCACCCCGCGAGGCCTCCTACAATATCAATTTGGTCCGCCCGGCCTCCGGCGAGGCCCTGCCAATGCGGCGGATCTTCGAAGACGAGCAGGGCCGTACGATCGAGCAGCTCGATCTGAAGGACTACGGCTACGACGCGCGAACCCGTCCCTGGTATCGCGATACGATTAACGCGGACCGCGCTCTCGTTTCGTCGCCTTATGCCTCGTTCAGCATCGGGACACCGATGATCACCTTGAGCGCGCCTCTCCACGGGCGGGTGCGCGGCATCATCGCCGCCGACCTCAAGCTCGATAAGTTCAGCGATTTGGTGCACGCGCAACGGCCCGGAGAGCATGGGACGGCAATAATCTTCGACTCGTTCGGCGCGCTGATCGCGCACCCCGAGTTTGCCCGGTTCGTCGACGATGCTCGGACGCATCCCTCCCACCCGCAACTTCCCGAGATCGCGGAAATCCGCAGCGGGTTGATCGGCGCGGTAATGAGGAGGTGGGACGGCAGTGATCACTACGAAGGAAGCATTCACGACGAAGATGGGAGAAGTTTTCTTTTCCGTTTGCAGAAATTCTCCCAAGGTGACGAATTTACCGGCTATTCATTATTGCTGGCGGCTGAAAGCGATTTCGCGCAAAACGTACGGAAATTACAGGTCAGAGGGATAATTATCGCGCTGATCGCGGGCGGCTGCTTCATACCCGGGGTCTGGATTTTCGGCAGCCGGATGTCGATTTCTTTGAAACGGATAACCGCTCAGGCAAGCGGGCTCCGGACGTTAGCCGCACCCGATGATGCCACGGTCACATCCCGTGTCGCGGAAATTGACGAACTCGGCAGGACGATGGCCGTCGCCCAGCGCAGCATCTGGTCCTTCGCTCGCTTTGTCCCAAAAGATATCGTCAAGGGAATCATCGACGGATCGATTTCCACGGAGCTGGGCGGGGGCAGGCAGGAGGTTACGATCCTGTTTACCGACGTCACCAACTTTACGGGCATTGCCGAAAAGGCCGACCCCGACACCTTGATGCACCAGACATCGCGCCATCTCGCCGCATTGACCGAAGCGTTTCATGCCGAGGGCGGCACTGTGGATAAGTACATCGGCGACTCGGTGATGGCGTTTTGGAACGCTCCCCGTTTGCAGGCCGATCATGTCGAGCGGGCATGTCGCGCTGCCCTTTCGGCCAAGGCGGCGAGTGATGCGCTCAATACTGAATTCGAAGCCGAGAGGCTGCCGCCGTTCGCCGTTCGCCTTGGCATTCATGTCGGCGACGCCGTGGTGGGAAATGTGGGTTCGGCGGAGCGCATGAACTATACTGCGCTGGGCAATAGCGTGAACCTGGCAGCGCGCCTCGAAGGGCTGAACAAGCAGTACGGGACCACGATCCTCGTCAGCGAGGCTGTCCGCAACCGGGTCGAGAATTGCTTTCGGTTCAACTCCATCGCCTCGGTAATCGCCAAGGGAATGACGACGGAAACGCAGGTCTATGAGTTGGTCGAAGCAGTTACGTGAGGACGCGACCGTAAAAGCTCGACGCGCAAAAAAGTTGTCATGCGCGGACTTGATCCGCGCATCCACGCCTTCGTTTGTGCTTCAAGGCGTGGATGGCCGGCACGGAGGCCGGCCATGACGCCAAAGACGAGACGAGCCCCGCTATTTTGTGAATAGGCTCGATTTGAGCGAGCTTTCACCAATTTCCGTTACTGTGCCTGGCACACGCCGGTGCCGGGAGGATCCGGCTGCCAGCACCGAGCACCGGTCTCCGTCATCAGGTGGTTCAGCGCCTCTGCTTCGCCGTCAAGCACCGCGCGCGGGTTCTGGCCGCACAGGATGATGGAGTGGAAGGTGTCCATGAACACCTTGTCGAAATCGCGACTGTGCCGGCCGAGGCCGACCGGCGGCAGTGCGGGCAGCGCATCCTTCGCCGATTGCATATTTTCGATCGCAGCGACAGCCATCCTCAAACCGGGCCCGAGGTCCGGCGGCAGCTCCGCCTTCACGACGGGGAAAAAGCCGACGCTGCGAGCGGTGACGATCTGCGTCTGCGGCTCGGTTAGATAGTCGATCAGCCCCAGCGCCTCATCCATCTCAGGCGCGCCCTTCAACACCGCAAGGCCGGCCAGCACCGGCATGTAGCCTCGCCCTTTGGGGCCAACAGGAGCGGGAAAGGCGACGAATTCGCCCGGCTTGCGGCGCAGTGCGTCGAGGGTGCGAGCAATATGATCAAAGCCGATCCAAACGTCACCGGAAAGCAGCGGCTGCTTCATAAAATCGTAGCTGGTCGAGTTCGGATTAACGCTTTTCCACAACGATGCGAACTGCTTCCACATCGCTTCGGCTGCCTCCGAGCGAAACGGTACCACGACACCGCCGGTGTAGGACGGATACAGGAAGCCCTCGAAAAAGCGGTGCATCAGCCCTTGCGGCCCCGCCGGGAAGCCGAGCAGGCGCTTGCCCGTCTTCTGTTCGATCGTACAGGCCCAGGCGGCGAGCTCCTCGTAGCTGAGCGCGTTGATGTCGGCCCCACTCGGCAGATAGGGCAGCGCCTCTTTGTTGGCGACCATGATGTAGCTCGCCTGCATCCATGGGATGTAAAGCTGGTGCGCCGTGCCGAATTTACCGAGCGTCAGCAGCAGTTCCGGGATGCCGCGGCCCGTCAGCTTGCCGACGAAGTCATCGAGCGGCGCCAGGGCGTCGATCCGCGCGAGTGGCTGCAACTCGCCGTGTAGCGCACCGACCACGTCTATCGCGGGGGCGCTGCCCTGTTCCTCTGCTCGGATGCGAACCGGAAACTGCTGCGGCTGCTCGGTGATGTAGTCGACCTCGCGCCGATAACCCTTGAGGATCAAATTGCGCATCTTCTGCGCCTCCTCGATCGGGCGCAGTTGCGTCGACAGAAAGATCAGGCGCCCGGTTTGCCCACCCTGTGCGATCGCGGTCAGCAGCGCACCAGCGCAAAGCGAGAGGCTGAGCCACGCTGATAGTCTTCGCATGTTCCCTCCGTCCCGGGGCCGTATTCGCTGAAGGCGGCTAATTTTTGACCACCCGGCAAGTCGATGCCCGGGACGCCTTCGGCCGCGTTGTCGACGATCTAGAGCATTTCGATACCGCCTTGGACATTTCTGCCGAAAATGAATAGCCGGGTGCCGATCACGCCCGGCAACCTCGGTTCGACAGCAAAAGCACCAGGGAGGAGATGCCCGGCAGCGTTACCGCGGTATTCGGTGAGGCGGAGGATTTTGCGGCCGCCCTGCGCGCCGAAGGTGTGCTCAGCCTGCTTGTCACCGGCGCCGGCGAGTTTCGGGCGCAGCTGACCCAAATCGCGCTGAACCAACTGCGGCTATCTGCTGCTGAGGAGCGGCTGCCGCGGATCGCCCTCGTCGCCGTGCCGGCGGACACGATCCTTGTTTCGCTCGCCAGGGGCGGGGCATCGGCGCCGATCTGGGGCGGAGTGCAGTTGCGAGCGGGCGAGATCATGACCCTCGGGGAGCGCCAGCACCTGCACATGCGGACCGACGGGCCCTGCCGTTGGGGGTCGATCTGGTTGCCGGCCGCGGAACTCCAACGCTACGGCAGCGCGTTGACCGGAGCCGACTTCGCGCTTCCGTCCGCAGCCCGATTGTGGCGGTTGCGGCCGGCGATGATCAGGCGTTTGCGCCATTTTCATTCTGCTGGCATTGAGGCGATCGAGCGTCGGTCGAGCGCATTTATCGGGGGCGAGACGGCGCACGGGCTTGAGCAGCAATTGATCGAGGCCCTGGTCGAGGGCCTTGCGAACGGCTCGGCGATCGAGGCTGAGCCCGCGACATGTAAGCGCAGGGACATCGCGCTCCGCTTCGAGGCGCTGTTGCACGCCGAGCCGGAGCGCTGTCTGCGGATCGCGGAAATCCGCACGATGCTCGGCGTCTCGGCGCGCGCCTTGCGTACAGCCTGCGAAGAGCAGCTCGGCATGGGTCCGCTCGCGTATGTTCGCAGCTGGCGTATGCAGCAAATGCATGACGTATGAAAGGTTTGTGTCAGCGTTGACATGAATTAATGGAACGGCGACTGTCGCCGCCCCTCCAGCACATTGCGTCGAAATCCTCTGGCGAGATCCGGATGCCCTCGAGTGTTGTGCGAGCCTTCTCGGACCCCGACGAATACGCGGCGTCAATCCGCAATTCAAAGGCGGAGATGACTGTCACTGGGCGCGGGCAGTTTTCTGCAAAACTGATCCAAGTTGATTTTCATCGGCTTTGGATCCAGCGGTTTTCGGAAAGTCTGCCGAGGATCGCTCATTCGGCGCATATGGGCCGGGCCGTAGTCACGTTCCGTACTCAGCCCGGGCCGAGCTTACTTTGGAGCGGAGCCGAGATGCGGCCGACCAACATCGTGCGGCACAGCGAGCGCGAGAGCGCTTTCCAGCATTCATCCGGGTCGACTAGCTTTGCGGCTATGTCTGTGCCGGTTGAGGATATGGCTGCCATTGGGTCGGCGATGGCCGGGTTTAACCTGCGGCCGCCGAAAGACATGCTGATCCACACGCCTGCGCCGCGCGCTATGGCGCGGCTCCAGCGCATGCATGCGGCGGCCGGGCAGCTGGCGAAGGACGCCCCGGAAGTCATCGCCCATCCGGAGGCCGCCCGCAGTCTCGAGCAGGCGTTGATCGAAGGTATGGTCGACTGCCTCAGCAGCGGTGAGGTTCGCGAGGACAGATCGGCACAACGCCGCCATTCGCTGATCATGCACCGGTTTCGCAGAGCGGTGGAGGAAAACCCTGAACAGCCGCTGTACATCCCCGAACTATGCATGGCAATCGGGGTGTCCGACCGGACATTGCGGGTCTGCTGCCAAGAGCAGCTGGGAATGAGCCCCAAGCGATACTTGCTGTTGCGCCGGATGAATCTAGCACGTCAGGCGCTGCGTGACGGTTTTCCGGACACGACAAGCGTGACGGAAATCGCCACGCAATTCGGCTTCTGGCAATTCGGCCGGTTCGCCGGCGAATACAAATCACTTTTCGGGGAAGCGCCGTCCGCCACACTTCATCGTCCGCGCTGGCAATAACGGGTTTGTGATCATTTTTTTGAATTTCTGCCAAAAGTGAATAGTCGGCCAAAGGATTGACTGCCTTAGGTCAATGCTCGGCCACGCCTTGCCCGCTTGGCATCAACCCACCCGGAGATCGAGTCATGGCCATAAACCTTGCAAAAGTGGCGCGGATCGTTCCGCTTGCCGCGCTGATGTTGGCGGCCTGTGTGTCGGAACAGAAATACGAGCAGCAGACGCAGGAGCTGCAGGCGGCGCGCGCCCAGGCCGCGGCGGAGCAATCGCAAATCGCCAAGAAGCAGGAGAACACCTGGGTCGTCGCCGGCGACCAGCTGTTCCCGGAGGGCGGCTATCAGCCGACGCCGAGCGGTAAGCAGGCGCTCGATCAGTATATGCCGCGGCTGCGGTCCCTGCACAACGCCAAGGTCGTCGTCTACGGCTATACCGACAATCTGCTGGTCGGGCCCGCGTTGCGGAGTGCCGGAATTGCCAACAACATCGATCTGTCGTCAAAGCGCGCCGACAACGTTGTCGCTTATTTCGAGTCGCAGGGTGTCAAGCCGAAACATCATCTCGGCCAAGGTGTTCGGCGAGACCCATCCGCTCGCGCCTAACGACACGCCCCCAGGCGGCGCGCAGAACCGCCGCATTGAGATCGTGCTGAAGGGCCCGGGCGCCTGACAGTGACCGGTCCCTCACCCCAAAGAGGTGCAACACAATGACGCACAAATCTTTCTGTCGACGGCTCGGTGCGCCGGCGCACGGCCGCAACCTTCGCGGCGGCAACTAGAGGACAGGTCAAATGGTCGCGGCGAGCTTCCCCGGCAAGACGCCCGCTCGCACAGAAGGAGGGTTCTCCAATATGACAGAAGCTGCAGCTCATCGTTCCGTCCCCGCGCTCAAAATGACACTTGTGGCGGCAGTGATCGCAACGGCCGGCTGCTCCGCTATGAATGCTCCAACCGCGCAGAGCATCGCGGGCCTGTCGCCCCCGGGCAACGTGACGATCACCGAAGATTTCGTTACAGGCGTGGGTGGCGGCAGCGGCACCCTCGAGTACCAGGGGCGGACCTATACATTTAAAGTGCTCGGCACTGTTGTGGGCCCCGGTGGCGGGGTTGAGAAAATCAGCGCTTCCGGCCCGTCTATAAGCTCGCCAACGTCTCCGATTTCGCGGGCAGATATACGCAAAGCACCGGCAAGGCCAGTCTTAGCTCATCGGGCAGCAGCGATCTGTGGTTGGAAAACAACGCCGGCGTGATCATGCACCTGCAAGGCACGAGCAGCGGCGCGATGCTGACGCTCGGAAAGGACGAGATCTTCGTTCGGACGGGCCAGTAACAGCGCGCCCCTTGGGTCGATCAGCACAGTGGCCCGCCATCCCTTCGGAGGATCATTGATGAACAGCCACCCCCTCATTGTCTGTCTGGTCGCGATCGCCGTGCTCGCTGCGGCGCATGGGGCGGCGGCGCAGAACAAGCCGGCTGCTCCCAATGCCCCGCGGGCCACGGCAACGGATCCTACTGCGCCTGCGGTCGTCGCAAAACCAGCTTGAGGCGACAAAGCTCGTGCGGGCCGTTAGGATACCGTTGGATCATTTCAGCGGTGAGGGCGACCGTACGAAATCCTTCTTTGTTTTGCGGTACTACTGCGCCAGGAAGGGTTGGGAGGCTAGGGAGGTTAGGGGCGGATGCACTTCGAGTTGAGCTATGGCGACATCGCCATTCTCTTCTTCCTCACCCTGGGCCCTCTTAAGGCCATCCTGCCGTTTGCCAGGGTGACCCGCGGGACCGAGCCCGCTTTTCGGCGAACTGTGGCGTGGCAGGCCACGGCGATTGCCACGGCCATTGTTCTCGGGGTGGCCTTGCTTGGCCCGTTCATTCTGCCCAACTGGCATGTCTCGCCGCCGGCAATCGCGATCACCTGCGGTATCATCCTCTTTTACCAGGCGCTACAGATCATCATGCGGACACCGGCGGCTGTGTCGGCACCAGCCGATCGGGAGACGAACCCGCCTCAGCCCTCTCCAGCGATCGCTGTCTTTCCGTTGGCTATACCAGCGATCGTAACTGCACCCGGGATCGCGGCCATTGCAGCGATTATCGTCATCAACCGGGATGATCTGGTTCACGAGGCGATCGTTATTGCACTGCTGCTTGCGGTGATGCTGCTCAACCTGCTGACATTGTGGAACAGCGAAGCAATTCTCAGGCACGGCTTGGCCGGTGTGTTGCCGGTCGTCGGATGGGTCTTGGCCGTGCTGCAGGCTTCGCTCGCCGTGCAGATTGCGATCGCTAGCTTGCGCGCGCTCGAGGTTTTAAATTGGCCTGCTTCCTAGGCCGGAGGTGCGGCATGACAAAGGTTGACGCTGTCACATTAATGCGGCCGCAAAATGGGTCCCCGGAAAGCGCGCACTACGGCGATATGGTGTGGATTCCCGGGAGCATCTTCTGCATGGGGTCGGACAAGCATTATGCGGAAGAAGCGCCAGTCCATCGCGTAACAGTCGACGCCTTCTGGATCGATCGCACTCCGGTGACAAACCGCCAGTTCCGTGAATTCGTCAGGGCGACCGGCCATGTCACCTTTGCGGAGATCGCGCCGGATGCGAAGGACTATCCGGGTGCTCTGCCGAATATGCTCAGGGCCGGCTCCTTGGTTTTCAGCCCGCCGAAACACCCAATCGATGATTTGCGCGACTGGAGCCAGTGGTGGACGTTCAAGTTTGGCGCCAACTGGCGGCGGCCTCACGGACCGCGCAGCTCGCTCGCTGGGCTCAATGAACATCCCGTCGTTCATGTCGCCTACAGAGACGCGTTGGCTTACGCGAAATGGGCGGGCAAGGACCTGCCGACCGAGGCGGAGTGGGAGTTTGCCGCCCGCGGCGGGCTCGACGGCGCCGAGTTCGCTTGGGGCGATGAATTCACGCCCGGCGGCAAGCCGATGGCAAATACCTGGCAGGGCGGGTTTCCGCGCGAGAACCTGAAGCTCGACGGATACGAGCGCACCTCGCCTGTTACCGCCTTCCCGGCTAACGGTTACGGCATCTACGATATGATCGGCAATGTGTGGGAATGGACCAGCGACTGGTATTCGGTCGGACACGAGGCAGATGCTCAAAAGGCCTGCTGCATCCCGCTGAACCCACGAGGTGGTCGCGAGGACGCGAGCTACGACCCCTGCCAGCCCGAAATCAAGATTCCTCGCAAGGTGCTGAAGGGCGGCTCGCATCTGTGCGCGCCGAATTATTGCCGCCGTTACCGCCCGGCCGCGCGCCATCCGGAGCCCGTCGACACCTCGACGAGCCATGTCGGTTTCCGCTGCGTCGTCCGTCAGGCGCAAGCGCCGCGATGACCGATGCACCATCTGAAAGGACGATCAGACAATGAGCAGCGAAGACAAGAAGCATCGTTCACATCTGCCGATCCCCACTCCCGAGCGGACCGGGCTGATCACCTATGACGCGCGGGATCCGGACACCAAATTCCCGCCGATCGAGCAGTTGCGGCCGCCCAAGGGTGCGCCGAATGTGTTGGTCATCCTGATCGACGACGCCGGCTTCGGCTCGTCGAGCGCCTTTGGCGGCCCGTGCCAGACGCCGAATGCCGAGAAGCTGGCGGCGGGTGGGCTCAAATACAACCGCTTACACACCACCGCACTCTGCTCCCCGACGCGGGCGGCGCTGCTGACCGGGCGCAACCATCACTCGGTCGGTATGGGCGGCATCACCGAAATCGCCACCGGTGCACCGGGCTACAGCTCGGTGCTACCCAACACCATGTCGCCGCTCGCCCGGACCTTGAAGCTCAATGGCTACTCGACCGCGCAGTTCGGCAAATGCCACGAAGTGCCGGTGTGGGAGACTAGCCCGGTTGGACCGTTCGACGCGTGGCCGACCGGCGGCGGCGGGTTCGAATATTTCTATGGCTTTATCGGCGGCGAGGCAAACCAGTGGTATCCCTCGCTGTATGAGGGCACGACGCCGGTCGAGCCGAAGAACACGCCCGAAGAGGGCTATCACCTGATGGCGGACATGACTGACAAGGCGATGTCCTGGATCTCGCAGCAGAGGGCGCTGGCGCCCGACAAACCGTTCTTTGTCTACTTCGCGCCGGGTGCCACCCACGCGCCACACCACGTGCCCAAGGAGTGGGCGGACAAATACAAG
>Ga0182035_10001654_pt1 | contig 11414 bp, 9 predicted proteins | sample flu12Cox44000170_FD_125969 | JGI IMG/M metagenome (GOLD analysis project Ga0182035, IMG submission 125969) | Lab enrichment of tropical soil microbial communities from Luquillo Experimental Forest, Puerto Rico - flux4day.12C.oxic.44.000.170 | ecosystem: Environmental > Terrestrial > Soil >...
CAAAGCGCTCTTTCGGAGCATAGCACGACGACAGTGTCCCGTTTCCAGGGCTGTTCCGTTAGCTCGCGCAGGCCCTGCATCAGCCCGAAGCTTGACAGCGTAATTGGGCGGGCGACCCAGAAGTGGATGTCAAGCCGCCCGGGCCTCTCGACGCTCTTCCCAATAGTCCTCAAAGCGACCGTTGAGATGAGAGCAGCGCAGTGTCAGGATCGCGTTAGCTCCCCGGACGGTCCAGAACATTCCTGATTGTTTCAGGCGAGAACCGATTACCGTCCGGCAACCAGCTTCGATGACACCTGAGCCAACAAACAAGTGCTGGCGGCGAAACTTAGGATAGCGCATCCGCTCTGCATTTTTTTCGAAGTAATCTGCTTCCGTGCGAAACTTCTCGGCCAATTGGGTATTGGCGGTGTTGAGGGACCGCAGCGCGCCCACCAGTTTTTCAATCTTCCCTTTGTCCAGCAGACGCTTCTGGTGGACCTTCATCCAAGCTTTCTGTTTGATTTCCTCATGAGGGTACAGCTGGCGCGCCACCTCCCACAGGTGCTGGCGAGCGTGGTAGAGGTCGACAATTTGAATCGCGTTTGGAAAGTGTTCAGCGACCACGTTCCAGATCCATTCGGCGCCATCGCCGATGACCACCTTCTTTTTCGCGCAGCTCCAACCCCGTCTTAGCGCTTCCCGATAGATGCGCTTGCCAAACTCTTCTGCGGTTTCGATGGCCCCGGTGTAGGTGGTGGAATCCGCGTCGCGGATGGCGAAGCCTTGCTCATCCCAGGTGGTTTGCGCGAATACGCACCCTAACTTGGCCTCCCGCGTATGAGGTGGCTGGCCCTCAACTTTGCCTTGCCGACCCAGCGTCTCTTTCTTCACCACCGGAACTCCCGTCCCGTCCATTTGTACATACAAAACGGGAATCGGCTCGCCAGCGACGATCGGCAGATTCAGCTGCAGGGCTTTCGCGATCTCTCTCTGCTCGCGCTGGGCGATATCGGCTCCGATGGCCTCGGCGATACGCTCCACAGATTTGGTAGTCACCTCCAAGCCAGCCAGCAGCTGCAGCTGCTCGCGGCCGTGATCGAACGGGGCCTGTTGGCCCACCAGCGCCTGCATGCGGCGCACCCCGGGAGAAAACTCCGTGTTCCCGATGTCCAGTTCGACATCCACCGGAAACTGGCCCACGTGACAGTGAGAGCACAAATAGTAGGGCCGGGAGAGGCGGACCGGACCGACGATCGTCATGATGGGTTTGCTGCGGATTTCCTGATATTGGGCGTAATACCCACAACTACACGGCAACTCACGCTGATCGGCCGCCGGGGCGGCGAACCGGAGCAGTTCGTTTAAGGCGGCAGCGCCCGCTTGATGCAGAGCTGCTCGCAAGGCGGACTCTACTGCTTCCAGATCTGTCCGGCCATCCTTATGGCGTTGCGCAAAGACCCGGCCGAGGAGTTGGTTTACTTCTCGCGCCACCTCCTGATGGATCGCAGCAGCCGTTTTTTTTCCTGCTCCGTCCAGCCGCCGCGTTCCCGCGCGACCGGACGGAGTCGACAGATCCTTTCGTTGAGGGTGACCAGGTTCTGGCTGAGTTCCTGGAAGCGGTGAAACTCGGAGACTTCCTGCTGCGCCTTGCGTAGCGCGCTGGGGTTGGGGAAGCTTTCCGTCACCGTCTTGCCTGCGACGCGGCGAGTGAGGCGAAATTGCGGATCATGTCCAGGGTCGTTGTGTTTCGCGCAGTGGCAGGAAGGCTTGCCGCAGCGCCGAGTCACGGCGGTGATGGAACCGGGTCGCAGATCACCCAAGCCCAGGAATTCCTCCAGGAGCCTGGATCTTTGAGTCTCCAAGGTGGCGAGGTCATCAGCCATAAGGTCTCCTCTCTGTACCGCAGATAGTCTGTACGTATACAGACGCTCAGAATACTGTCACAAAAAAAGAAAAACCACTAGATGGTTCTTCTAGGTCGTCCGCCCCAAGCAAGCCGTTGCATATCGCAAGAAGGATGGTTTGCGATATAGTGGATGATTCATTTCTGACAACTCCGGGCGCAGGTGAGAAGCGTGCCGTCCAAGGGAACAGAGCGGGGCAAACTGCGAATCGGCGACGATTGGAACGCGATCCGCATTATCGCGCTCTCGCAAAGCAATCCCCTCAAAACCATAGCCGAGCTGGTTGAGAACAGCATCGATGCACACGCAAAGACCGTTGTCATCACGCGCGGTCGCGAGCATGGCGGCCACTATCTAAAGGTCAAGGACGATGGCGAAGGTGTGCCGCTCGATCCGAGCGGGCTGCCTGATTTCAAGTACGTCGCGACGCATATCTGCGACTCCATCAAGCGGCGCTTGAAAACGAACGGCGATGGCGGCGGAATACAAGGGGAATTTGGGATTGGCCTTTTGAGCTTCTGGACTGTCGGCGACATTCTGTCGATGACTTCCAGGGGAGCTGATCAGCGCGCTTATCAGATGATTATGCGCAGAGGGGATCCTCGCTATGTTGTGAGCGTGCGACGCACGCTGTTTGCCGAGGAAGGCACGGAACTCAAGATCAGTCCTTTGCTCGAGGGCATACGCAGTTTGAGCGGTGAGAAGATCCAGTGGTACCTCGCTTCGGAGCTTCGCGATCGTATCCGCAATGCAGAGGTTCGTATCACTGTAATCGATAAGCTTGCGCGCAAGCAGTATCAGGTCGAGCCGCGGCAGTTCGAAGGGCGCTTACTGCACCAATTAGCCCCGGTCCGCTCGCCGTTCGGCGAGGCATATGCCGAATTGTATCTGACAGAACCGGCCGAGGAGTGCTGTGTCGCCCTTACGCGAGGGGGTACGCGCGTGGTCTCGGATATCGGTACGCTCCAGGGCTTGGAGCATCCACCTTGGAACTCCCGCTACTTACAGGGTCTGATCGACGTGCCGTACCTTAACCTTACACCCGGAACGCGTTCCGGAATCGTGCTCGACGAGCGCTATGCCTCTTTTGTGGAAGGTTTGGTCAAGCTTGAGGCCCATCTGAATGGTCTCATTGACGCACAGCGGCGGGCCGAGGAAGAACAGGCAAATCGGGAATCCCTGCGCGCCATCCAGCGCGCGTTTCGCGAAGCCATGCTCGTTTTGCCCCGTGAAGAATACGATTGGTTTGACATCCCATCCCGCTCCACGCAGAATTCCGGCGCCAGCGAGCCGCTCGAAGGAGACCTAGAATCCACGGCCGGAGCGGTGTTGAGTGCTAAGGAGCCAAGGAAAGAAGCAGCCGAGCAGCGTCCATTCTTCGACTATGGCGGGCCCCTCCACTCCGTACTGATTTCGCCAGCAACAAGCACCATCACAGTGAAGGAAAGTCGGCGCTTCCGCGCGCTGCCGCGGGATCGCTCGCGCCGCCGGGTCGAGGAGGATTTGACCTTTGCCTGGGAGATCGTGGAAGGAGGCGGCACGCTTTCGTCCACCTCCGATCAGGAAATCACCTTTGCGGCTCCTGATGCGCCCGTTCTCGTGCGCTTGTCCGTCACTGCCTCGCAAAGCGATATACGGTGCAGTGCCGAAGCGCTGATCACCGTGACGGACAGCCTCGATATCTCTGTGAGCCCTTCGGTCGTCAATGCGCGCGGACTTCCGGGTTACACATTCGAACGGGCCGCGGGCGAACTGTGGCGCTCGCGATTCGATGCCGACCGCAACTTGATTGTCGTGAACAGCGGCCACCGCGATTTTGTCTTCGCCACGCGCAGTCGGGCGCTCCAGCTGCGCTATCTCGTACGGCTGTACGTTAAGGAGTTGGTGCTTAGAAACTTTGCTGGAGTGCCGGCCGAACAAATAGCAGAGCGGATGATTGAGCTCTCTCTCTATGTCGAAGAGAAATTGAAATTCTCCTGAAACGTCGGGCGCCAAAGAGGCAGGCGGAAGAATTGCAGGTGGTTGCAGGTTGCGGGTGCACCAGATCAGCGAGTGCGCTCGGCGTCGGGTTTGACTCCAGTGCCGGGCGGAACACACTCGATAGCGCGGGAACTGCACGATACATTGCTCGAGACCATCCAGGGCAGCAAGCTGGCGGCCGACCACGCGCTAAAAAGCCCAGACGATCACGCACGGAGTGGTTCGGGCGATCGAACAGCTGTCGGCCTGGCGCGAAGAAGCAACCGAGCAAGGGCGTGTTCCTCTGAACTCCTTGCGAATCTCGACAACCGTCAAGAATGAGGCGTTTCGGCGGGCGGTCGATGGTTGTCGGAGGAGGCTCAATGGAAGGTTCGCGGTAGGAGACCGTCGGAACCGCGATTTCCTGCCCGCCGGCGCGGAAGCCTTTGCCCGAGACAACCCGAGAGCGACTGTTCATTAATCTGGATACTGGCCATTTCGCGCTGGAAACTTAGGTCGAGGAGATTCTGGCGGCGATGCGCCAATTCTTGGCGACCACGCGAACCTAGAAAGGGTGTTGGATGGCCATGGGGTATTGCCTCGATCGCTACCGCTTCCGTGCTGCCGTCCACCGGCCATCGGCTTTGCCTTCGACCTTCATGCGGCCGCCGGCGGATTCGCCGTCAATCCAACCTGCCAGCGTGGCGACGGCGGGTGTTGCTGCCCCTTTGCTGTCGGTTGGCCACTCTGCGCTGAAGCGGAGCTCGACATAGCCGTTGCGCCACGTTCCGGTAATGGAGCGATTCTTGCCTAGCTCGCCGGACCAGGTTCCGACGACTTTATCGGCATCGCGTGTGAGCTGGAGCGTACCCTCAAACGGTCCGGCATCGCTAGCACACTTCACTTGCCACGTGCCGGCCGCGTCCGCGCCATTTTTAACGGGTAGCGGAGTCGAGTTGCTGATGCGGAGATTGGAGAAGTACGCTTCCTCGCCCTGGTAACCCCACAGCGCGATGCCGCCGCGCAAATCCTCACCCTTGAGCCCGTCCACGATGAGGTCTGGCTGCTCCGACTCGTTTAGATAGATCTTAGCCACGCGGCCCTTGACGTCAATCTTGACCTTCGTCCAGGTCTCTGTTTGCAACTCCGCGTGCGACTCGTAAACCCAGGGCCATTCGCGGCGGAGTTTGTACCAGCCGAAGTCCGGCTCGGAAGTGTATTGGACGACATGGTTGCGCATGGCCTGATCCTCGGAGTGGGAGTTTCCCGGCCGCAGGTAGAAGAGTTCGTAGCGTGAGGCGTCCGGCCGCGCCCGGAAGGCGATGCCGACAAAACCGGGCATTCGGACGCCCGGGGGAGTGGTAATTTTTAGAGCGATGTCGGCCTCGATGGTGCCGTCCTGAAAGTCGCTGCCACGCAGGAGGGCGAAACCGTCTTTTTCCACGTCCTTTGTGAGCCGGACGGCCTTTCGTCCTTTGTATTCGACGGCTTCGGCTTTGACGTTGAGCAACACCAGATCCCGGGTGTCACTGAGCGCGAATGTTTGATCGTTGGGTTTGGCCTGGCTGAAGCTGGCGCACGCCAGTACGATCGCGGCAGCCTCCAGTGCTCTGTTCATTGGCCATGGGACTCGAGACATATTCTCCCCCCTTTTCAAGGTGACTCGGCGCTCTGTTTTCTTAGACGTCGACAAAGAAACTCTGGCGCTCAGTTGGCGACGCCAAACGCTTTGGCGGTTATTCATAGTAGAGCGCGACCATGGGATCGACACGCGACGGCCTGGAATCCGGCATCCCGACGAGCTGAGTTCCGATCGGTCGCCCAAGCGTCGTCGAGGGGTTCATCCAATGTTCGCTGAATTTCTGTGCAACATTTGTACGATTTAGATTAGACAGCCCGGTTTAGCGGCGGCTCTCCGCGTTCGAACCGCGCTGTTGCAGGCCACTGCGTCGGCGATGTCGGAGTAGGACCGGTTGGTGACGCCTCCCACATGGGCGTGGCAATGACGTTAGGTTTTTGGCGCGGCAAATCGACTGGCTGGCAAAACCGTTTACAGTGTTGAAATCGCAACGAACGGCAAAGACCCGAAGGGTCCAAGGCGAGGGAGGCGTGCTCTGGTTTCTTGCGGAAACCAATCACCAGCTTCTGAATAAGACCTTCGCTTCGTTGCTACTGGTTTGCGGCGTTAGCACGCGCAACGTTCGTGACCCGGCACTTTTTGCTTGCCTGAGGCGTGTTGCGCCGACCGTACGCCGCCTCGCATCCCTTTGCGTCGGCTCGTTCTGCTTGCCGAAGCTGGCTTACTGAACGGGAAAAGGGCGACTTCCCATTGGAGGTTCGCCAAGGAATTGGCGCGACGATATCCCGATCCGAACCGGTGTGGTCAAAGACGAAAACCAGTATATGTCGGCAGGAATTTCGGCAGGCATCGATTTAGCTCTCGCGTGGGCTGAAGAGGACTGCGGTCAGGCGATCGCACACGATTTCGCCCGCGAGCTCGTCCTTTTCCTTCGCCGATCCGGTGGACAGAAACAACTGAGCCTTACTCTGTCCGCTCAGGCGTCCGAGATCAAGAACTGAGGCAGGGGCTGACAATTCGCATCGACAACAAAGTCGACGCGGTTTGATAAAATCCTGCCGGTAGACAGGCTAGACCAACGGAAATCAGCAAGTTCCGCTAAAAAGCTGCGAACCCACTTCTCTTTTGTTATTCACGTTTTAGTCGCAGTTTGCCGCGCTTCACCGCGTCTCGCGTGACCTTCTTGTGACAGCAGGAGGCGCTATCGCATGGTCACATCGTGCATCTCGAACGCTTCGTGCGGGCGCTCGCATCGAACGCAGAAAAGCCGGTCAATGTGAGACGCATGCGCTCGTGACGGCCATTCTGGTTTGCGTAATTGTGATTCGCCCGCCGATGATGACGCTAACGGCAGGTCCCATAACCGGCTAAAATGCTGACGGTTTTCCGCCACAGAGTTCAATCGCGTGCTTGAAAGCTTTTACGAAACGTCTGGCGTTATCTCCATTATCAAAGACGAGTTCAACCCGCGCGTGTTTGTTCCTTTCTTCGGTTTTCGCACCCGGGGGAGCAAAAGATTCCGTGACCCTTTTTTCGCTATTTGTTGTTTCCACGGCTACCGCATTCTCGAAGGGATTGTCTTTCACCGAAGCTACGCTACTGGGGTCCAGGTCTTTCAGCGAAAAGTGGTAGGTGTGCGTGCCGAAATCTTTATAGTTCACAGCAACTGACCACTTTATCGTAGCGAGACAACCGTGACTATCGAAAGTGGTCACATCATGGCGCGGCTCGCAGCCTGGGGTACCCAGCTTACAAGCCCCCTTATCAGTGTTTCTCTGCCCAGTGAACTGGCTTCCGTGATCAGCCGCAAAATTGTCCATCCACACCAAAGTATCTTCCAAACTGGTGGGTTGTTGGGCATAAGCGGTCGCGCTTACAATGACCATGAGGACCAGCATTTTTCGCATGGAATGGACTCCGATGCGGGCAAGCGTATCGTGTGAAGGCTACTGTTTCAATCGCTACTTTTCGGATGGTCACGGAGATGCCCGCTTGCAGGCGCCGCACGGATTCTGCATATACGCGCGGTCGAATCCCACGAAACAATTTGTGCGGCGCTTGCGTATAGCACGATAAGCGTCCGCGCGCATCCATTGCCGCTAGGTTGGGTCTGTCGAGGGTTCGGGCTTGCCTAACGGTTAGGGTGCCGAACCGCGGGCCTGCTAGAAGGGTGGTCTCGTTGGAAACGCTGCGCAAAGACCTGCGGTACGCCTTCCACGTGCTAGTGAAGAGTCCCGGGTTCACGCTCGTTGCGGTGCTCGCGCTCGGCCTGGGCATCGGAGCGAACACGGCCATCTTCAGCGTGTTCGACGGCATGCTGTGGCGCCCGCTGCCGGCCAAAAATCCAGGCGAATTGGTGGTGCTGACGTCGAAGATCAGCGGCATCGATTTTCCTAGCAATCTTTCCTATCGAGACTTCCTGGATTTTCGCGAGCTGAAGCAAGCATTTGCGGATGCCAGCGCGATGATTCCGAGTCCCCTGAACCTCGGCGTTGACCGACGCGCCGAGCGTGCTTGGACCGAGTTCGTCAGCGGCAATATGTTTACTATGCTGGGTCTGCAGCCCGAGGCGGGTCGCTTCTTCGCTCCCGATGAGGGTTGGGTCAAGGGCAAAGACCAACTCATGATTCTGAGCTACAAGTTTTGGCAGAGCCGGTTCGGCGGCGATCGCGGCGCGATCGGCAAAACCGTGCTGGTGCAAAATCGCAACTTTACGATCATTGGCGTTGCTCCGAAAGCCTTTCACGGCACGTATTACTTCATCGATCCAGATTTCTACCTTCCCGCAAGCACGATTCCGCTGATGGTGAACGATGCGGACAAATTCCTGGAGGACCGCAACGAGAGCGATTTCCGCATCTTAGCGCGGCTGCAGCCCGGCGTAACGCCACAGCAGGCTAAAGCCGCCGCCGCTCCGCTCGATGCTCGCCTCGCGCGGGAATTTCCCGACTCCCACAAAGGATTCGAGCTAGAAGTCTATCCGGAGCTGAAGGCTCGGCCGGAACCCGGACTGGTTGCCGAGTTCATGCCCAAATTGGTGGCCGTGTTCATGTCGTTGGTCGGACTGGTCCTGATGATTGCGTGCGCGAATGTCGCGAATCTGATCCTGGCGCGTGCCAACGGCCGGCGCAAAGAGATCGCCACACGCACGGCGATGGGCGCGAGCACTTGGCGCATTACACGCCAACTGCTCACCGAAAGCGTGCTGGTCTCGATGATTGGAGGGCTCGCCGGCGTAGTCATCGCGCGTTGGGCCGCTTTGGGACTGATGTCGATTCACGTTCCTGCGGATATTCCGCTGCGTTTGTTTGATCTGCGCATGGACTACCGCATGTTCGCGTTCTGCTTTCTGGTGGCACTATTGACTGGGATCGCGGCAGGAATCATTCCGGCATTGCGGACGGCGCGCGCCGATCTAGCCGAGACGCTGAAAGAGGGTGGGCGGTCCGGGAGTTCGGAGGGGAGCCACAATCGGGTTCGCAATGCGCTCGTGGTGACGCAGGTGGCGGTTTCCTTGCTCTTGCTAGCAGGCGCCGGCTTTTTCGTTCGCAGCTTCGAAAATTCCGCACATACAAACATGGGCTTCCGCGTGGATCACACATTGATGGCCTCCATGGACCTGCGCTTGCAAAACTACACGGAGCAGCGCGGGCAGCAATTCTACGAGCAGCTTCGGGATCACGTGAAAATGCATCCCGGCGTGCGCGATGCTGCCATTGCCGCGGTGATTCCGATGGGCTATGAGGCCAACGCGGTCTCCGTATACCCGGAGGGGCAAGCCGCCACAGACAAGTCCAAAGGTGAAAGCATCTTCTGCAATTCTGTCCAGCCAGAATATTTCAGGACGCTCGGTGTGCACTTGGTGCAGGGCAGGGAATTCACGAAGCTCGATAATGCCACTGCGCCGCGCGTCGCGATCGTCAATGAAGCCTTCGCCAAGAAAATATTCCCTGGACAAGATCCGCTGGGTAAGACGTTTCAGACAGACCGAAGCGGTCCGAAAATTCAGATCGTGGGTGTGACCGGCACGGGGAAGTACATGTTCTTGTATGAGCCACCGCAGCCCTACATCTATTTTCCGCTGGCACAAAAGTATCAATCGTCGGCCACGCTGCTGGTGTACAGCGAAGGCGATCCGCAGGGATTGGTCGCAGCCGTGCGCGAAGAAGCGCAACAGCTTGATTCTACGCTGCCGCTCTATGACGTCACGACTATGGACTCGCATGTGCGCTATGGCAAACCGCTGCTGCCAGCGCGGCTTGGCGCAATGCTGGTTGGGGCATTCGGTCTGCTTGGATTGATTCTCGCGAGCGTGGGCGTCTACGGCGTCATTTCGTATTCAGTGAGCCAGCGCACGCAAGAGCTGGGGATCCGCACCGCGCTCGGCGCGCGTCCGTTGAATGTCATCACCATGGTGCTACGGCAAGGCATGACGTTGGCGCTAATTGGTATGAGTATCGGAGTCACACTGGCCCTTCTGATGTTGCGGGCGATGCATTCCGTTCTGTACGGGGTTGGCTCAACCGATTTCCAGACGCTGGGAGCTGTCTCGCTGCTGTTGCTGGCGGTCGCCTTCGTCGCAAGCTATATCCCCGCGGTGCGTGCCACCAAAGTTGATCCGGTGGTTGCGCTGCGGCACGAATAGGCCACTCCACAAAGGTTGCGGGCTGACCTTGCCGTTTACGTTAATCCGGACCTTGCCGAAAGGAGGCGCTGATTCAATCCCTTGGTGAGAGGCAAAAGAAGGGAGTGTTCTGATGAGCCTTAACCTAAAAGTGCGGTGAGGAGGAGCGTCATTCAATCAACCAGGATGCTGCTTCCGTGCCTGCAAAATGGCATGGTCGCTTGCGCCGTTGGCCTAATAGAGGCTCCGCGCGGCGAGACCCATTGCACATCGATCAATGGCAAATCCTGCTTGCACGTGTACGGTTTGCCCGTTGCACATCCAAATGAGGGCGCTGATTTGTCGTGAGACTGATAAGCGGGCGAGGACGGCACTCGATAGACTATTTGTCGATCAAATAAGCTTACGGCGGGATGCCGACACGTCGAAGCAGGTCGGCGAACCGGGGATCGGAGCGAAGGGGGTCCCAGAGGGCCTCCACTTTGAGGTAAGCGAGACGATAGAACCGCTCCTCGTAAGCCTTTTCGAGCCAACTAAAGGCCTGATCTTGGTCATCCAGTCCGGTATAAACCACCGCAAAGAGGAGAGCAGGCACAAAACCATGCTGCGAAGCGGCGTCAAGCTCCTCGATGAGCCGTAGCGCAGTACCGTGCTCGCCTAATCGAGCATGCGAGTATCAAGAAGGGCGCGAGAGGTGGCGCTGGTTCGGCTTAGCGCGGAGAACTGTTCCAGCGCGAGTAAACCTTCTCGGTACATTCCTTGCGAGAGATACGCCTCTCCCAGCACCTGGTACGAAATGGCAAAATGCGCATCCATCCCCAGCGTGTTATGAGCCTGCTCAATCGCCTGGTCAAATTGCCTTGCAAGGTAAAGCTGCACCGCCAGTCTATGGCTGACAGCGGGGGAAGCAGGATCGCGATCCAGGGCGCGTTTCGCAACCGCCAGGGCTTCCTCTGATTGCCCGAGAGAGCTGAGATAAAAAGCATAGAAGGTGTGGGCTCCGGTGTAAGCTGGATTCAGGGCGAGGGCTTGCTCGCTCCAACTCACTTCTGAGACCGTCGGCCGATTACGCAGATAGACCGGGCACGGCCCTGGGCTTGTTATTATGTGTGTCTTCATATAGGATGTCTCCATATGGATCTGCTGCAAGGCACGCTGGACATGTTGGTACTCCGAACATTGATAATCGCCCCGCTACATGGCTATGGGGTTGCCAAGGCGATTCGCAACAATTCGGGGGAAGCGCTCGACATTGAATTCGGCTCACTTTATCCGGCCTTGAAACGGCTTGAGCTAAAGGGCTGGATTGCCGCCAAGTGGGAGATTTCGGAATACAACCGACGCGTGAAGCTCTATCGGTTGACGC
>Ga0182035_10001656_pt1 | contig 11395 bp, 9 predicted proteins | sample flu12Cox44000170_FD_125969 | JGI IMG/M metagenome (GOLD analysis project Ga0182035, IMG submission 125969) | Lab enrichment of tropical soil microbial communities from Luquillo Experimental Forest, Puerto Rico - flux4day.12C.oxic.44.000.170 | ecosystem: Environmental > Terrestrial > Soil >...
GAAGGCAACGTTCCACGACAAACTTCCCGAGATCTTGATGTAATACGTCGCATTCAAATTCGTGTAGACCCGTCCCGGCTGCGAAATGGCCGGCAACACCGTGATCGTGGCGTCCAAGGTGGTTTTATTGAACCGAAACAGTCTGGCCCCGGCCCCTACCAGACCGGTCGCTAGCTGCTGCGGGTTCGATATCGCCACGTTATGTGAATATTGCGTCCGCTGAAAGCCAAATCCTCCCATCACATAAATCTTCACATGGTTCGTATTCGACAGCAGTCGCCCGATGCCACCACCCAGGCTGGTTCGTAGATCGATGTTCTGCTCTGAGCTCTGCAACAGCCCTGCTAGGCCCTCATAGAACCAGTTGTTCCAGCGCAGCAGGCGTTCTGCATCCAGGTTGAGCTGGTTGCGCGTGGTCGCCGTTACCCCAGTGCTGGTAGAGAGTGTGGAGTTATACGAGGCGCTAGCCTGCCAGCGTTCCCGCGGATACGCTATTTCCGACCCCAGATTGAATTGGGTGGATTGATTTCCTTTCGAGTACGTAATCCCTGTGTTGATCTGCCCATTGAACCGTTGCCAAAAGCTCTCTGAGGTTGTATCCATCTGGACAACCTTCGGCCGTTCGAGCTCCACCTTCCGCTCGGGAGTCTGCACCACCTCGATCGTCATTGGCCTCCCCTTCTCCGCATTGGCAGTTGAGAGAGTGCCGGCGTATACATTGCCATCTTCCGTTTTCACCAGGAACAGCTGGTTGCTTTCGATATGGTCCACCTGCGACCACTGGACATCACTAGTGCCGAGAATGTACTTCATGCTGATGTACAGCACGCCCTGATTCAGGCCTTTGATCTCGCCTGTCAGGTGATCGCCGTTTTTCATTACGATGACGTCGGTGCTTTCGCGCGCGAATCCGGGTACGGCACACAAAAGCAAAAAAACAATTCCGGCACGGAGATCCATCTCAGGCCTGCTTTGCTCCAGCCTTCCGCGCGTCAGAAACGGGTGCGGGTGCTGGGATGAATTGACACGGACCGCATAATCGTATCGCACCGGTTGAAGGGAGACGCTGTAGACATCGAGGATCCGCTGGATACTCAACGCGAGAACAATCTGCGGCAAAAAAAAAAGGGCCACGAGCTGGGAGATCCAACCGTGGCCCTTTGCTCTTGATATGTGCCGGTTAAGCTGCTGCCGACGACACGTTGCGAACAGCCATCGAAATCATCAGGCGGGAGACTCCGGAAACGATGAAGCTAATGCCCAACAGCGTTCCCACCACCCATTCACTGTTAAGCGGCCAATGTGCCCAGATCAGGCAGCCCAACAGCAGAGTGATGAGGGCGTCGAACAGCACCCACCCCCAGCCTTTGTGCGGTCGGAGTTGGAACGCCAGAACAATTGCGAAAACTCCGTACACTACCAGGAACGAGGCAATGATCAGCGTCAAGGCCAGCAAACCTCCGGCCGGATGCATCAGGATAAACCCGCCAGCTACGATGTACAGCAGTCCCAGCAGGATTTCGAGAACCAGTCGTCCGCCGGTTTCTGCACGAAATCCGTAGACGATTTGTACGACACCGTTAAAGATCGCCATCCATGCGACGAAGATCACCACGACTACACCTGCAGTCAGGGAGTCAGCGATGGCCAGAACGCCAGCCACAATCATCAGAATTCCCAAGGCAATGGACCATCCTGAGGCCCGCTTGACTACACCCAATGCCGTTTCTGCCATAAATCCTTCCTTTCGGTGATTCGCAGAGTCGCTGCGGTTCAGAGTTGTGAGTTCGGCCCTTAGGTTGATACGCCCTTCGGTTCAATAGCGCTAGACTGCGGCAACATTCTTGCAGAGTTCACACGGACAATCAACGCTCAAGGCTTGGAGTCGCCCGTTCGAAGCGGTCGAACTGCCGCATATCGACCGCAACCTTGTTGCGCCTACCTCGCGTTGCCACGAAGGCATCAGCAAAACGATAACCCCACTTGACCTCTTCCGTAACATAGGAGGTGCGCGTGTGCACAGTGGTTGAAAAGGTCTCGTCAAAGGCGCTGAGCAACACCAGAAACTCCGCATGAATGGCCTTTAGTGATTCGGCCGTCTCGCCGAACAGCGGACTCTTCTCATCGATGGGATGCACGACCGTCCAGGTCAGGGGCAGAAATACGACCCCTGGTCGCTCCAACGGCAACGGGTAGTATCGCCGAGTGCGGCTTCCATCAACGTCTTCGAAACGGCTGAGCAGGACTTTCGCGGAGACTTCAATCAGCTCATTCGAGCGCGGATTCGCCACGCGAAACTCGAAGGCGGTTATGTTCTGGTAAGGAGCAATCAGAGCATAACTGCTAAACAGCACCTTCGCCGTGGGACGCGCGAAACGCGCGAATAGGAGACCCGTAACGATGGCGAAGCCGAACAGACCGACCAGTGCCTCGATGGCAACGATGGTGTTGGCAGCAGTGCCAACAGGCACGATATGGCCGTAGCCGATGGTCGAGACTGTCTGGACACTGAAGAAGAACGCCCGCAGGTAGGGATGGCGTTCCATCCCAACCGTGTCGTTTCCCAACAAACCGCTCAAAGCGTCAGGCCCACACGCAACATAAGCCGCTGCGAACAGTGCATTGATGACGAAGTACATGACGGCCGCGATACCAAAAAATTCCCACCAAGGCATGGTGAGCATGGCATGGTAGGCGCTGAACGACGACCAGAAGCTCAGACCTTTACGCTCAACGTTGAAGCTGCCATCGCGATTCAACAGGCGCTGCTGGCTCTCGCGGGAGACGACTGCGCCAAAGCCCAGGTCTCGCAGGTCCTGTTCCGATAGAGGCCTGGTTGTTGTTTCTGTTGCCATCCGATCTGTGCTGTCAGCGTCTTCGCCAGAGATGCTCTGTGAGTATAACGACGTGACATTGGATGCAGGAAGTCGCGTAGAGTCGCCACCCCGCCAGATCAGCGTTTAAACTGGTAACGAGCCTCGATTTAGGAGCTAAGTAGGCCTGCCTGCAGGCGGTCGTCCGAAACATCATAGCGCGTCCCTCATTTTGGTCTGTTCCTAATAAGAAGAATTCCTGGAAGAAAGGTACGATTCATGGTCATCAGCGACAAGAAGAAGGGCACGATCGGAATCTTAACCGGCGGCGGTGATGTTCCCGGCCTGAACCCGGCAATCCGAGCTGTCACCATCCGGTCACTGGAAGAAGGCTATACTGTCATCGGCTTACGTCGCGGCTGGTCGAGCCTGGTGGACACGGTTCGCGACGCAGAATACGACAATAGCGACAACTATCAGGTCCTTACCGAGGAGCTGGTCAATCGCGCCGGACGAACCGGCGGTACCTTCCTGCACAGCTCACGCACCAACCCCAGCAAAGTCAGCAAGAACAGCGTGCCGAAGCATCTCCAGGATAAGTACAGCGCGGACAAGAACGATCTCACACCGGAAGTCCTTAAGAATCTCGAATGGCTGGGCATTGAACGCCTTATTCCCATTGGGGGCGATGACACATTGAGCTACGGCGTACGCCTCTTCCAGGAAGGCGTGAAGGTCATCGCCATCCCCAAGACGATGGACAATGACGTACCCGGCACCGACTATTGCATCGGATTCAGCACATGCGTGACGCGCACGATCGAAATGACGAATCGCCTGAGGACGTCAGCTGGTTCGCACGAGCGTTACATGGTGCTCGAAGTTTTTGGCCGCTATGCGGGGTTCACGGCCATGTTGCCTACGATGGCTGGGGCTGCGCATCGCTGTGTGATACCGGAACACAAGTTCGATATCGAACGGCTTTGCGAACTTCTGAGTATTGATCGGCGGCGCAATCCCAGCCGCTACTCGGTGGTGCTGGTTTCGGAAGGCGCAATGTTTGAGGGAGGTGAAATGGTCTTCGAAAGCCAGGCAGCGGACGCCTTCGGCCATAAGAAGCTGGGCGGCATCGGTGAATTAGTTGCTGCCAAGCTCAAGGAACTCTCGCCAAAATACAACAATGGGCAGACCGTCGAGTGCATCGAGCAAAAGCTTGGATACCTGGTGCGCTGCGGGGATCCGGATGCAATCGATTCCATCGTGCCTATGGCGTACGGCAATCTTGCCCTCGATTTGCTGCTGAAGAACATTCATGGCCGGCTGGTGGTGGTAAAGAATGGTCGATACGATAACATCCCCATCGAAGTCGTGACTGCCACCAAGAAAGTGGTCAACGTCAAGGAGTTCTACAACACCGAGCGGCTGCGCCCGTATTACGGCAGCTTTGAAATGAAGCCGGTGTTCATCATGGCAAGCGATTAGAGCCAGGGGGCTTGGCTTCCTGCAAGACCTGTCGGAAAATGTCCGCGTGTCCATTGAGCCATTGAACACGTCTCCATCTGCTGATACGGGTCAACTACCTGAACCGGAGCCGCGCTCGTTCGAGCTGCAACGGCTCCCTCCCGCGGATCTCGTTCGCAGTGTCTCCGACTTCTGCGAGGCAAGAACGCTCCGAAAGCGCACGGCAGCGCTGGTGGGCCTGCTGAACTGGACGAGGCGCCCGGCAAAATCATCGGCCGAACTATCGGGATTACCCGGACTAATCGCATATCTCGAATCGAATCGCGAAATCCGATCGCGAGTTCAATCGGTCTTTGCCGAGCTGCTCTCCGAAATGAACTGCGTTTCCCTGTTCGCGGAAGGCGGCATTCCGTCAGACCACAGCTTCACCTCAGAGATTGGACTTCGCATTTCCGCCCGCCTGCTGCCCTCGGCACGAGAAGAGTCGGATGCGGCCAAGCTACTGGTGACGATGTACCCAACGCAGCGCAGTGTTCAGCGGTTTCTGGAAACGCCGCCGGAGACATTCCAGAAGCTCGTCGATCTGCTCACACCAAGCGACGATCTGCAGTTCGCCGGCCACGAATACCTCGACCTGCAGGAAGGTCTCAGACTCCTGAGCTCCCGTGTCAGCGCCATCGGACTCAACCCGGAGATGCGGTCGCGCAGTTCCATTCAAAGCATTTGCGGGTCGCCGTTCTACGAGATCGTGCCCGCCACCGAGGACGTAATCCATGCTCGCAATCGAGCATCCTTACAAGAAGCGCTGGAAAACTGGCGAAAGATCGAGCATCGCTGCCGCATCGAGATGGTAGAGGTGCACGAGCACATGGAGAACTCCGGTGTCAGTGTCGAGCTGATCTTTGGCCTACGCAAGATTGCTGCGTGCCTGGCGAGAATGGACTCGATTCTCGTAGTACTTGCTGCCGATACAAATCACGCCCGGGTAAACGCTGTTCATGGACTTCTGGGCGAGTTGATCCGCGGTCGGTTGGCCGACCTGAGCCTCTCCAACCTACTCCGCGAGAACCTCAACCTCATCGCCCGCAAGATGGTTGAGCGGACCGGCCACAGCGGCGAGCACTATATCGCACATGATTGGGCGGAATACAAACACATGTGGCTTGCTGCCCTCGGCGGCGGTCTTCTTACGGTGCTTACCGCCGCCATCAAAGTGAGGGTTCACGATGCGCCCGTATCGCCCTTCCTGCACGCATTTGCAGCAGGCACCAATTACGCCGTCAGCTTCATTTTCCTGCAAATATTTGGGCTCGTATTGGCCACGAAACAGCCGGCTGCCACTGCGGCAACATTCGCCGGAATCATTCGAGAAACCCAGGGGGTCGAACGCGAAAGCAGACTCACGGACTTCGTCGCACGCATCACCAGCACGCAGCTAGCCGCCGCCCTGGGCAACGTCTTCGCCGTTTGCGTGGGGGCCACAATATTTGAGCGTTTTTGGCGACTAATCTTTTCGGACTCGTTCCTTTCCACACAGTCGGCTACGTACATCTATGAGACGCTCAATCCCACTTCGTCGGGGACGGCCTTCTACGCTATTGTCACGGGCGTCATCCTTTGGATGGCAGCCCTCGCCGGCAGCTGGTGCGAGAACTTCGCCGTGTACTATCGGCTCCCAGAAGCTGTCGCACAGCACCCGATGGGTCTGCGTATCGGGCAAGGGCGAATGAAGAAGATCGCCCGCGTCATACACCGAAATCTCGGAGGGTGGAGCACCAGTATCGTCCTCGGATATCTGCTCGGATTTGCTCCGGAGATTGGCCACTTCTTCGGTCTGCCGATCGACGTGCGGCACGTTACGCTCTCCACAGGAACCCTGGCGCTTTCCGTAGCGCACTTCGGTGCCCGCAGCTTCGAGAGATCCTGGTTTTACGAGGCGACGGCAGGCATAGCCGTGATTTTCGTTCTCAACCTGTTCGTCAGCTTCAGCATTGCCGCCTATGTAGGTCTGCGGGCTTACGACGTGACCGGCCAGGAACAGTGGCACCTCCTGCGGTTTCTGATACTTGACGGCCTGAAGTCACCGCTGCGTTTCCTGTGGCCCGATTACACGCGCAACCGTCACAGCAAAAGCGTCGAACTATCCGCGATCTCCGAAGATTAACAGTATTTGACTCGGGAATGGCTGGCGTGATGAGAGGGTTACGCCACTCGCCTCGCACGGGCTCGAATTCGCAACAGAGCGCGGTCCACCACTTCCAGGACTTCGCGCGCCAGTTTTGGGCTGCGATTCTCACGCAACCGCCGCTTGGCCTTGTCCACGTTGAACCAGGTTGGATTACGGTGTCCCTCAAGGGGACACTCGAGCCGCTCCACTTCGCACAAATGTGCCTGCACTGCTACTACCCCACGGTGAGGCTTGAAACGCTGACGCTTTGAGTGGAAGTACCAGTGAAACGGTTCGTGTTCGATGTGGCCTCTTACGCCGGCCTCCTCGTAAGCTTCTCTTGCAGCCGCAGCGGCATGGGTTGTATCGTGGTCAACCCCTCCCTTGGGAAAGGTCCAGCGGCCACTGCGGGTACGAACCAGCAGGAATTCCGGCTCGCCATCCTTGAGCCGATAACAAACCGCTGCCACGTGAATACGTTGGCCTGTGGATTGTGTGTGGAAATCCTGATTCCAACCGAATATGCCGTAGCTGTTCGCCGATTCCGAATTCGGCATTGAGCGGCCCCTCAGTTCAGTCGGAGTGCTAGCTCCTTGCTGACTAACTAGTATCCCCTATTGGACCTGAAGACCAGCATTAATTGTCGATGAAAGGACCATGAGGTGTTTATTGAGTGAATACCGTGTGAACAGCAGGTGAACAGCCAGGAAGACTTTCGGTGGAGGCCAGCGCCAAACATTCTAGCGGGCTGAGAAGCGATAGACGGTCGTCGACCGGAACGTTTGTCCGGGCTTCAACTCTGTGGTGGGAAACTCCGGGTGGTTCGGCGAGTCCGGATAATGCTGGGTCTCGAGGCAAAATGCATAGCGCTTCTTGTAAACCTTGCCGTCGGTTCCTGTAACTGATCCGTCGAGAAAATTTCCGGTATAGAACTGAATGCCGGGTTGGTCGGTCAGCACTTCGAGCACTCGGCCGGTCGTGGGCTCGTAAGCTTCGGCGGCCACGATGACTTTTTTTCCGTCGCCTTCGAGTACCCAATTCTGATCGTAGCCGCGCGCCAACTTGAGCTGCTCGTTATCGGCATCGATACGCGCTCCGATGGCGGTCGGCTCGAGGAAATCAAAGGGAGTGCCCGCTACCGGAGCAAGTTCGCCGGTTGGAATCAGGTTCTTATCCACCGGAGTGTAGCGGTGGGCATTGATCTTCATCGCGTGGCCCAGGATGTCTCCGTTCCCCTGGCCCTTGAGGTTGAAGTAAGAATGGTTAGTAAGATTGAGCACAGTGTCAGCGTCGCTAGTTGCCGTGTAGTCGATGCGAAGTTCGTTGCCTTTCAAGGTGTAGCGCACGGTCGTTGTCAGATTTCCGGGAAACCCTTCCTCGCCATCCTTGCTGACATACTTCAATTCCACGCCGTTCTCGCTTTCGGTGCTGGTCCAAACCTTCTTGTTGAACCCGTTGATGCCGCCGTGCAGCGCATTGTCGCCATCGTTCTTCGGTACGTGGTAGGTCTTTCCATTCAATTGAAACGTGCCGCCCGCAATGCGATTGGCGTAGCGGCCGATAATCGCCCCCATGTAGGGCTTGTTTCCCGTCTGCACGTACCCATCGAGTCCGTCGAAACCAAGTACGATATTCGCGGTCTTACCGTTGCGGTCGGGCGCTTCGATCGACTGCACGATTCCGCCGTAGGTGAGGATCTTAACGGTTATCTTGCCGTCCTGCAGGGTGTACAGGTCGACCGGCTGGCCGTCCGCCGTACCCGCTGCCTGTTTGGAAACCTTCCCCAACATCTGCACCACCAACACCAGTACCACGAGAAGTACAAAGATTGATTTCATAGGATCTCCGATTGCGCAGTATACATCCCCCGTTTGTTAACGCTGCGGCCACTCGTCTTGTTAAGATGCGCGTTTGGGCGAGAACTTTAGGCTATACAAGATGCCGAGCGCGAACAGCACTGCTCCCCACCACGCATTCGCGTGCAGATGAAACAGCACAACCGGATTCACCGGAGGATGGGCCAGTTCCCACAACCCCGCACCCAGGATCAACGCGCCATTCACCAGGAGCGAGATGCCAACGAAGAACCAAATCGATATGCCACCTTCTTTGCCTTTGCGCATGAGCGCTCCTTACCAGACGTAGATGTTGAACAGCACGAAGGCCACGAAGACCGCTGCTCCCCAGAAGATCGGCCGCTGCCATAGAGGCGCGTCGGTTTCGCGCGGAATCGGCGTCACTCCATAGACAAGCCCAACGAGTTCGTTGTCGGCTTTTGGCTTGGTCATCAAGCTGACGATGACGGTGACTGCCACGCACACAACCCACGACCACAGAGCCCGGTACATGTTCTCGGCCATCGCACGAGCATCAGATGAGAGTGCGATGTAACGTAGCGCCGTCGGATCGAACTTTACCCAAAACCACATGCCTATCGACGACAAGGTTCCCGCCAACAATCCCCAGAAGCCTCCCGCCGGCGAGGTTCTCTTCCACAACATGCCGAGCACCACTGTTCCAAACAGTGGCGCAATAAAAAAGCTGAACAGCGCTTGCACGTAATCCATGATGCTCAGGAACTGCATCACCAGGTACGCGGTGCCGACAGAAATGAGGACTCCGATGATGGTGGTCCACCGGCCCATCTTCACGTAGTGCTCATCACTGGCATTCTTCTTGATCAGCGCGCGGTAGATGTCATAGGTCCAGACCGTCGTGAATGCGCTGACGTTACCAGCCATCCCCGACATGAAGCCCGCAATGAGTGCCGTGATACCAAGGCCCAGCAACCCTGGACCGCAATAACGGGACAGCATCAGCGGTAGCACTTCGTTGTAGCTGTGGCCGCCCGAAGCGATTGCCGCACCCTCGCCGACAAGCTTTTGCGGCAGCACCGCAAGCGCCAGAAGTCCCGGCAAGATCACGATGAACGGGACAAACATCTTGAATGCCGCGCCGATAATCGGAGCCAACTCCGCCGAGCGCAGGTCCTTTGCCGACAGCACGCGCTGTACGACGAGGAAGTCCGTCGTCCAATATCCAAACGAAATCACGAAGCCGAGGCCAAAAACGATGCCCGTCCAGTGAATCCCCATGGGATTGTCTTTGAAAGTGCCCATAGTCGACCACAGGTGCGTGTATTCCGCTGACGCCCGTACGGCGATCTGCGCCTTCAGGTTGTTCCAGCCACCTGCTTCGATCAGACCCATCACCGGAATAATCAAAGCGCCGGCCCAGATCAGAATGAATTGCAGCACCTCATTGAAAATTGCCGAGCGCAGGCCGCCCAACGCTACATAGACGGCAACGGTGAGCGACGACACCCAAATTGAGAAATTGATGTCCCATCCCAACACCACCTTCATCACTAGCGCCATCGAGTACATGTTGATGCCGCTCATGAGCACCGTCATGAAAGCGAAGGACACCGACGACAGTGTGCGTGCCGCTTCACCGTATCGCAACTTCAGAAACCCCGGGACTGAATGGGTCTTCGAGATGTAGTAGAAGGGCATCATCACCAGTGCGAGGAACAACATCGCCGGAATCGCTCCGATCCAGTACCAATGCGTCGCTAGAATCCCGTATTGGTAGGCGGCGGCAGCCCAGCCCATCAGTTCGAGAGAGCCAAGGTTCGCAGACAGGAAGCTAAGCCCGGCGATCCATGCGGTCATTTCTCGGCCGGCCATGAAGAAGTCTTCGCTGGTGTTGGATTGGCCGCGCAGATACCACCCAATACCAAGCACCAATGCGAAGTAAAAAGCGATGATTACCACGTCCACCGCGGAGAGATGAACCAGCCTTTCGGCAACCACCAGAGCGAAAGCTCGTGTCATTCGCAGTTCCTTCGTTGCGGCAGAGAATTACGTTTTCCTTATCGTGTACGTACACGATACAGTTTGAGAAGCCAGTACGTAAAGTCATTGACCTTCGGAGCCGGGCTGCCGTGATTCCGCTCGCTGTACGTTATCATGCCAGTATGGTCATAACCACGAGCGCGCTGCTCTTTGATTTGGACGGTGTCTTAGTTGATTCCACACCGGCGATCACAAGGGTGTGGGCCCGATGGGCACTCGATCACGGATTTGATCCCGACAAGACCGTGCGCGAAGCCCACGGCAAACCGAGCTTGGACTCCCTCCGCGAGCTCTTGCCGGACGCTGACCACGAGACCATGAACCTGGAAATGGAACGTCGCGAGATCGAGGATCTCGAAGGTGTGGTACCACAGGCCGGCGCCGTCGAGTTGCTGAATTCTCTTCCCTCAGACCGCTGGACCATTGTCACCTCGTGCACCCGCGAACTTGCCGAGGTCCGGGTGCGCGCTGCGCGCCTCCCTCAGCCTCCTACCATGGTCACCTCCTCAGAAATAACGCGTGGCAAGCCGGATCCGGAACCGTACCTGACGGGAGCGGCCAAGCTTGGATTCAGTCCTGCCGACTGCATTGTTCTCGAGGACGTGCCGGCAGGTATTCGCTCCGGGAAAGCCGCGGGCGCACGTGTGATCGCACTCCGCACCACCGCAACGGAACCGGAACTCAATTGCGAAAAACCCGACTGGATTGTCGACAATTGCGCCGCAATTTCCGCGCAGTTCGATGCCACGCTCGGCCTCCTTAGACTCACGATTACGTGACATGCTAGCGTATTGAGTTCGGCCGGAGTCTTCATGTTTCGCAATAGTGTGCCTGCTTTCATGCTCTCTTTCTGCTGGTTGGCGACGTTCACCGCAATTGCGCAGGTTCCGCCCTCCCGTACCTTCGCTCCCTACCTCGACATGAGCAAGATGGGCGCCCGACTTCCCTCGATCCAGATCGAAACCGGCGTCAACGCCTTCACGCTGGCATTCGTCGTCGCGGGTAATGGATGCGTACCAGTGTGGCTCGGCGGCAGTTCTGTGGCGTCGGACACAGACGTTGCCGCGGCTATACAACAGGTGCGCGCCAAAGGCGCC
>Ga0182035_10001659_pt1 | contig 11387 bp, 25 predicted proteins | sample flu12Cox44000170_FD_125969 | JGI IMG/M metagenome (GOLD analysis project Ga0182035, IMG submission 125969) | Lab enrichment of tropical soil microbial communities from Luquillo Experimental Forest, Puerto Rico - flux4day.12C.oxic.44.000.170 | ecosystem: Environmental > Terrestrial > Soil >...
CGCGCGCTCGACTTCTACCGGCGGGCGTACGCCTTCGACCCCGAGCGCGACGCGGCCTCCTTCGAGTGGGTGGAGGCCTCCGAGTGACCACCCGCCCCCTCCCTCTCGGAGCCCGCATCTTCTGGGCCACCGTCACCCTTGCATCCCTCGCGAGCATCACATACAGCCTTCTCACCTACTGACCGAAGGAGCAGCCCATGACCCTCTATGCCAGCAAGACGCCCCGCCCCGAGTTCGACCACCCCCAGTACAACGAGCCGAACCCGATTCTTCTCAGTCTGCGCTGGCGACTCAAGTTTCAGTCGGACGTACATCACCCGTCCACCACGCCCCGAATTGCTCGCACCATGTTGGCCGTACTGCATAAGCGGTGGCCTTTCATCGAGCAGGCGTCGCCGGAGCAGATCACCCACGCCCGCAAGGTCCTCACCCGCCTCGCCAACCTCGCAGAAACGGAGTCCTGACATGGCAAACCGCACCCTCGCCCGAGCCAACGACGCCCATCCCGAAATCCTCGAGGACGGCGAGCCTCACAACGTCGGCATGTGGGAGGAAGTGACCATCGAGCGCAGCTCAGCCGGCGCTCCCGGCCTCCTCTTCATCATCACCCGCTACGAGAACAGCATGGAGTTCGACCAGATGTGCGTGACCGTTCCGGATGGCCTCGCCTTCCTCGCGCCGGTCAACGCCTGGCTACGCGGCACGCCTGACGCGGAGTACTGGCGGGCCGCGCACCGCCTGAACGAGCATTTCGCCGCGCACATGGCGGTTGCTCGGGCCGACCAGAACGAGGACCAGTACCGAGGCGCACACAGTCTTGCGCGCGATCTCCGCGTGCTCACCGCACAGGAGGCATAGCCCATGGGCACCCTGAACACTTACGTCGTCACCTACCGTCACTGGACGCCCAGACGCGCCTCCTGCACGCTTACGGCCTATGGGACGCCGCCAGGAAGGCAGAGCAGATGTACGGCGAAACCCCGGATGAGGTAGAGATGTGGACCAACACCAACACCAACACCACCAACAGAGAGGCCGCATGATGACCACCTACTACAAGGCCGTGAGGTACGATTACGGCTCGTTCCGCAACCCCGAGTTCATGTACGGTCCCGCGGGGACCGTCGTCACGCATCCCGACTACGACCCGAAGATCGTTGACGCCAGCCACTACCTCAGCGTCAGCGTGGAGCCTGCCGACTGTACTGGCTTCCAGTGGCGCACAGGCGGCAAGGATTCGCGCTTGCTGGTCGTGGAGCCGATCGGCGATGTTCGCATCCCGGACCCCGACCACTATCCGAACAAGCGCGCCGTGCGCTCGCTCCGCGTCGTGGGCGAGCTTCCGATCAGCGTCGCGTTCGGCCCCAATGGCGAACAGGTGACCGCATTCCTCGAGAAGCTTTCGGGGCTTACCGGGGGCCAGTGGGCCGCCGCATACGCCGCCGCACGGGCCGCCGCACGGGCCGCAGACGTCGCCGCAGGGGACGCCGCATGGGACGCCGCACGGGACGCCGCATACGCCGCAGGGGACGCCGCATGGGACGCCGCACGGGCTCTCGTCGTCCGCGACAAGATCGCACCCGAGCAATTCGACATTCTCACGGCTCCGATGCGCGCGGCGGGGATGGAGTTCTGATGACACTCAACCTCCCCGACCCGCTCGCCGCCGACCCCACGCCGGACTCCCAGAACCTCGAGCGGCTGGCCTACCTGCTGGACAAGCTGCCGACGCTCACCCTCCGCGACCGCGCGCTGATCTACACCGCGTGGGACGCGGCGGACCGCAACCCGCACCCTGCCGACAGTGCCCGCCGGCAGACCTGGCACGACGCCCTCGCTGTGCAGGTGCTCCCAGAGGACAGTTACCTCGCGCCCTTCCTCCTATGGGAGGCGGTCACCCAGGCCGCAAAGCCGGGCATCCCCGCCACCCCACCCACCCCGTACCAGATCATGCGTGGCCTGGAATGGGCCACGCTCCACCAGAATTAAGGAGGAAACCATGACCACCGGTACACGTTCCCGTTGGCTGGACATGCTGACGCTTTTCGAGGCCGCAGGAGCGGTCTACTGCAAGGGGTACGACTTTCTGATTCAGTTCGGCCTGGAGCACGACTGGATCGACCCGGACACGGGCGCAGTGCGCCCCGAGTATGCGTAAGAACGAACAGACAGGAGAAGAAGTAATGGACATCATCGTCGAGCGTCTCGACGCGCTGAACGCCGAAGCCCGGAGCAAGTACACGTCGCGAGAGACGACGCCGGAGGTGTTCTGGTCACACGTTGACAGGACCGGATCATGCTGGACATGGACGGGCCGCACCGACGATAGCGGCTATGGACGCATCGGGTTTCAGCGTCACCAGAATGTCGGTGCACACCGCGTCGCCTGGGCTCTTACGCACGCCGGCGTTCTGCCCGCGGAGTGGGTTCCCCATCGATGCGACAACCCTCCCTGCGTGAACCCGGACCACCTGTTCCTCGGCGATGCGACAGACAACAACCGTGACCGCCAACAGAAGGGTCGGACGCGCGGATGGGCCGGTCTCGCGGAGGCCGAACATCACTCATTCAAGGTATCCGCGGACCTCGCCGCCCGAATGTCTTCGATGCGCGATTCCGGCGCTACACAGAAGGACATCTCTAACGCCACCGGCATTTCCCGTGGGCACGTCTCAAAGATTCTCCGCGGCCAGACGGTCGCCTCTCGAAAGGTGGCGTGAGCCATGACGCAGATCATCGAAGCCCGCCTGAACGAGTTGATGAATGGCGGCGTCCTCGCCAATGGTGCCCACGCCTCATTCGAGGAGGGGGCGTGCGCCCTCGAATGGGTGGCATATATCGCGAACGAGGGCCACACGGATGCACCCGAATGCGCGTCCTCGGTGCTCCGCAGGTTCACGATCAACCTGAACGACAGCTGGTCGCAGGAGCAGCGGCAGAAGCTGATCCCGTTCTTGCCCCGCATGGTCGGGACCGCGGGCGACGGTCAGGATGAGGCGCGATCGTGCCTCGCGCTGGATTGGCTGATTCGCACCTATACGCCCGCGTGGCTGGACCTTGCCGGGCTGACCGTTGAGGCGCAGGAACTGCGCGACCTGCGACGGATTGTCGACATGGTCACCGCGGAGGCCGCGGGGCCTGTCGTCCGGAACGCGAGCGATAAGGCAGCCGCCGCATACGCCGCAGGGGCCGCCGCACGGGCCGCCGCACGGGTCGCCGCACGGGGCGCCGCAGGGGCCACAGGGGCCGCCGCAGGGGCCGCCGCAGATGCCGCCGCACGGGCCGCCGCAGGGGCCGCCGCAGATGCCGCCGCACGGGCCGCCGCACGGGCCGCCGCAGACGCCGCAGGGGCCGCATACGCCACAGGGGCCGCCGCAGAGGCCGCCGCAGGGGCCGCCGCACGGGCCGCCGCAGACGCCGCAGGGGGCGCCGTGGAGACACTGCAGGCGTCCGCGCTCGAGCTACTCGACCGGATGATCGATCCTTCGGCGGCGGTGAACGAGTGATCTCCACCGACCACCGCCCCGACGCCCATCACCGCCTGGACGCCTGGCACGAGCTGACCGCCGACCAGAAGGATGCTGAGCACGCGAAGCAGCGGGAGAGCGAGTTCTACCTGCATCCCGACTTCGAGCCGGTGTACTGCATGGACTGCGGCTACATGGTGTGGCCGGTCACCGAGCACACCTACCCCCACTGCCCCGAGGGCCGCGACCACTATGTCGGCCCCTTCCCCGAGGATTGGAGCCACCTGTGACCCGCATCACCCCCGACCAGGAGCACCTCATCGCCCGTTTCGCCGCCGACTGGGCGGACTTCAAGAAGGAGGAGGGCGACTACCAGAAGCGGCTGGAGGAGTTCGTGGCGCGCGAGGAGCGAGCACTGGACGCCAAGCGTGCCCGCGCCTCCGCTTCCGCTCAGGCGGCAGTGAGCGCCGGCGTCGCCAAACTGCGCCTGGCAAAGGCGATGGGGCACAACGGCCGCAACATGGTGTACCGACTCCTGGAGGAGCCCGCCACCCACACGGCCGCGCAGATCGCCGTGGCGACGGGGGAGTTCGTCTTCGATGCGCAGGCGGGTACCGTGCAGGTCACCCCGCCGCGTGCCCTGCTCGCGCCCATGCTAGGGAGCATCGGCCAGTCCGAGTCGGACCTGGACGCCCACCCGGAGCTGACCAGCGCCACATTCGACAGCGAGGGCTTCCCCCTCACCCCGTCGTTCACGCCGGAGACAGGGCGGAACCCGGTGGTCGCCTACGTGCTCAGCACCCCGTCCTATCAGCAGAAGATCCGGGGGGCCGCCGCGTGAAGCATACCCCCCGTCCGGCACAGGAAGAGGCGATCCGTCTCGCCCTCAGTCAGATCGGTGCCAGCAATGGCTTCCTGCTCGGCGATGAGGGGGGCGCCGGGAAGACCACCGTCGCCAGTGAGGTGATCCTTCGGGCCGGATGGGGGGTGACTGGACAGGTGCTCATCATCGCCCTGCCGAACACGCACAGCCAGTGGGTGGAGCGGCTTGCCCTCCAGTCGGACGGCACGATCGAGGCGCGCGTGTGCAATGGGAGTACCGTGAAAGGGAAGGCCAGCTTCGAGGCGTTCCAGCACGGCGAGCCGGCTGTGTACGTGGCCGGGGCGGATTACCTGCGGCAGAAGGACTTTGAGATGCAGCCCGCGTTCGACGGCAACGGCCAGCCGAAGATGGTGACGGACAAGAAGACCGGCCTCCAGGTGCAGGCTCGGCGCAGCGTCCGGCTGAACGCCTATCGGCGCACCTATCGCAAACCGCTGGAGGCGGTGATCTTCGATGAGACCCACCAAATATCCAACCGGAAAAGCAAGACCCGCAAGACGATCTACTCCATCAAGTCCGGCTACCGTCTGGCAATGAGCGGCACATGGATGCGCAACGACCCTGCCAACATGTGGTCGATCGCCACCTATGTGTGGCCGGGGGACGACCCGGCGACCGGTCTGCCGTATGTGGACGAGGGTGAGGAGGGCGGCTACTGGGGCTGGGCGAAGCGCTACCTGAAACTGGAGACCGTTTACGGCGCCTCCGGGCGTGCCGTGCAGGATGCGCGCGGCGAGCCGGTGAAGAAAGTGCTGGGGGAGAAGGTGCCCGGTGAGTTCGTCGCCACCTTGCCCGCGTACCGGCGGCTGGAGAACGAGGATCGTGTGCCGGACCCGCTCATCTTCGAGGTCGACCCGACGCCGGAGCAGGCGGCGCAACTGGCCGACCTGGAGGCGGACTTCTTGACGTGGGTGCGTAACTGGGACGGCGATCACGAGCCGCTGGTGGCGGATATCCCGATCGTACTCATGACGCGGATGCGACAGGTTGCGGTCGCGGCCCTCTCCTTCGGACAGGACGGCGAAGTGGCGTTCGCTCCGGATGCCGCCTCCGCGAAGCTGGCACCATTGCGATACCTCGTGGAGGAGCGGTGGAAGGGGCAGCCGGTCGCGATCTACACCTCATCGAAGATCGGAGCGAAGTTCATCGAGGCGCGCATGCGGGCTGCCGGCGTGGATGCGCGCGCCTGGACGGGGGATCTCAGCAAGACGGCACGGCAGGAGTTGAAGGAGGCGTTCATCGCCGGGGAGTTCCCGTACTTCATCGCCACAGTGCAGTCGGTGGGCGTGGGCGTCGACGGGCTCCAGAAGGTGTGCAACAAGGTGGTCTGGATCGATAAACCGGTGGGTGACCCGACGGTGGCAGAGCAGGCTATCTGGCGCTTCTTCCGCCCCGGCCGGACGGAGGCGCACGGCGGTTTCGAGCATGTCGAGCTGCGGATGCGGAATAGTCTGGATGAGCAGACCGCGAAGGCGTTGCTTGCTAAGGCCCTTGCGGTCAGCGGGGCAATCAACGATACTAAGTACTCAACAAAGGAGGAGCAAAACTCATGACCATTTCAACTCTCACCCCTGAGCAGACGCAGAGGATCACCGACTACTTGGACGTGCACCCGACGCTGGCGATTGGCGTCGGGACGGAGGAATCGGCGTGCTCTGTCGCGGCGATCAACCTTGCCTTGACCGGTGAACTCACCGACCGTGTGCCTGACTGCATGTCGGAGGTCATCGGGAGTTGGATCATCGGCGTCCAGGACGTGATGCCCGCGGATATTCGGAACAGCCCCGAGTGGAGGGCGCTGCTTCCGCTCGCCGCGGGGACGGGCCGCAACCTGGAGCGGGAGCGGTTGACGGTCATCCTGGATTGGATGTGGGGCACGGTGTTGCCCGTCGTGCAGCCGGTCACTGACGCCCGTGGTTTCGGTACAGAGTGGGGGACGATGCTGACCGCACGGACCGCAGACGCCGCAGACGTCGCATGGGCCGCCGCATACGCCGCATACGTCGCACGGGCCGCCGCACGGGCCGCCGCAGGGGCCGCCGCGGAGGCCGCCGCACGGGCCGCCGCACGGGCCGCCGCAGACGCCGCACGGGCCGCCGCAGGGGCCGCCGCAGATGCCGCCGCACGGGCCGCCGCACGGGCCGCCGCAGACGCCGCAGGGGGCGCCGCAGACGCCGCAGGTGAGTCGGCATGGCGCACGTTCGATCCGGTGGGGCTTCTTGCGAAGCTCATCGAAGTGGAGCAGACCGCATGACGGTCTACGGTTCTGCGATTGTTCGCAAGGATAGTCGGAAGATTCTCGACGTGGATCTTGAGCACTCACGTGAAGCCGCTGAGCGCCTGGTCGAGAATCAGAACCGCAAGGAGAGCAGTTGGAACCTGAGGACGGAATGGGTCGTGGTGAAGATCGAGGAGGTGGAGGCATGACCGCCTGGCAAGCCGCCCAGCAGTCCGAGCGCGTGCAGGGTGACGCAAAACTCGCGGGAAACCTCGAAGCCGCACACATGGAAGGGAACACACCGTGAGAACAGCTGATACCCGCGACGAGCAGGCTTTGACTGCCTACCTCGATGCTCACCCGAACGCGGAGCGGAAGGATGTCTACGCACCGTTCATGGCCGGGTACATCGCTCGGGAACGTCTTGCCGTTCAAGCTGTCGGTTCCGACGATCCCGACATGGCGATCGTGAACGACATCCTCCGCAGGACGCGAGAAGACGCGGACTACTGGTTTAAGGAGTCGATGCGCTCGGGAAGGATCGCGCGTGAGAACCAACGCCTGGTCCGCGTCTGGCTCGACGGGTTTGCCGAGCGCAGCCGCAGTGAACGTGCCGCGGGCCACGAGATTGCGGCCTGGCGTCGAGTGGCCGAGCAGCGCAAGCAGATCCGTGCACTTCACGCAACGATCGCTGAACTGCGCGCCCGGAAGGAGTCTCCCGATGAGTGAGCGGTACATCGTCGCGACGGATCGCGACTTCTTCTTCACGGGCATGCAACCCGCGAAGCTCTACAAGCTGACCGGCTGCCGGAATCGGGCCGTGCTCGCTGGTACGGGCACGGTCGATCAGATGCAAGCACTGGCCGACAAGCTGAACGGGGAAGTCGATGAGTGAGTCTGTTCTGCCCGACAACTACGTGTGCCCCGGATGCGCCGCAAACGACATCGCCGATGAATGCTGGCACGAGCCGCGCACGTGGGCGCTCGCTGAAGCGCTATCGGTCGGCCTGCCCGGTGGCCCCGCCACGTGGGGGACACCCGTGGATCGGGCGTGGGCATTCATCGATGACGCCGAAGCCCTGACGGGGGATGTCGGCGAACCGCCGTACGAGGTGAGAATGATTCACCCTGGAGGCCGGACGTCGTTCACAACGGTCGGGCTGGTGAACGGCCGATACCTGTTCGCCGCCGATGAGGAAGCCACATTCATCGGTGACGTGTGGGACGAGCACGGCCGCGCACGGATCGTCATGCCGGACCTGCCAACCATGGAGGCGATCGCATGATGCCCGACAACACACACGAAGCACTCGCTGAGGAGATCGCCGACTTCTACGCCGGATACGGCCGCGACGCGCAACGCATCGGCGTGGAGACGGGTCGTGAGATTGCTTCCGCTGTTCTTGCCTGGCTGGTAGCGGAGGGCTGGTCGAAGACCGAACCCGACCAATGGGAGTACTCGTGGAGCGGCGACACGTGGGTGCTGGATCAGTGGTTCCCTACCCTTCAGGATGCGCAACGATTCAAGTCGTCCGGCTCGGGCCGACTCTGGATTGGTGAAAACGGGCAACTGGTCCACCGTCGCCCTGCTGGCCCGTGGGAGGTGATCCCGGATGCCGGGTAAGGCGCACCTGAACGGGCTCGTCCGGTGGCAGGGCATGCCCACGTCCGGACGCTACGTGTATCGGTGCCGATGGGCTCACCTGGGCGAGTGGCACTGGCAGTGCGACCTGCACGACGACAACCCGAGCCTCCCGGATCAGTGGGGCGAAGGATTCAAGACCATGCGTGCAGCGTTCGACGCCGCCATGGAGCACGCGGAGGTGTGCGATGCCGACACCAAGTGACGAACTGGAGTGGGGCTTCTACGACAGCGATGACCCGAACGACCCGGCGAAGGTGTGGACGCATTGCTTCGGCTTGCCGTTCACGAGCCCTGAGCAGGCGAAGCACACTGGCGACAAGAACGTGTGGGGGCGGACGGTGGTCGTCAGCCGTCGCCCCGGGGGAGATTGGGAGGTCTGGCGTGACTGAGGAAGAGACGGCGCTCGCCCAACTGCTCTGGGAGGAGGCGCGAGCCCACGGCGAACCATGGTCCGCGATGCAGTCCGACGCCGTGGCCTCATGCCTCATCCAGCACGGCTACCGTCGTCACCCTGCCGGTATCACCGACGAGGCCGTGCATGCCGCAGCCGTCGCGATCGACCCGTCCGCATGGGAACCCGGGCCGTTCTACCACTCGATGATGTCGTCCGCGGGGCGTGACCTCTCACTCGTCCAAGCCCGTGCCGCTCTCGAAGCCGCAGAAACGGTGAGACACGCGAACGAGTGAATCCCCAGTCAGGAGACAGACCGATGAAGACCCGCCTCACCTTCGACGACCACCTCCGGGTGCATACGTTGCTCGCGGAGGGTATGCCGTCGTCTTGGATCGCGGAGGATATCGGGAGGAGCCGTGATACGGTGCTGCCGGTGGCGCGGAGGCGCGGTGACCACGCGGAGGCCGTGCGGGAGTGGAAGTCGGTGTGGTCTCAGATCAAGAACAACGCGGATCTCCTCGCCTTGCATGAGCAGTTCAAGCCAAGGCGCCGCACCACTTGACCCAGCCGCCCCGGTCCTCTTAGACTCCGCCGCCTTATGGCGACAACACCGGACGAGACGAGGCAGATCCTCGAGGATTTTAAGGCGTTCTGGCTGCGGGACGACTACGCGGACGACAATGACGGCTTCGATGAGGCGATCCGCGATTACGTCACCGTCCACCTCCGGGGCCGGGCGATCGCCAGGGCCTACGAGGCGCTCCGATCCGACCCAGAGCTGGCGGACATCGCGGCCGAGCTTGAGGGTTTCGCCGGCGGATGAAGAAGGACTCCATCCCGTTCCGCATCGCCCTCTATCGGGCGCGGCGCCACGACGACCAGCCACAACCGCTCTGCCTTGACAGACAGGCGGAGTTCTCGGACTACGAGGAGTCGCCCGATGAGCCGACCGCTCGCGCCATGTGCGCGGACTGCCCGCTCCTGGCGGTATGCCTGGAGTCTGCGATGCAATCGAAGCCGGATTGGGGCGTGTGGGGCGGGATCGCGTGGGATCAGGGGCGGCAGGTGCATTGGCTGAGGAGATTTGGAATTCAGCCTTGACAAGCGCTCAGCACTAGATACTATGTACTCATAGTCACAACGAACGAGGGGAGAAAACGAAATGCTGACCGAGGACGACTGGCGCAACTTGACCATAGAACTCATGCGCCTGCCCAGCAAGCGCACCCGGCAGACCCGCATCGGCGCGAGCGACCTGGCTGATAACTGCGACCGCTGCCTCGCCATGAAAATGCGCGGCCACAATCGCCCCAGCCCGCAAGCCGATCGGCCGTGGATGGGCGCCGAATGGGGCACCGCGGGACACCTGCTCATGCAGGAGCGCATCGACAGCCTGGTGAACGACAGCGACGACCTGACACCCACGGAGCGCCAGATCCTTCGCCAGACGATCGGCCTGCCGGAAGACACCCGCACCGAGCGACACATCAAGGTCGCCGACCTGCGCGGCTATGGCCCGGTCTTCGGGCATATCGACGTGGACATGCCGGACGAGATCGGCGACTGGAAGGGCTCCACGCGTGTGAAGTCCGCCTTCCTGCACGACTACCTCGTCTCGTTCCGCGGCGGTGAGCCCCGCTGGGTGAAGCAGAACGACACGAAGGCCTACGAGGGCGGCTACAAGCTGAAGCTGGACTCCACCACCACCGCTCAGGTGTCCAAGCGCGCCTACGACGAGAAGATGGCGGGCATGGTCGCCAAGATGGACGGCTACTTCGGCCAGCAGACCATGTACCAGCACGGCCGCGAACTTGAGGGCCGGCCGGTGAAACGCGGGTCGATCATCTGGCTCAACCGCGACGGCAACGGCTACTTCGACGACCCGGCCAGCAACCGCTACAACGACCCGAATGCGCATCACGACGTATGGGTGATGTCGTTTGACTACCACCCGGACCACGCCCGCCACCTCATCACCCGCGCCGAGAACATCTGGGCGCAGTTGGAGGCCGGTGCCGCGTTCAAGGATTTCGAGCAGGCCGAGAAGTGCTGGCCATGCTCGTTCGAGGAGAAGGAGCCGGCGTTCGCCGACATCGAAGTGACCCTCGCAACCGCAGCATGAACACCGAGAGAGAAGGAGAAGCCATGACCACGACCGAAATCGCTAAGCCCGTCTGGATGACGGCCCTCGCTGTCGACGACGATGAGTACGGCTACCCGAAGAGCATCATGCTCTACGGCAAGCCCGGCACACGTAAGACGAGCCTCGCCGCCAGCCTCGTGAAGCGCCCTGATCGACCCACCGTCGTCCTGCTCGACGTGGACGAGGGCGCCGAAGCGCTCATCAACGACGACGAGATCCTCGCCGCCAAGAAGGAGGGGCGACTGACCGTCATCGACGTGTGGTGGGAGAAGGACGAGAACGGCAACCCGGTGCGCCGCAAGTCGAACGAGCAGGTGTTCACGGAGGTGGACTACATCCTCCAGGACCTCGCCAACAACAACTACGGCATCGACTTCGTCATCATCGACACCCTGAACCTCTTGCAGGAGGTGGCCGTCGAGCACTTCCTGGAGACGACCGTCAACTCGTCCGGCAAGAAGGATGTGCAGGCTGCGTGGGGCGAGATCTCCAAGTGGACGAACAAGCGCGCCCGTGCCCTGCATGGCGCCCCGTTCATCACCGCCATCTTCAACATGCACGAGAAGGTCGCCACCGAGGAGACCGGCTATGTGTCCATCGTCCCCAAGCTCCAGGGCGGAGCGAAGGATTCGATCGC
>Ga0182035_10001660_pt1 | contig 11386 bp, 10 predicted proteins | sample flu12Cox44000170_FD_125969 | JGI IMG/M metagenome (GOLD analysis project Ga0182035, IMG submission 125969) | Lab enrichment of tropical soil microbial communities from Luquillo Experimental Forest, Puerto Rico - flux4day.12C.oxic.44.000.170 | ecosystem: Environmental > Terrestrial > Soil >...
TCGGTCCCGACCGCCTGGCAATCGGACCAGATCGTTATCGGCACTTTCTTCAACGGCGGTGTGCGCGCTTACGACATTTCCAATCCGTATCAGCCGAAAGAGGTCGCGACCTTTGTCCCCCCGCCGCCGAAAGGCACACCAGCGGGTGCGGTTCAGCTCAACGATGTTTTCGTGGACGAACGTGGCATCGTCTACACTGTCGACCGCCATACAGGCGGGCTGTACATCCTGGAGATGGATTTCTGAACGAAGTCTTCCCCTCACCCGCCGCTGGACGCTTCGGCCGCAGAGTCAGGCGCGAACGCGGGGCCCGCGTTCCTGTCATCGTATTCACCGGTTTTCTCGGCGCGGGGAAGACAACGCTTCTGAAGCGTTTCCTTGACACGCCGGAGGGCAACGGTACCGCGGTCGTCGTCAATGAATTTGGCGCAACCGGCATCGACGACGCGCTGGTGCGGTCGAGCGCTGACGAGACCGTCCTGCTCGGAAATGGCTGCCTGTGTTGCATCACGCGCACCGATTTGCAGCAGGCGTTACGCCGCATGGTCGTCGAGCGCGAGCGGGGCGAATTGCCGGACTTTCGTCGTATCGCGATCGAGACCAGCGGACTGGCCGATCCCAGCCCCATTCTCCAGACATTCGCGACCGATCGCGCCCTTGGCGGCGCGTTTCACGTCGAAGCTGTCGTCACTGTCATCGACGCCGTTACCGGCGGTGACACGCTTGAATGGTCAGCCGAGGCGCGCAAGCAGGCGATACTCGCCGATCGTCTCATCATCACAAAGACTGATATTGCCGGCGACAGCGCGCTGACAATACTGACCTCTCGACTGAGCGCTCTCAACCCCGGGGTGGAGATCTTGGAGGCGGTCAATGGTGAAATCGATCCGCAGCGCCTCATCGAACCGGCCGCCGATCAACGTAACGCCTTTGTTGCGGAGAGCGCTCACAGCGATGGTATCAGCAGTTTTGTTCTGACCGAAGAGGCGCCGATGCCTTGGCCCGTTTTCGCTCGCTCCATGGACGCTCTGATGCAACTGCGCGGGCCGGACCTGTTGCGTGTCAAAGGCTTTCTCGATGTTGAAGGCTGTAAAGGGCCTGTGCTGGTGCAGTTCGTGCAGCACCTCGCGCATCCACCGGTCGAGCTACAGGCATGGCCGGACGCAAACCGGCAGAGCCGTGTCGTCTTCATCACGCGGAATATTCCGGAACGGCAGGTTCGCGCGCTGTTTCAAGCAATCAAGGCTCTGGCCTGAAGGTTTACGCTCTATCTCGCCCGGCGATCTCCGCCTGCCACGGCGCGACCTTGCGCTCGACGAACCCGATCAGCCAGTTCAGTCCAATCGCCATCACCATCAGAATGATGATCGGGACGAACATCGTGGCGGTATCAAAATTGTTCGCCGAATTGATGATGACCGCGCCCAGCCCCGAGATGGTCGTGAAGAATTCCGCAATCACCATTGCAACAACTGCGCGACCCACCGCAAGACGTATTCCAGCCATGATGTAGGGCAGCGTTGCCGGCAGGACGATGCGGCGAAGAATGACAATGTTGGGAGCGACGAAGGATTTGCCGACCTCGATCAACGTTTTCGGCACCGCTACGACGCCTAGCCATGTATTGATGCAGATGGGAAACAAAGCCATCAGGAATACGACCGCGACTTTGACCGCGAAGCCGAGGCCAAGCCACAGGATCAAAAGCGGGACCAGCGCAACCAGCGGCATTGCGTAGCCGGCTGTGACATAGATGCCAAGCGCTGCTTCCGCGGCGCGGAACCCTCCGATCAACAGACCGAGCGGCACGCCGACAACGATTGCCAGGGCATAGCCAAGCAGAAACGGCCGCAAGGATTCATAGAGCGCCGACCACAACTGGCCGTTGGCCGCCAGGTCCCAAAATGCCACAGCTATCGCCGACGGATAGGAACCGAAAACCGGATTGATACGCCGGCCAAAAATCTCCCAGAGGATCAACACGAAGGTGATCGAGGCCAGCGTGATCACCCAGCGGGGAAATGAGCGCTGCTCGGGCGGATCAGACGCCGGCGCTGCGGTTGTCTTTGTGGTGTCGGCGACGTCGACCATCAATGCACCACAGCGCCACCGTGTATTGTGCGCCAGACCCTGTAACGCGTTTCGGCAAATTCCGGCGTTCCACGAACGATGCCGAGATCGGGGCGTGGTCGCTTGAGCGGTACATCCATAGTTTCCTGCACACGACCATGTTTCATCACGACAATCCGGTCGGCGATCAAAACCGCCTCATCCAGATCGTGCGTGACAAAGAGAACAGTCTTGCCGGTACGGGCATGGATATCGAGCAGCTCCGCCTGCAGCGATTCCCGCGTTTGTGCGTCAAGCGCACCGAACGGCTCATCCATCAATAGGACCTTGGGATCGATGGCAAGCGCTCGCGCAATGCCGACACGCTGTTTCATGCCTCCGGAAAGCTGATGCGGCCGCCGATTTTGCGAGTCTTGCAGACCCACGAGCTGAAGATACTTTTCGGCCGTCTCGCGCAACGGCGCGCCACGCATACCTTTCATTTCCAGCCCGAACATCACGTTCTGCATGGCGGAAAGCCACGGAAGCAGTTCGGCGTGCTGAAACACCATGCCACGATCATGGCCGCAGCCGTGCACCTCTCGACCATCTACCGTGACCCGGCCAGCACTCGCAGCATCGAGGCCCATCGCGACCCGCAACGCCGTGGTCTTACCGCAGCCGGACGGACCGATGAGTGCAACAATCTCGCCGTCCTTGACCGTGAAGTTGATGCAGTCGAGGGCCTGCACATGATGAACCTCGCCGTCCACGCGCAAGGAAAAGCGCTTGGAAACGTCGAGGAAGGTCACCTCACCCATTCATTTCTCCAAAACGCGCCGAGTCAGTGGCCGACGACCTGCAGCGCCTTTTCGCGATACTCTGGCGCGGTCACGGTGTTCAGGTCGAGCGGGGCTTTCAAGCGGCCTGCCTTCACCATCTGATCCTGGATCCATTGAATCTTCTCTGCAGGGAGAGGCAATGTCGGATCCACGGCATTGTGCTGGACGGCATCATCGTACACGAAGGCCGGGCGCGGATCGTCAGGTTTGGCGCGGGTAATCTCGCGGGTCAATGCGATGGTTTCATCCCTGTGCGATAGCGCAAAACGCAACGCGCTCATCTCGGCAGCAAGAAATTTCACGGCGTCGTCGCCACGCTCAGCGAGCTTCTTTGCGGTCGAGACCATGCACACGCGCAAGAAGTTCGGTACGGCGTCACGACCTTCGACCAAAAGATGGATGTTTTTCGGTGCAACCGGCTGATATTCGTTTGACACGACCGCAGCGTCGACAACACCGCCGACAAGCGCCTGGTAACGATCGTTGTCCCCACCGATTGCGGCGAGTTTCACCTCGGTATCGGCAACGCCGAATTTCGCCAGCGCGGACCGCGCCAGCATATCGGGCATGGAATTTGGCGCCGATACCGCGATCTGCCTGCCCTTGAGATCCTCAACCTTTGTCACCTTGTCGGTGGCAAATATTCCATGCGGAACCACAACCCAATGGCACCCAAGCAGCTTGACGTCGCCGCCCTTGCCGTCCGCGGCGAAGACTCCCTGCGGTCCACCCTCGAAGCTGTCGAGTTCGCCGGCAATCAGCGCCTTCAGGGCAAGCTGATCGTCCTTGAACTGGGAAATCTCTATCTTGAGACCCTGTTTTTTTGCGAAATTGCGGGTTGACACCATGAGTAAAATACCGGCGTCGGACTTGGCATTGATCAGGCCATGCTTCCAAAGCTTTTCCTGCGCATCAGCCTGAGTTGAAAAAAAAGCCACGATCGCGGTGACCACCAAGGGTCCAACAGCAATCTTCCCGGCCGGGTTGCGCATCGCGAAGTTCCTCCTCAACGCAAGTTCCTTGAGGCCTCTGATCGGGCCTCTGTTTCAGTGACGTTAACACCAAATTTATATCGGCAGGTGTTTTCCAAGCTAGTCTGTGGGACTAGCCTTTCACCCGCAAGCGTCGGCATAGACGCGTCTGCAGAGGGCACGGTCGGCCGTAAGCAACCGAGCCTGCAAACTTGTTCAGGGAGCTGAACGCCATGAGCCAACGCTTCACCATTACCGTCAACGGCAAGTCCCATACCATAAACGCCGACCCCGACATGCCGTTGCTCTACGCCCTGCGCGACGAGCTCGGGCTTAACAATCCTCATTTCGGCTGCGGGCTCGCGCAATGCGGTGCTTGTACCGTTCATCTGGATGGACAACCGACCCGATCCTGTATCACAGCGATGTCGGCGGTGGGCGACGCCAAGATCACGACCCTTGCGGGTCTCGGTACCCCTGAAAAACCACATCCCTTGCAGACCGCATATATCGAGGAGCAGGTGCCGCAATGCGGATATTGCATAAACGGCTGGCTCATGACCGCTGCGGCATTTCTCCGCGACAAGAAGAAGCCGACTGAGGCCGAGATCAAGGATGCCCTCTCAGGCCTCAAGTGCCGTTGCGGCACTCACATTAGCATTTTGAAGGCGGTCAAACGTGCCGCCGAGATGATGGGTTGAGGGAGGGTGACATGACAAAATTCGAACACAGCTCTGCCTTCACCCGTCGCTCAGTGTTGCTCGGCGGCGGTGCGCTTGTCGTCTCCATAGGGGCCTCCGTGTCCCTCGACACAGTCCTGTCGCTCCAGTCCGCATACGCCGAAGGCGCGAAACCGCCGCTGACGCCGGACCAGCTTTCGTCTTACATCGCAGTCAATGCGGACGGTAGCGTTGCGGCCTTCTTCGGCAAGATGGATATGGGCCACGGCCTCACCGTCGCGATCGCACAGATTGTCGCGGAAGAACTGGACGTTCCGTTCAAGCGCGTCAAAGTCTTCATGGGTGACACCTCCAATTCCGTGAATCAGGGCGGCGCTTCCGGTTCGACCGGCATTCAGTACGGCGGCAAGCAAATGCGCATGGCGGCGGCGGAAGCCCGTCGCGTCCTGGTCGAAATGGCAGCCGGGCTGCTCTCTACGCCAGTCGATCAGCTCGCGGTCAATGACGGTGTCGTGACCTCGCGCGCCGATGGCACGAAACGGATTTCTTACGAGCAGATGCTTGGCGGAAAATACTTCAACGTTCAGCTCGACTGGAACAAGCAGTTCGGCAACACGCTCTACGCGCCCGGCAAGGCGCAACCCAAAAGTCCGAGCGAACACAAGATCGTTGGTCAGCCGATTAAGCGCGAAGACGTTGCACCAAAGGTTTTCGCACAAGAGGATTTCGTAACTGACGTGAAAGTGCCTGGCATGGTGCACGGGCGCATGATCCGCCCGGACGTCGCCGGCGCTGTGCCGGTGAAAGTCGATGAAAGCTCGATCAAAGATATTCCTGGCGCAAAAGTTGTTTGGGACAAGGGTTTCCTTGGCGTCGTCGCCAACAAGGAATGGGACGCGATACAGGCCGCGCAGAAGCTCAAGGTCGAATGGTCTCAGGTTGACCCGCCGTTCCCCGAACAGGCTTCGCTTTACGATCACATTCGCAAGGCGAGCGTGCGCAAGCGTAGCGTCGACAAGGAAAACGGGAACGTCGATGAGGCGTTCAAGAGCGCCGCGAAGGTCATCGAGGCTGAATACCAATGGCCATTCCAGTCCCATGCCAGCATGGGGCCGGCGTGTGCACTCGTCCAGATCAAGGACGGCCAGGTGACATGTTGGAGCGGTACGCAGAAGTCGCATTTTGTCCAGGAGGGCCTTGCACTCACGCTCGACCTCCCGGTCGACAAAGTGCGGGTCATTCACACGACTGGGCCGGGTTCCTATGGTCGCAATGACGCGGACGATTGCGCCATGGACGCCGCGGTACTGGCGAAAGCAGTCGGCAAACCGGTGCGCCTGCAATACATGCGTGAACAGGGGACCGGGTGGGATCCGAAAGGTCCGGCATCGATCCACAGGGCACGTGCCGCACTCGATGCGACCGGAAAGGTCACCGCCTACGAGTTCACCAGCAAGGGCTTCTCACGGGTCGATGTGAACACCAATGGCGGCAAACCGCACGATACACTGTGCGGACAAACGCTCGGTGTTGCGTTGAAATCAGGTGACGGCTTCGGCGTGCCGGCAGAATCCTATGCGTTCGACAACAAACGCTTGGCATGGGAGACGATCCCGCCCCTGCTCGATCGATCCTCGCCGCTGCGCAGCGCGCATTTGCGTGATCCGGTCGGTCCGCAGATCCACTTCGCAAGCGAATCTTTCATCGACGAAGTCGCGGCGGCGGTGAATGCAGATCCGATCGAGTTCCGATTGCGGCATATTAAGGAGCCCCGCGATATCGCCGTGATCAAAGCGGCCGCGGAGAAGGCAAAGTGGGAGACAAGACCTTCGCCTCGCCGCGACCAAAGCGGCAGCAAGGTATCGGGCCGCGGTATCGCCTATTGCCAGCGGAACGGCACCCGCGTCGCCATCGTTGCCGAAGTCGATATCGATCGCTCGACCGGCAAGATCTGGGCACGCAAGCTTACGGTGGCGCACGATTGCGGGCAGATCATCAATCCGGACGGATTGGTGAAATGCATCGAAGGCAACATCGTACAGGGCGTCAGCCGTACGCTCTGGGAAGAAGTCACCTTTGACCGCAAATCAGTGACGAGCATCGACTGGCTGACTTATCCGATCCTCGATATCACGGAGACGCCGGCCGAAGTGCACGTGGTGCTGATCAACCATCCGGACCTCCCGCCCACCGGTGCCGGTGAGCCGTCGATCAGGCCGGTAGCAGCGGCCATTGCCAATGCGATATTCGACGCCACCGGCGTTCGAATTCGCCGTGTGCCGTTTTCTCCTGAGCGGGTGAAGTCAGCGCTGAGCTGAACAATCAGGCGGGCGCGAGTCGGCTGATACTGGCTCGCACCGCCTTGATGACCTCGGGTACCACGGCATCGTTGCCCGGCGCCATGATATGGACGCCAGCGACGTACGGAACGTCGGCCAATTCCTGCACCAAGTCGACGCAAATACGACGGCCTTCAGCGACCGGATCAGCAGCGCGCTCTATGCGATCGATAATGGCGTCGGGGATCACCGCGCCGAAAAGCTTCTCCTTGATCCAACGCGCCGATTTGGCCGAACGCAACGGCACGACGCCGATTATGACCGACAGTCGCTCTGCTATTCCGCACTCCGCGAGCCGCGCCATATAACGGCGCACGACACCGGCATCCATACAGAATTGCGTCTGCGCAAATTCCGCTCCGGCTTCGACCTTTGCCTGCAAACTGGTCGGCTGCCATCCTGGCGGCGGGTCGATCGGATTGTCCGCACTTCCGAGAAAAAAATCGGCGCGGCCTCCGATCTTGCGGCCTGTCGGCAGTTCGCCAACGTCGCGAAGGCGTCGCGCGGTAGTAAGCAGCCCACGCGGATCGAGATCAAATACCGGCTTGGCATCCGGTTGATCGCCGGCACTCGGATCGTCGCCGCGCAGCATGAGCAGGTTGCGTATGCCCGCTGCCGCGGCGCCGAGCAGATCGCTTTGTACCGCGATGCGGTTGCGGTCGCGGCAGGTGAACTGCAGGATCGGTTCAATAGCCTGGTCCACGAGCATCGCGGCCGCCGTAACGGCGCCGAGGTGAGGTCGCGCACCGGCGCCGTCGGTAACGTTTACGGCATCGGCGAGACCCTTCAGCGGCACCGCTTTTGCCAAAAGTTCGGCACGGTCGGCTGACACCGGCGGGGTGACTTCCGCGGTGATTACAAATCGCTTGGCGCGCAGCTTGTCTTGCAGAGTGGCAGGCATCCAACCCAAGTCGCAAAATCCAGTGGACGTTGCAAGTGAAACAATGGGAAAAATGGCGGCGGCTTTGATGCCGCGTAACCTCGCGGACCGCCATGTTTCAACTGGCGAAATCAATTGACGAAGCAATCGCGCCGATCACAAACGGTTGCATGCTGGTCGTGCCGCGCGAGGTCTCAGGCGTTCCAATGGCAGCGACACGCGCACTGATCAGGCGCGGCGTGAAGCAGCTCTATCTCCTCGCCCTACCGACATCCAGCCTGCAGGCAGACCTCTTGATCGGCGCCGGGTGCATCGAAACATTGGAGACAAGCGCGGTGAGCCTCGGCGAATTTGGTCCCGCTCCGCGCTTCACGGCCGCTGTCATCTCGGGGACCGTCAAACTGAAAGATGCAACGTGTCCGGCCTTGCACGCAGCCTTGCAAGCCTCGGAAAAAGGCGTGCCGTTCATGCCGCTGCGCGGACTTCTCGGTTCGGACATTTTGAAATACCGCGACGACTGGAAAGTGATCACCAGTCCGTTCGGCGACAACGACCAGATCGTGCTTTTGCCGGCGATCAAACCGGACGTCGCGCTGATCCACGCGCCAATGGCCGACCGTTTCGGCAACGTTTGGATCGGACGTCAGCGAGAGCTGGCCACCATGGCACACGCCGCAGATAAGACGATCGCAACTGTCGAGAGAATTCACGACGGAAATTTGCTCGATGACCCGACGCTCGCCGCCGGAACGCTCCCCGGCTTTTACGTAGAGAGTGTGGCTGTTGCCGAGCGCGGCTCCTGGCCTCTCGGGCTGCCTGATTTTTACGGCGCAGACGCTGACCATCTCGCGGAGTACGCGCGAATGGCGGGGACGGCTGAAGGTTTTGTGGAGTACCTGGACAAATATGTGTATGAGAAGCGAGCGGCGTGACAACTCGCCCGGGAGCCTCACGTGAGGCGACCATCGAAGTTCCGAGATGAGGAGTTGCTGGCCGACGTCATCGCCCGTCTGATCGGGAATGTACGTCACGTGGCAGTCGGCAACGCATCACCGATTCCGGCGACCGCGGCCCTGCTCGCGCGCGAACGCGGTCGAGGCCGGCCTTACGTTTCATTGCTGCAAAGTCGCAAACACAATTTCTTCACCGATGGCGCGCGCGAGCTTTTCGACTGTGCCGGGCAAGGTCGCATCGACGTTTTTTTCCTGTCAGGCGGACAGATCGACGGACAGGGCAACGTGAACCTCGTGAGTACCGGCGACTATGAGCACCCGAAGGTGCGCTTCCCCGGCTCCTTCGGATCGGCCTATCTCTACTATGTGGTTCCGAAGGTCATTCTTTTCCGCACCGAACACTCGCGCCGTACGCTCGTCCCCAAGGTCGATTTCATCAGTGCGCCAGGCGCAAGCGCGGGCAATGTCTACCGTCCGGGAGGCCCGATTGCACTGGTGACCAACCGCTGCCAGTTCGGGTTTTCCAATGGCCGCTTCATGCTAGCGAGCGTGCACCCGGGCCACACGGTCAACGAGGTCAGCGAAAACACAGGATTCGATTTCGATACACCAAAAGACGTCCCGGAAACGCGGCCGCCATCGACCGAAACCCTGAAGGTGCTTCGCGAGGTCGTCGCACCACAACTGGCCGAGGTTTATCCGCAGTTCGCTGAACAGGTTTTCGGCAGCGCCGGCGCTCAAGGTGCTTTCGCACGTTGAAAAACCACGCTCTTTCGGGCACGACACGCGTGAGCTAGTCTGCCGCCCGCGCGGCCGGCCGGCCGTAAGCCTCACAGGAAACGGAAGAAGGAAGACGTCTGGTGAAAACGGTTGAAGCCGCGGTGATTGGTGTCGGTTGGGTCGGGGGCACGCGCGCGGACACGCTCTCTCGCACTGCATTGGTGGACAAACTGCATCTCTGTGAAATCCGGCCCAATCGTCTGGCCGAAGTAAAGAAGCTTTATAAGCCCGCTACCGCGACGCTCGACTACAACGACATCATCCGCAACCCGGACATCTCCGTTGTCTATATCTCGACCACGCCGGAGTCGAACCACTATCCTATTTGCCGCGACTGCCTGAAGTCCGGAAAGAATGTGATGCTTGAAAAGCCGATCGCTCTCGAATTGTGGGAGGCGGACGAGCTCATCCAGCTTGCCATGCGGAACAACCTGAAGTTCACCATCGGCTATTCACAGCGCTTCAATCCGAAAATCGCCTATGCCAAGAAAAAGATCGTCGACGGCACGCTGGGCAAGGTCGTTTCGGTGCTTGTAAGCAGGCATCTTTCACGAAGCCTCGGCAAGAAAATCGCAAGCCGCGTGCGGCTCTCGCCGGTCGTCATGGAATCGACCCACGACCTCGATTTCGTGCTCTGGCTGCTGGAGCCGGCCAAGCCCATTCGCGTTTATTCGCAAGGCGCTTACGGTTACATGGAACCTATCAATGGCTCCCACGACGTGATGTTCACGACGGTGACCATGGATAATGGCGTCGCAGTGATGATCGGCGGGGGCTGGAATTTGCCGCCGAGCTATCCGAACTACTGCGCAACGTGGATCGAGATCACCGGCACTGAAGGTTCCTTGTTTCTCGACGACACGCAGCGCGACAACTGGCTCAACACGCAAAAGGACGGCCAGCAGTTTCCAATGTCCACCATGCCTGGCGAATGGGTCGACAACGTATTCGCCGGCGGCATGGGCCCTGAAACCATTCATTTTCTGGAAGCCTGCATCCGCAATACGCCGGTGATGGTGACTCCGGAAAGCGCACGCCGCGTGATGGAAACTTACAGCGCCGCAGACCTTTCCGCCGATCGCAATGAGCCGGTGGATCTGCCTCTAACCAATGAGAGCATTTCAGCCATTGCCGAGTTCAAGCAGAAGATCCGCGCGGGAGTAAACCAATGAGAGGACGCGAAGCCAGATGAAGAAATCGGCCAAAGGCGTAGGCATCGCGATCATCGGAGGCGGCCGCGTCGGACTGTTTCGTGGCGAGGTGGCAGCGCGTCACCCGGCTGTGCAATGGATCGGGCTTGCCGAGAAAAACCCGAACCGCGCCGGTGAAGTCGGTCCGAAGATCGACGCGGATTTCGTGACGCAAAACCATGTCGAATTGCTCGAGCGGCCAGAGGTCACCGCGGCGATCATCTGCACCGACGAACATCTGCACGTTGATCCCATCATGGCCGCTATCGAGCGCGCCGTTCCCATGCTGATCGAGAAGCCGCTTGCCACCAATCTTGCGGAATCCGAGCGCGTCCTGAAGGCGATCAAGGCGGCAAAGCTGGATGCAGTCGTCGGCTACACTCAGCGTTTCCGTCGCCGATGGCTGGCAGCCAAGGAGAAATGCCGTACAGGAGCGCTCGGCGACGTCACGATGGTGACGTCGCGGGCCTTCATGAACCGGCTCGTTGCAATCGATAATTACAAACGCACCGACGACCCGTCGACGATTTCCCCGATGGTGATTTCGGGCACACACGCGCTCGATATCTGTATGTGGTGTCTGGAGGGCAAAACCGCGGTCGAGTGCTACGCACGTTCGGTCGACAAGGTTCTTGGGCCCTCGTACAAGGGCATCGACGGCACCGCCGGCATGATCAATTTTTCCGACGGCACCATCTATCA
>Ga0182035_10001661_pt1 | contig 11383 bp, 9 predicted proteins | sample flu12Cox44000170_FD_125969 | JGI IMG/M metagenome (GOLD analysis project Ga0182035, IMG submission 125969) | Lab enrichment of tropical soil microbial communities from Luquillo Experimental Forest, Puerto Rico - flux4day.12C.oxic.44.000.170 | ecosystem: Environmental > Terrestrial > Soil >...
CCCCAGCCCGCCAAATATCCCCAAAAATCGCCCAACCGCTTTCGGCCATACACATAGGTGCCCCCAGAGGCGGGGTAGAGGGCCGCCAGCCGCGCGGAGGAGGTGGCGTTGCAGTAGGCCACCACGGCCGCCAGCGCCAGGCCCAGCAGCAGCCCCGAGCCGGCGGCATGCGCCGCGGGGCCCAGCGCGGCGAAAATCCCGGCGCCGATCATCGAGCCCAGTCCGATCACCACCGCGTCGAACACGCCCAGGCTGCGACGAAGGCCGCCGTTTGTTCCGCTGTCGGGCGGGGTGTTGACGGGATTGCTCTTTGACACACGGTCTCCTGTCGCATCGCGTGGACCTAACATATCAAATCAGTTTGATGTATTGTCCGAGAGGTGGCGGCGACAAATCGGGCGGCGGTTCCGCCGCTGATGCGGATGGCGTCACACCCGCTGCGCTGGGCCCTGATGACAGAGCTGGCGGCCGGCGACCGGCGGGTGTGGGAGTTGGCCGCCGCGGTCGACGAGCCGCAAAACCTCGTCTCCTATCATCTCCGGCTGTTGCGCTCGGCCGGATTCATCGACGCACGGCGCAGCAGTTTCGATGGTCGCGACAGCTACTACCACCTCGACTTGAGCAGGTGCGCGTCGGCATTCGGCGAGGCGGCGACCGCACTGCATCCGGCGCTCGCGCCCGCCCCGGCCAGCGAGCAGCCCCCGCGGTCGGTGCTGTTCTTGTGCACCGGCAACAGTGCGCGCTCCCCGATGGCCGCGGCGCTGCTGGAGAAAAAGGGTCGGGGCCGGATTCGCGCCGCGAGCGCAGGCAGCCATCCCAAACCGAGCTTGCACCGCAACGCGGTACAGGTGATGCACGAGATGTACGACATCGACCTTCTCGGCGGCCGGCCCCAGCCTTTGAACGCGGTTGACCGTCGGAACTTTGATCAGGTGATCACGTTGTGCGACAAGGTCCGCGAATATGCCCGCGACCATGGGCTGGCCACGACAATGCATTGGAGCCTGCCCGATCCGTCGGCCGCTGCCGATAGCGACCGCGCCAGCTACCCGGAATTTCGCCGTGTCGCAAGCGAATTGAATAGCCGCATTGACTTCCTGCTCCCCGTCCTCGCCGCCGATCCCGGGGAGCGATGATCGTGACCGTCGATCGACGTGAGTTCCTCAAAGGGAGTGGGCTCGCGTTGATTGCCGCAGGCGGAGGTGCCGGCGTCGTCGAAGCCGCAGGGTGTTCGCGCCCCGCACCTGCGGGTCCGCCCAACGGCAAGCCCGATTACACACTGCGGATCGGTACCGGGACCGTGGAGTTGGCACCGGACCAGATCGTGTCGACCTCGACCTACAACGGCCAATTCCCCGGTCCGCTGGTGCGGTTCAAGGAGGGTCAACGGACATGGGTGGACCTCTTCAACGACACCGATTCACCCGAACAACTGCACTGGCATGGCCAGCAGGTGGGCGTCGATGTCGACGGGGCAGCCGAGGAGGGAACGCCCTATGTTCCCGCCCACGGCATGCGGCGCATTTCGTTCGTCCCCGGCCCTTCGGGCTTCCGCTTTTATCACACCCACGTAGTCCCGCGCGCCGACCTATCCCGCGGTCAGTACAGCGGCTTGGTCGGCCCGGTCTACATCGAACCGAAACAGAACCACGGCGCCTATGACCAAGAGATCTTCTTGACGCTCAAAGAATTTGAGCCCACTTTCAGTCAGGGCGGCGACATGGCCAGTGATTTCCTGGCCGGCGAAGCGGACCCCGACCTCAAAGCCAAAGGCGAATCGGCGATGGCGGCCTCGCTTGGTCGGGGCGACCCACGCGGCTACGAGGTCGGTTACGCGGCGTTCGCCGTCAACGGCCGCATGCTCGGTCACGGCGATCCGATCCGCGTCCAGACCGGCCAGCGGGTCCTGTTGCACGTCCTCAACGCCAGTGCCACCGAAACCCGCAGCCTGGCCCTGCCCGGGCACACCTTCAGCGTGATCGCGTTGGACGGCAACCCGGTCCCTAACCCCGCGCAGGTGCCGGTGCTGTGGCTCGGTGCGGCCGAACGGATTTCGGCGGTTGTCACCATGACGAATCCGGGCTTGTGGGTGCTGGGGGATCTGTCCGACGACGACCGTGGCCACGGAATGGGCGTGGTCGTGGAATACGCCGGGCGCGGCGGGGATCCGCAATGGGCGCCGCCCCCTTCGTTCAAGTGGGATTACCGGCTGTTCGCGCTGCCGAACCCCGCCGCCGTCGCGCCGCCCGACCGCACCATCGACATGCTGATCGAGAAGCGCAATGCCGCCGACAACGGCTTCAACCTATGGACGCTCAACGGCACATCGTTTTCGATGGACACCAACCAGCCCGTGCTGAATCTGCAGCGCGACAAGCGTTACCGGCTGCGTTTCCGTAACGCCACCGACGACCTGCACCCGATGCACCTGCACAGGCACACCTTCGAAATCACCCATGCCGCGGGCACACCGACCGCTGGTGTGCGCAAGGACGTCGCGATGCTGGGCGGCTACCAAAGCATGGACATCGACTTCGTCGCCGATCAGCCCGGCCTGTCGCTGCTGCACTGCCATCAGCAGATCCACATGGACTACGGGCTCATGCTGCTGCTCAACGGCAGCTGATCCCCTAAGTCAGCCGGAGTCCATCTTTCCGCGCGGCGGCAAATGACCGGTTTACGATTCCGCCATGGCCCTTGAGGTCGGCAAGGTTTTTGCCGAATACACCATCTTGCGGCTGCTTGGCTCCGGCGGGATGGGCCAGGTGTACTTGGCGTCGCATCCTCGGTTGCCGCGCGAGGACGCGCTGAAGGTGTTGCCGACGGAAGTGACTGCCGATCCCGAGTATCGGGAGCGGTTCGGGCGTGAGGCCGAGTTGGCGGCCGGGTTGACTCATCCGAACATCGTGGGAATTCACGACCGCGGCGAATACGACGGCCAATTTTGGATCTCGATGGATTACGTGGCCGGCACCGATGCCGCCCGGCTGTTGCGGGAGCGATTCCCAGGTGGCATGCCCGTCGATGAGGCGATTGCGATCATCGCAGCGGTTGCTTCGGCGCTGGATTACGCGCATCGTCGGGGGCTGTTGCACCGCGATGTCAAGCCGGCCAATATCTTGTTGGCCGAATCGGACGGGCAGGAGCGGCGGGTATTTCTGGCCGATTTCGGCATCGCCCGGCGCATCGACGATGCGGCGGGGCTGACCGCGACCAAGATGGCGGTGGGCACGGTGGCCTACGCATCGCCCGAGCAGTTGATGGCTGGCGCGGTTGACGGGCGGGCCGATCAATATGGGTTGGCCTGCACCGCATTTCACCTACTTACGGGCGCGCCACCGTATCGTGGTTCCAACCTCGCGGTGGTGATCGGCCAGCACGTCAGCGCCACACCGCCCTCGATCGGCGCCTATCGGCCGGAGTTGGCCGCGCTGGATCCCGTGTTTGCCACCGCAATGGCCAAGGATCCTTCCAGCCGGTTTGGCAGTTGTGGAGAGTTTGCCCGCCAATTGAGTCAGCACCTCGCGGCCCGCCCGTACACCCACCCCGCGTTTGAGGAAACCGTGCCCGCGTTGCCGCTTGTGGCGCCACCCGGGTCGAAGCGATCGGGCCGGCGCCCGGGCCTGCTGATCGGCGCGCTGGCAGCCGTCCTGCTGCTGATCGCCGGCGGTGTCTTTGCGGGCGTCAAGCTCACCGAACACCACAAACCGGGTTCGGCAGCGCCGCCCCCGGGTCCCTTCACCGGCACGTACCGCACCGACTTCGGCCCCAGCATGGGGCTCGACGATCTCCCGGGTGCCGGCGGGCCACCGGCGTTAACGAGCACGTATGGCCTGCGTTCGGTGTGCCGCACCACCGGGTGCGTAATGACGGCGGCACGCCTTGGCGGCGCGGCGGTGGCTTCACCGAAGATGGTGTTCGACCAAGTCGGGGGGGTCTGGGTGGCGGTAGCCCTCGGCTCGGATAGCTGCCATGGCGCTGACGCCGAAGTGTGGCAGGTGTTCACGCTGCAACCGCGCCCCGACGGGACCCTCGCCGGCGAATACACCACCACTACCAGCAATCTCTGCGCCGACAAGCGAACCGTGACCTTCACCCGCACCGGGGACGTCGACGTCAACAGCGTTCCCGACCCCGCCAGCCAACTACCGCGGGTGGTGTCGCCGGCCCAGGCGCTGCGCGGCCGCTACCGGATCACGCGCACCTTTACGAACGGACTCTCACCGGCGGAAATGAACACCGCTGTCAGCACCTACTGCCTGCGCACCGGTGATCGCTGCATGAGCTACTTCCACGAACCATCGGGTGATGTGGCGATGGTGTTCGGCGGCGGAAGTTGGACCTGGAGCCTCGACGCCGACGTCATGTGTCCGATGTCTCCGGACAGTACGCACGTGAAATCGAACGGGCAGCTTCCGTTGCCTCAACCACCACAGGATCCCATCGCGCGGCTCACCGGGCGCGGTCACCAGCAACAGACCCCGCCGTGCGAAATGAACGCGGACTTCGAGGAAACAGTTGCGCGCGCTGGCGATTAGCGGCTTTTGCCCGTTCCGCTCACACTCGTGTTCGGCGCCAATTGTCGGTGCGGGTGCGCCTGCACCCTTTACGATTTGGCCATGACGCTCGCGGTTGGTCAGGTGTTTGCCGGATACACGATCTTGCGAGTGCTGGGTGCGGGCGGGATGGGCCAGGTGTATTTGGCGGCTCATCCGCGGTTGCCGCGCGAGGACGCGTTGAAGGTATTGACGGCGGATCTCACAAGCGACGCGGAGTTTCGGGCCCGATTCATGCGTGAGGCCGACCTGGCGGCGGGCCTCTCTCATCCGAACATCGTGGGCATTCACGACCGCGGTGAAGAGGATGGCCATTTCTGGATTTCGATGGATTACGTGGCCGGCACCGATGCGGGCCGACTGTTGCGCGAAAACTACCCGGGTGGAATGCCGCTCGCTGAGGTGGTGCCAATCATTTCCGCGGTCGCCTCGGCGCTCGATTACGCGCACCACCGCGGGTTGTTGCACCGTGATATCAAGCCGCCCAACATCTTGTTGAGCGATCCCGACGAGCAGGCGCGGCGGGTTTACCTCGCCGATTTCGGGCTCGCTCGCCGTATTGACGACGCAACCGGGTTGACCGCGACCAACATGACGGTGGGCACCGTGGCCTATGTGGCGCCCGAGCAGTTGAAGGGGGAGCGGGTCGACGGGCGAACCGATCAATATGCGTTGGCCTGCACCGCATTTCATCTGCTCGCCGGCGCGCCGCCGTATGTCGATTCCAATCCCGCCGTCGTGATCAGCCAACACATCAGCGCCCCGCCGCCCTCGATCGGCGCTCACCGGCCGGAGTTGGCCGAGCTCGATCCGGTGTTCACGACCGCGATGGCCAAAGAGCCTGCCGGCCGGTTTGGCAGCTGTCGGGAGTTCGCCGACCGGCTGGCCCAGTGGCTGGATCCGGGCTTCTCCTATCCCGGTGCCGTTCCATTCCCAGACACCCCACCCGCGTTCGGCGTAACCGCGCCCACCGTGCCGTTACCTCGCGGGAAGCGGTCGGGGCGGCGCAGCCGTGTCGCGGTTGGCGCTTTGGCGGGCGTTGCCTTGCTGGTCGTCGCGGGTGGCGTCGTTGCGGCTGTGAAGCTCACCCAGCGTCACAACCCGAGCGCCGCCGGACCGCACACTGGCACCTCCGCGCCGAGCAACACCCCGACCGCCGCGCCCAACACGGGTCCCTTCACCGGTGTCTACCGGGTCCGCTTCGATAAGGGCACCAATCTCGACGATGTCCCGAGCCCGGGTGCGGGACCCCTGACCGACACGTACGCGGTCCGCTCGGCGTGCGGGTCCGCGGGGTGCCGGGCGACCGCGTCACGCCTGAGCGGCGAGATGAGGCTGGTGTCGAACATGGTGTTCGATGAGGTCGACGGCCGCTGGCTGGCCGTAGGTCTCGGCTCGGACAAATGCCAGGACCAACCCTCCGAGATCTGGGAAGTGTTCACGCTGCAACCAGGTCCCGACGGCAACTTCACCGGCGTGTACCGCGGGGGCGCCGCCAACAATTGCGACGAAAAACGAACCGTCACCTTCACCCGCACCGGAGACGTCGACATCAACAGCCTCCCCGACCCCGCCGCCCTACCGCCGCGGGTGGCGTCGCCGGCCGAAGCGCTACACGGCCACTACCACTTCGCGCGACATTTCACGAAAGCGGCCCCAGATCAGCAACAGCGGCAGCAACAGCAGGGGGATCTGGCGGTCATCACCGACTGCCTGCGTACCGGGGATCGGTGCATGAGCTACTTCCACTCAAAAACACTTGACTCACCAATGGTGTTCAGCGGCGCACAGTGGAGCACCGAAGAAGCACACGACCAACCAGGTCCGGGCTGCGGCGGACCGGTCTTTGTGAAAGTCACTGGGCAGTATCCGCTGCCGCAACCACTACAGAATCCCATCACGATGCTCGCGGGACACGTGCACGCGGAGGTGTCGGGCTCACCCGCCTGCGCGACGACCATGGACTTCGACGAAACATACACGCGCACAGGCGATTAGGGCCGATAGCGGCTACCTGAACGGCTGGTTTTCTCGCACCCCGCGATACATGCCCCAGCGGACGACCCACGGCATCACCACCCGTTCGACCGACCATGACGGCAACCGGAACGCATGCCCGGTGGGTAGGAAGACCTCCAGCCCGTCGGCCTGTATACCTACCAGCGAACCCCACCGCCGCCCCGGCGTGCGGAAGCTGCGCAACCGTCGCCCCGCGAACTCGGCCCTGACGTTGCGGGCCACCAGCGCATCCCCACGGTTGCGCGCGGAGCTGCGAAGCGGGTCGGTCGCAGCGACGTCGCCGACCGCGAAGACACCACGATGACCGGGCACTCGCAGGTCGGGTGTCACACGAACAAACCCGTGCTCATCAAGAAGCTCGGGCGGCAGCCAATCGGTGTTGGGTCGCACCCGACCGATCGCCCAGAGCACGGCATCGGCGGAAGCCGGGGATTGTCCTGTGCTCCAGCGAACCGGCTCGCCGGTGATCTCATCGCCCGCGAATCCGTTCGAGACCACCGCGCGGTGCCCGGGGTGCAGGCCCACACCCAAGTCGGTCAACCTGCCGTGGATGCGCCGCCAAGTCCCCGGGTGATACTCGCCCAACGCGCGCTCGCCGGGGAAGTACAGGTCGATCCGCTTTTCTGGCCAGGTGGTTGCCATGTTGACGGCGCTGCTGACCGCAGCGGCGCCACCGCCCACAATGACCACCGACTTGGCGGCGGCCAATCGGTCGTGTGCGGCGCGCAGCCCGACCCCGATGTCATCGGCCGACTGCAGCGTCGGCTGCCGCCAGAAGCCATTGGCGACCCCCGTCGAGATGACCAGCGCGTCGTATCCCTCGACGATCGTCGTGCCGTCCTCGCGCCTACCCAAGACGGTTCGGGCAGCGAGGTCCAAGCCCGTCAGCGTGCCCTGAACCTTCCGCACCCGATCCAAACGGCGAAACCTGTCGAACGGAATCCAGTAGTCGCGCGCCCAGTCGTCGGGGCGGGAGAGCCGGACGCCTAGCTCTTGGCCGCTCACCAGCCCGGGTTTGACCGAGATTCCGACGACGTCTGCGTGCCGGGACAGGCGGATGGCGGCCAGAATGCCCGCATCTCCCAGTCCGGCGATGACGACTCGCTTGCGGTTTAGCCCTACGTCCAATTGACGTGTTCCACTGTGTTTTTCGGTGGCCGAGGACGAACGCGGCCGGTGACGGTGAAATCCATGCCGGCCTCCTTACGCGCACTGCCCGGTTGGCCCGGGCCCCTCGGTCACGGTGCGGCAAACGGTAACACGTTCTACCGGCCGCCCGCCCGTTCAGCGCTTAGCATTAGCCAGCGGCCCCTCCACCCGCTGAAACATGTCGGATAACGCGAACCCGCGTATCGCCATATGGCACCGAAAGGAACCGCTCAGCATGACGACATCGGCGGAAAACCATCGACACATTCCCCAATTGATTCCGAGCCGGCTACTGCGAAGCGGACAGGTCCACCACCCGGCCGTCCTGGGCGAGGCCAGGAGGCGACGCGACAATTTTCAGCTGCGCCTGGCCGACCGAATAACGGCGTTTGCCGGGTCGATGAACTTCGTCTGGATTCACGCGGCCTTGTTTGCCGTGTGGATGTTGGTCTTGGAAAAAAACCCCTGGCCTACATTGACCCTGGTGGTATCGCTCGAGGCGATTTTCCTGTCGACCTTCGTGATGATCGGCCAGAACCGTCAGTCCGCTTTCCAGCAGGCCAAGGCCGACCACGACTTCCATGCCCAGGAATTGGAGTTGAAGACGAACACCGAACTCACGCGCGAGATTCACGTGCTGACAGAGGAATTGCACAGACGCTTCATCCGACCAACGTCCGAGCGCGACGAGTCGGCCGCGCCCGGTTAAGGAACCTCGACACGACGTACAGCGAAAAGCGTTGGTCGGACAGAGAACCGCTCTGGTGGAGAACAACATGTTGGAGCTGCAGGAGAGGATGCGCCCACACGTGCGTGCCGCGTTTTACGCCGCGGCGCGTGCATCGGCTCCCCGCCCGGCCGCGGCCAAACGGGCCGCCAAGGATTTTCAGCGGAACCTGTGGTCGGCGCTCGGCGCCGAGATCCGTTGGGCGTTCACCCCGCCGCACAACTGGTTGATGGGCGTGCTGGCCAACGTGATCTTCGCCGCGGGATGGTTGCTGGTGCAGCCGTTGACCACCGGCCCCCAGCGCACCGACTGGGTGATCCTGGTCGGTACTTACTTCTCCTCGTGGATCCTTGCCGATGTCACCACCACCAACCTGCTCGGCGCCGACCACTACCGCGTACTGCAGGCGTTGTCCGACGGGGTGCCATTCTGGCGGATGCTCCTGATCAAAAACCTGGCCCTGCTCGCCATCGTCGGGTTGCCAACCTTGTTGGCGGCGATGGCGTTGACCCTATGGCGGGAATCGCCGGCGCACCTGGCCATTACCATCCCCACCGTCGCGGTGCCCATCGTGTCTTGGCTGGGCGTGGGCAACCTCATCTCGGTGCTGCACCCCGTGAGCGTCGAGCCGCTGCTACGGCGGTGGCGGCAGCGGGCCGACCGTCGCCGCACCGGCGGCTGGGTGCTGGCCCTGACCCTGCCGTATGCGTTGTACTACGTCGCCGACCCGATGAACGGGGTCGAGCACCGCGTGTTGTGGACCCAGGTGCCTGCATTGATCTGGCCGGTGTTCGGGCGCGACACAAAAAGCTTTGTGCATCTCGCCATCGCGACAGGCGTCTGGATCGGCGGAACAGCTGCCGCCGTGCTGTGGGTGCGCAAGCGTGGGTTCCAAATCAGATGAGACTCAGGTCCGCCTTCGGAAAGCTGACCCATGCCTGACAAATCTGGGTGGGCGATGCGATGATTGGCTTCATCATTCGATCGCAGGAGATCAATGACCCAGGTGAGAAGTTGTGATGACCAAGCATGTCGTTTCCGAGATCTGCGTTAGGCCGAAGTGGTTGAGCCGCAGGGGCATTCAATAGGCCGCAATCAGCGCCACGGGCCCAAATCATCTTCAAACGAGAGGAAACTCAATGACCACTGAACAGCAGCCATCCGCCGGCTGGTACCCGGACCCGAGCGGCAAGCCCGGGCAAATGTATTGGGATGGCCAGCAGTGGCACGCCAACGTTCCTGCCGCAACCCCGGGAGTCGCTCCGTATGGTGGCGCTCCGTATGGTGGCGCTCCGTATGGTGTCGACGCCTACGGGCGGCCGCTATCGGACAAGAGCAAGCTCGCGGCCGGACTGCTGCAAATTTTCTTGGGGGCCTTCGGAGTTGGTCGTTTCTACCTCGGCTATACCACGATCGGCCTTCTGCAGATTCTGGTTACCTGGCTGACTTGCGGAGTCGGCGGGATATGGCCGTTGATTGACGGAGTCATGATCCTCGTCGGCCAGGTGCCCGACGCTCAGGGGCGCACACTGCGTGACTGAGGCGCAAGCCGGCCCGGCGCGAGCACCATCGGCCTGACGGGAGGACCTGACCATGACGACACCCCGTCAGCCGGGCTGGTACGACGACCAACACGGCTCAAACTCACAGCGTTACTGGGACGGGCAAGGCTGGACCCAGCACCGTCGGCTCAAGCCGACTGCCCGGCCGACTCCTCCGCCACCGCGACAGCCGTCGCCCCCGCCACCGCAACAGCCTCCGCGTAATCCGCCACTCCCGCCTGGAGCGCGGCCCCCTCCTGGCCCCCAAATTCAACGCGGTGGCGCGGAAATTGCGTCTGACGGTCCCGCGACGGTTAACGGCTTCGCTGCGAAACCCTCGATCGCGGGGTTGCTTGTCTTCGGCGGACTCGTCATCGCGGTCGTTGCAATTTTCCTCCCGTTTGCGACGGTCAGCATCCACCTGTTCGGGATGACTTTCCGTGCGCACGAGGTTTCGGCCACCGGAACTGGGCGGTTAGTCGTTTTCCTACTGGCCGCGGTGACGGTGTTGTTGGCGTGGCCCAGCCTGTCCGGATCCGCCTTGGCGGACGGGCGCCTTATCGGGCTCAGCGTCGCGGTCGTCCTGCTCGTTGTCGTCGTGGTGGTCTCGTACCTCGATGTTTCTGAAAACAACGGCAAGGCCGAAGGCATCGTGAAAGTCTCGCCGGCGTTTGGATTGCTGCTGTATGCGGCGGGGGTCGTTGTCGTCGCTGTGGGGGTCGTCTGGCTCTGGATGGATCGATCGCGGACCCAAAAGTAGGCCTACTGACCGCTCCCACAAAACCGGGCGCGGGGGTTCAATGGTCCCTATGATGTCGCAGCCTGACGCGGACGAAGTTCGGCTCATTGAAGCGCGCGCGGTGCCGACGAGGTTCGCCCGCGGCTGGCACTGTCTGGGTCTGATCAGAGACTTCGGTGACGGCAAGCCGCACGCGGTTAACGCCTTCGGGCAGAAGCTGGTCATTTTCCGTAGTGCGGACGGCAACATCAACGTGCTGGACGCGTACTGCCGCCACATGGGCGGCGACTTCTCGCACGGCGAGGTCAAGGGCAACGAGATCGCATGCCCGTTCCACGACTGGCGCTGGGGCGGTGACGGGCGATGCAAGCAGGTGCCCTACAGCCGGCGCACACCCAAACTGGCGCGTACGGCGGCCTGGACGACGCTGCAACAGGACGGGATGTTGTTCGTGTGGAATGACCCCGAGCGCAAGCCACCGCCACCGCAGGTCACGATCCCGCGAATCGAGGGCGCCACGAGTGACGAGTGGACCGACTGGCACTGGTACACCACCGTCGTGCACAGCAACTGTCGCGAAATCATCGACAACGTCGTGGATATGGCGCACTTCTTCTACATCCACGGTTCGCTGCCCACATATTTCAAGAAC
>Ga0182035_10001668_pt1 | contig 11366 bp, 5 predicted proteins | sample flu12Cox44000170_FD_125969 | JGI IMG/M metagenome (GOLD analysis project Ga0182035, IMG submission 125969) | Lab enrichment of tropical soil microbial communities from Luquillo Experimental Forest, Puerto Rico - flux4day.12C.oxic.44.000.170 | ecosystem: Environmental > Terrestrial > Soil >...
ATGGCTGTGGTGTTTCGTGGCGTGCTTCGTTCCGGCGCGCCGGGGCGTGCGCATGGACCCCATGATGGCGCTGTGTTACGAATAGCTGGGTACAGTCACGCACAACAATTCTCGGAACTTCCCTTCCCCGCTAACGTATCAAGCCTAAGGGGCGTCCAACCGGCTGTTGAAAAGGACCCCGACGATGTCATCCCGATTCTGGAGTTTGTACATTTTTTGGTCTGACGGCGAAATATTCTTTGCCAACAGCCCTCGCCCGCCTGCGGGAGAGGGCCGTTATCAACTGTGGCCCGCTGTGAATCCAAATGCAGAAACTCGAGACTCCGAGGTATGTTGATCGAACGAAAGGAGGTCAATTCATGGGAACGTTCACCAGTCAGCTCAGGCAAGTTTTACGCAAGCTCGGACGTGCGCCGATGTTCACAGCCGTCACCCTGGTCACGATTGCCTTAGGGGTAGGGGCGAACACCGCGGTTTTTAGCGTCATTGAGGGCGTTCTACTGAAGCCTCTGCCGTATCCGCACCCCGAAGAGCTGTTGAGCGTCTCGCACGTCGCGCCTGGCATCAACATGCGAGAACTGCCGATGGCGCCGTCGACATACTTCATTTACCGCGAACAGGGCCGCACCTTCGAGGACATTGGCCTCTACACGGATGACTCCGAGAGCGTCACCGGCGTGGGAGAACCCGAACAGGCGCGGGCACTGCAGGTGACCGATGGCACGCTACCGCTCCTCGGCGTCCCACCGTTGCTGGGGCGGTGGTTCACGCGCCAGGACGATTCACCGGACAGCCCGGACACGGTGATGCTGACCTACGGATACTGGCAGCGCAAGTTTGGCGGCGACCCCTCCATCGTCGGGCGAAGCATCACCGTCGATGGGAAGCCGCGCCAGGTAATTGGCGTGCTGCCCCAGCGGTTCCACTTCCTGGATCAGGATGATCCGCTGTTGATCCTCCCATTCAAGTTCGATCGCAATAAACTGAAGCTCGGGAATTTCAGCTTTCAGGCCGTGGCCCGGCTCAAGCCGGGGGTCACCCTGGAGCAGGCGACCGCCGAGGTGGCGCGCATGATCCCCATCGTGTTCCGAAGCTTCCCCGCGCCGGAAGGGTTTAGCCTGAAGCTCTTCGAAGAGGCGCGGATCGGACCGAGCATCCGACCGTTGAAGCAGGACGTGGTTGGCGACGTGGGCAATGTGTTGTGGGTCCTCATGGGAGGCATCGGCCTCGTGCTACTGATTGCGTGCGCGAATGTGGCCAACCTGCTCCTGGTGAGAGCTGAGGGACGCCAGCAAGAGCTGGCCATTCGCGCCGCCCTGGGGGCCGGCTGGGGCCGGATTGCTGGCGAGTTGCTGTTTGAGAGCCTCCTGCTTGGCCTGGCCGGCAGCATCCTGGGATTAGGACTTGCCTATGGCGGTTTGCGCGTCCTGGTGGCAATGGCGCCAGCAGGTCTCCCGCGCGTGAGCCAGATCGGTATCGATGGGCCCGTGTTGCTGTTCACGCTAATCGTCGCCCTGCTCGCGAGTGTGCTGTTCGGCTGCGTTCCGATCTTCAAATACGCCGGCACGCATTTGGGAACCGGTCTGCGGGAGGGAGGCCGCACGCTGAGCCAGAGCCGTGAACGGCACCGTGCCCGAAGCGCACTGGTGATTGTCCAGGTTGGGCTGGCCCTCGTCCTGCTCGTCGGCTCGGGGCTGATGATTCGGACTTTTCGCGCCTTAACCAGGGTCCAGCCTGGGTTCATGTCGCCGGCTGAGGTCCAGACGCTGCGCCTATCGATCCCGGAGGCGCAGGTGAAAGATCCTGAGCGGGTGGTCCGCATGGCGCAGGAGATTTCGCAAAAGCTCGCGGCGATTCCGGGCGTCTTCTCGGTTGGTGTGTGCTCGACCGTCCCCATGGATGGATACGGTAGTTTCGACCCCGTCTTCGCGCAGGACCGTACCTACGCCGAGGGACAGATCCCACCGATCCGTCGTTTCAAGTTCATATCACCCGGTTTCCTAACAGCTTTGGGTACTCCGCTGGTGGCCGGTCGCGAGCCCACCTGGACGGAAATCTACCAGAAGATTCCAGTGGCTCTCGTCTCCGAAGGAATGGCCCGCGAGTACTGGCACGGCGCGGCGGATGCCCTCGGGAAGCGCATCCGAGTGAGCACCAAGGACGACTGGCGTGAAATCATCGGCGTCGTGGCTGACGTTCACGATGACGGCGTGAACAAAGACGCGCCCACTTCCGTGTATTGGCCCATACTGATGGCGCGGTTCGAGAGTGAGTCAGTTACGGTGCGCCGAGACTTGGCCTTCGCCCTCCGCAGCCCGCGCACCGGCTCCGAGAGCTTTCTGAAAGAAATCCGGCAGGGCGTGTGGTCAGTGGATCCGAACCTCCCGCTGGCGGACGTCCACACCCTGGAGTATTTCTACAAAAAGTCTATGGCACGGACTTCGTTCACGCTCGTGATGCTCGCTGTCGCCGGGGGTATGGCCCTCGTGCTCGGCATCGTGGGCCTTTACGGTGTCATCGCCTATTCCGTGTCGCAGCGGACGCGGGAGATCGGCATTCGTATGACGCTGGGAGCCCAGCAGCACGAACTGACAGGAATGTTCGTTCGTCATGGATTAGGGCTCGCGGGTGCCGGTCTCGCTTGCGGTCTCGTCGCAGCCTTTGTGCTGATGCGCCTCATGTCCTCACTATTGTTCGGGGTGAGACCGGTCGATCCCGTTACCTATGGCTTGGCGTCCGCCGGTCTTGTCGCCACTGCTTTGGTTGCCAGCTACTTACCTTCCCGCCGGGTGGCTGCGGTCAACCCCGTCGAGGCCCTGAGGGCGGAGTAATCCTCAGGGCGGTCGCAGTATTCTCCTGTTCCCGACCCGCCGACTCGTGGCGGCTGCCGACCCCGGCCAAATGCCGGTCGCGCCCCAGGTTGTTTTCTCGACCCAGCTAAATCTCGGAAACCGCTCAAATCAGACGCCAAAATCCGACAACTTGCTGTGGCGCGACATCGGTACTGGGTTTGGAATGTAGACCCAAGGCGGCCGAAGAAGACTTTGTTCACGGATGTTGTCAAGGCAGGCCGACACGGTGCAGCAAGTCTTGGAAGTGCGGATCCGAGCGCAGGGGGTCGAACCTGGCGCTCGCTTTGAGGACGGCGGGCAGCGAATTGTCATGCTGCGCATAAGCCTTCTCCAGCCATTCGAAGGCCATCTGCCTGTCGCCTAGCCCCACGTAAACTTCTGCGACATCGATCGGGTAACGCACGGTGTGCTCCGAGGTCCGATTCACCGTCTTGAGCAATTCCTGCGCGCTCCGGGTTTGTCCCGAAAGGGCATAGATATAAGCTAGGGATGGAACATATCGCGCGCTTTCTCCGGATTCTCGAGAGAGGTCCACAGCCTTTTGGATCTCGGCGAGAGCTTGCGGATACATACCCTTGCGCTCATAGGCCCGGCTAAGCCAACGGTGTGCCTCGATGTAATTCGGCTCCATCTGCAGTGTCTTCTGCTGCCACTCTATCGCCTGGTCATACTGCCGGGCGAAGAGATAATGCAATCCCATGTGCAGGTGCGCGGCAGGGGACAGAGGGTCCAACTGGAGGTATCGTTCACTCTCGATGCGAGATTCTTCAATCCGTCCCATGGTCAACAGAAAGTGCGAGTACCAGTGATGAGCGTCCGGGTCGTTGGGACTCAGTGCAAGGGCTTTTCTGAACTCGGTTTCGGCGCCTGACCAATCCCAGGCATGCACGTATCGAATGACGGCGAGCGCAGTGTGAGCTTCCCCGACGCCGTCGTCGATCTCCAACGCTTTCGTGGCGGCTGCCTCGGCCCTGGAGACGTACTCGCTCGCCAGTTCCGGGGCCCAAACCGTGGCGTAGCATTCGGCGAGCCCGGCATAGGCAAGGGCATACTGAGGATCCTTCTTGATCGCCTGGTCGAAGTATTCCACGGCCAACTTCGTGCTCTCCGCGGTCCATTTCACCATGTAATACCGGCCCTTGAGGTAGGCTTCATAAGCCTCTGGGTTAACGGGCTGCGCTCCCGACAGGCGGGCGTGTTCCTGTGAGGTCAGCTTCACCTGAACTTTGTCGGTGATATCCCGCGCCACGTCGCCCTGCAGCGCCAGCACGTCTCGCACGTCACGTTCGTAGGTCTCGGCCCAGAGGTGCTTGTCGTTCGGCGCCTGGACCAACTTCGCCGTGATCCGCACCCGGTCGCCGGACCGCATCACGGTGCCTTCCACGACCGCGTCCACGTTCAACTCCCTGACAATCTGGGGTAAGGGTTTGTTCGTGCCCTTGTACTGCATTACGGAGGTGCGGGAGATTACCCGCAGAGAACCGATCCTGGCGAGGTCCGTAATCAGTTCGTCAGTCATGCCGTCGACAAAGTACTCCTGTTCCCTGTCGCCGGAGAGGTTCTCAAGCGGCAGCACCGCGAGCGAACGAATGCTCGCGGGATTGGCGTTTCCGCGCAACCGGTCGCCCAGCCTGCTCACATTGAAAACGACGATCGCTGCTACCAGGGCTGTAGCGGCTAAGACAAGAACTAAGAGGGTGAACCAGTGACGCTCGGGTCGATGTGCAAAGCCCTCGGGTGCGAGCGCGAGACCCCCCAGTCGCTCGAGGTCCGCTGATAATTCCTTGGCTGATGGGTAGCGCCGTTTCGGGTCCTTGTCCAGGGCCTTGAGAATGATGCGCTCCAACTGAGGTGACACCCGGGGGTTCAGGGTAGTGGGAGGACGCGGCGGCTGGTGCAGGATGGCTTCGATCAGACGAACCCCGCGCGCTTCCACAAAAGGGCGCTGGCCGGTGGCGATCTCGTAGAGCACCGCCCCCGCCGCATAAATGTCGCTGCGTAAGTCAACATTGTCCTCCTGTAACTGCTCAGGCGACATATAGGGCAATGTTCCCATCGCGGCTTGTGCCTGGCTGAGGGTCGCTGTGACCCGCACCTCCATGTCCAGCTCTCCCGGGCGCAACAGCTCGGCCAGCCCGAAATCCAGAATTTTCACCCGCCCGTCGGGCGTTATTCGCAGGTTGCCGGGCTTCAGGTCGCGGTGCACCACGCCGACTTCGTGGGCTGCGGCCAAACCCTGCGCCAGTTGTGTCCCCAAACGAGAAATCTCTTGCTCCGCTAAAGGTCCGGCAGCAACTTTTTCATCCAGTGTGACGCCGGGAATATATTCCATCACGAGGAAGTCCACCCCTTGGTCTGTATCAAAATCATAGACGGTGGCAATGTTGGGATGGTTCAGTTGGGATAGTGCCAAGGCCTCTCTACGAAAGCGTTTTCGCGCCTCTTCGTCAGCGAGCGTTCCCGAAGGCAGAACCTTAAGGGCGACGTCACGGTCCAGACGTTCGTCACGCGCCCGATAGACCACCCCCATTCCGCCTTCACCTATCTTCTCCTCAAGGCGAAAGCGGCCGATGGTCTGGGTGGTCCCGGCATCGGCCCACTCAACCGGCACCGTGAACCGGTAACGTCGACCATCCACGACCTCGATGAAGCGCGGGCGGTCCGGCGAGTCACCCAAGGCCTCGCGGACTTCGTTGATGGCCTGGTCGACACACTCCTCGAAATCGACGGGGGCACTCGCAGACCAGAGCTTCTCCTTCAACTCCTCCCGCGTCACCATAAGGCCGGGATACTCCGCCAGCATCTCGAGAACTTGTAAGGCTCTTTCCTGCAGCTTGATCCCGAGGCCCTGTTTCCGCAACTCGCCGTCTTGAAAATCGACTTCAAAGTCCTCGAAACGGGCCACCCGTGGGGCACGGGTCTGTGGCATAGTGAGTCGCCTCCCAACTGAATCAGCATTTCGTTCGGTACCAAATCTACCGATACCGCTTCTTATCTCGATTGAACCACGCTGCTTTCGGCAACGTGCTCCGCTGCGCGTGCTTGCTCGTAGCCTATGGCCGCGTAATAGATGGCACGGTCGAAGAACTGACCCACCACTTGCACCACTTCGAGTTCTCCGAAGACTTTCATGGGGCCGTCTACGATAGACTCCCAAGTGAGGAACTCCCACAGGTTCTGCTTTGTGAGGACAATCGCCCAGATCAATTCGTTCAAGGGCACCTGCTGATGGTAACGGCGGGCGCCGATCTCCCGATAGCGCCGCTCAATATCCACATCCTTCTTCCCCAACAGCCAGTCCCCCAAATGTTCATAAATCTCGTATACGCGCTGCCTTAGCTCCTTGGGAGGCACGTTGCTGTAAGCACGGGTGCAGCTGGAGTCCCGGACTTTGTCGAGAAGCTTGCTGGCTAAGTCGTTGGAATGGGTTTCGATGAGTTGCACGAAGTAATAAGCGAGCATCATGATTGCCTCCGTTCCGTGTACTCCCCTAATTACAGTTTTCCCTCCCTTGCTGTAAAAGGCTGTGATCAACGTCACCATTCCTTGTGACAACGAGCACCTAGAATCTCCAGGGCCTCCCGTCGTAGGCCTTCTATGGCCTGGCGTCCGCAGGAGTAACTGGCAACCGCGGTCTCGCCTCCTGTTCCGCGCTAGAGTCTACTCGCCTTCGGTGCGGGCGGCTTTTGGCCCTGCGCGTCGCTCACTGCGCGGCACGCGATGTTTTTCATCTGGACGCTTATTTTTTTCCGGCTCTGTTCCTGCGAGCACGGCTTGAGGTTATGCCTGCTCGCCGCCAGCAAGCCGTGGAGTGTGGCGGCTTGACGCCGCTTTGAGGTGCGTCGCGCCCCGCATTTTTCAGCAGCCCATGCCGGGCGCCAGATGGGGTCGGAGGGCTCGATAAGGTCAGGCGGAAAGAAGGCCTGGGAGAGCGCAGAGTCAGTAGAGCATAAAGGGGAAACCATAAGGCGGCGTCAAGCCACCGCAGTCCAAGGCGGGCTCCACCCGCAAATCCCAAACTCGAAGCCATGGCTGAAGCTGTGCCTTGGCGTGTTCATGCTAACGTTTAACAACGCTCCCTTTTTGAAACATCCAAACCACCCCGAAGCGCCGGGTAGATATCCGCTTGCCAACCCGTGGTTCTGATCCCAAACACGTCAGCACGAGGTCAGGCTTACGAACCGGTCGCTGGGGCCTATAATCCTCGCCTGTGCCAGAGCCAATCAAGGTTTTCATCAGCTACAGTCACGACTCGCCGGAGCACATGAAGGGCCTCATCTCGCCAACGCAGGACCAAGGCGCTGAGATCCGGCGGCACAAACTCCTTTGTTTGCTGTGCCCCTAGCTACTTTGCGCGCTTGTGCGGGATCTTTCTGAATTGTTCCCGTTTGGAGGGCGTCTAGAAGGGCAGAAGTCCGCGGATGGTCTTCCAAGCAAACCCGGAATGTGTAAGAAAATAAAGGAGTAGCGAAAATGTGATCGCACCATCCCCGATTGGGCCGCCCTCCAGCCAAGGTGCCGCTCCCCGGGAATGGCAGACCAGCGCAGAGACACTCCGGCCGGTCCAGCGACGAAATGTCGCCTGCCCGCCCGACGGGTGCCGAGTCTCCCCTCGCCCCGCCCGCTCCGGTTAGTGGAAGCGCCGGCAGCGGCACGCCGCCCGTAGGTCGCTACGCTCCAGCTGCTTCAACGAGGAGCGCCCCGGGGCGCAGGGCGGTCCACCCCGTCCCCGGGGGAGGGCCGTACTGGAACTGGAATAGGCAGGCAGATATGATAAGCATTAAGGGGACGAGTGTGCGAGTGTCGTGTCCCGCATAATCTTTGACAGTTGCGGTTCAAGCAGACCCCCTCACCCGGCTCGCTACGCTCGCCACCCTCTCCGCCAAAGGGGCGAGGGATTGTCAAGGGTTACATGGGACAGGACGCTAGATCTGCCGAAGCGCGAGCCGTGAGCTGCTGAGAGCGGACACCAAGAAGTGGAACATACTGTCCATATTGAAAGAGGAACGGAAGCTATTGAACGGGGCTTCCACAGCTATTACGAAAGCCACAAGAAGACAACCCAAGGCGCTTTATCAAGGTGGGAAAACCAGGATTGGCGTGGGATTCAAGAAGCTTCCCGGAAACGCCCCAGGCTCTATCCGCAGGCTCTTGACGCCACCGAGAGACAACTCGTCGCTCTTGTCCCTTCGGCCCAGCTAAGCGATCCCGCTTTCTGGGGAGCGATGAAGGAGAGGTACATCCTTCACATTGAACATCGGTATGAAGCTGATCTTGCTTTGACCTTCTTTTACTCCGCTGAACGGCGCTTGTTTTCGAGAGATGGCATCCCGGTTGAATATCAGGATGATGGGATTGCCCAAAGCAGTCAAATCAAGCCGGAGCACGCTATCTACCGAACGTACAGGCCCCATCATCACCAACCGCCTTCTAAGCTTGTCGCTGCGTTGCTCACGGATGGTGAGTTTAGTATTCCCTCAGCGGACCTGCAGGACCACTGCAAACGCGTCGAGGATCGGCTTAAGAAGTCTCTTGATGGACGGGCTGTGGATGCCATCGACGTGCTGAATACCGTCTTTTTCCGTAACAAAGGGGCCTACGTCGTGGGTCGAATTTGGAGCGGCCAAGACGTGACTCCCTTTGCGATCGCTCTCGAGAACCAAGAAGAAGAGAAGCGCGTTCGCGTTCATGCCGTCTTGGTCGGCGAGGACGATTTGTCCAACTTTCTGTTTACGTCCACGCGTTCCAGCTTTTTTGTTAAGCCCGGGATGTATCGCGAAATCGTGAACTTCCTACAAACCTTGGTGCCCGAACGAGGACAGCCAGGACTGCTGGCCGCCATTGGCGCCACCCATCCCGCAAAGATCGCTCTCAATCAAGAACTGCGTACATTACTGGCACGGGGCCAAGAGAAATTTAAAGAAACGATAGGTACTGAGGGATTTCAAATGGTCGTCTTCACCCTGCGCGGACTGCACTATGTTCTCAAGGTGGTGCGGGATATTTCGGACAAATCAGTGTGGAGCCGGCGTGGCGAAGTGCTGGAACTCCATCGGCAGGTTCACGAGCGGGATCGAGTCGGGCGCATGCTCGATCCCTGGAATTTCTCAAACCTGTGGTTCAGGAAGAGTGATTTTGATAGCGAACTGTTGCAGAAATTGGTCGAAACAGCGCCTGAGAGCGTGCGGGTGACGGACGGCGATGTGATCTTGGGTCACGCTATCATCATGCGCGAAGTGATTCCTCTAGATGTGTTCTTTGAGCGGACAGCAAATACTAGGATCCGAAGAAGCGCTATTCTGGATTACGGGCAGTGCATCAAAGACTTGGCCGCCGCTGGAGTGTGGGCAGGCCAATACAAAATAGCTAACTTCGGAACCACCCGTGGCGGCAGAGTGGTGCTTTATGACTACGACCAGATGGAGGATCTGGCGGACAAGAACTTCCGCATCATTCCGAAGGACCCCAAGGAGGAGGAGGAGAGAAAAAGGAAGGAGCTGGGCCTGCCAGCTACCGCCAAGACCCTTCAGGAGGAGGTCGCGGAGATCTACGAATACATGTACAGCAAGAGCGAAGAGTTTGAAGGACCGCGGTTTGCAGTCGATGAGGAAAGGGATGTTTTCCCCGAGAAATTTGAAATAGGCTGGGCAATACCGCCCGACCTCATAGATGACTTTAAGGCAGAGCACGGCGAATTACTTACGCCGAAATGGTGGGCTGACACTCAAGAGCGCGTGTGTCGCGGCGAGGTCCTCGATGTATATCCCTATCCCAAGGAAAGATGGCTCTTCTAGCCCAGATGCGCCAGCCGGTTCAGACCGTCCAGATACGCCTTGGCACTGGCCTCAATCACGTCGGTGGAGGCGCCCCTCCCTACTACCCGACGCTCGCCTTTTTCGAGCTGCACCGTGACTTCCCCCAACGCTCCTGTGCCGCCAGTCACAGCGTGAATGTCATAGCGTACCAGCCGGGCCGAGTCTCCCGCCAGTGCGCTGATCGCTTTATAAACGGCGTCGACCGGGCCGTTGCCGATGGCGGCGCCCTCCCGCGCCTCCCCATGGACGCGCAGGCGAAGGGTGGCGGTCGGGATGGCCGATGTGCCGCTGGAAACCTGCAAGTATTCGAGCTGCCAGACTTCCGGTACCGGGTGCAGTTCGTCATGCATAATGGCCACCAGGTCCTCGTCGAACACTTCTAGCTTCTTGTCCGCCACTCCCAGAAAACGCTGGTAGATGACCTCCACATCCTCTTTAGAAAGCATGTACCCCAGCTTTTCCAAGCGCGCACGTAACCCTGCGCGTCCGGTGCGCGCCGTCAACACCACGTGGCTCTGCGTGAGGCCCACGTCTTCCGGACGCATGATCTCGTAAGTCTCGCGGTCCTTCAGAAATCCATCCACGTGGATTCCCGAACTATGGGAGAAGGCATTTCCACCGACCACCGCTTTATTGGGCGGAACCAGAATGCCGAGCAGATCGGATACCAGACGGCTGGTACGGTGCAGTTCGTGTGTGTCGATGCTGGTGGTTACGCCAAAGAAGTCAGGACGCGTGCGGATGGCCATAACGATTTCTTCCAGCGCGGCGTTGCCCGCCCGCTCGCCGACTCCATTGATGGTGCCTTCCACTTGGCGGGCGCCGTTGCGAATGCCAGCCAGCGAGTTGGAAACCGCCATTCCCAGGTCGTCGTGGCAGTGAACACTAATGGTGGCTCGTTGGATGTTGCGAACGTTGTCGCCGATGCCTCGTATTAGTGCCCCGTATTGCTCCGGCACCGCGTAGCCGGTGGTGTCGGGGATATTGACCACGGTGGCCCCCGCCTCGATGGCGGCCTCAAGGATTTCGTAGAGGTACGCCGGCTCGGCGCGGCCGGAGTCTTCGGCGTAGAACTCCACATCATCGGTGTAGTTGCGAGCGCGCTTGACGGCGTCCACCGCCATTCGCACCATTCTGACCTTCTTCTCACCTAGTGTCTTACCATATTTCTCGTCTCGAAATTTCCCCAGAATGTGAATATCCGAGACGCCGATCCCGGTATGGATGCGGGGCCTTTTGGCCCTTGCCAGCGCCTTGCCGCAGGCCTCGATGTCTTCAGGCACGGCGCGGGACAAGGCGCAGATCACTGGGCCTTCAATCTCCTGCGCAATGCGCTTGACGGCCTCGAAGTCTTCGGGCGAAGAAGCGGGATATCCCGCCTCTAGGACGTCGACTTTCAGCCGGGCCAACTGTCGCGCGAGCGTGAGTTTATCTCGGCTACCGAGCCTTGTCCCAGCCGCTTGTTCGCCATCCCTCAGCGTAGTGTCAAAGACTGCTACCTTCTGTCCTTTGCTCATATCAGTCATTCCATCCAAATTGCATCCTACAGGGTCAAGAAGCCGCCTTGACTCCGCGCTTCTCGATTCGTACGAAATCCCGCACGTCGGGACCAGTGTAGATTTGTCGCGGACGGGCAATCTTCTGCTCCGGATCCGCCAACATCTCCTGCCACTGGGCAAGCCATCCAACTGTGCGAGGA
>Ga0182035_10001674_pt1 | contig 11355 bp, 6 predicted proteins | sample flu12Cox44000170_FD_125969 | JGI IMG/M metagenome (GOLD analysis project Ga0182035, IMG submission 125969) | Lab enrichment of tropical soil microbial communities from Luquillo Experimental Forest, Puerto Rico - flux4day.12C.oxic.44.000.170 | ecosystem: Environmental > Terrestrial > Soil >...
GCAAACGATGCAGTGAAGTGGACCAGAGAACGATGGCGAAGGACTTTCCGAGCCACGAGGCCAGCGAAAGGCAACCGCCAAGGGCATCCTGTAGCTGGCAACGGAAGAAAGGGAAGATTGATCCGTCACACTTCTTTGCATGATCAAGCGGCGCCGGCGAAGCGCCCGCTGACGGTCTCGATGATCGAGTCGTCCCTCCCGACTTTGCTGGTGACGTCGGTTTGCTAGGCGCCGTTTTTGGCGGTAGCCCTGATCACGACAGGACGAGCTGCAGTAGCAGTGCCCGCGGTCACAGTGACGGCAAATCCAGAAGAGCATGCCGCAGGTGCGGCAAATACGCGGACGTAAAACGACTCCGCAGCTGGTGGCCGTCGCCATCCCGCCTCGCAGGCGGGGCTGGACAGCGGCGACCGATCATGGCAGGGTGGAACTGGTTAGACTTGGTTCACCCCGATGAGGGTTGACCGTTCCGGACCTCGGTCGTTGAAGCGACCGAGGTCCGCACTTCTTCCCACCTGGAGCGGCTACCTTACGCAATTTGTGACGGCAAACGCAGGAGAATTTTGTCGGCAGCAACTAAAAACATGAAAGAGCTTGCGGAGGTAAAAAAGGAAGCAAAAGAGAAACCCTATCAACTCTCAAATCAGCAAGCAGAAGAAGACGCCATTAAATGATATTGGCCGGTTATTCGTACCTTAGCGCCACGATGGGATCCACACGCATTGCCCGCCGCGCCGGAAGCCAGCCTGCAAACAATGCGACGCCAATCAGCAGAAGTGAAACTCCCGCAAAAGAAACGGCGTCCATGGGATTCAGCCCAAAAAGCATGGCTGAAATCAACCGCGCTATTGCCGCCGACACAGCGATTCCAACTACGGTTCCAAACAACATTGGTCGTGCACTTTCCCTTAGCACGAGCCTGAGAACTTGGGGTGGTTGTGCGCCTAAGGCCATCCGGACACCGATTTCATGCGTTCGCTCAACTACGCTGTAACCTACCGTCCCATAGACCCCGAGGCACGCGAGGAACAGGCCAAGCGTGCCAACAATGCTGGAAAGGATCCCGCCAATGCGCGAGATGACGAAGTACGGGTCAAACGAAACCATCCACTCGAGCGGTGCCGCAACGACGGGAACGTTGGCGTCCACACGCCGAAGAGCGCTTCCGAGCGCAGGCAACAGACCGGATGTGTTTCCGCTGGTGCGCACCAGCAATGTGCTGACCCATTGGCGGCTTTCCGAGAGTGGTACATAAATATACGAGTCGTCTGTCTTGTTCAGAAATAGGCTGCGCACATCCCGGACAACACCGATGACCGTGCTACCCGGAGAATACGGAATGTGCTCACCGGCGAAACGAGCCCGCGCATTTGCTGATCCGATGACTAGGAGCTTGCCGATGGGGTCCTGGCCGGGCCAAAAACGCCGTGCCGTCGCCTCGCTGATGAGCACCACAGGAGCCTGGGCCTCCGCCTCTTCCGTCGTAAAGCTGCGGCCGCGAATGATGGGAATACCGAGCGTCTCGAAATAATTTGGCAGGACGTAGCTGTAGCCAACTGCGGGCCTCTTGTCCTCGCCCTCACGGTTGGCTAGCGGCGCTGCGTCCGCGGAAACCGGTACAAATCGGTTTCCACCCGAAACGGGTGCGCGAGATGCCTGACTCACCGCAGTGACTCCAGGAAGGCCTGCAATCTCCTCTATGAGTTGCCGCTTTAGCTGAAACAATCGCGCTTGGCTATAACTCATCTGCTTTGACGCGTCCTCCAGCAGTTCCAGGGACAGGTGCACGACATGCTTGCTGTCAAACCCCGGGTCGATTTGGAGCGCCCGCTGCGATCCTCGCAGCAGCAGCGCCGAGTTGATTAGCAGCACGAGACATGCGGCAACCTGGACAACGATCAGCAAATCGCGAAGCCGCGACTTGCTCACTTGCTGTCCGAACAGGCTGCCGTTATCTTTGAGCGCCGAATTCACGTCGGTCCTCAGGGCTTGCAACGCTGGGGTCAAACCAAACACTACTCCCGTCAGCAGGGAGATAAGCACGGTGTAGCCGAAAATCCGGATGTCCGGCGTGACTTGCAATGCAATGGAGCCCCAGTACGAAGGAATGGCGGAAGAAATTTCCGCAACCAACTGGTGCAGCGTCCACGACGCCAGAGGCAGCCCCACGACTCCGGCGGAAAGAGCGATCAAGGTGCTCTCGATTAGCAATTGTTGAAGCAAACGCCGCCGGCTGGCGCCCAGCGACAGGCGCACGCCAATTTCACGGCGGCGATTAGCCGCTCGTGCGAGTAGAAGACTGGCCACGTTCGCGCAAGCAATGAGCAAAAGGAGCGCGACGGCGCCCATCGTAGCTGCGACGATGGGCCAGGTTTCCGAGCCGATGTGAGCGAAGGCGCGCTCACTGACCACCTTCACGCCAGCGTTGCGCTCAACCTCTGGGTAAGCAGTTTGCAACTGCCCTGCAAGAACATTCAATTCGGCTTCCGCGTCAAGCAGCGAAAAGCCCGCTTTCAAGTGTCCGTACACAATGCCCGCGCCCACATTGCGGTTCTCGAGGCTCTCGCGCGTACCGTCACCTAGGAGCGGCCGCGCCGCAACCGGCGCCCAGAGAAGGGGGACACTCGTAACTGTGCCGAGGTAGTCCACCGGAGTTACGCCAATAATTGTGAAGGCCACTCGATTGAGGTGGATCGTGGAACCTACTACGCCGGGGTTCGCGTGAAACTGTCTCTCCCAGAAATTGCCGCTCAGAACAACCACCGGCGGCGCGCCTAGTTGATCGTCCTGTGGCAGGATCAATCGTCCGGCCGCAGGTCGCGCCCCAAGCAACCGAAAGTAGTTGCCGGAGACGAAAAAGCACATGAGTGGATGTGCGCCTCCCTGCAGCAATTGCGGGAGACGAAAACCAAATGTGCTTCCCACGCGCGGCACATCTTCGGGGCCAACGGCAGGAATGTCAGGTGTAGTGACTGTAATTCCTCCGCCGAACATCGCTAAGTCGGAAAGGGCTTTGGTATGGTCTCGGTAATAAACGTAGTCCAGGTAAGAGAATGCGCGATCCTGTCCCTTAGCCGTGCGAAAAACGCCCACCAGCCGGTCTGCGTCTTTCGATGGACGTGGCCTCAATACAAGCGCATCAAACGCAGTAAAGACCGTCGTGTTTACACCGATCCCAAGCGCCAAGGCCAGAACCGCCGCCACGGTGAAGCCCGGGCTTTTGCGGATCATGCGCAAGCCGAAGCGCAAATCCTGGATAAGCCTGTCGATCAAGTTGACGCCTCGCGCCTCGCGGCACTCTTCTTTGGCGCGCTCGATCCCGCCAAACTCGATGCACGCACGCCGCAGCGCTTCCTCTCGCGGCACGCCGCTGCGCACCAAATCCTCGGCGAACGCCTCGATATGGAAGCGCAGCTCCGCATCCATTTCGTTCTCCATCCGCGAGCGCTTCAGCATTGCCCGCAACCACAAACGAATTCGGTTCCAGATCGTCATAGTTCCTCACTCATATCTCAGGGCCACTATCGGATCGACCCGCATCGCGCGCCGCGCGGGCACATAGCTCGCCAGTAGCGCAATCAGGAAAAGCACACAAGCAACGGCCGCAAATGTCGTTGGGTCGTGTGCCGTCACACCGAACAACAGGTTCGTCATTAGCCGAGTCAAAACGAGAGCAACGCCGATCCCGATGGCTACTCCAACGAGCGCAGTCTTCGCGCCGTGGCTCAGTACAATGCGCAGCAAGTCCCTGCGCTGTGCCCCAAGGGCAAGGCGAATTCCCATTTCGCGTTGGCGCTGCGACACCGTGTAAGAAATGACGCCATAGATGCCGATAATCCCCAGCACCAGCGCCATCGCTCCGGCAATACCCAGCATCACCAGCGTGAAGGAAGTGCGCGCCACCGATTTGTCATAGACTTCCTGCATGGTTCGCACGGACGCCAGCGGCAGGCTTCCGTTCACCGACCACACCGCTTGGCGGATTTCGTTGAGGAACCCTTCCGTCCCCGTGCGCTCGCTTCGCAACACGAACGTTGCCACGCGCGTCGGTTGTGCCGGACTCCGCCCAAAAAGGTTTTCGACCATGGGGGGCCAATATAGGATCGCCGGCGTTTTTTCCTGCAAAGCTCTTTCCGGCACATCTTGTACCACGCCGATCACCTCGCGCCACGGCAAGCTCGGGTCTTCCGTCAGCCGCTTTCCAATCGCGTTTTCCGCCGTACCCCATGCTTCACGAGCCAGATTCTCAGAAACCATCACTACGGGCCTGAGGCCGTACACGTCATCCCACGTGAAGTCGCGGCCGGAAATTATTCGCGTGCCCGCCGCCGCAAGAAAGCCCGGGGACACGTGTTTGTAGAAATGGAGCGGCGGGATTTCCCCTTTGTGATAAGTCTTGCCTTCGATAAAGACGGTGTCCCAGTCCGAATCGAACCCTTCCATCGGCATTTCGCTAGCGAACGCCGCAGACTTCACGCCAGGAATCGCTGCCAGTTTGTCGCGAATGTTGTTCTGTGTTCGCATGACGCTCTGTGTCTCGTGGATCAGCGAATCCGGAATCCCTATTCGCATGAGTTGCAGATGCCCGGCGTCTGTGAAGCCTGGGTCCACCGTTCGTATCGTCTGGAAAGTGCGAATCATCAATCCGGCACTCACGAGCAGCACCAGAGCCATCGCCACTTGCGCCACGACTAGGACATTTCGCGCACGGTGGCGTTCTCGGCCTGTACTCATCGATCGCCCGGCGCTCCCAAGAACCAACGACGTTCGTGGCCCGGAGTATTTCAACGCGGGAATCAATCCGAACAACAAGCTAGAGAGCAAAGAGAGCAGCACCGTGAATCCGAGAGTCTGCGTATCCACCGAAATCTCGCCTAGGCGGGGCAGGTTCGCCGGCCCCATCGACAAAAGCAGTCGCAGTCCGCTATTAGCAAAGACTATGCCAAGCGTTCCGCCCATCAGCCCTAGCATTAGGCTCTCGACAAGAAGTCCTCGCACCATTCGTGCCCGCCTTGCTCCCAGAGCTGCCCGCACGGCCAACTCCTGCTGTCGCGCCTCCACTTTTACCAGCAGCAAGTTCGCTACATTGGCGCAGGCAATCAGCATCACCAGCCCGAGGGTGCCCATCACCACCCAGAGCGCCTCGCTGACGTTGCCGATCACTTGTTGCTTCAGCGGACGAATCATCGGCGTAATCTTCCACTTCTCGTAAGCATGCGGATCCGTCCCGGGCCCGTTCGACCACGAATTCACCCAAATCGGCAGCATGCGCGTTATGTCGGCATTCGCTTCCGCTGGCGTCACGCCCGGCTTGAGCCGTGCAATTCCGTTAAATCCAAATCCCGCCAGAATCAGCTTGCCGCGATCGAACTGCAGTGCCTCGACAAGATCAAAATCCGTGTCAACAAATCGAAATCCTTTGGGCATTACGCCGACAATCTCCGTGGACTTCGAATCAACCATCACGTTCCGGCCAATGACTCCGCGGTCTCCACCGAAGCGCCGTTGCCAGTAGCCGTAGCTGAGCATCACTCGTTGCGGCCCGCGCGGCGCTTGGTCCGCTGCCATAAGCCATCTTCCAACCTGCGGTGCCACGCTTAGCGCTTGAAGCACCCCGTCGCTCACCACGACTGCGCGCACTTGTTCCGGCTCTGCGACCCCGGTGACGTTCGAGATGTCCCTCGTCCAGACCCCCAACGATTGAAACGCCCGGTTGTTTTCCGCGTAGGTGAAATACATCGAGGGCGAAAGGAGCAGGCCATTCTCGAAGTCCGCCAACCCGGCTGCGCCCGGTGCGATTTGGTGCAACGCCACCAGTTCCTCCGGCTTGGGATAATTCAGCGGCTTTAGTAGTACGCCGTTCACAACGCTAAATACGGCCGAGTTGGCGCCGGTGCCGAGCGCGAGCGTGAGGATCGCGATGATCGTAAAGCCGGGATTCTTGTGCAGCATGCGCAAGCCGTAGCGCAAGTCTTGCATGAGGCTGTCAACGAAGCTTACCCCGCGAGCTTCGCGCCCTTCTTCTTTGATGCGTTCGATTCCGCCAAACTCAATGCGCGCACGCCGAAGTGCTTCCTCTCGCGGCACGCCGCTGCGCACCAAATCCTCCGCGAACGCCTCGATGTGGAACCGCAACTCTGCATCCATATCGCGTTCCATCCGTGAACGGTGCACGACCCCCCATAGCCACGACCGAAACAGGCGCCACATCGTCAAAACTTCCTCGGGACTACTTTGCAAGATTCGAGCGATAACGCCCAGGCAAACAATCTCTCCTAGACAAGCTAGGAGTATATAATTAAGCTCTCCTAGACTGTCAAGGAGGGCGCCGTGGTCCCAAAAGGGGTGCCGGCCGGAGCGAGAGGGGATCCAAAAGGGTGGTCAGGGGGGCTAGGGGGTGGTCGTAGCCAAACAAGATAGCTCTGAAAACCCACAGTTGCGAAGCGTGAGTCTCCGGCTGATGGCACCGTTTCCAACTTCCTTAGGTCGTGAGATTGTGCAGCAATGGCGTATCAAAGTCTAATTGGCAAGCTGTAAGTGCCTATTTTTGAGTCTTGTTTTTCGGCTCCTGCGGACCGTACCAAACCAAGTGATTTGGTACAGCCAAGCATCCAAGCTATCGACTCGTGAGAACGCTCAGGAGCACCAGGAGCTGCCGTAGGCTGAGACTTCTTGGCCTTCCTAGAGCTAGAAGCCTTGGCTTTTTTGGGGCCGCTTTCCTTGGCTTTGGCGTTGGTCGCTTGGCGCTTGGCCACGACCGTCTTCAGAAGCTTGAGAATTCCAAGGCGTCCTCTAGTTACGGTCGATGATCGGCCAAGGGAATCCTTATGCCCTTCATTTCGATGGCTGGTTTTGATTCATTAGGATGGTTTCGGGGTTTCTACTAATTTGAACGCCTCTGCCGGAAAGGCCATGCTCCTGACTCTGCCGCCTTCAAACCAGGTAACCACGACGTGATTGTCCTTGCCCTCAGCCTCTACAACCGTAAAGTCAGTCGCAGTGGCCTCGTGTCTAATGGTATCGCCGACTTTGAATTTTGCGGTCATGCTGTCCTTCCCTTTAAGCCATCCAAGAAGTTTCGCTAGGACGTACCCAGGACTGTGGCCGCCATTCCTCGTGCTTGGGCGGCCGCGTACCGAGCCGGACAGCGAAACTCATGGCCAAAGTGTCTCCCCTGTCTGGAGAACGTAAACCACGCCTCTTCATCTCCTCCTTGGATTCGAGAATGATAGAGCCATGGCGCACTTTCAGCCTGGAATAATCGAACGTGATGGCAGTCAGGTCGGCTCCGAGCTCGGGATCGTCTGGAATCGATGCGCCAGCCTCCAGCCATTCCTTTGCTTTGCCCCAAACCTCAGCGCGACGGTTGTAGTACATCTTCTCGCCGATTGGGTTGGCGCCGCCGTTGAAACCGACGACCAGATAGTCGTTGCTCTGATTGAACCCCCGACTACGGACGTGATCGACAACGCCTGCGCCAAGGCCGGTTTCGTCGATGATGATGGCGTCTGGCTTCTCCCGTTGGATCCAGTGAATGACGCGCTCACCGGTAAAGTCGGTCGGTTTCTCGTGGAAGGTTTCGAGGATGTGAAACACGCGGCCGTGGCGCAAGCCGATTACAGATTCATCCTCGCCGAAGCGGGCCGGGTCGCACACGAGAATCTTGGGCAAGGTAGCATCGATGGGATACCCCGCGTGCCGGGCCTGCTCCACCACTGCGCTAGAGATGAATTGCGCGTTGCCTTGAATAGGAAACTCGCCACGCACGCGCACCCTGAAAAAGTCAGAATCCGCCCCGCGTTCGCGCTCCCACCGGGCTATCTCTCCTTTGTTTGTTCCTTCGACGGTGCGGGAGTCGATCTGCTTATGAGTCCAATAGCCAGCTTTGTTCCCGAAGCATTCTGCGAATCGGCCGGTGGGAAGCGTGGGATTGCCGAACGCAAGCCAAATGATGATCGTGCGCTCGTCCGTGAGGGCTCCCTGGGCAGTGTCCCAGATGATGTCGGCGATGCCGCTCGCTTCGTCGAAAATCAAAACGACAATGCGCTCTTTGTTGTGCAAGCCGGCAAGCGCCTCAGCGTTGTTTTCAGACCATGGAATTAAATCCGTGCGCCAGGTTTTCTCGCTGCTTGCGTCTTTCGCTGTCATGGACGTAGCCTTGACCGTCCACATATCGCTGTCGATGGCCAGCCTGTACCACTTGGCCAATTCCGGGGCCGTTTTCGTGAGAAGCTGCGTGTTGGTGTTCGAGGTGATGACCACCTTCGCATCGGGGCAGGTGCCGATGGCCCACTTGTCGATGAACGCCACAAGAGCTGATTTGCCGATACCGTGGCCGCTGGCAATGGCGATTCTCAATGGAACATAGCGCGTCTCGGGATTTTTGAGGTGATCGCGAATCGTGGTCAACACGCTTTTTTGCCACGCCCGTGGGCCAGGGGACGTTTCCAGCTCGCCCTCGCCCCAAGGAAAGCAGGCCAGCGTGTAGCCGTAAGGATTGTAGGTATAACTGGCCAAGAGGCCTAGCATCTCACTCTGTTCCTGCAGCATTGGCTCGTTCCCTTGCTTTCTGGACAACTTCTCGCAAACTGATAGCCCCACTCAATTCCATGGATTCTTTAGGCTTGCCGTAGCGGTATTCGAGCAAGCGGAGAAGCACGCCCGCTTGGACCTTCTCCGACCCGCTGGCCAGCAAGGCCTCCAATTTCTCAACCGGATCAACCTTGCTGAAAATTGCGTCCACAAACGCCTGAACGTCACGGGTCAACTTGTTGGGCGTACCCTTCTTTCGCCCGCCAGTTTTTCTGCCTTTGGCCATCTATTCCTCTCTAGTTTAGAATCACCAAGCCTAAAACTTGGGCGCAAAATGGGCGCAAAACCCCGGCTTTTTGAGCACAAATCGAGGAGTGGCCGGCGAGTAAGGGCAGCCGAATCAACGGGAATTTTACGGGTGGATCAATGGCTTGGCGTTTCTGCCGAAACGTTGCCATTCACTCCACGGAAACGGCAGACTGCGCGAGGCGCTTACGCGAGAAGTGGATTTCAGTTGTCCGGTAACCGGTCCCAGCTTTGGCTCTGCCACCGATCTCGTACCGGGAGAATCGCGCAGAATTTGTCACCGAAGAGAGACCGCAGCAGCTGCGTTGGTGCGCCCAGTGAAGCTTGCAACCGCGTAGGTCATTTGGCGGACCGTTGGGCCCTGACAGAGCAATCCCAATCGCGGGCTGTTCACGCCAGGAATTTGACGGTAACGCCGATGCCATGACTAAGCTGCGACCGCTCGGCGTGGTGCGGGGACGCTGCCATGAGAGGGTTTACTGCGGAAAGCGTGAACTCAGTCCTGCCAATTGTTCGCAGGTGGCGCGATCCCGAGTCGCTTCATCTTGTAAAACAGTGTGGTGCGCTTCAAGCCGAGTCTGGCAGCTGCTCCTCGCAGACCTCCGAGCTTCCAATTGGCGCGTTGGCAGGCAGCGAGAATCTCTTGGCGGACGGTGTCCTCAAGGGTCGGGTTTGAAGTCGGCACGGATATCGGCTCGCAAGTTTCGAGAGGCGCCGGTTCGAACACGCCATCGTTGGAAAGAATTACGCCGCGGGCGATGTAGTTTTGCAGCTCTCGAATGTTGCCGGGCCAGCAATGACGAACCAGGGCGCGCATAGTTTCCTCAGGGATGGTTTCGATTGTTTTTTCCATGGACGCTGCGAACTGTTGAACGAAGTGTTCCACCAGCGCGGGGATATCGGCTTTCCTTTCGCGGAGCGGTGGCAGATAAATCGGAAAAGCATTCAGCCGGTAATACAAATCTTCGCGGAATTCCCGGTCGTGAACCATTTGCTTCAGGTCCTGGTTCGTCGCCGCAACCACGCGAACATCGACTCGCGTTGTGCGCGTGCTGCCCAGCGCCTCAAACTCACGCTCCTGAAGCACGCGGAGCAGCTTGGGCTGCAGCTCCAATGGCATATCTCCAATCTCATCGAGGAACAGAGTGCCGCGATCCGCCAGCGCAAAGCGGCCAACATGGGAATTGATGGCGCCCGTAAAGGCTCCCCGTTCATGTCCGAAGAGCTCGCTTTCGAGAAGACCGGCAGGCATGGCCGCGCAATTCACCTTCACCAGATTTCGGTTTCGGCGGGAGCTAAGCTCGTGAATCGCCCGCGCGATGACTTCCTTGCCGGTGCCAGTCTCTCCAGTAATCAAGACCGTTGTACTCGTGCCCGCTACGGCCTCGACCTGGCTGAGGATTGAGCGCAGGCTGCCGCGGCGCCCTACGATCGTGTCCAGGAACGAGGCTTCCGCGCGTTCTTGTTTGCGTGCCGTCCGTTCCTCATGACTATAGAGACGGCCATTCATCGCCGAGCTTTCGGGATATCGAGTGACCCCCATGACTGACTCTGATGCTGGGCTCATGTTCTGGTCCTTTTTCTGCTCATCTACGCGTGCGCTTCCGCGGTCGTGAGCTGACCGGAATTCCTGCCTGCAAGAGCAACCCTTGGATCGCAAAACCGTCTTTCCGTGTCTCGTGAAAAAGCTAAACCCTTATCGCCCGGATGCCGATCAATGAGCAGCATATCGCCCTGATGCACTTGTGCAGTGGCCAGCAGTCTGGCAATTGGGTAGACTACATACCGCTCTATAGCTCGTTTCAAGTGGCGCGCTCCGTATCGCTGGTCGGTTCCTTCCTGCAGCAGGAACTCCCTGCCTTCCTCGGTGATCCGAAATAGGAACGGCCCCGTCATCGAATCCAACACGCGCTTCTGAACATTGCGCAGTTCGATCTCCAGCACTTCGTCCAGTTCCTCGCGCTTCAGGGGATGGAACACCACCAGTTTGTCCAGGCGATTCATAAACTCAGGCGAGAACCTGCGCCTGGCCGCTTCTACTGCCGCCCTCTCCACCTTTTTCTGTAATCCTGCTCTGGGCTTGTCGTTCGGCTGGATGAATCCCATGCCTCCTTGCATCAAATCCGCGATCTGGCTGCCTCCTAGGTTCGACGTCAGAAAAATCACTGTTTGCGACAAATCCACTCTGCGGTTATCCCCTAGGGTGAGTGTCGCCTTATCCAGCATCCCCAACAGCAATTGCCAGAGCGCGTCGCTTGCTTTTTCGATTTCGTCAAACAGCAAAAAACTCAGTTTTAGCCCTTCGCGATGGCTTGCGACCAGCGCTTCCTGAGTGATGAGCGGATGTGTTTCGCGGTGGCCGAGATACCCTGGCGGCGAACCAATCAATTTCGCGATTTCGTGGGAGTGCTGGAATTCCGAGCAGTCGACCTTGATCACTGCGCGACAGTCTCTGAACAGAATCTCGGCTGCGGCCTCGACCGTGCGCGTTTTGCCTGAACCGGTTGGTCCTAGAAA
>Ga0182035_10001675_pt1 | contig 11348 bp, 8 predicted proteins | sample flu12Cox44000170_FD_125969 | JGI IMG/M metagenome (GOLD analysis project Ga0182035, IMG submission 125969) | Lab enrichment of tropical soil microbial communities from Luquillo Experimental Forest, Puerto Rico - flux4day.12C.oxic.44.000.170 | ecosystem: Environmental > Terrestrial > Soil >...
TCGCGCGAATGGCGGCGATCACGCTCGCCGGCAGCGCCTCCTCGAAGAACGGATCGCGCTCGCAGACCTCGGTGCGATCGCCGAGCCCGATCACCGTTGCCCAGTACGGCCTGTGCTCGGTGATCAGTCCCAACAACTCATCGTCCACCTTCTCGCTCTGGACAACGTGCACGAGAACGTCGGCGCCCGCGCGAACAACCGCTTTCTGATCGGGCAGCGTGGTCGCGTGCGCGTTGACGAGCATCGCGTGACGATGCGCTTCGTCGATGATCGCGGTGACGACGTCCGGGGTCATCTTGGGGTATGTGCCGCGCCGGTCGTCGACCCAGATCTTGACTTGCGGGATGCGCCTGCTGGCCATGGCCTGCACGGCCGCGCGCGCCTCTTGAGGAGTCGAGACCTCGTTGATCACGTGCAGCGCCGTGGTTGCCTCGCGGAGGACGGCGTCGGGACCACCGTGGGGGGGCGCCATGCCGGGCATGAAGAAGTAGCGCGCGGCGGGCGGGAACCGGCCCGCCTTCTGATCTTTCTGAAACTGGAGCGAAGCGTCCGTCGGACTGGAACCGACCGACTGCGTGGCGCCCACGCCGTAATAGGCCTCGCGCTGGAGGTGATCCAGGACGTTCCCAGGAGTGTAGTTCGCGGCGCCCCAGCTCCTGTATCCCTCGTAGCCGATATGGACGTGGACGTTGACCATCGCGGGGATGACCGTCTTTCCGGTGAGATCTACGCGAGCCGCGCCTCGGGGCGCCTTGACATCGCCCTTTCGCCCCACCGCGATGATGCGGCCGTTCAGAACGAGAAGGGCGCCGTCTTCGATCGGCGGGCTCCCATCGCCAACGATAAGGCGGCCGCCCTCGAACACGATGGCGGTCGATTGAGCCGCGACAACAACCGTCAGACACGCCAGAAGACAACCGAGCGAACCGGGCCAACGCATGGGCTACTCCCGCAACACCGCCGATCCGAAATGATAAGGGGGCATGTGGCAAATGAGAAAGGGTATGTGGCGGCCGTTCGCGCATCTTAATGCGAAAGACCCTGCGAGGATGAGATGAAGAAGCCGTTGTTCATTGCGGCGTGCATGTTGCTCGCCCTGGTCGTCGTGGTGCCCGTGGGAGTCTGGCTCTTCGTCGATGCGAATCAGTTCCGTCCAACGCTCGAGGGCATGATGAGCGACGCGCTCGGCAGGAAAGTGTCGATTGGCAACATTCGTGTCGCGCTTTTCTCGGGCAGCATCGCGGCGGAGAATCTGTCAATCGCCGATGATCCCGCATTTGGCACGGCGCCGTTGGTCACCGCCAAGTCGGTCAACGTCGGCGTCGATCTTATGTCGCTCATCCTGTCGCGAAGCCTTCGCGTTCAATCGTTCCGCCTCGAGCAGCCGCAGGTCACACTCTGGCGTTCGCCCTCGGGCGGCTGGAACTTCTCCAAGCTCGGAGCGACGGCTGCGCCCCAGTCCTCTCCCCGGCCGCAGTCGAGCGTCCCTGCAACAGCCATGAGCGTCGTGGTCCAGAAGATCACGATCGCGAATGGCCGCATCCGCGTCGGGAACCTGGCCGCTCGCGACAAGGGGCGCGTCTACGAGGACGTCGATGTGGAGGTGACGAATCTCTCTTATACATCGCGATTTCCGTTTCACGTGTCGGCGAAGACGCCGGGAGCCGGAACGGTAACGATGGGTGGAGAGGCCGGGCCGTTCAATGTCAGCGACATGGCCGACATGCCGGTTCGTGCGACGATCGATGTGAAGCATGTCAACCTTGCGTCCACCGGCTTTGTCGATCCAGCGTCCGGCCTCGGGGGCTTGATCGACTTTGCCGGTTCGGTCGTGTCCGACGGCAAGGTCGTCAGCTCGAAAGGCAAGCTGAAGGCTGCGAACGTTCAACTCATGCCAGGAAGCGCGCCCGCGCGCGTGCCCATCGAGGTCGACTACGCGGCCGACTATACGCCGAGCGCGCAGAAGGGTCGGCTCACGCAAGCCGATGTCCACATTGGAAGGGCGCTCGCTCGCCTCACCGGAAACTACGATGTGCACCCGGAGATGACTGTCGTAAGGATGAAGCTGGCGGGTGAGAAGATGCCCGTCACGGCACTGGAGTCCGCGCTGCCGGCGATTGGTGTGACCTTGCCTGCCGGCGCCTCCCTGCGGCAGGGGACGCTGGACACGTCTCTCGCGATCGACGGTCGAATCGATCGGCTCGTTACCGCGGGGCCCCTCACGTTGTCGAACGCGACGATCGCGGGGTTCGACCTTGGCGCAGGGCTCGGCGCAGTGGCGGGGTTCGCCGGCTTGCCAAAGAGCGGCGAGACGTCGATTCAGACGCTGAGCGCCAGAGTCCGCCTCGCGCCCGACGGCACTCAGGTGGACGATCTGAATCTGGTGGCACCGGCGATCGGCACTTTGAGCGGCGCGGGCACGATTACGCCCAAGGGCGCGATGGCCTTCAAGATGACGGCGAAGCTGTCGACTTCCAATGGTGTGGCCGGCAGCGTCGCGCGCGCGGCGTCGCTCGGTCAGCCGGCGAACGGCATTCCGTTTCGCATCGAGGGGACGACCAGCAAGCCAGTGTTCGTGCCCGACCTGAGCCGATCCGTGACGAGCGCCCTGAAGAACCCTGATACTGCGACGAAGGCCGCGGACTTTCTAGGCGGCCTCCTGAAGAAGAAAAAGTAGAATCCCCGAACGCGAGGTCCCCGAGCGCCAAAGTGTGGGAGCGCGGCGACCCCGGAGCACCCCCGCCGGGGCGCGAGCGCGGGCCGAGCGGGTAGCCTAGAATGCGACGTGCTGATGGCACGGCCATCCGTTCAATCGCAGCACACCTTCGTGGTGCCCGCGTTCGGGGAGCCCAGATGGCTTGACCGCTGCCTCGCCTCGCTTCAGCAGCAGAGCCTGGCTTCAGCGATTCTGATCTCGACGTCGACGCCGAATACGCACATCTCGTCGATTGCCGGCCGCCGGCAAATCCCGATCGTCGTCAACCCGGTCGCAGCTGGGATTGCGTCCGATTGGAATTTCGCCCTCGCGCAAGCCGCGTCCGAGTGGGTGTCGCTCGCCCACCAGGACGATTGGTACGAGACGGACTACGTCGAAACGTGCCTGAACGCCCTGACCGGGGTGCCGAACGCCGTCCTGATCTTCACGGACGCGACCGAGAGGATCGATGGGAAGAGCGGCGAGATCGCGAACACGCGCGTCAAGCGCGCGATTGCCAACCTGGCGTTCCTCACGAACCGATCAATCGACGCGCGGTGGCGCAAGCGCCTTCTGTTGTCGTTCGGCAATCCCATTCCCTGTCCATCAGTAATGATCAACCGACGCATGCGGCCGGCCTTTCGCTTCCCCGAGGGCTGGCACAGCAATCTCGACTGGCGAGCGTGGTTGGCCCTTGCGAGCGAGCCGGGCGCCTTCGTTTACGTGTCGAGACGGCTCGTCAACCGGACGTTACACCTGGAGGGGGCCACCACGCGCGCTCTCGAGGATCGCGCGCGCGAGGACGCGCGAATGTTCGGGGAGTTGTGGCCCGCACCGATGGCGGCTGCGTTGAACCGCCTGTACGCGCCGAGCCGAAACCCGTATCGGATTCTCCGTCAGCGTCGATGAACGATCCTCGACGCGACGAGTACTCATCGACTTCTTGGGCGTTTACCCCTGTCTGGACCAGCCGACGCTGGCTCGTCTGCGCGGCGCTGCTGTGGCTGGGGTGCTCAGCGGTCTACTTCCTCACCGCGCCGGGCCGCATCGACATGTTCGACGGGGGCATCCGTCACGACGTCACCGAGTCGTTGATCGACCTGGGCGTGCCCGCCGTCCGTGACCCGTCGTTTCCTGGCTTGCCAGGCCGAGGAGGCCTGCGGTACGCCTGGTACGAGCTCGGCTCCTCCATCTCGGCCATTCCGTTCGTGCTCGTCGGAAGCCGTCTCGGGCATGGCTCGCTCGAGGCGAAGCAGTTCGCGTTCTCGATGACCTCCGTGCCGTTCGCCGCGGGCGTCGTCGCGCTCGTGTTTCTGATCTACGGACGTCTCGGCTGCTCGGTGGCGCGCGCGCTGAACTGGTCGTTCGTGGTCGCCTTCTGCACGCTGCTCTGGCCCTACGCGGGGTCGAGCTTTGATGCCGCGCTCCAGGCGTTCTGGCTGACCCTGGCGGTGTGGGCGGCGGTCGAGGCATTGGCGCCCGCACGTGGTCCGTTGGGGTGGGCGGCTGTCTCAGGCGCGGCGTTCGCAGCGCTGGTGAACATTCAAGAAGCGTACGTCTTGCTGGCGGGAAGCGTGGTTGCCGTGTATCCCTTTACAACGTCCATGCTGCGACAACGCTTGGCGAACAGAGCGGTCTCTGTCATCGGCGCCGGGCTCCTCGCCGGCGTGCTGCTCGTCTTCGCTGCGAATGCCTTTCGCTATGGCAACCCCCTGGAAACGGGACGGGTCGTCACCGGTGGCGACATTCCGGTTTTTGGGAACCCGGTGATTGGACTCTTTGGACTCTTCTTCAGCCCGGCCAAGAGCATTCTGCTGTATAGCCCCACGGTCGTGCTCGCGCTCATCGGCCTGCGCCGTCTGCTGACACAGGATCCGGAACGGTTCATCCCGATTCCGGCGTGCCTCGTGATTCACCTGGCGATCGTCTCCAGCCTCCGTTTCTGGGCGGGCGAATGGGCCTGGGGACCTCGATACCTGGTTGCGACGCTTCCACTCACCTCGTTAGGACTGCCGTTTGCGTGGCGGAAAGGGGAGCGACGCGGGCTCGAGCGGGGCGTCAGTGTTCTCGTTTGCGGCGCCGGCCTCATCGTCCAGCTGCTCGCCATCAGCGTGGATCATCAGCGCTATTACTTCGAGCGGTCGCTCGAGCCGTTTTTCTGGCGGGACGAAGCCAAGATGTACACCGGCTCGCCACTGCTGGCCCGACCTGGCGAGCTCGCTGCGGTGCTGAGCGGTCGCGACCTCCCGCTCGCGCGGGCATTCGTGCCGAGCCCGAGGCCACTGTCGATGACGTCATCGATCTTCGGTCCGCCGCCGAACCGGAACGCGCCCGAATGGATGCGCGAGTATCTTGTCTTTCTTGTTCCGCGACCGTGGCCCCTCTGGAGCCGGTATCTGCCGAAGCAGTATCGGCCGGGACCGACCCGCAGGATGACGGTTATCGGCTGCGTCATCGCCGTTGCGAGCTTCGGGGGACTCGTCATAGCCCGCGCCGCCTCAGCCCGAGAAAACTGAGGAGGAAGCTCGTGAGAATCACTTGCCCGCCCAGGCAGATGGCCGACGCGGCTGGAATGGCTGTGCGCAGCGTCACGCGTGGATCCAGCGGACCGAACCCGGTACGCGCCCAGCTCACAAACGCATACACCGCGCCCGCAAACCCTGCGATCATGATCAACGCCCCCACGGTAAGACCGGTCTCCAGCCTGAAGCGGCCGAGCCAACGTTCGACCCTCGGATCGCGCGGCAACAGTCCTTCGTTGAGTGCGTAAACACGCGCACAGACCGCGAACGCCACGCCCTGGAACCCGAGCACGATCGCCGCAAACGAAAACAGCAGCGTGTGCACGTCGAAGCCCACGCGAGCGGTCACGCGCACCGGCCCCCCAAGCAGCGCGCCGCCTGCGAGCGCGCCGGCGGCCATCAACGCGAGGCCCGGGTACAGGAAAAGCCAGCGAGGACTGTACAGCAGCATGAACCGCAGGTGCCGCCACCCGTCGCGCCATGGGCGTAGATGCGGTTGGCAACTCCGGCCGTCCCTGCTGAGGGTCGTCGGGACCTCCGCGATGCGCATGTCCAGCAGCGTCGCTTTGATGACCATCTCGGAGGCAAACTCCATTCCGGTCGTCTGCAGATGCATTCGAGCGAACGCGTCGCGTGAAAAGCCGCGCATCCCGCAATGAAAGTCGCCGACGGGACAGTCGAAGAACAGCCGGCCGATGCCCGACAACGCCGGATTGCCGATGTGCCGGTTCTTCCAAGGCATCGCGCCGTCACCGATGCCGCCGAGGAAGCGGTTGCCCATTACGAGGTCAGCGCCCTCGCGCAGCTTGTCGACGAACGGATCGAGCTTCGCAAAGTCGTAGCTGTCGTCCGCGTCGGCCATGATGATGTAGCGCCCGCGCGCTTCGAGCGCCCCTTTGTACAGCGCGGCACCGTAACCTCTTTCGACGACTGACACGACACGCGCGCCCTCTTCGAGCGCAATGCGCACAGACTCATCGGTCGAGCCGTTGTCGGCCACCAGCACTTCCGCGGCAAGTCCTAGTCTTTCGATGCAGGACCGCGCCTTACGGACGCAGGACGCGAGCGTCTGCGCTTCGTTCAGGCACGGCATGAGCACGGTCAGCTCGAGAGTCGCGTTGCTGTCGGGCGATGGCGGCTGAGTGAGGAGGGCAAAACCGCTGAGGTTGGCTGACCCGCGCATGTGCCAGCGGATCGTACACGAAGATCACGAAGGGACTGGGCGACACGCTCGCGGTTCACCACCGGTTGCGAACAACAGGCCGCGCGACTTCGCCTAGTCCGGGGGCCCCTATCCCCCGGTCGCCTACTCCGGGGGCTCCCCCCCGGTCGCTGACGGCGGGTGCCGCAGACCCTCGGTCGCTCACCCCGGGGGCGCCTGTCGTCGGGTCATTTACCCCGGGCACCACTCCCCTCTGCGCACTTGCAGCGCGGCCGGGTTCCGCTTTGCCGCGCGGGGCGTCCTTCAATTCCGAAGTCGCAGCTTCCATCGGGCTGTCCGGTTCAGTGGCCTTTCCTTCGCGCGCGTCGTCGAGACGGATCGCGTTCGCGAACGCGATCCCCACGTGATACCGAAGGCGGCCATCGTTACCCATCGACGACACGGCGCAGCGCGCGACGCGCGCCTCGACGGACCTCGGCTCGAATGTGCCTTCGAAGACAACGGAGACCGCTCTGCCGGCCTTGAGACGCTCGCTGCACTCGGCAAGTAGACCGCTTGACGAAATGTTGACAAGCGTCGCGTCCACGCCGGGAGGCGAAATGCGCAAACCTGTGATGGAGGGCACCTCCCGGGCGGCCCTCCGAGGCGCTTCCCGAAGGTCTTCCGTCCGCACTGGCGCCGGCGGCGATCCAGTTGCGACAGGGGGCCCCGCCGGACGGTTCGTGAAGGACAGCATCACGCCGTCTCCCCCGATGCCCGCCCGGCGCTTGCGCGGGCGAGCTGGCGGACAAGCGATACGGCGCGCATGGCGTCAGCGCGAAGCGCTTCGATTTCGGTCCGAGACGTTGAGTCGAGCTGCGAGGTGCTCAAGAGAACTCGGGCCCGGTCGTCGAGGCTCGCGACCAGGTCGTGCATCTCGCGTGCGAGTTGGACGGCGATCCGTCCAGCAGCTGCCAGCGGCTCGAGCGAGCACGCTGTGTCGCGCCACTGCTGAAGCTCGATGCGTTCGTCAGCCAGTGCCTTGAGGAGTTGGCTCTTCGCCACGCTCACTTCGCCCAGCGAACGTTCCGCGGCGGCTCGATCGGCGGACTGGGTCGCAGCCAAGCGTTGCTGATCCGCCTCGGCCCGAGCGAGCAGAGTCTGAAGACGCCTCTGGTCGGCGACAGCGAGGGCGAGCTCGGCCTGCAGATTCGCGATAACTTCGATTCGCTCCCGCTCCTTGATAACCAACTCGCGCTCGTGGTGTTTCGCCATCTCGCGAACTTCAGCCACTTCGCGCGCTTCGGCCTCGCGCTCCTTCGCCACGTCGCGCTCGATGGCCGCGCGCAGGGACGCTTGTGTGGCCTCGAAGCGACGACGCTCTGAGGCGTGTAGCGCCTGGACCTCGCGCAGTTTTCGAGCGACTGCATCGCGCTCGTCGCGGACCTGCTCGAGGGCTCCAAGGTCCGCAAGAGCGCCTTGAAGGAGGGCCTTGGCAGATTCGAGGTCGGCTCGCGTCGCAGCCAAATGGGCCCTGGCTGCCTCGCCTTCGGCTCCGACCTGAAGGAGCCTGATGTTCAGCGCTTCCTGGTCGCCTTCGGCATGGACGAGCCTGGCTTGCAATGCTTCGCGGTCGGCTTGGGCTTGCGCCAGCCTCGCGTCCATTGTTTTCTGGTCGGCGTCGGACTGGACGAGCCTCGCATCCATTGTTTCCCGGTCGGCCTCGGCCTGAACCAGCCGCGCCTCTAGTGCCTTGCCGTCCGCTTCGGCTTGCCCCAGCCTCGTTTGAAGCGCCTTTCGTTCGGTTTCGGCCTGAACCAGCCTGGCTTCCGTTGCCTTGCCGTCCGCTTCGGCTTGCCCCAGCCTCGCTTGAAGCGCCTTCCCTTCGGCGTCGGTTTGCTCCAGTCTCGCGTTGAGCGCGTTCCGGTCGGCTTCAACTTGTTTCAGCCTCGCCTGCAGCGCTTCACGGTCGGTTTCGGCCTGCGACTGTTTCGCTTCGAACTCGACGCGACTTGCCTTGAGCCGCGAGAGCTCCTGGTCGAGCGTCTCGGCCAGCGTTGAAAGGTGGGACTGTTCGAGGCGATGCGCTTCGCCGACTCGCTGGCGCTCGACGTCCAGTTTGTGAAGGGCCTCGTCTCGCTGATGAATCGCATCTGTGAGCTGCTGCTGATCGGTGCGGCTCTCCTCCAGCCGCCTGGTGAGCTGCTGCTGCTCATCGAGCGCGCGCTGAAGCTGCGTCGAGATTTCCGTCAGCTTGTGCCCGGCCGCTTCCTGCTCGGCCCGCAGCTCGGCGCGGACGCGCTCGAGCTCTTCGACCAGAATCTGGCGGTTGGCAACTGCTGCGGCGAGTTGGCCTTCGGTTTCCGTCAGCCGTTGCTGGAGACGCAGCTCGTTCTGCAGGGCGGCCTCGAGCCGGTGCAGAGAAGACACATCGCGGGCCGCGATCAGCATCGATTCGATGCCGTCCGGATGGTTGCGGAGGGCGATAGCCTGGAGCAGGACGTCTTTGCGCTCGCTGCCCGTTCCCAGCTCGCATTCGATCGAACCAGCTTCTCTGGCCCAGACGCGATTCACGAATTCGCGCCAGGATGTCAGCTGGTCTGGCAGGACATGCTCTTCGAACGTTCGATCCAAAACGTCTACATGAGCCGTTTTGCCCAGGAGCCTGAGGCCCGCATCGTTGCAAGCCAACAAGGTGCCGGTCCGAGCGACACGAAGCAAGCAAAATGGCTGTTTCTCGATGATCGTCCGGAGGTATGCCGCTTCGCGGGCTTCTGTTGACACTGGTGGCGTCGGGACCGGCAGAGGGACGGCTTTAAGCTCGGCGCTAGCTGATATCAGTTGTAACGGCCTCTATATGACTGTATATGACTTTAAGAGTCACTACAACATACTTATTATCGGCAGATCTGGAAGAGGGGCCTAGTGGGTGGGCTGGTGCTGCAAGCACGACAGGAGGGCGTAAAGACCGACGAAAGGCAAGCGTGAGTGAGACTTACGCGTCGGAAGACTGGAAACGTCCAGAGATCTGCAAGGCACGACGCTTGCCATGGTGCGATGATAGCGCCTGCAGAAATGAGCATTCTGCCTTCACGAACCTTGAGGGTCCCGAACCCCCGGTTGGTTAGCCCGGGGGGCTCGAGGCCCCCCTCATCAACCCGGGTAGGCCGGCTTGTTGCCCCCTACGGAGCTCTCCGGCACCTCGCCAAGACCCTCCCGAACTCGAAAACCCGCGCCATCTGGACACTTGCTCTGTTCGCTGCCGTTCAGGTGGCGGACGGGGTGCTGACCTCACTCGGCATCGCCCGCTTCGGCATGGGCGTCGAGGCGAATCCGCTCCTGGTTCGGTCGATGGTCGCGTTCGGATCGGGCTCCGTGCTCCTCGCCGCCAAGTCGATTGCGATTCTTGGCGGCAGTGTCCTCCATACCTACTCCTACCATCTCCTGCTGGCGGTGCTCACCGTCGGCTACGTGTTCGCTACGGTTCTGCCGTGGGCGTTGCTCCTCGGCTGAAACTACGATCCTGCCGTCATTCCCTTACCGCTGATCTGGACATCGAATCCGTCCGGATCCTTGACATGGAAGCTGTTCTCGGTGTCAACGCGCGGCTGTAGGCCGCGCCGTTCGAGCTCGGCCTTGACCGCTTGCTGATCCCAGGTTTCGATCGTGTAAGCGATGTGGTCGACTTTCGGTGGGGTCGAACCCTCGCGCGCGTTGCGCGGCAGCAGCCAGCTACCCCGATCCCCGAAGCTGAGATTACATTGACGTCCGTTGTCCCCGGATACCTTCATGCCGAGGAGGCTCACGTACCAATCGCGTGTCTTCGTGTAATCGGCGACCTGATACGAGATGTGATTGACGGCGACGGCGGTGAAGCCCTTGTCGTCGGCTGCGGCGAAACTGGTCTCCGCGGCGGAGAGCGGCGCGGCGCCCGCAGCCGCAGCCGCGGTGGCGCTGAGCGCGAGGCTCTTGACCAGTTGGCGGCGCGTCATCTTTCCGCGCTCGAAGTCGTCGAGCAGTTTCGTGATGATGTGTTCCATGGTTGTTGGCTCCTTCAGATGAGTCCTGTGTACTTGGTTCCTGGGCCTTGGTCCGTTCTTGGGCCGTGGTCCTTGGTCCGTCCTCGGTCCTTCGTCCTTGGTCCGTTGATTCGGCGCCCGTCAGAAGGGCGGTGCGTCGTAGAACGAGCGTTGATCGCGTGAATGCCATGGCGGGGGAGCGAGCCAATCCTCGCCCTGGTCCCCAATCGGCGCTCCCGGCGGCGCGCCCGCGGTCGGCAGCGGAATCGGCCGGTTCGCATCGGCTGGCCGCTCGAGGAAGCGCTTGATGTCGGCTGCGATGAGCGAGTGTTGCGCGGTGTCCGCTTCTGTCTTCGCAACGGTTGCCTTCAAACGTGCCGCGAGCTTCGACAGCTTCAGCGACGCGATTGCCCGCACCTGGCTGTTCGGCGATGCCGTGGCCAGCCACATAACGCGGTCCACGAGCACCCGTTCCTCTGCGCGGCGAACCGCCGCTTCATAGGGCGTGGCCGTCGGCGCATCGAACGTGGCTGCCGTCAGCCGGTCGATCACGTCTTCGAGCCCCGGAAGTTGCGGATTCACCGCGTGCTGGCCCACCAGGCGAGCCGCGCGGTCGAGCTGCAGCACAAACCCAACCGTCACGTCGGCCGCGATTGTCCCGGGCGCAAGCGGATCGAACGCGTCGCCGGTTGTCCGCGCGAAAAGCTCGCGGTGTAGCCCGAATCCCGGCGGGCGCGGCGGAATCAGATCGAGCACGCGCTTGGGCACGGTCAGCTCCGACGGCCGTAACGTATACGCGAGCGCGTCGAGCGCCTTGCGTTGGTCATCGGTGCTGACCCCCTGCACGGGTGTGCGATTGTCTCCGCGCATTCCGTAGATGTAGTCCTGTCCGGCGACCATCGACGCTGCCGATTCGACCGAGTAGCGGTGGTACATGAAGATCGGGACCAAGGGTTCCTCGATCGTGGCCA
>Ga0182035_10001677_pt1 | contig 11346 bp, 10 predicted proteins | sample flu12Cox44000170_FD_125969 | JGI IMG/M metagenome (GOLD analysis project Ga0182035, IMG submission 125969) | Lab enrichment of tropical soil microbial communities from Luquillo Experimental Forest, Puerto Rico - flux4day.12C.oxic.44.000.170 | ecosystem: Environmental > Terrestrial > Soil >...
CCACACCACGCGTGTCATCCTCGACGGGACGCTCGCCACCGGCGTCGAGTACGTGCACAGCGGTGCGACGGTGCGTGCCAACGCCGCGCGCGAAGTCATTCTCGCGGCTGGCACATTCAACACGCCACAGATCCTGATGCTCTCAGGCATCGGGCCGGCGGCGCATTTGCGCGAATTCGGCATCAAAGCGGTCGCCGATCTGGCGGTGGGAAAAAACCTGCAGGACCATCTCGGCGCCTACATGACCTATACGCGCAAACAACCGGGCACCTTCCACCGCGAGATGCGGTTCGACCGCATGGCGGTGAGCATGCTCCGGGCCTACTTCTTCGGCACCGGCCCCGGTACCGTGGTGCCGGGCGGCCTGCACGCCTTCATCAAGACGCGACCGGAATTGGCGGTGCCCGACATCGAGTTCATGTTCCGCGGCACGTCGGCTTCGCCGCATCTTTGGTTCCCGCTGGTTCGTCCGCCGTTCCAGGACGGCTTCGGCATCCGGCCAACCTTGCTGCATCCCGACAGTCGCGGCGAGCTCCTGCTCAGCTCCGCCGATCCTATGAAGCCGCCGCGCATCGTCTATCGCTTCTTCACCGCGCCGAACGATCTGCCGACCTTGCGGCACGGCTTTAAGCTCGCCCGCGAGGTCGCCTTCAACAAGGCGATGGACCCCTACCGCGGCGAGGAGGTCGGGCCGGGGCTGCAAGTCAAGACCGACGCCGAGATCGACGGTTGGCTCAAGAAGGTCGTCATCACTGCGCACCATCCGGCGAGCACCTGTGCGATCGCGCCCGACGGCGTGCTCGATTCCGATCTGAAAGTGCGCGGCATCGAGGCCCTGCGCGTGTGCGACGCCTCCGCCATGCCTGACCTCGTCTCCGCCCACATCAATGCCTGCGTGCTGATGATGGCGGAGAAAGGCGCCGATCTCATTCGCGGCAAGGCGCCGCTGCCGGCGGCCGAGGCAGCATAGCCTTCTCTGCCGCGACGAGAACCGCAGTTGACCCCCTCCACGCGCATTCCGATCTTCGACGGTCACAATGACGCACTCTTGCGGCTGCATCGGCGCGCCGGCACGGACGCGGCCGCGGCATTCCTGCAAGGCGAGGACAAAGGCCATTTGGATCTGCCCAAGGCACAGCGGGGCGGTTTCGCGGGGGGCTTATTCGCAATTTTTGTCCCGTCGCCGAAGCGAAAAAGCGATTCCGAAGGCAAACCGGCGGGCGACGAAGCGCCGCGGCCCGCGGTCGATGCCACGGAGGCACAGCACGTCGTCTTCACGATGGCATCGTTGCTGTATCGGATCGAGCGGCAGTCGCAGGGGCGTGTACGCATCTGCCGCAATGTCGACGATATCGAAAGCTGCCTCGGCGACGACGTGTTGGCGGCGGTGCTTCATATCGAAGGCGCCGAAGCGATTGACGCGAATTTCGAGCTCCTTGACGTGCTGTACGCGGCGGGACTGCGTTCGCTCGGCCTGGTCTGGAGCCGGCCAAATGTGTTCGGCGACGGCGTGCCGTTCCGCTGTCCCTCCTCGCCCGATACCGGCCCAGGTCTAACCGAGCTGGGCAAAGGGCTGATCCAGGCCCGCAACCAATTACGGATTTTGATCGACCTTTCTCATCTGAACGAGCGCGGCTTCTGGGACGTCGCGGCAATGAGCAACGCGCCGCTAGTCGCCACACACTCCAACGCCCATGCAATCAGCCCGCATTCGCGAAATCTGACCGACCAGCAATTGGCCACCATTCGCCAATCGGGCGGCCTGGTCGGCGTCAACTTCGCGTCGAGCTTCCTCCGCCCGGATGGCCGCCAGGACAAAGACACGCCGTTGGACCTGATGATCCGGCACATCGAGCATATGCTCGAGCATGCCGGCGAGGACGGCGTCGGCTTGGGCTCCGATTTCGACGGTGCCACGATCCCGGCGGAACTCGGCGACGCCGCAGGACTGCAGAACCTCGTCCAGGCAATGCGTAAGCGGGGCTTTGGCGAGTCACTGATCGAGAAATTGTGTTTTCGCAATTGGCTGCGCGTGTTGGGGCGCACGTGGGGCACAGGGCCGAATTCGCCGGCATCAAACGTCAGTTACCAGCGGGCGGTCGCGTCATTTATCTGCTATCTGCCCTGCCCGGCGAAAATCTCTTTGAACCGCTTGGTCCACTTGTCGCCCTGATCGAGGAATTGCGCCACGTCGACGAGGGTTAAGCCCGGCGGCGGCTCCTGCACGGTGCGGTTGGTCGGCACATTGCCGCGCTCAGCCAGAATGCGCTGGCCGTCGCTCAGGAAGAAATCCATGAACAAAGCGGCGGCGTGCGGATGCGGCGCGCGGGCGAACACGGCGATGCCGGTCGGCAACGCCACCGCCGGCGGAATGACGACGCCGTCGACCGGCGCGCCCTTGGCCTTCAATTCGTTGACGCGATAGCCGTAGACCGTGAGCCCCAGCGGCACCTCGCCGGCCACCACCAGGTTGGACAGAAGCGTGTGGCCCTTGCGCACCGACATGCCGTTCGCCGCTACGACGCTGCGGAACAGCGCCACCGTCTTGTCTTCGCCCATAACGCCGGCGACCGACATCAGCCAATTGGCGTCGTCGGCCTCGATGCCGAGCTTGCCTTTCCACTTCGGGTCGGCGAGATCGGCGTAGCTCTTCGGCGCGTCGGTGGGCTTGATCACCGTCGTGTTGAACGCCGCGGTGAAGATGCTCAGCCGCGACGTCACCCAGGGACGCTGAGCCACCACGGCTTGGGACATCAGATCGGCGAACACCGGCGACGAAATTTCCTGAAGGAGTTGCTCGCGGCGCAGCCCTTCCATCTCGGTGCCGGCGGTTTCGGCGAAGTCGACATCGTCGCGACCGCCGCGATGCTCGGTGACGGCGCGGCGGAGTATGTCCTCGGAGCTGCCGCGCCAGAGCTGCACCTTGAGGCGGTATTTTCTCTCGAAGGCCTCCGTGATGACGTTACTGTCCGCCACCAACGCCGAGGAATAAAGCGTAATGGTGCCTTCTTTCTTCGCGCCGTCGATCAGCATCTGCGTCCGGTCGGGGCCGGAATATTTCGCGACGTCGGCCGCGGTTTGCGCGTGGGCGTCGGGGAACGCAGCGGCAAAGCAGACGATGATCGCGAGAAACCGCATCGTCGCCGAGAGGCCTGCTACGCCGCCCGCGGCGGCAAGTTGGGAAGTTCTGCCGCGTAGACCTCGTCCATGCACGGCGCGAGACTGTGTCTGGCCAAAGCCTCGGCGAACAGCTGCCGCACCTTGGGATGCTCGTCGGCGTAATCGATCTGGGTGCCGCCGAGGCGACGGCTGATCCAGGAGATCGGCACGCCCTGGGCGTTGCGCGGCGACCAATGCTTGAAGGCGAGATAGCGTGCCGGCGCCGGCCCGGAGTTGAAATGCTGGTGAAACCACATGTTCGGCGGCACGACCAACGTGCCGACTTGCCACGCGAAGCGCTGCGGCTCCTCACCCTCGGGCCACATCAGCGAATAGCCCTCGCCGGATAAAATAATAACGTGCGCGCCCGGCCCGTGGGCGTGCGCCTTCTTGTAAGTGCCGATCGGAAATTGCGAGATGTGGCTCGCGATGGTGCCGCGCGCCATGTTGAAACGGATATGACCGCCGCCGGCGCCGCGTTCCTTGGCGCTGATCAGCGGGAGATTGACCGCATCGGGAACAAAATTGGTGCGCAGCAGAAAGCCATCCTGCTCGCCCTTGGCGGCGAAATAATCCGGTTCACCGGAGAAACGATTCTTGAAATCGTACGGACGGTTGAAGACGAAATCGAGATCGTCGTAACGGTTGATCACGGTCGGGGCGTTGGTCACCGCGACGAAGCGCGCCGGCTCGCGGCCGGAGCCGTTGAAATGCTGATACCAGCAGTTCAGCGGAATGGCGAAGATGGCGCCTTCCTTCCATTCGAAGGTGACGCGCGCGCCGGCATTGTTCCACACCGTGGTCGAGCCGCGTCCGCTTAGGATCAGCAGCATCTCCTCGTAGAGATGATGCATCGGCTCGAGCTTTTGGCCGGCTGCGATCTCGCACAGATAGCAGTCGTTGGAAAAGCGCGACGCCTCGTGATTGATGAACACGCCCTTGGCGGCGTTGCCGCGACGCGGCCAAGGTTTGACCTCGGTGGTGAGCAGGTTCGGCACATAATGGGCGCTGATGATGTCGAGCCCGTCGTTGCGCACGAAGCGCGCATAGGGCGAATCCTTCTCGGTGCGGAACTTGTCCGCGAGCTCCTTGGAAACGACGGCGTCCTGCGCCACGCGCTCCTCCCGCTGCCTTACCGCTCGAGGTGTAGCAGCAGCGGCGCGGCGGCGAAAGCCGCCGCGCGCAGCCGACGATGCCGGCTTTGCTCGCGTATGAGCCGCTCGGCGGCGCGCTAGATTTTGAGGCCGTAATAGATGACGGCGATCCCGCCGATGAGGGCGGCGACGCCGACGATCAACGGCACCAGGCGTTCGGTGGCAATCAACTGGTTCGTCTTTTTAGCCTGCAATATGTCCCATTCCTCATGGAATATCGGGAACAGCGTCCCTTGACCTTCCATTTTCTTCAGCACGGCCAATTTGGCGGCGAAATGGTCGTGATAGAACGACAGCGTCTTCCACCAGGCAAAGCAGATCAAACCGAGAAAGAACAGCACGGAGGCGGTAATCAGGTTCACATGCCCGCTGAACGGCGAGTCCTTGGCGAAGGTGACCACGGCGACGAGCCCGGTCACGACGGACATGTAAAAGGTTTGCGACGTAGAATAGCGCGACCCGACCCTGCCCAGATCGGCCATGTAGGCATTGTACTGCGCCAGAAGGGCTTCCGGCGTAACTGCGTTCGCCATGATCTCGCTCCCCTCTCTTTATCGCCCGCTTAAACCCGCAACCGACGCTACGATCCGCAGCGAAGTTTCGTTGCGAGAAATTCGCCAAACGATTACACAACTTAAAATAGATGATGGGCACACTGTCAAGGAACGGCCGCGCGATTAGACAGCGTCGCGCGGCCGCACTTAGGATGCGCGCCCGGCGGGTACCAACCCTCACCGGCAAGCGTCGTAAACCATGTCACGCAAGCTGACGACAAAGCGGGCGTTGGTCTTCGTCGCCGTCGCACTCATCGTCGTGCTGGCGGCGCCCTACGTCATCGCGCCGTTCTACCGGGTAATCGATCCGGTCTCGACTTTGATGGTCTGGCGCTGGCTCACCGGCGCGCGGGTCGAGCGCACGTGGCTGTCGCTCGGTCGCATGGCGCCGCCATTGCCGCTCGCGGTGATCGTCGCCGAGGACGGCACGTTCTGCCATAACCGCGGCATCGACCTTGGCGCCATGCGCGAGGCGTTGGAGCAATCCGAAGATGACTTCGCCTTATCGCGTGGCGCTTCGACTATTACCCAGCAGGCGGCGAAGAATCTGTTCCTGTGGCAGGGCCGCAGCTTGGTACGCAAGGTGCTGGAACTGCCGCTCGCGGTGTGGCTCTACCTGGTGCTGCCGAAGCGCCGCATGCTCGAAATCTATCTCAACATCGTCGAATGGGGACCGAACGGCGAATTCGGCGCCGAGGCGGCAGCGCGCTACGCCTTTGGGAAGTCGGCACGCAACCTCAACTCCCGCGAGGCAGGAGCGCTTGCCGCCATACTGCCCAATCCGAGGGAGCGGAGCGCGCGGATACCAAGCCCCCTGGTGCGCAGGCTCGCTGGCCTCTATGAACGCCGCTCCGCCGACCATCCGGGGCTGGGGGTTTGCGTTCGCCCCGCCGCTAGCGGTGCGATTGCCCCCTAGCGTAGCCGATCCCGTTCTTCTATAAGCCCGGCAATCCTCAAACGATCCGAGCATCAGGAGTACGACCCCTATGGCCGTTCCCAAGCGAAAAACCTCGCCGTCGCGGCGCGGCATGCGCCGGTCCGCCGACGCTCTGAAGGCCCCGACCTACATCGAAGACAAGGATTCCGGCGAATTGCGCCGTCCGCATCATATCGACCTGAAGACAGGCATGTATCGCGGCCGCCAGGTTCTGAGTAAGAAGGCAGAGGCGTAGCAACGCCGCGATTTCCCGAGGAGAGACGCCATGTTTGTCCTTGGCTTCCCGCTCCTCCTCGTTCCGTTCGCCGTCTACAATATCGTCGCCTTCATATTCCGTCTGCCGGATGACTTCTGGACGACGCGCGCCGCTACTGTGCACATGATGTCGGGTCAGGAGTGGGTCGTGACCTGGGAAGACGTGTTGATCGCATTCGCCATCCTGCTGCTGTGGGTGGAGCTGATCAAAGCGACCCGCATCGGCATGCGATCGGTGATGGACCACATCCTCGCCATGGTGCTGTTCATCGGCATGCTGGTGGAGTTCCTGCTGGTCAAAGAGGCTGGGACTTCGACGTTCTTCCTGCTGGTGACGATCGCACTAGTCGACGTGCTCGCCGGCTTCGTCATCGGCATGCGTGCCGGCCGGCGGCAAGTCGAGGTCGACGTTCCGCAAGCGTGACGTACGTTATCTGATGAATCTAAAGCGAGCGCGATAGTGTACCGCCGGCCGACGGCGCCCCATTAGAGCGCGCCATAGGCGGCGACTGCTTCCTCCGGCACGGCGCGCCGGCGCCTACGTGTCTGCGGTGCCTGCGCCAAGGTCGCAATCAGATGAGCAACGAACTCCACATTGGCGCGCACCGCTGCGTGCGGCCTGGCCGTGGCGGGTTCGCCGAACGCGAGTGGCACAAGCGTGTTGCTCAAAAGAACCTCTTCTGTCCCAAAACGGGACAAGTCGAGCTTTCCCCTTCGCTGTCGGAAGCAGTGTGCCGCGGGCGGGTGCAAGCGCCCTGCGACTTTCCAAAATCTTTAGGCTCGTTCGCTAACGTTCGGCCGCTTTCGCGCCTCTCATGGCCCGCGGAACCGTCCTCGACGAGCCGATCTTGACCAACGCCGATTCGCGCCATTCGATCCCTGTCGGGCCGCCCGAAACGGCGGCCCTCAACACCGCGCAAATCCTCGCCTCGCTCGGCGAGGTCGCTTACGACTGGGATATCGACAGCGACGCGCTCGCCTGGAGCGCCAACGCCGCCGAGGTGCTGCTGGTCGGGTCCATCGCGCGCATCGCGACCGGCCGCACCTATGCCGCAGTGCTCGAGGCCGACAATGCCCAGGCACGCTTCGAGGCGGTCATGCAGTCGCAACAACGCGACGACGGCCGCGGCGTCGCCTATCAGATCCAATATTGTCTGCGTCCTGATCCGGCGAGCGATACCAGAGTCTGGGTCGAGGACACCGGCCGCTGGTTCGCCGGCGCCGATGGCAGACCGCAGCGCGCCCATGGCATCGTCCGTGTCATCAACGAACGCTACGAGCACGTGCGCCAGCTCACCTATCTCGCCCGCCACGACGAACTGACCGGCGAGCTCAATCGGCACCACCTTACCGAAGTGCTGGAAGACACGATCAACGAAGCGATTCGCTTCCGCTCGTCATGCGGCTTTCTCCTGGTCGCCATCGATAATCTGGCGCACATCAACGAATCCTTCGGCTTCGAGGCCGCCGACCAAGTGATCGGCGCGGTCGGCAAGCGCCTGCGCGGCCGCGTGCGCGGCAAGGACACGCTCGGCCGGTTTTCCGGCAACAAATTTGGCCTGGTGCTGCGCGACTGCACGCCGGACGACATGGCGATCGCCGCCGAGCGAATGCTCTCCGGCATGCGCGACGCGATGGTGCCGACCGCCGCCGGCCCGATCGCGGTCACCATCACCATCGGCGGTATCACCGCGCCGCGCCATGCCCGCAGCGTCGGTGAGGTTCTGTCGCGCGTGCAGGTGACGCTCGACGCCGCCAAAGCGCGACGCCGCGGCTCGTTTTCGGCTTATCGGCCCAATATCGAGCGCGAGACGCTGCGCCGCGAGAATGTGCGCGCCACCGACGAAATCGTTGCGGCGCTGAACGAGCGCCGCATCTTCCTTGCCTACGAGACTATCGCCGCCGCGGCCGATCGGCGGCCGGCGTTCTACGAGTGCCTGATGCGTATCCGCCGCACCGACGGCAGCCTGATCGCGGCCGGCGACATCGTGCCGATCGCCGAGCGACTGGGCCTGGTGCGCTTGCTCGACCATCGCGTGCTCGAGCTCGTGGTCGACGAGATGATCGCTGCACCAACACTGCAAGCGAGTTTGAACGTCTCGGCCTCCTCTACCATCGACCCGGACTGGTGGTCCGGCCTGTGCGCGCTGTTGCGTTCGCACGCCGGCGTCGCCGCGCGGCTGATCGTCGAGATCACCGAGAGTGCGGCAATCCAGGACATCGACGAGACCCGCGGCTTCGTCGCCCGTGTCAAGGATCTCGGCTGCCGCATCGCCATCGACGATTTCGGCGCCGGCTACACCTCGTTCCGTAACCTGCGCAAGCTCGGCGTGGATATCGTCAAGATCGACGGCGCCTTCGTCCACGACATGATGCGCTCCGACGACGACCGTGCGTTCGTGCGCACTCTCATCGACCTCGCCAAGCGGCTCAAGCTCAAGACCGTCGCCGAATGGGTGCAGGACGAGGCGGCGGCGCGGACGCTCAAGGACTGGGGCTGCGACTACCTGCAGGGCGCCATCATTGGGCTTGCTTCGACCCAGCGGCCCTGGATCGCCGGCGCCGCGAAAGCGATTAAGGATGCGATGGGGTAAACGAATTCCAAAGCGCGGCGCCAAGCCGCCTTGCGCTTTTGATTTATGAAAAAGTGAAGCCTTCGCGCTTTAGCCGCCGGTGAGCTTGTCGACCTTGCGCTGCATCTCATCGAGCTGGCGCTTGAGGTCGTCAATCTCGCCGCCGCTCTTCGGCGGCGACTTCTCCGGCTCGGCCGTGGCGCCGCCCTGGTTCTCCCGCCGCGTGAACGGCGTGAACATGGCGAACGCGCGCTCGAACATTTCCATGTTGCGGCGGACCTGTTCCTCCAGCGCGCCGAACGGACTACCGCCGAAGGCCTGAGCCATCTGCTCGCGGAACTTCTCCTGCTCGCGGGTAAGCGATTCGATGGAAACTTCGAGATAGCGCGGCACCAGCATCTGCATGCTGTCGCCGTAGAACCGGATGAGCTGGCGCAGGAAGGCGATTGGCAACAGATTCTGCCCTTCCTTGTTCTCTTGCTCGAAAATGATCTGGGTCAGGACCGAACGCGTAATGTCCTCGCCGGTCTTGGCGTCGTAGACCAGGAAGTCCTCGCCGGTTTTGACCATGGCGGCGAGGTCCTCGAGCGTCACGTAGGCGCTGGTGCCGGTGTTGTAGAGCCGCCGGTTGGCGTACTTCTTGATCGTCACCGGCTCGGCGGATTTGGTCTGGGTGGTACTGGTGTCAGACATGAGGCCACCGTGCGGGTGTTTGCCATCAAAATAGGCGGTTTCGCCGGGCACGGCTACCGTTTTATGGCCGTTCCCAGCCAGACTGCCGAAAGTGTGAAGCACGCTGGCGCGGCATGGCAGCAATCCAGCCTTTTGCAGCCTTGTCGGCGGCCTGCCACGTGCCTATGACATAAGTCAATGAGCTCGCGGCGACCGCCTAACGTAACCTCGATTTCCCGGAAGGACCTCACCCATGAAGGACGACATCGTCATCGTCAGTGCCACGCGCACGCCGGTCGGCGCATTCAATGGCGCCTTTGCGAATTTGCCAGCCCATGAGCTGGGCAAAGCCGCGATCAAGGGCGCGCTGGAGCGTGCTGGCGTCGAGGGCGCCCGCGTCTCCGAAGTGATCATGGGGCAGATCCTGACCGCCGGCCAAGGCCAAAACCCGGCGCGCCAGGCCTCAATTGCCGCCGGCATCCCGGTCGAGACCCCGGCCTGGGGCGTCAACCAGCTGTGCGGCTCGGGGCTGCGCGCGGTGGCGCTCGGCTATCAGGGCATCCTCAATGGCGATTCCGACATCGTGGTCGCCGGCGGCCAAGAATCGATGAGTGTCGCGCCGCACTGCGCGCACCTGCGCGCCGGCGTGAAGATGGGCGATTTCCAGATGATCGACACCATGATCAAAGACGGCCTATGGGACGCCTTCAACGGCTATCACATGGGCAACACCGCCGAGAATGTCGCCCGGCAGTGGCAGATCACACGGGCGCAACAGGACGAGTTCGCGGTCGCCTCGCAGAACAAAGCCGAGGCGGCGCAGAAGGCCGGCAAGTTCAAGGACGAGATCACGTCGATCACGATCAAGAGCCGCAAGGGCGACATCGTCGTCGCCGACGACGAATATCCCAAGCACGGCACGACGCTCGACGCGATCGCGAAATTGCGTCCAGCCTTCGACAAGGAGGGCACGGTGACCGCCGGCAATGCCTCGGGCATCAACGACGGCGCCGCCGCGGTGGTGCTGATGAAGGCGAGCGAGGCACAAAAGCTCGGCAAAACGCCGCTCGCCCGCATCGTCTCGTGGGCGCAGGCCGGCGTCGATCCGAAGATCATGGGCAGCGGCCCGATCCCGGCATCGCGCGCGGCGCTGAAGAAGGCCGGCTGGAATATCGGCGACCTCGATCTGATCGAAGCCAACGAGGCGTTCGCGGCGCAGGCCTGCGCCGTCAACAAGGACCTTGGCTGGGACACCAAGAAGGTCAACGTCAACGGCGGCGCCATTGCCATCGGCCACCCGATCGGCGCCTCGGGCACCCGCGTGCTGGTGACGCTGCTTTATGAGATGCAGAAGCGCAACGCCAAGAAAGGTCTCGCCACGCTGTGCATCGGCGGCGGCATGGGCATTGCGATGTGTTTGGAACGCTGAGCAAGCGCGAAGCGTTTTGACATAGGTCATGGCCGGGCTTGTCCCGGCCATGCACGTCTATAAGCTGTCCCAAAACTAACGAAGGGAGGACACCATGGCCCGCGTTGCATTGGTCACGGGCGGAACGCGCGGCATCGGCGCGGCCATCTCCAAAGCGCTGAAAGCGGCCGGCTTCACCGTTGCGGCGAATTACGGCGGCAACGACGAAGCCGCGCAAAAGTTCAAGGCGGAGACCGGCATCGGCGTCTACAAGTGGGACGTTTCCTCGTTCGACGCCTGCGCCGCCGGCATCAAGCAGGTTGAAGCCGATGTTGGCAAGATCGACGTTTTGATCAACAATGCCGGCATCACCCGAGACGCGCAGCTGCACCGCATGAAGCTCGAGCAGTGGACCGCGGTGATCAACACTAATCTCGGCTCGCTGTTCAACATGTGCCGCAACGTTATCGAGGGCATGCGCGAGCGCAAGTTCGGCCGCATCGTCAACATTTCCTCGATCAACGGCCAGAAGGGCCAGTTCGGCCAGGTCAATTATTCCGCGGCCAAGGCCGGCGACATCGGCTTCACCAAGGCTCTGGCGCTCGAGAACGCCAAGGGCGGCATCACCGTCAAC
>Ga0182035_10001679_pt1 | contig 11342 bp, 9 predicted proteins | sample flu12Cox44000170_FD_125969 | JGI IMG/M metagenome (GOLD analysis project Ga0182035, IMG submission 125969) | Lab enrichment of tropical soil microbial communities from Luquillo Experimental Forest, Puerto Rico - flux4day.12C.oxic.44.000.170 | ecosystem: Environmental > Terrestrial > Soil >...
CGCAACGTCTCGACCTGGGTGCGCGACACCGGGTCGGCGATCGGCTTGTCGATGTCGATGGTGGGCACGTTGTGGTCCTCGGTGGCCAGCGTCAGGTCGGGACGCCGCACCGGCCGGCCGGCCAGACGCAGGCCGTCGAAAGCCTGCGGGCTGGTGACCTCGTGCACCAAATGCAGGTCTATATAGATCAAGTCGGGGCTGGTGCCCTCACCGGGCACCACAACATGGTCGTCCCAGACCTTCTCGGCCAGCGTGCGCGACATTTTGCCTCTTTCGCTCGATTGCGGCTCGTCAACTTGATCTCAGAATGTGAGACGCTAATATCTCTTTATGAGACAGCATAGCGGCATCGGCGTCCTCGACAAAGCCGTGGGGGTGCTGAATACGATCGCGGAATCGCCGTGCGGGTTGGCCGAACTGTGCGAACGAACCGGGATGCCCCGGGCCACGGCTTACCGGCTGGCGGCCGCCCTCGAAGTTCATCGCCTGCTGGCCCGCGACGACGAAGGGCGCTGGCAGCTTGGTCCCGCGGTCACCGAACTGGCGGCCCGCGTCAACGACCCGTTGCTCGCGGCCAGCGCGGCCGTGCTGCCGGCGCTGCGCGAGACCACCGGAGAAAGCGTCCAGTTGTACCGTCGCGAGGGGACCGCGCGGGTCTGTGTGGCAGCCCTGGAACCGGCTGCGGGTCTACGCGATACGGTTCCGGTCGGAGCGCGGTTGCCGATGACGGCGGGCTCGGGCGCCAAAGTGCTACTCGCCCACAGCGACGCCGCCACCCAGAAAGCCGTACTGCCGTCGGCGAAATTCACCGACCGGGTGCTGGCCGAAGTGCGCCGGCGGGGTTGGGCGCAAAGCGTGGCCGAGCGCGAGCCGGGCGTCGCGAGCGTGTCGGCGCCGGTGCGCGACGGCCGTGGTGTCGTCATCGCCGCCATCTCGGTGTCCGGGCCCATCGACCGGATCGGCCGGCGTCCGGGTGCGCGCTGGGCCGCCGATCTCCTGTCCGCGGCAGAAGCGCTCACCCGTCGGCTCTAGATCCGCGTCGAGTGTGCTTCCACGGCGGCGGAATCGCGAATTTCGCGCCCTGAGCGCACGCTGAAAGCCACCAGTGCACAGTCAACGCACGCCGCCTGACACACTGACGCCATGGGAACCAATCAGCGCGCGAGCATCGTCATGTCCGAGGATGAGATCGCCGAATTCGTCGTGAAGAGCCGCACCGGCACGCTGGCCACCGTTGGTGCCGATGGTCAGCCGCACTTGACCGCAATGTGGTACGCCGTGGTCGACGGCGAAATCTGGCTGGAGACCAAGATCAAGTCGCAGAAGGCGGTCAACCTCAAACGGGACCCGCGGGTGAGTTTCCTGATCGAGGGCGGCGACACCTACGACACGCTGCGCGGGGTGTCCTTCGAAGGCGTCGCGGAGATCTTCGACGATCCCGACGTCTCGCACCGCGTCGGGGTCAGCGTGTTCGAGCGCTACACCGGCCCCTACACCGACGAGATGAAGCCTTACATCGAGCAGATGATGCACAAGCGCGTCTGCGTGCGCATCGTGCCTCGGCGCGCGCGCTCGTGGGATCACAGCAAGCTCGGCTTGCCGCCCATGCCGGTGGGTGGATCGACCGCGCCGGCCGTATTGGGGACCGGCCGGTAACTGCAGTTTCGTTTGTAGCCCCGATGGGATTCGAACCCACGCTACCGCCGTGAGAGGGCGGCGTCCTAGGCCGCTAGACGACGGGGCCAGAACCGATCCGAGCTGCCAGCATAGCTCACCCGGGTAGGCGCACCTAATCGCTTGCGGTGGTGCGACTTTGCTGGGGTACCAGGACTCGAACCTAGAATGGCTGAACCAGAATCAGCTGTGTTGCCAATTACACCATACCCCATTGGCCGCCTAAAACCGCTGGTCAGAGCCGCTCCGCAGGCCGTTTCCAGCGTATGGACACTGCCCCTGCCAACCCGTTGTAGGCAGTTGTAAACCGCAGTGCAGACTACCAAAGACTTAGGCCGCATGATCACGCGCGGCGCGCAGCCGCCGCAGCGTGCGGTCGCGCCCGAGCAGTTCCAGTGATTCGAACAACGGCGGGCTGACCGTCGTCCCGGTGGCGGCAACCCTGATCGGACCGAACGCCTTACGCGGTTTGAGCGCCAGGCCCTCGACGAGCGCGGCCTTGAGAGCGGCCTCGATCTGCTCCCCCGTCCACTCCGCAATGCCGTCCAGCGCGGCCAGCGCCGCATCCAGCACCGCGATCCCGTCCGGACCGAGCTCCTTGGCGGCGGCGTTGGGGTCGATCGCGTATTCGTCGTCGTTGAGAAACTTCAGCAGGTCCCATGCGTCGCCAAGGACGACGATGCGCGTCTGTACCAGCTGCGCGGCAGCCGCGAATCCGGCGTCATCCAGGTCGATGTGATGGCCGTGTGCGTTGAAGTAATCGCGCAACCTGACACTGAAGTCCTCCGCGTCCAGCAGCCGGATGTGCTCGGCGTTGAGCGCGTCGGCCTTCTTCTGGTCGAACCTGGCCGGGTTGGAGTTGACGTCGACGACGTCGAACGCGGCCACCATTTCATCCAGGCTGAACAGGTCGCGATCGTCGGCGATCGCCCAGCCGAGCAACGCAAGATAATTCAGCAGGCCCTCGGGGATGAAACCCCGGTCGCGGTGGGCGAACAGATTCGACTGCGGGTCGCGCTTGGAAAGCTTTTTGGTTCCCTCCCCCAACACCGTTGGAAGATGGGCGAATTCCGGGATGCGCTCGGCGACGCCGATCCGGATCAACGCCTGATACAGCGCAAGCTGACGCGGAGTCGACGGCAGCAGGTCCTCGCCCCGCAGCACGTGGGTGATCTTCATCAGCGCGTCGTCACATGGGTTGACCAACGTGTACAACGGATCTCCGCTCGCGCGGGTCAACGCGAAATCGGGCACGGTGCCGGCCGCGAAGGTGGTGGTCCCGCGCACCAGATCATCCCAGCTGAGATCCGCGTCGGGCATCCGCAGCCGGACCACCGGGTTGCGGCCTTCGGCCAGGAATGCCGCGCGCTGCGAATCGGTCAGCTGTCGGTCGAAATTGTCGTAGCCCAGTTTGGGATTGCGGCCCGCGGCGATATGACGGGCCTCGACCTCCTCGGGCGTCGAAAAGGCGTAGTACGCCTCCCCCGCTTCGAGGAGCCCGGCCACCACGTCACGGTAGATCTCGGTGCGCTGCGACTGTCGGTACGGGCCGTGCGGCCCGCCGACCTCGGGACCCTCGTCCCAGTCAAGGCCGAGCCAGCGCAGCGCGTCGAGCAGCGCCAGATAGCTCTCCTCGGTGTCGCGCTGCGCGTCGGTGTCCTCGATGCGAAAGACGAAGGTGCCGCCGGTGTGTCGGGCGTAGGCCCAGTTGAACAGCGCGGTGCGGACCATCCCGACGTGGGGGGTGCCGGTGGGCGACGGGCAGAATCGAACCCGGACTTTGCCTGCTTCGGGGGCTGGGGACGTCAAGACTTTCCTTTGCGGACTACGGGATTGGCGAGAGTGCCGATTCCCTCGATGGTGATCGAGACGGTGTCACCGTCCTCGATGGGACCGACGCCCGCCGGTGTCCCGGTGAGGATGAGATCGCCGGGCAGCAGGGTCATCACGGCCGAGATCCACTCCACGATGGCGCCGACGTCGTGGATCATCGACGAGGTACGGCTGTGTTGCTTTACTTCTCCGTTGACTTCGGTGCGCAGTTCGAGATCCCCGGGGTCCAGGGGGCTTAGGTCGGTGACGATCCACGGCCCCACCGGGCAAAACGTGTCATGCCCTTTGGCCCGGGTCCATTGGCCGTCGGCCATTTGTTGATCGCGTGCCGACACGTCATTGCCGATGGTGTATCCGAGGATGCTGTCGGCGGCCCGGGCGGCCGGAACGTCCTTGCACGCCCGGCCGATCACCACCGCCAACTCACCCTCGAAGTGCACGGGTGTTGCGTTGGCGGGCAACCGAATCGGGACGTTCGGCCCGATGATCGCGGTATTGGGCTTGAGGAATATCACCGGGTCCGCCGGCGCCGGGCCCGTCGCAAAGCTCGCCATCTCGGCGATGTGATCGGCGTAGTTCTTGCCGACGCAGACCACCTTGCCGGCCAGCATCGGAGCCAGCAGCCGGACATCGGCCAGCGGCCACGATCGGCCGGTGAAGGTCGGAGTGCCGAATGGGTGCTCGGCGATCTCCCGGGCGCTCATTCCGGCGGGATCCTCGACTTCGCCCTCGATGCTGACGAAGGCGACACCGTCGGGGCTGGCGATTCGACCGAGGCGCATTCGCTTGAGCCTACTGACGTGGAAGCATGGGCTGATGCCCGAGGGCGGCCCGGCCGTGCTCAGCGCGCGAGTGCGCTGGACGGTCATGATCGTCTCGCTGTTCGTGACGGCAAGTTCCTTCCTCTTCATCAACGGGATCGCCTTCCTGATTCCCTCGCTCGAAGCCAAGCGCGGAACCCCTCTGGCCGAGGCCGGTCTGTTGTCGTCGATGCCGAGCTGGGGCATGGTCGCCACGCTCATCCTCTGGGGCTACGTGCTCGACCGCATCGGCGAGCGGCTCGTGCTGACTTTGGGCTCGGGGCTCACCGCGGCTGCGGCCTATGCCGCGGCATCGGTCGATTCGATGGTGTTGGTCGGCGTCTACCTGTTTCTCGGCGGCATGGCCGCAGCGAGTTGCAACGTCGCCGGCGGCCGGCTGGTGTCCGCCTGGTTCCCACCGCACCAACGCGGCCTGGCAATGGGCATCCGCCAGACCGCCCAACCGCTGGGAATCGCCTTGGGCGCGCTGGTAATGCCCGAGCTGGCCGAGCGGGGCCCGCGCGCGGGGCTGATGTTTCCGGCGCTTGTGTGCGGCGCGGCGGCGGTGGCCAGTGCGGTCGGCATCCTCAACCCGCCCCGGAAATCGCGGAAGACGGCCACCGAAGAGGAACTGGCCAGTCCGTACAGCGGCTCGACCGTGCTGTGGCGCATCCACGCGGTGGCAGGCCTGCTGATGATGCCACAGACGGTGACCGTGACGTTCATGCTGGTTTGGCTGATGAACCACCATGGCTGGTCGGTCGCGGCCGCCGGCGGTTGGGTGACCCTCTCACAGCTGCTCGGCGCGCTGGGCCGCGTCGCGGTCGGCCGTTGGTCGGACCGTGTGGGTTCACGAATGCGACCGGTGCGCGTCATCGCTATCGCCGCGACCTCAACGCTGTTCCTGCTCGCGCTGGCCGATCATCTCAGTTCGCGATATGAGGTGCCGCTCATGATCGCCATTTCGGTGATCGCGGTGCTGGACAACGGCCTGGAGGCAACCGCGGTCACCGAATTCGCCGGCTCGTTCTGGAGCGGACGCGCCTTGGGCATCCAGAACACCACCCAGCGGGTGATGGCCGCCACCGGACCTCCGTTGTTCGGCGCACTAATCGCGGCGGCCGAATATCCGACGGCCTGGGCGCTGTGCGGGTTGTTCCCGTTGGTGGCGATACCGCTGGTGCCGACGAAGTTGGTGCCACCCGGCTTGGAGACTAAAGCGCGGCTGCAATCCGCTCGCCGACTTGGCTGGTGGCAAGCCGTGCGTTCCCACGAGTTGCCAGATGGGTCTCGACGGCCCGGTCCACGCGGGCGGCGGCATCGTCCTCGCCGAGGTGGGCAAGCAGCAGCGCCACCGACATGATCGCCGCGGTCGGATCCGCGATCCCCTGACCGGCGATGTCGGGTGCACTGCCGTGCACGGGCTCGAACATCGACGGATTGGTCCGGGTGGCGTCGATATTTCCGCTGGCGGCCAGGCCAATTCCGCCGCACACGGCCGCGGACAAGTCGGTGATGATGTCGCCGAACAGGTTGTCGGTGACGATCACGTCGAAGCGGGCCGGGTCGGTGACCATGAAGATGGTGGCCGCGTCGACATGTTGATACGCGACCTCGACGTCGGGATATTCTTCGCCGACCTCGGCCACGATGCGTGACCACAGCTTGCCCGCGAACATCAGCACGTTGTTCTTGTGCACCAGCGTCAGGTGTTTGCGACGCAGCAGGGCCCGCTCGAACGCATATTGCACCACTCGACGCACGCCAAAGGCGGTGTTGAGGCTGACCTCGGTGGCCACCTCGTTGGCCGTTCCCACGCGGATGGCGCCGCCGTTGCCGGTGTAGGGGCCCTCGGTGCCCTCGCGCACCACCACGAAGTCGATGTCGGGGTTCCCGGCGAGCGGGCTGCTCACCCCCGGATAGAGCCGCCCCGGTCGCAAGTTGACGTGGTGGTCTAGCTCAAAGCGCAAGCGCAGCAACAGACCTCGCTCCAGCACGCCGCTGGGCACCGACGGATCGCCGACCGCCCCGAGCAGGATGGCGTCATGCTCCCGCAATTCGGCGAGCACCGAGTCGGGCAGGAGCTCACCGGTGTCGTGGAAGCGCCGGGCGCCCAAGTCGTAGCTGGTCTTCTGCACGCCCGGCACAACCGCGTCAAGGACTTTGACTGCCTCGGCCACCACCTCCGGGCCGATCCCGTCGCCGCCGATCACCGCCAATTTCACGACAGATCAACCACCTCAAGCCTGTTGGCGTCCACGGCCGCCGCGATCGCCGACCGCACGTCGTCGGGCACGTCCTGGTCCAGCCGCAGCAGGATCGTGGCGCTCGGGCCCTCGGCGTCCTCAGACAGTTGCGCGGCTTGGATGTTCACCCCGGCCGCCCCCAGCAAGGTGCCGATCTTGCCGAGCGCGCCGGGCTGGTCGATGTAGTTGATCACCAGGTTGGTGCCCTGGGCGCGCAGGTCGAAGTTGCGGCCGTTGATCTGCACGATCTTCTCCACCAACTGCGGACCGGACAGCGTGCCCGCGACGTTCACGCACGAGCCGTCGTTGGCGAGCGCCCGCACGTCGACCATACTGCGGTGGTTGGGGCTTTCCGAGGCGGTGGTGAGTTCGGCGGTAACGCCACGTTCGGAAGCCAGCGCCGGTGCGTTGACGAAGGTGACCGGATCCTCGATGACCGCCGAGAACAGGCCGCGCAAAGCCGAAAGCCTCAGCACCTCAACGTCTTCGGAGGCCAGCTCGCCGCGCACCTGCACCGACAACGACGCCGGCAGGCCGTCGGACAACGCGGCCGCCAGTACCCCGAGCTTGCGGGCCAAGTCCAGCCAGGGCGCCACCTCTTCGCTGACCACCCCACCGCCGACGTTGACCGCGTCGGGAACGAACTCCCCCGCCAGCGCCAGCCGCACGCTCTCGGCAACGTCGGTGCCGGCCCTGTCCTGGGCCTCGGTGGTGGACGCCCCCAGATGCGGTGTTACCACCACCTGCGCCAGTTCGAAAAGCGGGCTGTCGGTGCACGGCTCGGTGGAGAACACGTCAATGCCGGCGGCGCGGACATGGCCGCTGCTCACCGCTTCGGCCAGCGCCGCCTCGTCCACCAGACCGCCGCGCGCGGCGTTGACGATGATGACGCCCGGCTTCGTCTTGGCCAGCGCCTCCTTGTCGATCAGGCCGGCGGTCTCGGACGTCTTCGGCAGGTGTACGGAGATGAAGTCGGCGCGGGCCAGCAGATCGTCCAGAGACAGCAGTTCGATACCGATCTGCGCGGCCCGGGCCGGCGCCACATACGGGTCGTAGGCGACGACGTGCGTGCCGAAGGCCGCGATCCGTTGAGCGAACAACTGGCCGATCCGGCCCAGCCCGACGACACCCACGGTCTTACCGAAAATTTCGGTGCCCGAGAACGACGACCGCTTCCAGGCGTGCTCCCGCAGCGAGGAATCCGCCGCGGCGATCTGGCGGGAGGCGCTCAGCAGCAGCGCCAATGCGTGTTCGGCGGCGCTGTGGATGTTCGACGTCGGGGCGTTGACCACCAGCACACCGCGGGCGGTGGCGGCGTCCACGTCGACGTTGTCCAGCCCGACCCCGGCGCGGGCCACGATCTTCAGCTTGGGGGCGGCCGCCAGCACCTCGGCGTCGACCGTGGTGGCCGACCGCACCAGCAGCGCATCGGCCTCCGGCACGGCAGCCAACAGCTTTTCCCGGTCGGGCCCGTCCACCCAGCGCACCTCGACCTGGTCTCCCAGGGCTTCGACGGTTGATTGGGCGAGTTTGTCGGCGATTAACACAACAGGCAGGTTCACGCGGCCAGCGTAGTCGGCTGTAATCGACGAGTGGACGTCACCGTCGTCGGCAGCGGGCCCAACGGGCTGACCGCTGCGGTCATCTGCGCACGCGCGGGTCTGAAGGTGCAGGTGGTGGAGGCCCAGCCAACCTTTGGCGGCGGCGCCCGCACCGCGGCCGACCCAGACTCTCCCGGAGTCTTGCACGACGTGTGCTCGGCGGTTCACCCGCTGGCGCTGGCGTCGCCCTTCTTCGCCGCGTTCGACCTGCCCGCGCGCGGCGTGCGACTGGCCGTGCCGGAGATCTCCTACGCCAACCCGCTACCGGGCCGGCCCGCGGTGATCGCGTACCGGGACCTCGAGCGCACGTGCGACGAACTGGAGCACGGTGCGTCCTGGCGGCGCCTGCTCGGCCCGTTGGTCGCGGACTCTGAGGCGGTGGTGGGGCTGCTGCTCGGCGACAAACGTTCGATGCCAAGCTCGTTGCCTTCGGCGCCGGGCGCCGCAATACGGTTGAGCCTGCGGATGCTGGCCCAAGGAACACCCGCCTGGGGATCGTTGGAGGGCGAGGACGCCCGCGCCCTGTTCACCGGCGTTGCCGCCCATGTGATTTCGCGGATGCCGTCGCTGACGGCGGCCGGTGCGGGTTTGATGCTGGCCACACTCGCCCACTCGGTCGGCTGGCCGATTCCGGTGGGTGGGAGCCGGGTTATCACCGATGCGCTGATCGCCGACCTCCGAGCGCACGGTGGCGAGCTGACGGCCGGCTTGGAAATCACGGAAATCACTTCTGTTCCTGGGCCGCCGGCCTCAGTCGTCGCGTTTGACACGGCGCCGACCGCACTGCTGCGCATCTACGGTGACTCGCTTCCGCCTGGTTACGCTAAAGCGTTGCGCCGCTACACGTTCGGACCTGGAGTTGCCAAGGTCGACTTCGTGCTCAGCGACGACATCCCATGGTCGGACCCGCGCCTGCGGCTGGCGCCCACCCTTCACCTCGGCGGCACCCGCGAGCAGATGGCGCGGGCCGAGGCCGACATCGCCGCCGGGCGCCACGCGCAGTGGCCGATGGTGCTCGCCGCCTCGCCGCACGTCGCGGATCCCGGCCGCATAGACATCGTGGGCCGCCGGCCATTTTGGACCTACGCCCATGTGCCGTCGGGCTCCACAATGGACGCGACCGAGGCCGTGACACAAGTGGTCGAAAGGTTCGCACCCGGCTTCCGCGAGATCGTGGTGGCGGCCCGCGCCGTGCCGGCCGCACGGATGGCCGAGCACAACGCCAACTACGTCGGCGGCGACATCGGGATGGGCGCAAACTCCGCCTGGCGCGCGATAGCCGGGCCCACACCGCGCTTGAACCCTTGGCGCACACCGATTCCCAAGGTGTATCTGTGTTCGGCGGCCACCCCACCCGGCGGCGGCGTGCACGGCATGGCCGGTTACTACGCCGCACGCACGTTGTTGCGCCGCGAATTCGGGATCACGCGGATGCCTAAGATGGCGCCGTGACCAAACTCGCGATCATCTACTATTCCGCCACCGGGCATAACGCCGCGATGGCACAGCGCGTCGCGGCGGAGGCTGAGTCGGCGGGCGCCGAGGTCCGCTTGCGGCACGTCGCCGAAACCCACGACCCCGAATCGTTCGCCCACAACCCGGCATGGACCGCGAGCTACGAAGCAACCAAGGATCTTCCCGCGGCCACCGGAGACGACATTGTGTGGGCGGACGCGGTGATCTTCGGTTCACCCACCCGCTTCGGCTCTCCCGCAGCGCAATTGCGCACCTTCCTCGACTCGCTGGGCGGGCTGTGGGCCGAAGGCAAGCTCGCGGACAAGGTGTACGCGGCCTTCACGTCGTCCAACACCCTGCACGGCGGCCAGGAGACCACCCTGCTCGCGCTCTACATCACGCTGATGCATTTCGGCGGCATCATCGTCCCGCCGGGATACACCGATCCGGTGAAGTTCGTCGACGGCAACCCGTACGGGGTGAGCCTGGTCTCCACCCATGACAACATCCACGAGTTCGACGAGCCCACCCAGAATGCCCTGGACCACCTGGCCCGCCGGGTGGTATCGGTCGCCGATCGGCTGGCGTCGGGATAGTCAGCGCGGGACCGTCGTTTGCGTGACGATGCGGCCCTCGTTCTCGTCGTCGACGTCCATGAAAAGGGTTGTGCGTCAACGTGTTGCAATCATCGTCGAGATGCGGCGGGTCGTACTCGTCGCACCACGAACCATGGTCCCGTGGCCCGAAGATCCGCGTCCTGACCAGACCCCACACCGCGACCATTGATTGCCGGGTACGATCTCGCCGTGTCCGACCGAAGAGGTGGCCGCCCTTCGATATGCCTGAACATGGTCGTGCGAAACGAGGCGCACATCATCCGCGAGGCGCTCGACTCGGTCGCGCCTTACATCCGCTCGTGGGTGATCGTCGACACCGGCTCCGACGACTGGACCCAGGCCGTAATCCGCAACCACATGGCCCGTCTAGGCATCCCCGGTGAATTATACGAACGGCCGTGGCGCAATTTCAGCGATAACCGGACCGAGGCACTGACCCTGGCCCAGGGCCACGGTGACTACATCTGGGTCATGGAGGCCGACGACACCCTCGTGGGCACACTCGATTTCGGTCCGCTGGGAGCTGACCTATACGAACTGCGCCGCCGATCCCCGTACGGCACCTTCTGGCGCCCGCAGTTGTTCCGCGACGAGTTGCGTGTTCGCCACCAGGATGTCGCTCACGAGTACGTCGTGTGTGAGGATCGTTCCGTCGGTGAACGCCTTGAGGGCGACTACCACATCGCGGGTCGTCGCCTCAGTGCCCGCAACCTGGATCCGCAGAAGTATGCGCTTGACCGCGATCTCTTGTTGGCCGAGGTCGAGCGCGACCCGGAGCATGCGCAATCGGTGTTCTACCTGGCCCAGAGCTACTTCGACCTGGGTGACTTCGGCAACGCGCGCAAGTGGTATGCGCGCCGTAGTGAGATGGGCGGCCCGGACGAAGAGGTCTACTACGCGACGTACCAGATCGCGGCGTCGATGGCGGGATCTGGTGCATCGTGGCCGGACGTGCACGATGCCTACCTCCGGGCTTGGGAGCTTCGACCGACTCGCGCCGAGCCGCTATATGCCATCGCCCTCCACTACCGCGAAGATCAGCGGTACCGGCTTGGCTATCAGTATGCCAAGCTCGCCGCCGAAATCCCGTTTCCCGAACAGGACCAATTGTTTGTC
>Ga0182035_10001680_pt1 | contig 11341 bp, 10 predicted proteins | sample flu12Cox44000170_FD_125969 | JGI IMG/M metagenome (GOLD analysis project Ga0182035, IMG submission 125969) | Lab enrichment of tropical soil microbial communities from Luquillo Experimental Forest, Puerto Rico - flux4day.12C.oxic.44.000.170 | ecosystem: Environmental > Terrestrial > Soil >...
CGCAAGAAAATGCCGGTGTGGTCAAAATTGCCCGAGCCGCAGCGCTGGCAATTGGTGAGTTACGTGAAGTCGCTCGGGACGGTCGAGCCAGCCGGAAGCGAGGGGCAGCTGAAACCGTAGAGGTCAAGCGCTCAACCAGCGCGCCACCGGTTTCCACGATTCGGTGTGGTCGCAGATCACGCGAAGCGCCGCGGTGATAGGAATGGCAAGGATCAAGCCCATGCCGCCCCACACCCATCCCCAAAAGAGCAACGAGATCGTGATGGCCACCGCGTTCAGTTGCACCTGACGGCCGACCAGTTGAGGCGCAATCAGGTTTTGCGCGAGCACATGAATTCCCGTAAGGACAACCGCAATCAGCGCAAAGTGACTCACCGCTTTCCATTTCACAAGCGCGAGCAGGAAGGCCGGGAGCCACGCAAGCACGGCACCGATGTAGGGAACCATGTTGAACAAGCCCGAAACTATGCCGGCGAGCACGGGGTAGTCGAGTCCCAGCGCCAGAAAAAAGATGCTGCTGCAGGCGATCACCACCAGGGTCACCACGCTCATGCCGATGAGGTAGTCGCGGAGAACGTCGCGCAAATCATCCAGGGTCTCTTTTACCTGCGTGCGTCGCGAAACCGGGAAGAGTTGCAGCGTGGAATGCCAGGCCTCGCGCTTTCCCGCCAGCATGAAGAACACCAGGAACGGAACGAAGGTGCCTTCGAGCACAAGCGCGTACAGCGAGCCGATGCCGCGCAGGAAAAGCGTGTGAACCATGCCACTATCGGTGGCGGGCACGGCGGCCTTGGGGGTGCCCTCGGGAGTGGCCAGTTCGCTGACGCCTCCTTCGATACCGCTCAGCTGTCTCTGAATTCCACCCGTGGCTTTGTGCAGGGCGGTGCTGTACGTCTTCCAGTTAGCGGCGAAATCCGAAGCACGGGTCCACAAACCATAACCGACCGCGGCGATGACCGCGATGAGGATAAGCACCATGATCAATGCGCCGATGGTCCGCGGTATGCGGAAGCGCTCCAGCAGTTCGACAGCGGGATCGAGGAAATAGGAGATGAGGACGGAAAGAAGCAAAGTGACGACGACGCCGGCAGCATAGTAGAAGAACAAGAGAATAATGGCGGCCGCAAGAATCCTCAGGCTGAAAGTCGAGCCCGAGATTCGAAAGATGGTCGGCGGCGATTCCGTCGTGGCCACGCTTCACCCCTTTATCCTTCAAAGTAACACACTCGGGGACGGTCCGGGGGCGCCCGCGCAAACGCTGTAATCGGCGATTAACACTAGCCGAGAGGGGTCCTGCTAGCCAGCTTCGGCTACTTTGGCGAGCATTGAGAGGGCAGATTTTGCTGTGTGCTAGACTGCCATGAGGTCATTCGCCGACCGACAAATCTATGGGCAAAGAGCTTTTCGGCACAGACGGTATTCGCGGCGTTCCCGGCACCCCGCCGCTCGATGACCAGACCTTGTATGCCACGGGGCGCGCGCTCGGCGAATACCTGAAGCGCGAACATGGCGCGGCGCATGTTTTGATCGGGATGGATACTCGCGAATCAGGTCCGCATATCGCCGCGCTTCTGGCTGCGGGCTTACAGAGAGCGGGTTCGAGCGCGGAATTTGCGGGCGTGATCACCACGCCGGGGGTTGCTTGCCTGGTGCGGCACAACGACTTTCAGGCCGGCGTTGTGATTTCCGCGTCCCACAATCCCTATCACGACAACGGCGTTAAGCTGTTTTCGCATGCGGGCATGAAGTTCCCTGACGGCGACGAAGGAAAAATCGAAGAAGAGATTTTCCGCTATCGCAACGAGATTGTGCCGCCTGGGCGCCCCGCTCTCCGGACCAACCACGCCTTGCACAGAGACTATCTGGAGTTCCTCCGCCGCCACGTGCTTCCGGGAGCGAACCTTTCTGGATTCCGCATCGTTCTCGATTGCGCCAATGGCGCCGCTTATGATCTCGGACCGGAACTGTTCCGGTCACTCGGAGCCGACGTGCTCGCAATCGGCGTCGGTCCGGATGGAAGAAACATCAACGCGGCCTGCGGCTCGCTCCATCTTGAGGCGTTGCAGAAACGTGTAGTCTCTGACGGAGCCGTTATGGGTGTGGCCTTTGACGGCGATGCCGACCGCTCTCTGTTCGTTTGCCGCAAGGGCGAGGTGGTGAACGGAGACGGAGTGCTGCTGGCTGTAGCCCGCTACCTCAAGGCTCAGAATTCGCTAAGGAGTGGGCGAGTGGTGGCCACGGCCATGTCGAACCTGGGACTCGAGCGCGTGCTCGCCCGCGAAGGCATCTCTCTCGTCCGCGCAGCCGTTGGCGATCGCTATGTCCTCGAAGAAATGCTGAGGTCCGGGGACAACCTCGGCGGCGAGCAGTCCGGGCACATCATCTTTCTCGACGACAGCCCAGCCGGCGACGGCCTGCTGACAGCCGTCAAAATCGCGTCGCTGGTCTCCTCGGAGGGCTCGCTAGAATCGCTGGTCGAGGGACTCGAAGACTATCCTCAGGTGATCGTAAACGTAAAAGTGAAGTCCAAGCCGCCTCTCGACTCGCTACCGGAAGTCTCCCGTGCGGTCGAGGAAGCGAAGACCGCCCTCGGTGACAGCGGCCGGGTTGTGCTGCGCTATTCGGGGACCGAGCCGCTGGCCCGGGTTATGGTGGAGGCGAAGCGTCACGCCGACGTGGAGCGCTTCTCCGAGTCCATTGCCAATGCGTTACGCAAGGAAGTCGGGGCCTAAGTGGGATTCCGAAGTGGGTCGGGCTCGAGAGACGAAATAACGTTATTTTCGATTCGTCAGTTTCCACAGGCCAGCCACGTTTGTTCCAAAGTCTGTAGGAAGAAGGGGCGAGTCTGTGGGATTTTGTAGATTTTCATGTTACATATATTGTTAAACAGCCCGATTTTGTGTCTAAGTGTATTTCTATCAGCGTATTCCACCGACCGGTCATTCCGACGTCTACTTGGCAAAGGGCGTGCTTCCTGAGTCACTAATTCATGAGATTGGCTTCCCGGGGTGGCCGAAACTCAACCTCGACTGAGTTTCGGTTATTGGGGGGTCAGATCAATACAGAAGGGGGCTTGCACCGGCCCCCTTTTTATTTTCAGTTCTTCCCTACTTAAGCTTTCGCTTTCTTGAAACTCAAATACGGAGCCCTGCCGTTTCGCCGGGCGTTGCGGGCAAGCGGCTCTCCAAAAAAGTGAGCGGCCGGTGGGGGTGCCGGCCGCTCTGGCGTGGGGGATGGAGGGACTACTGCCGGAAGCTCAATTCTTCTCGAGAAGGGCTGGTTCTTCTGCTGCGCTCGCCAGCAGCAGAACAACACACAGGAACAAGACGATCATTCCGCCCCTTCCCGCGATAGAACCTGACTCCCGACAACGTCTGTGAGTGTGCGTTTTTTGAAGTGAGAAGTCACTAGTCTGACCGGGCTATGCCGGGCAGTACCGAAGCTTGAGCTCCGTGGTACTCCCGATTGGTACTCGCCGAGCTCGATCGGCGGGCGCCAGCCTTTTTTTGCGGGTGTAAAGGCGAGCTCGCTGGCCACCGGCCGCGTGGCTACGTTATTCTTCTAGGACCATGCATGATTTGAACTACTTCCGCGAGCATCTGGACGTGTTCGCCGACATGGCCAAGCGCCGAAACATCACGCTGGACCTCGAAGCTTTCGGGACGCTTGACAAAGAGCGCCGCGAACTCATTACCGAAAACGAAAAACGCAAGGCCGAGCGAAACAAGGCCAGCGACGAAATCGGCCGTCTCAAGAAGGAAAAGAAGAACGCGGATGCTTTGCTCGCCGAAATGAAGCAAGTGTCGGAAATTATCAAGCAAACCGACGAGCGCATTGACTCGCTCGACGCCAGGCAGCGTGAGTTCTTGCTGACGATCCCCAATGTTCCCCACAGCAGCGTTCCGTACGGCAGCGGAGCCGATGGCAATCAGGAAGTGCGCCGATGGGGCAGCCCGCCGAAGTTTGATTTCGAGCCCAAGCCGCACTGGGAAGTGGGCGAAAAAGCGGGCATATTGGACCTCGAAGCCGCCGCGCGCGTTACCGGAGCGCGCTTTGCCGTTTATAAGGGTTGGGGCGCACGCCTTGAGCGGGCCCTCGCGAACTTCTTTCTCGATGTGCACACGCGCGAACACGGCTACGCGGAAATTCTCCCCCCGTTTTTGGTCAACTCGGCATCTCTCCTGGGCGCTGGCCAATTACCGAAATTTGCCGCTGACCTGTTCAAGGTACAAGACACGGACTTCTGGCTTACGCCCACCTCCGAAGTGGAACTGCACAATCTCTACCGCGATACAACGCTTCGAGAAGACCAGCTCCCGATCCATGTTACCGCCTGGACCGCCTGCTTTCGGTCCGAAGCGGGCGCGGCTGGCAAAGACACACGTGGGATTTTGAGACAGCACCAGTTCCAGAAGGTCGAACTCTTCAAATTCACGCATCCTGACAAGAGTTACGAGGAACACGAGGCGCTCGTGCGCAACGCCGAAACGATTCTTCAGAAACTGGGCCTGCACTACCGCACCGTTCTGCTGTGCACGGGAGACATGGGATTTGCTTCGGCGAAAACCTACGACATCGAGGTGTGGCTGCCCTCGAGCAAAGAATTTCGCGAGATTTCCTCGTGCTCAAATTGCGAAGCATTTCAGGCGCGCCGGGCGGGTATACGATTCAAGCCGAGGGGCGGCGGGAAAAGTGAATTTGTGCACACGCTGAACGGCTCGGGATTAGCCGTAGGCCGCACCTGGATCGCCATGATTGAGAACTACCAGCAGGCGGATGGCTCAATCCTGATTCCGGAGGTTCTCAGGCCGTATATGGGCCAGGACCACATTCCTGCTTCCAACCGTTGAGCCCGGGGGAGATCGGGTTAAACCTTGTAATATGTTAAACTTAAGAGACTTCGGCCGCCTGGCCCGTCGATCGTTAAGCTGCGCAACCCGTTGAAATCACAGCTTTTCGTTTGACTCCCCGAAACGCCCTGCATACACTCGGCTCATCTCTGTGGCAGCATGAGATAGGCAGTATCGTTCCGGGCCCGATAAACTTTATGGCGTTTCTGGCGCGCTTATTACGCTTGGTGTTTTGGCTGCTGGTCGTTTCCTGGTCCGCTTCCATCCTGCGCCGCATTGTGGCTCGGATGGGGCAGGGAGGGACCGAAGCCGAGCAACCGGGAGGCGCGCCGAACGACGCGGCCCCGGGAAAACTGGTTCGGGATCCGGTTTGCGGGATGCATGTGGCCGAAGCTCTTGCGCTACCGTTGCGCGAAGGCACCGAGATTGTGCATTTCTGTTCAGCCGAGTGTCGCGAAAAGTATCTGAGCGGGTCGAAAAAATTTGCCGCGAACGGTTAGCTTCGAGTCGTCTTGCTGTGAATGATTAGGACGTCGGGCCCTGTAGCACAGAGTTAGGGAAAATCCAGCGCAACGGAAAGGACCGAACCTAATGGCCACGGTCGCAAAACCCCCAGTTCCGAGCCGTACGGTGCCCGCTCCACCGCTGGTGCCGCGCATCGCCCCGCGCGAGGAGCTAAATCCGTTTCGCATCGCGCAGATTCAATTCGATATGGCCGCGGAGGTGTTGAAACTGGACCCGGGCTTGCGCCAGGTGCTGCGCACGCCGAAACGCATCCTCGAAGTGTCTCTGCCGACCAAGATGGACAACGGCCAAGTCAAAGTCTTGACCGGCTACCGCGTTCAGCACAACGTGGCTCGCGGTCCGGGCAAGGGAGGCATTCGCTTTCACCCCAATGTGACGCTCGATGAAGTAAAAGCCTTGGCCGCGTGGATGACCTGGAAAACCGCGGTCGTGAATGTTCCATTTGGCGGCGCGAAGGGTGGAGTCATCTGCGACCCGAAGCGCATGTCGAAAAGCGAATTGGAGCGCCTGACGCGGCGATACGCCAGCGAGATTTTGCCCTTGATCGGCCCCGACCAGGATATTCCCGCGCCCGATGTGTACACCGACGCGCAAACCATGGCCTGGATCATGGACACCTATTCCATGATGGTGGGCCACACCGTGCCGGGCGTGGTAACCGGCAAGCCGATTTCGATCGGAGGTTCGCTCGGGCGCGGCGAAGCGACGGCACAGGGCCTTGTATACGTCGTGGAAGAAGCCTGTAAGGTGAAAAAAATTTCGCTGCGCGGCGCAACCGTGGCCATCCAGGGTTTTGGAAATGCGGGAGCGACCGCCGCGCGGCTCCTGGCGGACAAAAAAGCGAAGGTTATTGCGCTAAGCGATACCCGCGGAGGAGTCACCAATTCGCGCGGCATCGACCCGCTCAAGGCGTTCCGTTATAAGGAGCGTTCCGGCACCGTTGTTGGCATGCCGGGAGCCTCGCGAATCTCCAATGAAGATTTGCTCACCATGAAGTGCGACATCCTGATCCCCGCGGCTCTCGAAAACATGATTACGCTCCAGAACGCGGAGTCGGTGAAGGCGCGCATTGTCGCCGAAGCGGCCAACGGTCCGACCACGCCGCACGCCGATGAAATCCTGGCGCGCCGAGGAATTACGGTGTTGCCCGACATTCTGGCAAATGCCGGCGGGGTGACCGTGAGCTACTTCGAATGGGTGCAAAACCAGGAAGGCCTGCTGTGGGATTCCGACGAAGTGAACGTGCGCCTGCAGAGAATCATGGCGCGCGCGTTCCACGACATGATCGAGGCCATGCGCAAGCATCACGTGCCGCCGCGCGCCGCTGCCATGACCGTCGCTGTCAGCCGCGTCGCCGAGGCCACGCTCGTCCGCGGCCTGTTCCCCTGAACCGTAACGGGCCGAGAGTCACGCGGCTCGGAAAATTCTTCTGAGCGCGGGTTCACTTTGCGGAAGCTCGGGAGCGAAGCCACCGAGACCTAGGACTAAGCGCATCTTTTCTTCACAGAAATTCCTTGCAGAGACAATTTAGTGCGCGTACATTCGCAGATGCCGGGCGTTTTCCGGTGCGATCGGGAAAAAAGCTCGCACCGGCGAAGCGTATCCGGCTATTTTGTTCACCAAACGAGGCGAAAAACCACCGATCATGAGCCATTTGCATTCGCAAGGAATAGTCGCGCCTCCCATTCTTTTGACCGTCGCCGGATTTGATCCGAGTTGCGGTGCCGGAATTGCCGCTGATCTGAAAACCTTCGCGGCCTACGGGTGCTACGGCGTGGCTGCGATGACCTCGCTGACCGTGCAGAACACCCAGGGCGTTGAAGCGGTGCACAATACTCCGAGCGCGGAATTGCGCGAGCAACTCGAAATTCTCTCGAAGGACTGCGAAATTGCCGCCGTGAAGGTGTGCATGCTCGGAAACCGGGGCAATGCGGTGGTCGTGGCTGAATTTCTCGACGCGCACAAATTCGCGCACGTCGTGCACGACCCGGTGATGAAATCTTCGAGCAACTCCGAACTCTTGGAATCCGGGGGCATCAAGTTTCTTTCGAGTGAAATGCTGAAGCGCTCGAGCGTCATCACCCCGAACGTCGCCGAAGCCGAAATCCTTACGGGTATGAGCATCAGGGAGGTGACCGATATGGAAACGGCCGCGCGCAAGATCGCCGAGATGGGGGCGCGGGCCGTAATCGTCAAAGGCGGCCACATGGAGAAAGCCATCGATGTGCTCTTTGACGGCAACGAGATCCATCAACTGGGGGGCGACAAGGTAAAGGTCGAACATACCCACGGCACGGGTTGTACATTCGCGTCGGCCATCACAGCGCAACTTGCGGCGGGCCGATCGCTTCTCGAAGCCACCACCCTCGCTAAGGCGTATGTTATGAAAGCCATTGAGAAGGCCTATCCGGTCGGAAAAGGGCGCTTGCCGCTCGACCATTTCTATCGTATGAAAATAGAACCGCTGGCCCGCGGCACCCACGAAGTCCCCCAGCACGGGTTGCATCCTGCCGCCGAGCCGGCCGCACATTAAGACTAGGGGAGGAGGAAATTTCGATTCAGGAGGGAATACCTTCCAAGCAAGCAAGCTTACCGCGAGGAGGGACCATGCAAAAAATCTTCCGTTGCAAAGACTGTCGGCGCGGAATGAGGATCGTTGGATCCACCGGGCTCGGAAAGGAGGTCGACCGGAAGGCCATTTGCCCTTACTGCAAAATGAAAAACCACGTGACCTGGCCGCGCGGCGACCCCTTCCGCGTACAAAGAATCGCAACGCGCTAGTGACCAGGTTCGACTGAGGTTCCGCTTCCTCCGGTTACTAACCGCCGCCGCCTCCTCCGCCCCCGAACCTCCACTCGCTCCACTGCCACCCGAGCCCGGCGCCGCGGACGAAGAAGCGATTGCCGGTACGAAGCAACCGTGCAGACCAACCGGAGGGGAAACGAGCAGTCAGGCTTTGTACGCGATTTTGCCCCCCACAATTGTGGCTACAGGCCCGCCCCTGAAGGAACGCCCGTCGAACGGGGAGTTGCGCGATTTGCTCGGGCTCTCCGTCACCCGATAAGTCCACGGTCGATCCGGCGAAAAAATCGTGATGTCCCCCGGTTCGCCGACCGCGAGCCGGCGGTCTTTACCTAAAACGCGTGCCGGCCCGGTCGTAAAAAGCTCCACCATGCGCATAAGGGAAATGTGACCGGTATCGACGAGCTGCTCAAGGGCGAGAGCTACGGCGGTCTCAAACCCGAGAATGCCGAAGGGCGCCTTATCGAACTCAACGTCCTTCAAGGCCGGCTCGTGAGGCGCATGGTCGGTAGCTATGGCATCGACCGTGCCGTCCGCCAGGCCTTCCCGTAGCGCCTGACGGTCTTCACGAGCCGCGAGCGGCGGATTCATTTTGTAGCGCGAGTCGTAAGTAACGTCCTCATCGATCAGAGTGAAGTGGTGCGGCGTCACCTCGCACGTTACAGGCAGTCCCTGCTGCTTCGCAAAGCGCACCTGCGCGAGGGAAGCCTTGGCGGACAGGTGCGCAATGTGCAGCCGCGCCCCCGTAAGTTCGGCGACTTGCACATCGCGCGCCACGCAGACCGACTCCGCCGCTGCGGGCATGCCGGGAAGGCCGAGCCGGGTGGAGGCAATGCCCTCGCGCATCACCGCTCCCGCGGCCAGCGAAACGTCTTCGGCATGTTCAATTACGGGTAGCTCAAGAGTGCGGCAATAATCCATGATCTGCCGGGCCAGCTTTGCGCTCGAGATCGGCTTGCCGTCATCGGAGACGGCAACGATCCCGGCATCGCGCATGGCGGCAATATCCGCGATGGCTTCACCCTTGCTGCCGATGCTGGCCGCGCCAATCGGCCAAACGCGCACGTGTCCATAGGCCTTAGCGCGATCAACGATGAAGCGGGTGATGGAGGCATTATCGTTCACCGGCTTGGTATTGGGCATCGAGCACACGGCCGTGAAGCCGCCGCGCGCCGCGGCGTGCGTTCCGGTTTCGATGGTTTCGGAATTTTCCTGGCCCGGCTCGCGCAGATGGGCGTGCAGGTCGATGAAGCCGGGCGCCACAACGAAGCCGGCGGCATCAAAAGTCTCGGCCCCGTTGGCTTCCGCGATTTCCCCGGTAGGCGCAATTTCCGCAATGCGGTCGCCGTCAAGCAGAATATCGCGCCGGGCATCGGTCTGGGACGCGGGATCGACGACGCGCCCGTTCTTAATCAGAAGCATGGGCAGATTCCTTCGGTGATGCTTCAGATTTGCTTTCAAAAGCCGGGTGAGTTCCTTCCGAAGCCCCGGTCATCAGCAGGTAAAGGATCGCCATGCGCACGGAAACCCCGTTTGTGACCTGCTCGAGAACCGCGGAGCGCGGCCCATCCGCGACATCCGGAGTAATCTCTATCCCTCGATTAATGGGTCCAGGATGAAGAATCAGCGCGTCGGGCTTGGCGAGCCTCATGCGCTCGGAATTGAGCTGGTACAGAAGTATGTAGTCGTTCTGTGAAAGAGAAGGCTCGTACAGACGCTCTGTCTGCACTCGCAGGACGATGATCACGTCCGCATGGTCGAGCGCCTCTTCGACGCGGTAGACGCAACGGATGGGCGTGCCGGGAGGACCGATATGCTCGAGCTCACGGGGAACCCACATTGCGGGGCCGCACAGGGTGAAGCGGCAGCCGAATTTTCCGAGTAGATGGATGTTGGATCGGGCCACGCGCGAATGTGCAATATCGCCAAGGATCGTGACATTCAGGCCGTTTAATCCGCCTTTGCGGTCCCGAATCGTCAGTGCGTCTAGCAGCCCCTGTGACGGATGTTCGTGCGTGCCGTCTCCCGCATTGACCACCGGAATTTCGAGGTGACGCGCGACAAAATCGGCCGCCCCCGACGAAGAGTGGCGCATCACGAAACAATCCGGCTTCATGGCGTTCAAGTTGTTGGCCGTGTCGAGAAGCGTCTCGCCCTTTTTGAGGCTCGAGGCTTCGGCCTGCAGGTTCATGGTATCGGCCCCCAGCCGGGAAGCAGCCGTCCCGAAGCTGAGCCGTGTGCGCGTGGAGTTTTCGAAAAACGCGAGAACCACGGTTTTGCCCCGCAACGTGGCGAGTTTTTTCAGGGGATTACGCTGAATCTGCTGGAACGGTTTGGCCTGATCGAGAATGAAAGTGATTTCGTCCGCGGTAAGCGGTTCAAGCGCCAGCAAATCACGGAAGCGGTAGTTCAAATTTGCACTCACGGCGAGGAGGGGAACTGCGCTTCTCCCGGAAGATATTTTACAGAGCGAAGCAGTGCGACGCAAAAGCTTCCGGGCGCGAAAGCATCAGGAATCCACGCGGTCCACAAGGACAACGCGTTCTTCGTTGTCGATTTCCTGGAGGCGCACCTCGATGATTTCGGTCGTGCTCGTCTGTATCGTGCGTCCGACATACTGCGCTTCGATCGGCATTTCGCGATGACCGCGATCGATCAGGACGCAGAGGGAAACGCGCTTGGGCCGGCCGAGGTCGAACAAACCGTTCATAGCCGCGCGAATGGTCCGGCCGGTATAAAGCACGTCATCGACGAGGACCAGATCGAGACTGTCGACAGGAAAGGCAATGTGCGAGGACTGCAGCACGGCCTGCGGCGCTACCTTGGAAAGGTCGTCGCGGTAGAGGGTGATGTCTAGGGTTCCCACGGGAACTTCCACTCCATCGATACCGCGCATGGCCCGGGCGATCCGCTGTGCCAAAGGCACGCCGCGGCGGCGAATGCCAATCAGGGCCAGGTGGCGTGTGCCATCGCTCTTTTCCACAATCTGGTGCGCAAGGCGCTGCAATGTCCGGTCAATTTCCGCTGCGGACATTAACTGCTGCTTTTCGATAAGGCGCATGGTCGCGTAATCGTAGCATAACTTCCCGAAAGAAAACTGGGACGAGGCACGCGCGAAAACCCAGGAGGCGTCACGGGGAGTTCACGGGAGCGTGTTAGACTCC